>Ga0316605_10000367_pt1 | contig 34864 bp, 32 predicted proteins | sample OWC_soil_day20_n_FD_207666 | JGI IMG/M metagenome (GOLD analysis project Ga0316605, IMG submission 207666) | Wetland soil microbial communities from Old Woman Creek delta, Ohio, United States - OWC_soil_day20_noCT | ecosystem: Environmental > Terrestrial > Soil > Wetlands | place: USA: Ohio...
CAGCTCAGAGCTTGGTCTTGGGCTAGCCCAAGACCAAGCTCTGAGCTCCCCCAACAAGGACAACTCAACCAGTGATAATATGCCAAAAACAAGTAAACAAACGGTCAACCATTTTTAGGCATTGACACGCCGTCTGCCGTCTGCTGTCTGCTGTCCGCCGTCCGCCGTCTGCAGTCTTTTTATTTGGGCATTCCGGCTCGCAGGCTCGCCGTCGGTCTCCGGCCTGTACTCCTCGTTTCGCTGCAAGGGTCTGATCGGCCGGGCAGTAGCTCCCAAGGTCGCTCTGCCCGATCCGTCATCCCCTAAGCAGCTCAACTTGCGGGGTACCTGGCCTACGCCCTAATGCGAAAAACCGCCAACTTCAAATCTTTTCAACTTTTGTCACTGAAAATAATACGTTTGTATGATGATGTCCAGTATGTTGACCAAAAAATGTTCCTGTCACTTTTATCTTTTTATTTACTAGCGAATGTAATGAAATCTCTGAAATTGGTGCTAACTGAAATTTTACAATATCTTTAGTGGTAAAGTTAAAATCTTGTTTTTTATCAGATTTTTGAATTACATTAATAGTATGAACAGGGTATAAAATATAGGCATATTCTTTAGAATCAGTTTCGGGCGAATCACCAAAGTTGGGAGGTCCATAAAACATTTCAACTTTAAGTGTTCCAATAACCACAGAAATATCAGGTTCAAAGTAATAATTATTCCCACTATTTGTTATTGTTATCTTATTTGAATCTTGAGTTATTTGAGTTGCAGAATCAATTTTCATAATGGAAGTATCAATAGAATTAGGTTTCATATTATCTTCTGAATGATTGTTGCATCCAGTTGGAAAATAAAAACAGAAGAAAAGTAATGATAGTTTTATTAAAAATTTCATTTTAATATTTTTAAATAGATATTTGTATTGTTTTTTTATATTATTGCCGTCAAAAATTGACATTAAGCCCCGTGTGGGCATCTACGTCAATTGGCCAGCGAGTGTTTGTTTATTTTTTCATTTTTATGTTGGTCACTTAGTACAGGTCCATAAGGGGTTTAGCGTTTGTTATGGGCATTCTTAATCATTTTACTTTACATCTAAAATGTCCAATAAAATGTCCAAAATATTTTTCTTCAATTTTTAAATCAACTTTTCCAGTATCATTTTTTAACTTAACTTGTTTTAAAATAGTATCATATACCGATATGATTCTTCCATAAATTGTATCTGAGATTGATGGTGTTAAGTCATTTATTTCAATATATATCCTTTAGGAAACTTTTTTGAAATGATTACTACTTTCCGCCCATTAAAATAAGATATTTTTTTAGATTGTAAAAATCTTCAATTCTGATTTCATTAATCTCCTTTCCGTATTTCTCAATTAAATCAATTCCCAAATTAAGCTCTTGTAATGCTGTGTTATAATTTCCCAAATTGGACCAACATTGAGCCAGGTGTAAATAAATTTCTGCTATAGCACCTGTGTAGTAGCTTGTCATTTTATCATTTATCGTATCTAAACTTGGATTGAGATTTAATTCAAATAATATAGACTCTTTATATTTTAATGACAGGGTATAAAATTCTATAGCCTTTTCATATTGTCTTAATGCCAAATATGCATTTCCTAAAAATGAATAAAGAAATCCATTATCTGGAAATTTTTGAATTCCTTCAGAATAAATATTAATTGCTTTTTGATACTGATTTAAATTGTAAAAGGCTATTCCTCTTTGATAATAGTAACTAGCTCTTGAAGAATCACAAAAATCATTAAAAGATAAATTAATTTGATTTATTGCCGATTGATCAAATATTTTTCCATTTTCAATTAGGGTTTTGAGAATTATTAAATCTGAACATGAAGCATCGAGAAACTCCATTTGATAATATAACATGGCTCTATTCAAATAGGGAATGAAATTTGTGCTATTGAGTTCAATTGCCTCTGAATAGCTTGAAATGGCTAAAGATAGAAAATTAGATCGAGAATAATAATCACCTTGACTTGTATAGACGTCTGAATTTTTTGGTTCTAATTTTATTGCAATATTATGATCCTTTAAAGCCCCAAAATTGTCACCAAGTTTCTCTTTTATTAAAGCTCTATTAGAATAAAGAAGTGCATCGTTTGGGTCATTTTTGATAGCAATGTCCATATATTCGAGTGCTTTTTTTAGGTCTTCCCTATATGAATAGATCCTTCCTATATTCAAATAGCAACGGGCACAATTTGGATTAATAAGCAGCGCCTCATTGTAATATTTTTCACCGAGTTCAAGGTTGTTTTTTCTTATATGTACAAATCCTAAACTTCTAAGTATTTCCTCATTATTTGGATATTTTAGTAGCTCATTTTCAAAAAAAACAATAAGCTCATCATACTGACCTCTAAGAGACAATGAGTCAAAATAAGTTTTATAACTCTCTTTAGTCTGACCAAAAGTCAATGTAGTTATAGTTAAAAGGATAAGAGAAAAAAGTATTTTCATAAAAAAGATCTTTAGTGTAAACTATTCAGGTCCACATGGGGTTTAGCATTTGTTATGGTGCGTTTTCTCACCTATCCATACTGTACCAATTTTAAATGCATATGATTCTGTTGCATCTCCTATTGGATTTTCAAATTTTTCAGTTCTATGTTGTTTTTTAAGCATTTTTGCAATATACTTTTTTTCATTTTCAAATTCAATATTTGAAATCTTTAAACCCCAAGTTCTAGGATCACCATTGTCTAAAAACCATTCATCTATTCGATATTCCCACTCAAATTCATTTATCAATGCTGAAATTTCACCATAATTCTCACTTTTTATTTGTTTGTTATTTTCAGGTTTAAAAAAAGTATTTTCATAAAAATCAATATCTTCTCCAATTGCACAAACAACCTGAGAATTTGAAAATCTTGGGTCAAAAAGCCAAATCTTTAAATTATAATCAATACCAAGATTGTCAAGCATTTGTTTCCAATTATTATATATTTCAAATAATCCTTTAAGTATTTTATTTTTTGTAATTTTTCTTGGTTCAGGTAATTTACTATTTGTCAAAATTAAATCTCTCCATGGATGTCTCAAGATTTTGCAATAATCCCTTTGATAATGATTCAAATAGTCCATATTTAAGTTTTTACTATTTTCAATCCAAAAATCAATATCTTTCCATCTTCTTTTATGGCCTCTAATTTTTTTCACTCTCATAATCTTTCTATTTATGTACCATAACTCGTTTATATATCCACCTCAAAACCTCATAAAATGTACCTCTTCACCCAATTCTGGAAGTATAATGCACCTTTTGGAAACTTTATGGTGTTTATTATTTCGTTTGCAAATATAGCAAAATGTTTTGAAAGGGCGAGAAAAAAAGAATACGAAAGAATCAAAATCAAATAAAAATTGAACAAAAATTATATTCTTACAAAAGTAGGTTTAAGCTTTGAAGTATAATCTAAAGAATTTGTATTTAGTTATTTATTAAGTATTTACATACATTTTTACCCGTTATTTATAAGAATATGGAATGAGTGCTTCGCAGGGAAGTGAACCCCGCATTAGGGCGCAGGCCAGATACACCGCAAGTTGAGCTGCTTAGGGGATGACGGATCGGGAAGAGCGACGGAGGAGCTACTGCCCGGCCGATCAGACCCTGGCAGCGAAACGAGGAGTATGGGCCGGAGACCGACGGCGAGCCTGCGAGCCGGAATGCCCTTATTAATAAGCTAATGTGATAATGAGATAATAAGCTAATGAATAATGAATAATGAATAATTGAGCACACGAGCATACGAGCACACGAGTACATTGTAGAGTTAGAGAACTGATTGGGAGACTTTTAGGCTGGCAGTGTAAATGAAAAAGTGGAGCCTACTCCTTCTTCGCTTTCTACCCAGATTTTGCCGCCGTATTTTTCTATAAATTCTTTACAGAGTATTAATCCTAAACCGGTACCTTTTTCGTTTAGTGTGCCTTTGACTGTGAAATTTTCTTCAATTCTGAACATTCTTAACTGATCCGATTTGCTGATGCCTATTCCATTATCTGTTACTGAAAAAACCATCTTTTTTTCATTTATTTCTGTCGAAATGGTAATGGTTCCTCCCGGATTTGAAAATTTAATAGCATTGGAAATAAGATTTCTTAATATGGTTCCTATCATGGATCGATCCGCATGAATCGTAATCTCCTGATTTATAGTATTTTTAATCTGAATCGATTTTTGAGATGCTGCATCATTCATTAATTCAATGGTTTCTGTTACAAGTTCATTTAATAAAAAGTCAACAGCTACAAATTCAATTTTGCCGGTTTGTAATCGGGCCCAATCTAAAAGATTTTTCAACAGATCCATCGTTCTTTCAGATGAGTTTTGAATGATAACGGCATATTCTTCAATATTTTCATAGTTTTTTTCCCGTATCTGTTCCGTTAATAGTTCACTAAACCCAATAATGGCATTAAATGGACTCCTGAGATCGTGGGCGATAATGGAAAAGAATTTATCTTTTGTATTGTTTAGATGATTTAATTTGTGATTTAATTCCGAAATCTCATCTGTTTTATGCATCAACTGAATATTGGTTTTGGATTTTAATCTATAGAAATTATACAAAATTGCAGAGACAATAATCATCAAAACAGCGAATAAAATAGCTATTTTAGTAATTAATTTGGAATACTTGATCTCACTTTCCTTTTTTAGACTCAATTCCTTTAGTTGATGATCATATTCATATTTTGCTTCAATGTAAGCAATTGATTTGATGTTACTTTCATTTCGCATAGTATCTGATAATTCATAGAATCTGGTTCTATATTTCAATGCATTTTCATAATCCTTGATGCCCAGATAAGCTTTTGCAATCAGATCAAAGGCTTCCAATTCTATATACTTGCTTCCAATCGATTCACCAATCTCATAAGCTATTTTTGCAATATTCAGTGCATTGGAATAGTTTTTGATATTTATCAAGAAATCAGCATATTGATTGTATGCCATGGCGGTTAAATTGGGATTTTCAAGTTTTTGGAAAATAGAAATACTTTCCTGAATTTTTAGATCGGCACTATCTAATTTATTGAGTTTTAAATAACATTTTCCAATAGACACACAATTATACCCCATGAGCATAAGATTGTTTTCCCCTTTTGCAATTTGGTAACTTTTAAAATGGTATTGAAGTGCTAAATCGAAATTGGACTCCTCAAATTCAATGAGCGCCAGATTATGTAATATTCTGGATTTTTCAACATTATTATTTATTTTATTTGCAATTTCTAAGCCTTGCTGCATATAACTCTTCGCCTTTGAAAATTGATTTCTGGCAAAGTAAACCAGTCCAATGTTATTATAAGATTTACAAAGTAGTTTTTGATCCTTTAATTCTTTAAAAATCGAAATAGCTTTCAGAATGTTATCTAAAGAAGCATCATAAATTCCCATTCGGTAATAATTAATTCCCAATGCTTTATGCGCTTCACCAATTCCAAAGTTATACTGTAACTTCTTTGCTAATGCCAATGCTTCATTGGCATAAAACAATCCTTTTTCAGTATCAAAATCCCGAAAATCATCTGCTATTTTATTCATTAAATTCACTTTAGCTGTATCATCAGCCATCGTTTTAATTTTGAGTGTATCGGGCACATTCTGAGATCTTGCATCAAAACACAAACTTATAAATAATAAAGTAAAAAGAATAACTAATTTTATTTTCATTTTCATTTTGTCGTATCTATTTTGAAATGCAAATATAGGAAATATTTTGGAATGAGAATCATTTTAAAAAATGTGCTCATGTGCTCAAATGCTCATGTGCTCAATGTGCAGGTGTAATGGGCTGTATCGTTATTCCGGGGTCCAAATAATTGAAATATCACTAAAACTGGATACATCTACCGGTGTTGATGTGAACCCAATGGTATCTTTAATAAATTCAAAATAATGGTAATTTCCTGTGCTGTTTTTATCTGTTAACTCCATACAGAGCCGATAAGTACCATTTGATACAATGTTCCCGTCAACATCTGTTCCATCCCAACTACATGTTCTTGTTCCATGAGTATTTATGGTAGCACCGGTTACTGCATCGGAAACGTCATAAGAAGAGTTTGATACCCAATTGGTTAAAAAACGTTTATATTTATCGGCATATACTAATAACGATTTAACATACTCTCCGGAGCTATTTTCCACCCATATAGCAACAACATTACGTGGAGCATAATTACCACCGGCATCTGAAGTAACTGTTGAAACTGTTAAACTCCCCTGCGTTTTAATTCCGGAATCCTCTTCTGTTGAACATGAATAAAACATGATTAAAAGGAGTGATAATAAAGCAATTTTTGAAATAGATTTCATAATGATTCAATTTTTTCTTTTTTTAACCCATAATAAGTGAAAAAATTGTGTTATAGTTGAGCTAATCATCTATAAATTCGTTAAATCAGATCATTTTATCGATGAATGTATTGAAATACTCTTTTTATTTTTTATTCCCTTTTATTGATTTATAATTTTAACCCAAAATTGTTTTTTTATTTTTAATGAAAAAAAATATTGAAGTACAATAATATACCATTTTAATTGTTTTAATTTTTAAATTAATTTTTTACAGCAGAAAAAAATCCATCGACATTTAATCCATTTCCTATGAAAAGTTTGAATCAAATACCCAAAAGAAATTTGTTATTGTTGTTTTTTGTCATGATTATATCCGGAAATATTTTTGGACAAAAAAACACAATAAAAGAGAGTATCTATTTTGATGTGGCAAAATATAATTTGTCATCCGAAAGTAAATCAACACTGGATCAACTATTAGATAGTGTAAAATTGTATCAAAATTATACAATTGCCATTTATGGAAATACTGATTATGATGGGGATAGTGTTTATAATATCAAATTGTCTGAAAAACGTGTTTTAGAAACCCAACAATATTTGGTTAAGAGAGGAATTAACAAAGATCAATTTTCAACTTTTGCCTACGGAGAGGAGAAACCAATAGCAGATAACGCTACAGATGAAGGGAAACAAAAAAATCGGAGGGTGGATATTTTTATCACTTTTACCAGGGCTGTTCCTGATGAAATTAAACAGAGAATCCCTGCTATAGCTGATTTTTATTCTCAAATAGGACAAAAACCTCAGGAGTTTTTCATTAATCCATCCAGGGATACACTTTTGAGATGTGAACAGGGAACTATTGTTTATATTAAAGCTAATACATTGAAATCTAATGCTAAAGGTACGAAAAATTCTGTTAAAATCCAAATTAAAGAATATCAATTAAAATCTGATATGATTCTGGATAACCTTTCCACCACATCAAACGGTGAAATAATTGAATCAGCAGGAATGGTAAATATAGAAGCTTATGATGGTAACGGAAAGAAAATCAATAGAATCAAGAGTAAAGGAATTGTAATTTTGATACCTTCTAATAAAATTAATCCAAACATGCAAATTTTTAAAGGAAAAAGATCTGATCAAAACCAAGTCATGAATTGGACGGTGGATAAAAATGTTGATTTTGACAGTTTTAGACTGATAGATCTTACTAATTGCGAATATTGGGTTTGGAATAGATATAGATATTGTCCTTTCTTTTCTTGTAAAGTTAAGAATTTTTTCAGGGGGTTGGTAGGAAATAAAGATAAATCTGACATAATCTTCACAAGTCGCCACAAAGAACAGAGAATTGAATGTAGAAACCTAAAAATGCTCTATAAAAGGTTTGGAATAAAAGATTATGAACAATTCAATCTATTTATGAATAAAGCACTTCTGGATAGTTTTAATGTAAAAACCATGAGTGAACTGTTAGACACTTTAGAAAAAAGGAAAACTCAGAACCTTGAGTTAGCATATATGAATAAAACGATTAAATATCAGGATTTGCAATACTACATTTTCAATAGATCCGACTTAGGGTATGCTAATTGTGATGCTTTTGTCAATTTAAAAATGAATCAATTAACTACAATGAAAATTAATTTAGAAGTTAATGATGCGATTGACTGCAAATTGATATTCAAAAACAGACGCATCATTATAACAGCTGATAGAGAGAGTTCCCATTTTAAATTTAAAAAAATACCCAGAGGTGAAGATGTTTGGATTGTAGCCATCAAATATGTAAACGGTCAACCATACTTATTCATGGAAGAAACAACAGTTGGGAGTAAGGATATTGATGTAGAATTCAAACCACTATCTATAGATGAGCTTAAGTTGAAATTGAAAGAATTAGATTAAGCTCGGAATGCTCGAGTGCTCGAATGCTCGGAATGCTCGGAATGCTCGATTGCTCGGAATGCTCGAATGCTCGAATGCTCGAATGCTCACTATTCACTATTCACTATTCCCTATTCACTATTTTATTCTCCGAGTAGGAAAACAGTGGGTTTTTTATAGATGTCGATTTGCATGGTGCGCCATTTTTCGACTGTATAAGTTTGAATTTTTTGTTCAGGGGTGGCCACATCAGTAGCGACACATATTTTGATATGAGGTTTACAGACTTGTACCATCGATTCAAAAAAATGGTTGTTTCTGTAAGGCGCTTCAATAAAAATCTGAGTTTGACCAGACTTCATCAGGATCGATTCGTAAAAGCGGAGTTGTTTTTCACGCTCTTTCCGATCTCTGGCGATATAGCCGTTGAAAGCAAAATTTTGTCCGTTGAATCCGGAGCACATGAGTGCCAGTATAATTGAATTTGGTCCCACTAACGGGATGATTTCAATTCCTAATTTATGAGCCATAGCAACAACAACATTACCCGGATCTGCAACACATGGGGTGCCGGCTTCAGAAAGTAACCCCACATTTTGACCTTTTAAACAAGGATTCAAATAACTTTCACACTCTTTGGTTTTGGTGTGTTCATTGAGTGTCTGGAAATCTAAACTTTCGATCGGTTTTTTCATTCCCAGTTTTTTAATAAATCGTCTTCCTGTCTTTAACTCTTCCACAATAAAATGGTCTATGTCTTGAATTATTTCTGAATTAACAGGTGGAAAAAGATAGTTAAAATCTTGTTCTCCTAGTGGTGCAGGAATCAAAATAAGTTTGCCTTTAGTCATTATAATAAGGTTTTACGATTTTGCAAAAGTACGATTTTAAAATCGATTTTTTATTTATTTTTGCAAGCTTAAACCAAAAACAAAATTAAAAACATTAAAAACATTTTTTATTATGAAAAAACTATTCCTAACATTTACTCTTTTATTTGCATTTTTAGCTGTTTCACTTGCATGCAATGTCACTTTCATATTACAAGACAGCAAGGGTAATGTTGTCAATCCTCAAAAAGTTAAAAACGGTGAAACTTACACTTTAGTAGTTGTTTATAAAAATACTCATGGTAATTGTGATATTCCTATAAAAGATACAAAATTCAAATTAGATGGAATTAAAGTGGTTAGTGCTACTGATTGGACCAGTGAAAATGGAGGTTACACTCGTAAAATGAAAATTCAGATCGTTGATAATAAAAAAAGTGAAGTGTTTTTACAAGTTATAAGAACTTGTGACAGAGGCGGATGTGATTTAAAATACACCTTGAAAAAATAAGTATGAAATTCAGATTTATCCTAATTTTATCCGTTTTATTACTCATTTCAGGTAATTCTTACGGACAATGGAGATGTAAGAGCGAAATCGGATCTTACATGAAACCGATCATCAAAAATAATAATCACTTCACCTGGGCTGCAGAATTTCTTCTTTCTGGAGCTGTTATTGATCATTATGTGGCAACCAATGATTTTGCAATATTGGCCTTAAATATTCAAAATAAGCAACATAAATTATATGTTGAAGGGGGAGTTAAGTTTTATAATATTTATGATTATAAAAACGATTTGAATCCTTACCATTTAAGACCCGGATTCAAAGAGTTGTATTATCAGTTTAGTTCTGAAAAAATCGGAAAAATGAAACTGGGGATTCACTCCATGCGCTCTAATGATGATTATATCCTGAATGAAAGAGTGTTAGGTGTTACATATAAGTTACCATTTAAAGTAGGGACTCTTTCAGTAAATGGTGGTTCTGTAGTGAAAGATTTCTCTATTAATGGCACATTTTGTACAACCGGATATTTGTATGATATCATGCCGGATAAAGTTCGATCATTAGTAGGAAATGGTTTAGGTCAAACCAATTTTGCTTTGATCACTTATGATTTTAAACCGGAATTCAAGAAAAAAGGGGGTTCAGAATTTGAAGAAGTTTCTGAATTTGAATCGACTGAAAAGGAATATAAAGGTCCTACTATTGAAAATATTGGATTTGCAGCCTATACAGAATTTGGATCGTGGATCCCTAAACCAGTGTCACTTGCAGGTATTTATTCAAGCATTGATTTAGGTAAAAGCTTCTTTGTTTTCCCTGAGGTTTTGTATCAATTTTATCAGGATACTTTGGGAAATAATTTAAATCATGGGATCGTTTATTCCGTAAAACTGGTAAAACGTTTTAACTGGAAAAACAATCATCAAACCCAATTTAACATTCATTATATCGGCTTTACCGGTTTTAATGATGGTGCAGTTGCCATGAATAGTTTCAGTAATATTTTTGGCGGAACAATTTTAAGACTCGATGTTCCGGAATTACCTTTTGTTAAAACAGGGATAAGGCATATTATGAAAGGAAAAACCGAAAAATCATTCATTAACAATTTGGAGATCAAATTGTACGGAACCACTCAATTGATGAAAAATAACATGTGGGAATTGGATGCTGAATTAGGAAAAATCTTACATTTTGGTAAAAAACAAGGGTTAGGTTTATTGGTAAATCTTCAATATGCCTACATGTATGCCCAATTTGATGGGTTATCCAATCCATTTAGAGGAGCTCATTTAGCAAGAATAGAAACAAGAATTACATTTTAAGCCATGAAAAAAATATTACAGTTTACAAGAAAATACAGCATCTGGATCTTCATGGTATTCCTTTTTGCGTTGTGTACCAATGGGATATACAAGATGTACCATATTACTTCTGAAGATTGCACCTCTTGCGGAAAATGCAAGCAAGTGTGCCCAAATAGAGCTATAATCTTAGAAAATGAAGCTTTCTATAACGTTTTACCGGATAGTTGTAAGGGGTGTGGCAAATGTATTCCTGTTTGTGAGTATGATGCAATTCATGGCACTACCAGATCTTTTCATATAGATACTCAATTTTGTACTCATTGCGGGGATTGTAAAAAAGTTTGTGAATATGATGCCATAACCATTCCTCTTAGAACATTTAATATAAATCAAAATATTTGTGCTAAATATAATGAATGTGGAAAATGTTTGAAAAACAATATTTGTCCTTATGGTGCATTATATAAATCGGGTAATCGAATTTATATAGATCAAACTAAATGCAAAAGATGTGGTATTTGCTTGACTTATTGTGCTGAAGAAGCTGAAGATGCTTTTTATGTAACCAATGAACCAGGTACACCCATTATTGATCAGGAAAAATGTGTTCGATGCGGAAAATGTGAGTTGGCCTGTGTTAATTTTACTGCGATTTCCAATTCAGGACCATTTCAACCAGCATTAGTTGATCAGGAAAAATGTCAGAAGTGTGGAAAATGTTATGATATATGTCCAAATTCTGCCATAAAACCGACTAAAACAGGAATACCCGTTTTACCGGCCAAAATTGATCAGGATCAGTGTTTAAAATGTGGCAAATGTGTAAATGTTTGTCCTGAAGAAGCGATCAAACCGGAATAATTACCAGATACAGGCATCCTCTTCCATCCAGCGGCCTTGAGCTTTCAGGGTTTGTTCAATAATATCCCGAACGCAACCATCACCCCCTTTTTGGAATGAGATATAGTCAGCTATATTTTTAATCTCTTCACAGGCATCAGATGGACAAGCCTTTATGCCGCAGATTTTCATTAAGTTATAATCGGGAATATCATCTCCCATATAAACGATCTCATCCGGAGATATTTTGTGTTTTGCAATATAATCGTTAAAAACAATAATTTTATCGTGTACGCCTAAGAAAATCTCCATTCCTTCAAATCTTTGATATCTGAGTCGCATTGATTCTCCGATTCCACCTGAAATAACGGCAATTCTGTAACCTTTTCTAAGCGCATATTGTAATGCATAACCATCTTTAACACCTGTTGATCTAATCTGTTCACCATCAGGAAGAACCCAGATTCGTCCGTCAGAAAGAACACCATCAAAGTCAAATATAAATGTAGTAATATCTTTTAGTTTTTCACGATAATTGATCATAGTAGTTTTATTTTTTCAAATTTTGAGCAAAATTACAACTTTTTGAGATGTGTCAAGTCTAATAAAATGAATAAAAATTGTATTTTTGCAAAAAAAAATTAAAAAAAGTTAAAAAATATGAAAAAAGCGCTCTCATTCATTTTTGTATTTGGGTTGATCTGTTCTTTGTATGCTCAGGAACAAACTGCACAAACTTTGCCATCAGTTGATATTAAAACTATTGATGGTAAAACATTTAATACTAAAGATATAACAAACGATGGCAAACCAATCATTGTCAGTTTATGGGCCACCTGGTGCAAACCTTGTGTAGCTGAATTATTAGCTATTTCTGATGTTTATGGTGATTGGGTTGAAGAAACAGGCGTTAAACTATATGCTATCTCAATTGATGATTCCAAAACAGCTTCCAGAGTTGCTCCATTTGTGAATGGAAAAGGTTGGGAATTTGTTGTTTTACAAGATCAGAACTGGGATTTAAAGAGAGCCATGAATGTCGTTGACGTTCCATTTTTATGTATTTTAAATGGTAAAGGGGAGATTGTGTATCAACACACTTCTTATGCTCCTGGATCTGAAAATCAGATTTATGAAATTATCAAAAAGGTAGCAAAAGGGGAGAAAATTGAAGAAAAACACTAATCTCTTAAATTTCATTTTATGAAAATCAAAAATCTATTTTTAATAATATTAACCACTTCTACCCTTTTCACTTATGCTCAAAATAAAGTGGGATCGGGTGTTGTTTCGGGAGATTTTGCCATTAATGGGATGTTTTATATTCCTGATTCACTGATTGGTGCAGAAAAAGTGGACTCCAAAGTTCGGGCCAATTCCTGGTTAAACCTAAATTATGTGAATGGAAACCTCACTATTGGTGCCCGCTATGAATATTATTCTTTTCCTTTAATCGATTTTGAAAAAATTGGGTATAAAGGTCAGGGATTAACCCATTATTTTGCTGATTATAAGACAGATCTGTTACAAATAACCATTGGTACCTTTTATGAGCAGTTTGGTCAAGGATTATCATTTAGATCTTATGAGGACAGACAATTGGGAATTGACAATTCTATCTTAGGCGCGAGAGTAAAATTGAATCCATACAAAGGGATTACAGTAAAAGGTGTTTGGGGAATTGAAAGAAACAATTTTGATTTCGATTATACCAAAAGAAACGATATGATCAGAGGTATTGATGGAGAGATCAGTTTAGATGAATTGATCAAACCGTTTGCTGAAAAAGGGATCACATTCTCATTAGGGGGAAGTTTTGTTAGTAAATATGAAAAATCACTGGAAGATATTTATTTTGTTTTGTTTCCAAATGATCCATTGATTACCAGAACCGGTTCAATTCCTGCTGCTAAAGTTCCTCAAAATGTGGGAATTTGTGCATATAGATTCAATTTTGGATACAAAGGTTTTCGTTTTGAAACAGAATATGCTTCTAAAATCAATGACCCCAATAATTCAAACCAGTACATTTATAAAAAAGGGGAATCTTTATTCATGACACTCTCCTACTCTACTAAAGGATTCGGTGCTTCAGCCTCATTTATCAGAGCGGATAATATGGATTTTCGATCCCAAAGAGCGATCAGCACCAACTCTTTGATGAGTATTAACTATATTCCTGCTATCAACAGACAATACGCCTATCAGTTAATAGGCAATTACAGCTATTCCAGTCAACCCAATGATCAAATTGGGGCTCAAGGTCAAATCAACTATAGAATCCCTAAGAACACCATTTTAGGGGGTAAATATGGGATGGATTTAACCTTTAACTATTCCAGATTCCACAATATTGATAAAGTGATTGTTGATGATGCGATTGCAAACGGAACACCTGAAGGCACTGAAGGTTACACTTCTTCATTTTTTAAATTTGGAAAAGAGCTTTTATATCAGGATTTTGGATTTGATGTTACTAAAAAATTAAATAAAAAATTCAAATTAGCATTGTCTTACAACTACTTAGATTATAATTTATTGATTTTACAAGGACATGGAGAGATGGTACATTTGAATCATGTGACATCTGAATTGACTTACAGAATCAATGATAAACACGCTTTACGCGGTGAATTACACGGTTTATTTACAAAAGAGGATATGGGTAGCTGGGTTTATGGTTTATTAGAATATTCTATCAGTCCTAAATGGTTCTTTTCTGTTGCTGATCAATACAATTACGGTAATACAATTGATGATTTAAAGATTCATTATTATAATTTTTCAATTGCTTATGTGATTGGAACAACAAGAATTGCAGCTAATTTTGGAAAAACAAAAGAGGGTATTTTATGTATTGGCGGTGTATGTAGAGCGGTTCCGGCATCTTATGGAATGGGGATTAACATTGCTACAAAATTCTAAAAATTATTGATTATGAAAAAGTTATTTATATTAGTTTTAGGGATTATTCTATTTAACGCTTGTGATGTTATTGATAAACCCTATTTACCAACAGATGGCGAAACAACGGTACAGGTTGAATTTCCGGCTTTAGATCCGGCTTCAGTATATCGTAAAATATTATTTGAAGAATACACCGGTCATAAATGTACCAATTGTCCGAACGGACATGCCCGATTGGCAACATTATTGACCACTTATGGCGATACCCTTGTACCAGTAGGAATCCATGCTGGTTCTTTAGCAGCTACTGACGTTGATTATCCTTATGATTTCACTACGCCTATCGGATCTCAATTATATTTGGATTTTGCTATTCCAAGTGTACCAATAGCAATACTTAACAGAATAAAATATAATAGTTCAAGTTGGGGAGCTCCTGTATCAATGTGGCAATCCTATCTCAACAATATTGATCGTACTAAAATTTATGCCGGTATTCAGTTGATTAATGAGTTTGATGTAACCGACAGAGTCCTTACGGCCAATGCAAAAGTGACTATTTTAGATGAAATAACGGATCCTGTTCAATTGTGCTTTGTAGTCATTGAGGATGATATCATTTCTCCACAACTCAACAATGGAGTTCGAATTGAAGATTATCTTCATAAACACGTATTAAGAGGTTCATTGAATGGTAATTACGGTGCGAGATTAACATTAGATGGACTAGTAGAAAAAGATCATAGTTATGAAAAAGCGTATAAAATCTCCTTTAATACAAAAGATTGGGATGAAAACAATTGTTATGTTGTTGCCTATCTGATTAATATGGAAACAAAAGAGATTTTACAGGCGGAACATCTGAAAGTGAAATAATAAAAAAAGCTGCATTTTTGATGCAGCTTTTTTTTTAATATTCATCTTCGTGAAAAAAGAAATCGTCTTTAGTTGGATAGTCAGGCCATAAGTCCTCAATAGTGTCATAAATTTCCCCTTCATCTTCAATCTCCTTGAGGTTTTCAATCACCTCCATTGGAGCTCCTGAACGAAGTGCATAATCAATTAATTCGTCTTTTGTTGCTGGCCAGGGAGCGTCTTCTAATTTAGAGGCCAATTCAAGTGTCCAATACATAATAATCAAGATTAAAGTTTATATCTTTTTTGTGGCCGCAAAAATATGAAAAAGTTTCTATCTTTTGCGATTTATTAAAAATTTTATTTCGTTAATACACAGCGTTTTTCAGTAATATTTTCTTCAAAATGAAAAAATCGGGTTAAAATATAGAAGTAATCTGACAATCTGTTTACATATTTTAAACAAGGCTGTAAAAGGGAATTTTGAGTCGCAAATGGAACCAGTTTTCTTTCGGATTTTCTACAAATTGTTCTACATAAATGAGCATAAGCGATCGATTTTGATCCTTGTGGAAGGGTAAAATAGTTCTTTTCAGGAAGCAGATTACTCATTCTATCGATTTCAGATTCCATTTTTAAAACTTTAGATTCCACATCAAATCCGGGCCAATATTGATCAAAGTTTTCCTTTTCAGTGGCAATCATACCCCCAATAATAAAAAGATCATTTTGAATTTCTGAAAGATACTCCAGATTTTTTTCTGCAATTAAAAGACCAATAAAAGCATTCAATTCATCAATAGTTCCATATACATCGAGAATCGGATCGCTTTTTGCTATTCTGGTTCCACCCACTAAGGAAGTGGTCCCCTGATCGCCTGTTTTGGTATATATTTTCATAATAACATTCTATTTTTTAATTTGGATTAGAAAATTGTGGATTCGTTAAAAAATCATGATCTGTTAAAGTCAATAAAAAAGCTTTTAAATCTGCTATTTGTTGAGGGGTAAGCATCATTCCTCCCTGATCCAGTTTATGCATTAAAGGATTTACGTATGGAGAATAAACCAATCCTGAATTATAAAATTCAAGAACCTGATCGAGGGTTGCAAATCTTCCATCATGAAAATAGGGAGCTGTTACTTCTATATTCCTTAGCGTTGGAGCACGATAAGCTCCTATATCATTGGTATTTCCGGTCACGGAAAAACGGTCTTTCGGATCATTAAAAACAGAAGATGATCCATTATTATAAAACAGATTAGTTGTAAAAAGGGGCGTTCCGTTTCCACCATGACAATGGAAGCAATCAGCACCCTCTTCGGTAGTAAAGAGGATATAACCATTTAATTCTGATGGAGTTAATTGTTCTAATCCTCTCATGTAGCGGTCAAATTTGGAGTTCCCGGAAACCAAAGTACGAACAAACTGAGCTATCGCTTTTTCAATTCTCTCGATCGTAATTTCGGGAGTACCAAACGCTTTTTCAAACAATTCGGGATATTTGGGATCATTTTGGATAGCAATCACTGCTTTTTGAGTGGTTGAGTTCATTTCATGCGGAGCCATAATGCCCATAGAAATTACATCCTCAAGAGTTCGGTGATTTGCATTTGGATTATTGGAATTTATATAGCCATTCCAGAAGTATCCTTCATGATTAAAAACCAAATTTATCAATGGGAGCATGAAATGAGGTGTATAAGCACCTGATAATCCGTAAGTTCTCCCATTGGGAAACCTTTCATTATCAATACCAACTTCAAAAGAGTTTGCCTGTATATGACATGTGCCGCAACTCATCATGGAATCGGGATTTGTACCGGTATATCCGCACAATTTGGGTTCATAAAAAAGGTGGCGACCCAAGTTGATTCCCTCTACGGTTAAGGGATTATCTGCTGGAATATTCAGATTTGTCGGAAAAAAAGATGGAATTTGTAAAGTATAAGGTGTTGGCTGATAAGGAACCGGATCATCTCCACATGAAGTTGCCAGTGTCATTAATGACATCCAGACGAACAACACAAGGTAGAGTTTTCTTTTCATTTTAATTAAAATAGGGTTAATTGTTCCCACTCATCTTCATCTTTATTAGGTTCTTTCTTTTTAAATACTTTTCTTGGTTCCGGTTCTTTTTTTTCAGTTTTTTCAGTTTTTTCAGTTTTTTCGGGAGTATCTGTTGTTTTTGGAGTTTCAATACTATCAAATAGCTCTTTGGCAATAATATAATCTAAATCCTCATTGGCTGCATCTTCCTCTACCCCATCCTCTTCACTATCTATTTCATTTTCTTCATCTTGTTGTTCCATTTCCTCTTCTTCCTCTTCGTAAGGGATTGGATCTAAAACAACTATATTTTTTATAGTTCCGTTATTGATTCTTTTCCCTTTTGCTTTGATACTCATTAACTCCACAAATTCCACACAAGAGATGGTCACCAATTCATTTTCATCTTCATTTTTAATATAATAGTGGACTTCGATCTGAGGTTGGTAGTCGTATAAGATATGTAAGATGTTGATATTCTTGTCATCTGCTAAAAATTCCATTTTTTTATCTGTCAGTTCCGGAATAAACCTTTTCATATAGATTTTATCCTCTTTCAGAATTTTATATATCACAGTAACGGGTTTTTTAGGATTATATTTTTCAATAACCGTTAAAGTATCTTCAAAATGTAAGGATAGTTCAAATCCTGTAATTCTGTAGAAGCCATTATTGTAAATGGAGATAATTTTATCATTTTCCTTAAATGCACCAAGGAGCACTCCTCTTTCATCGGTATTTAAACGCATGACAGAAGAATCATAGTAGACATTGATGGCGCTCAATGTTGAGATTCCTTTCTCACTCAACTCAATTTTCCGAACAGCATGACGAGAGAGGATATTCCCTTGTGAAGAACGGTTTTTGATTGCTAATTTACTAAAATCGAAATCAAACTGTAGTTTTTTAATTTTAGCTTTTGCTTTCAGATACACTTTCACTTTTTCCGCTTCACCGTTAGGATTTGAGGTAATATAGAGAATTTTGGATCCTGATTTTCCTTTTGTCAGATCGTACTCTTTATCGCGTGTAACACCTCCAACTGCAAAACGTTTGACCATGGCCATTCCGTTTAAACCGTCTGAATAAACGAGATTATAGATGGTTCTATCGTCATTTCTTTTAAATACTTCAACCAGAATAATATCTTTTCCAAAAAACTGTTTTTCACTCACTTTACTAACAGAGAATTTACCATCTTCGCGAATCACAACGATTTCATCAATATCGGAACAATCGCACACAAAATCGACCGTATCATCTTTTTTAAGAGCTGTTCCCACAAATCCCTCTTTTTTATTCATATATAGTTTTTGATTAGCTACTGCAACAGTGGCAGCTACAATGTTATCGAAGCTTTTGATTTCAGTTCTACGTTCTTGTCCTTCTCCATATTTAACTCTTAAATTTTCAAAAAAAGCGATCGCATATTCGATCAAATGAGCCAAATGATTCAACACTTCTTTGATATTCTCTTCAATCTGAGCAATTTGATCCTCTGCTTTTTTGATATCAAATTTTGAAATCTTACGAACCGGTTTTTCACAAAGCTTCAGAACATCCTCTCTGGTGATCTCTTTTTTAAATAAAGATCTATATGGATCGAATGCATTTTCTATATTTTCAACCTGTTTATCCCAGGTTGTTGTATCTTTTTCCAATTCTTTATAGATCCTTTTTTCAAAAAAGATTTTTTCAAGAGACCAGCGATGCCAGTCATCTTCCAGTTCTTTCAAATGGATCTCCAATTCTTTTTTGAGCAATTGAACCGTATTATCAGTATTGATTCTCAGAATATCTTTAACCGATAAGAACTGTGGTTTCCCTTCATGCAAAACGCATGCATTAGGGGAATATGACATTTCACAATCGGTAAAAGCATATAGGGCATCAATAGTTTGATCAGGAGAAACCCCGGGATAAAGATGAAGTACAATCTCTACAGTAGCAGCCGTATTATCATCAATTTTCTTAATTTTTAATTTTCCTTTTTCGATTGCCGGAGCAATAGAATCTGCTATTAAAGAAGAAGTGTTGGTTCCAAAAGGGATTTCAGTGATCACCAGCATTTTTTTATCTACAATAGAGATTTTCGCTCTATTTCGGATCTTTCCACCTCTTGCCCCATCATTATACTTGCTGATATCAACGGAACCACCGGTTGGAAAATCGGGATAAATCTGAAAATCCTCATTTTTCAGGATTTGAATACTTGCATCGATCAATTCCACAAAATTATGAGGTAAAATCTTAGTATTCAGTCCAACTGCAATCCCTTCCACTCCCTGAGATAATAAAAGTGGAAATTTAACGGGCAAAGTGATCGGTTCTCTATTTCTACCATCATAAGATAGTTTCCAGTTGGTAGTTTTGTGATTAAAGCAAACTTCAATGGCAAATTTAGTCAATCTGGCTTCTATGTAACGAGGTGCAGCTGCTGAGTCTCCTGTATAAATATTTCCCCAGTTTCCCTGAGTATCAATAGTTAGTTGTTTTTGACCCAATTGAACAATGGCATCTCCAATGGAACGATCGCCATGTGGATGATATTTCATTGTATTTCCGATGATATTGGCCACTTTGTTGTACCTTCCGTCCTCCAATTCGTCCATAGAGTGTAAAATTCTCCGCTGCACCGGTTTTAGCCCATCGATTACATCCGGTATAGCACGATCGAGAATCACATAAGAGGCATAGTCCAAAAACCAGTTTTCGTACATGGTTTGGACGTGGATCACCTGATGTAAATCTGATATTTCTGAGTTATTGGGGTCTTCTTGAATCTCTTCTGGGAGTAAGGTTTCTTCGGTCATATTCGTTTTCAGTTATCAATCTTTATATATATGCAAAAATACATTTTTTTTTGCAAATACAAAAGAATTTTTTATGGAATAATTGATGTTTAATTGTTCATAAAATGAGAAACATTCTCATAATTTTTTGTATTTTTGCATACTAAATAATCAAACTTTGGGCACGTTAAAAAAACTCGCAGGGCAAACTGCAATCTATGGATTACCAACGATTTTAGGTCGTTTGTTAAACTATCTTTTAGTTCCATTACAAACCTATATTTTTGCAACTGACAAATATGGAATTGTCGGTGAGCTTTATGCGTGGACCAGTTTAATTTTTGTTGTTTTAACATTTGGTATGGAAACTGCCTTTTTCAGGTTTTCACAAGATGTTGAAAACCGGGAGAAAACTTTTTCAGTTGTGTCCATATTTCTTTTATTTACTTCCTCCTTATTTATACTTTTAACATCTTTCTTTTCATTTTCCATTGCTGACTATTTAAAGTTTCCCGAGCATCCCGAATATATCATTTATATGGCAATAATTGTGGGAACAGACGCATTTACATCTGTTCATTTTGCCAGGTTCCGATTGATTCAAAGACCTATAAAATTTGCCTTTTTAAAATCTCTAAATATCTTTATCAATATATTTTTAAATCTATTTTTTCTGGTTCTTTGTCCTTTATGTCAAAAACACAATATTGCACCGGAGATTGTTGACTTTATTTTTAACAAAGAGATTGGAATCGGATATATTTTTATTGCCAATTTAGCCGCATCACTAATAACTTTGATTATGCTAATTCCTGATATCATTAAATTTGACTGGAAATTTGATATCGTTTATTTTAAAAAAATGATCAGGTATGCATTTCCTTTGGTAATATTTGGTTTAGCAACTATGGTTAATGATACGATGAATCGAATTTTTATCAAAAACTTTGGACCGGAAGAGCAGGCTCAAAGCATGGTTGGAATTTTCAATGCATGTTTTAAAATTTCCATTTTCATGACCATTTTTATTCAAGCCTTTAAATATGCTGCAGAACCTTTTTTCTTTAGTAAAGCTAAAGATTTTGATGCTAAAAAAGCGTATGCTGATGTGATGAATATCATTGTGATTATTTGTTCATTCATGTTTTTAGGAATTATGGTGTATATGGATGTGATTCAATATTTTGTAGGCCCGGATTATAGAACCGGTTTAGGTATTGTTCCCATATTATTGTTAGCCAATCTGTTTTCAGCCATTTTATACAATTTATCTATATGGTACAAATTATCTGACAAAACAATTTATGGGGCTTTTATTTCGATTTTTGGAGCCATAATAACAGTTACGTTAAATGTAACCCTAATTCCGATTTATGGATTTATGGGTGCTGCATGGGCCAGTTTCTTTTGCTATTTTTCTATGATGATCACTTCTTATTTCCTTGGTCAAAAATATTTCAGAGTTGATTATCCTGTTATCAAAATTTTGCTATATATTGGAGTTGCTGTATTATTGTATTACATTACTACATTAATAACTATTCCTAATTTTACATTAAGAATGGTACTTCATACTATGTTATTAGTACTTTATGGTTATTTTGTATTAAAGATCAATCCCGATTTAATGGGAAGTTTAAAAAAAATATTTATTAAAAAAAATAATAAAAATGGAATTATTAACCTGTAAAATAGTTAACACATCCCATCATCCAATTCCGAGTTACTCCACCTTGTATTCTGCCGGAATGGACTTAAAAGCAAATTTAGATGCTCCCATTGTATTAAAACCTTTAGAAAGAGGATTAATTCCAACAGGACTATTTATTGAGATTCCTGTTGGTTATGAAGCACAAGTGAGGCCCAGAAGTGGCTTGGCTATCAAAAGTGGGGTTACTGTTTTGAATTCACCCGGAACCATTGATGCAGATTATCGTGGGGAAGTAAAAGTGATTTTAATCAATCTTTCTTCTGAAGATTTTACCATTCAAGATGGGGATCGGATTGCTCAGATGATTGTAGCGAAACATGAAACAGTACAATGGAAAGAAGTAGATGACTTAAATGAAACCGAAAGGGGTTCCGGTGGATTTGGTCATAGTGGAATCCAATAATATATATAATTTCAATAGAATTTTTATTTTTAATAAATAATATCAATGCAAATTAAATCAATCTCTTTTTTACTATTTATAATATTGGTTATTAACTCTTTATCAACAAGTGCACAATCCAAACATAGTAAAAGGAATTCGACTGATCAAAAAATATCCAGTGAAACCAGAATCTCATCCGCACAATTTGCTGATGGGATTAAAGAGTTTTATTCCAATAACTTAACAGCAGCTGAAACTATATTCAGAGAAGTTATAATAGCTAATCCTAAAAATGATGCAGCTTATTATATGTTGTCAAAAGTAAGAACTCAGATGAACGATTATTCAGGTGCACTCCCCTACTTACTGGATGCTATAAAAATCAATGATCAGAACATCTGGTATGAAGTTGATTTAGCGAATTTATATGAGAAAATCGGAGACAACAAAAATGCAGAAAAGAGTTGGATCAAAGTTTGTAAAACAGTAACCAATAATGAGTATTATTATTACGCATTAGCTACGATCTATTTAAAAAATGAGAAATATCAAGAAGCGATTCAAGCCTTTGAGAAGATGGAAGAGATTATTGGCTATAATGCTGATTTAATTGATACAAAGAAAAACATCTGGTTATATTTGAATCAGGTGGAAAAAGCGGTACAGGAATACAAGAAATGGATTGAGGTTTATCCTTATGATATGAGCAATTATGTGACAGTTGCCCAAATATATAATGCTAATGGAATGCCTCAAAAAGCAATAGAAGAGCTTCACAAAGGAGAAAAGCTTGATTCTTCTAATATTGATATCATCACTACATTTATATCCATCTACAAATCTCTAAAAGATAAAGAAAAAGAAGAATATTATATCACTAAATTAGGGACAATTAAAGATCAAAACAATACCATTTTCAAGATTATTAAAGAAAAAACACTTTCCTTAGTTAAAAACAATAAAAGTGAATTATTTTCCAAAGCAATTGCTGAAATAGAACAATATTGTAAGATCAATCCGGAGAATGGCGAAGCCTTAGGTATACTTGCACAATTATATTTCATAAATAAGGATGAAATAAAAGCATTACAATATTGTGAATTAGCAATAAAAAACAATGAGTTAACTTATGACACCTGGTATATTTATTTATCATTATTATTTAAAGAGCAGAAATATCAGGAGATCGTTCAAAAAGCTGATAACATTGAACAATTATTTCCTACTCAGTCCAATATTCAAGTATTTATTGGATATGCCTTTTCAAATTTAGGCAATTATGATCAAGCCATCAAATGGTTTAAGACTGTATTAACATATTCTTATGAAGATTCAATGTCAGCACAGATTTCGGAAGAGTTAGGGAATATTTATGAAATCAAAAAAGATAGTGCGGAAGCATTAAAGTATTGGAAAATGTCCCAAAAATATGGGAATAAATCTGATAAATTAAAGGAAAAAATCAGTAAAATACAATAAAAAAGTTGTATTTTTGCAAACTCAAAAGCGAAAGTAGCTCAGTCGGTAGAGCATTAGCTTCCCAAGCTAAGGGTCGCGGGTTCGAATCCCGTTTTTCGCTCAAAAAAAAAGGTTGCTGAAAAGCAACCTTTTTTAATATTATGAAAAACTCAATTAGGGTCTTGACCAAGATCCATTGATGAATTTGTATACTGGTTTGTCCACACCCTCTTTTTGGTATAAAACAACACTTGCATAGCAATTTGCTTTCACCCATGCTGGATTCATATAAATGGCATGACGGAAATTGTTTTTAACACCTTGAGTTAATGTAACAGGAACACCATAAGTCATGTTATTAACGGCTGTTCTGGAAACAAAATTGTGTTTGAAGTTTGGATCAGAAATTCCGGTTTGTGGATATTGAAGTCCATCTTCCTGAACAACTACTGCCAAGTAATATTCACCTGGTGTATAACCTGTTAAAGTATTTATTGAAGTGTAAACGATCATCGAGTCACCCACAATTTGATGTTTCATAGCAACTCCGGCTTTTGGAGTTCTTGTCATTAAAGTAGAAAGAGTCCCTTGATTGGTTGATTTGGTATCACCCATCCAAAAAGCAGGAATTCCGCCACCTGTTGTTCTGTCATTATAAAAACCATTATAGATAGTAGCATTATAATTTGGATCTCCATCAGCTTTTACGACAATACCTACTACATGATTTAAATTTACACAATTATCTAGCAATTCTACACCCCATTGTCCACAATATACACACCAGTCAGCTGTATAATTGATTACTAATCCCCATTGAGTTGAACCCGGAGTAAGGTCATCCCAAGGTGTTGGTTCTGGTTCTGGATCTGGATCAACAGGATCTACACATGACACAATCACCAATGATGAAATTAATAAGATGATGAGTCCGAATAATAATTTTTTCATAGATTAAAAATATTTGGTTAATAATTTTGGTTTTGCAAATATAAGAAAAAGTTTTATATAAAATGTTGCTTCTATATATAGAAAAAATGATCATTTTTTTAATTAATTTTGACTGTTTTAACTGTTTTTTATCCTATCTTTGCATTAGAATTTTATGAAAAACATGTATATTATTTCCGGGTGTAATGGAGCAGGTAAAACCACTGCTGCTTTTTATATGTTACCGGAAATGCTTGAATGTAAAGAGTTTGTCAATCTTGATGAAATTGCAAGAGGACTAAATCCATTAAATCCTGATTCTGTAACCTATCCTGCTGTGCGGCTTTTACATTCCCGATTAGAAAGTTTACTTAAAAAAGAAGCCAATTTTGCTGTTGAAACTACACTTTCAGCCCTTTCCTATATTGAAAAAGTACATGTAGCTCAGGAAAAGGGATTTGTTGTGAATCTTTTATTTTTTTGGTTGAATAGTACCGATTTAGCTATTGATCGTGTTAAATTGAGAGTTTCTCAAGGGGGACATCATGTTCCTCAAGATGTAATCATTAGAAGATATGGTAGAGGATTATTCAATTTTTTCAACCATTACATGGACATTTGTGATAATGTAATGTTTTTTGACAATTCAGGAGAAAAACCCCGATTAATTATGGGTAGAGTATTACAAAATGAAATAGATATTTATGATCCAGAGTTATATAACAGCTTAAAGGATAAATACTTATTAAAATAATATGTTTTTAAAAAGTCTTCAGGTAACCCATTTCAAAAATTATCAATCCGGTGAATTTCAATTTCATCCGAACGTAAATTGTATTTTAGGGAAAAATGGGAGTGGAAAAACCAATTTATTGGATGCCATACACTATTTATCTTTTACCAAAAGTTATTTTTCGACACAAGATCAGTTCAGTATCCAGTTTAATGAAGATTTTTTTGCTATACATGGATTATTTTCAAGGGAATGGGAAGATGAGTCCACTGAAAAAATATCCTGTACTTTAAAAAATGGGAGAAAAAGTGTAAAAGCTAATCAAAAAGAGTATGATCGATTAAGTGATCATATCGGGCTTTACCCATTGATTATGATTTCCCCTTACGATAATGATATTATCAATGAAGGGAGTGATATTCGAAGAAAATTTTTCGATATGATTATATCTCAAACAGACAAAGAGTATCTACATCAGCTTATTTCATACCAAAAGATTTTACAACAAAGAAATATCACACTTAAGCAGATTTTAAATCACGAACATAACAATCAATCATTAATAGAAATCTATGATGATCAATTAGCGCCATTAGCGCAACATATTTTTGAAAAAAGGGATCAATTTATAGAGATTATTCATCAAAAATTTGTAGAATATTATCAATTTTTATGTCAAAACAGCGAAATGGTTTCGATTGTTTATGAATCGCAATTACATAAAAATCCTTATCAGAATCAGATAAAAGAATTTGAAATACAAGACTTTAGATCTGGTTATTCCAACTTTGGAATCCATAAAGATGATTTTCTCTTTCTTATCAATGGTAATCCATTAAAAAGGTTTGGCTCACAAGGGCAACAAAAATCATTTGCATTAGCTATTAAGTTGGCGCAGTACGATTATCTGGTTGATCGTAAAGGGATTAAACCACTTTTATTATTAGATGATATTTTTGATAAATTGGATCAATTCCGAATCAATCAATTATTACATTTAGTTGGAGATCATCATTTTGGACAAGTATTTCTGACAGATACAGATGAAGATAAAATCAAAGAAATTTTAGACAGGCATCAGATTGCGCATTCGATTATAAAAATAAGTTAGGCGAAGGGCGAAGGGCGAAAGGCGAAGGGAGAAGGGCGAAGGAAGAAGGGCGAAGGAAGAAGGGCGAAGACAAAAAAAAAGGGCACTTGTAAAATGCCCTTTTTATGTTATATAGATTGAGAATGAACTATTCGCCAGCGCCCATACCTAATTTTTTCATCAAATCTTCTTGATCTTTAACAAATTCTGCATTAGCAGGCAATAAGAAATCAACATCTGACATTTTTACTGTTGTATTTACAGTTGAAGCTTCTTGTACTACAATGGCACCCGGAGCTGCTTCCCCATATTCTTGTTCAATTCTTAATGGAAAACCAACCAACCCAGGATATTGAGTATTCAATTTATCTGTATTGTTAATATCGTTAGATACGTAATAAATTACGGTTTCTTCTTCATCTGTTTCAAGATCAGTTATGGTACAAGTTACTTTTTTGCATTTGTAACCGGCAATCTCTTTAACTTCTTCAGTATAAACGTATTTAAAATCAAATAATTTTAATTTTTCTTTAAGGGATTCCATGGTTGTTTCCATCACATAAGGTGAATGACCAGGAACTTCGAATATTACACTTGTTTTTGCAGAATCACCATTAACAATACTGGTAATGATAATTCCGGGTTGAGGTTTATAAACTGTTTTTGAAAAATTTCCAAAAACAATGATTTCATTATCCGGAATTTTTTCAGATGTAATATTGGGATCATCAGTACCTGTGATGGTCGTTTTAAAAGTAATAACACCTGAAAATGGGGTTTGAGCCAATAACGTAGTAGTTCCTAATACTACTAAAGTTATGAGTAAAAGACTAATTTTTTTCATTTTTTATAATTTTTAATTAATATTTTCGAATTGCAAAAGTATTATTTTTTCTTTATTCGTTAGAACACCCTTTAAACATTCTGTTCCAGCGAATTTTTCCTTCAGAAATAGTTTTGAATTTATCTAAGGATAACCATACAAACCAAACTTTACCAACGATATGATCTTCAGGAACAAATCCCCAGAATCTGGAATCAGCAGAATTGTGTCTGTTATCACCCATCATAAAATAGTAGTCCATTTTAAATGTATAAGAGGTTGTTTCCTTGCCATTTATGAAAATTTTATGATCTTTAATCGTTAATTCATTTTTTTCATAATTTCTAATAATTTTATCATAGAAAACAATAGTTGCATCATTTAAAGTAACAGTAACCCCTTTTTTAGGAACAATTATAGGGCCAAAATTATCTTTATTCCAATTATATCTTGGATCATGAGGAATAATTGAGTATTCAAAATCGCCAGGTTTATCAATATCAGGAATCACTTTGAGTCCCATTTTTTGTATTTGAGCTACCTGTTTATTATTTAAATTGAACAACCATGTTGTATCATTAATATTATAATAATCTTCCTCATTTATATCCAATTTTTTTCTTTTATTTGAATTTAAACCAACTCTGGATGGATCAATTACGTGATAAGAGGATTGAATCCGTTTAGGGTTATGAGCCGGGGAACCATTGATATAAAGTTGACTATTTATTATTTCAATTTTATCACCGGGAATAGCAACACATCTTTTTACATAATTTTCTCGTTTATCAACCGGTCTTGTTATAACTTTATATTCCTGAGCCACAACATCTTTAGCTTTACCGGGATAATATGGATCCGGATATTTTGAGTTAATAAAATTATAATTTTCCAATCCATATTTAGACATGGCATGTTTTTTAGCATAATCCGGAGCATTTGGATTTAATATACCTTCATACTCCCTGACAATGGCATAATAACTTTCATTTTGACGTTGAACAGCGACTGTATCTCCATCAGGATAATTAAAAACAACCACATCTCCCCTATTTATATTTTTAATATTCGGGAATTTCATATAAGGTAATTTAATCCATTCCAAATATGATTTTGTAGATGTAGTTAATGGGATTGTATGATGAACGAAAGGGATTGCTATGGGAGTAATTGGAATTCTTGGTCCATAAGATACTTTATCCACTGCTAAATAATCTCCCACCATCAATGAACTTTCCATAGAGGATGTAGGAATAGCGTAAAATTCAAACAAAAAAGTTCTGATAATATAAGCAGCAGCTACAGCAAAAATTAGAGCATCACCCCAATCACGAGCCGTACTTTTTTTAAATTTAGGAAGCTTATCAAGGGTTACATATTTTTCTTTTTTAGAAAAGCCAATATAGGGAAGATAAAACATATAGAAAAAAGTTCCGGGTAGTAGATACAGATAACTTGTTTTCCCATAAAGTCTTATGGTTTTCCAAACCATCATATAAAACATAAAAATGGTTATAAATGGAAAAAAGATCATAATCATCCACCACCATGGTTTTGAAAGAACTTTAAGCCAAATCCAGGAATTGTAGATTGGGATTAAACTCAACCAAGGGTTTTTATTTGCTTTTTTAAAAACACCCCATAAACCGATTTGAAAACCGATAATTGAAATGATGAGCCAAATGTATACGAATAAAGGAGAAAGTGACATATAGTTTGTATTAAAGTATTTAAAAATTATATTTTAGTATAAATTTCAGAAATATTATAAATTCCGGGATTGTTGATCAGCCATATAGCAGATTTTACAGCACCAACAGCAAAACCAACACGATTATTAGCCCGATGAGATATAGTAAGTGTGTCTTCATTAGAAGAAAATGTTACAAGATGTTCACCAAAGGCATCCCCTACTCTATGAGAAAAAACAGGAATCTGGTTATCAGCGGTTTGACGGTCAGAAATCCATTCTTTATAATGATCTAATTGTGCAATCATCAATTCTGCAGTTGTGATTGCTGTTCCACTTGGTGCATCTTTCTTTGTAATATGGTGTGTTTCATCAATTTGAGGATGATATTGATCCATAGTATTCATCATTTTTGACAAATAGGAAACGGAAGCAAAAAAGAGATTAGCTCCAATGGAAAAGTTTGACCCATAAATAAAGGAAACATTGGCTTGATTAAAAAGATCAATTACATCATAAAAATGAGAATACCATCCTGTAGTTCCGGAAACTACAGGAATTTTTATAGCAATACATTTTTTAAAATTTTCGATAGCTAAATCGGGTATTGAAAACTCGATTGCCACGTCACAAGATTTCAGTAAATCAAGTTTTTCAGTCCACTCTGATTCATTGTCAATAGTTGCGCCAACTTGCATATTCATTTGATGAAGTATTTTTTCAACTTCATGTCCCATTTTGCCATATCCAATAATTGCGACTTTCAAGGTTTATTTCAGTTTAAATTTAAGTCCAATGGAGGGTGTGAAACAATAGGAACCAAGAATGTAATTCGTTTGAACTGTTGGTTTTATAATCATTGAAAGATCATCAGAAATATCAAAATAATAAAGATGAGCATCCACTGCAGCGTCAATAATATTTAAAGTGTACATAATAGCAAAAGCAGCAATTGCAATTTCCATTCTACTTCTATAGGTATTCCTAAGAGCCAAAATATTATCTGTCAGTTTGTCTTCTAATTCAGGATATAAAAAGGGCGCATTGTTATTGATTCTATAAACATATTCTTCTCTGTAATATTGAGAAGTATTGTTGAAATAATAAATAAAATAGGCAGCTGTACCTAATCCGGCGTATATAACAGGTACTTTCCAGTATTTTTTATTATAAACTTGACCAGCTCCGGGAATAATAGACAGATAAGAGGCTAATTTAGGGCTATGTTTCTTGACTGAAGCAACATTCAGATCTGGGAGTTTAGGGGTAGAATCAGATTGAGCGATAGTATTAGAAACAAAAAAAATGAAAATGATCCAAAAAGATAAGATAGTTTTCATTTTTTTCATTTTATAAAATTTTCCGTAAAACGTAAAAACAAAATAAATATTATAATTTACTTAATCTTTCAATAATTTTGTTCAATTCATCTTCAGAGGAAAAAGGGATTGAAATTTTACCCTTACCTGATAATTCTTTAGCAATTTTCACTTTAGAATTTAATTTTTTAGATAATTCAGTAGAAAAGTTAATTAAATTATCGGATAAGTTAATTTTAACTTTCGTTTTAGAACCTTGAGGATTTTGATTATATTTTTTTACAAGAGATTCTGTTTGTCTAACAGAAAGTGCTTGATCTACAATTTCTTTAACAATTTTGGATTGGACTGTTTCATCATCAATAATGACCAAAGCTCTGGCATGACCCATTGAAATTTTCTTATCGCGAACGGCAATCTGTGCCTCTCTAGATAGTTTCAACAATCGAAGGTAATTTGTAATTGTAGTTCTATCTTTTCCAACTTTATTACTCAATTCTTCATGAGATAATTCGCATTCATCCAACAATCTCTGATAGGAAACTGCAATTTCGATAGCATTAAGGTTTTCACGTTGAACATTTTCAACGAGAGCCATTTGTAGAGACAAAAGATCGTCAGCAGTACGAACATAAGCAGGAATTTCAGTTAATCCGGCCATTTTGGATGCTCTCCATCTACGCTCACCTGAGATCAGCTGGTATTTACCGTGGGTAATGGGTCTCACTGTAATAGGTTGAATTAACCCATAAGTTCTGATAGAAATGGCTAATTCTTCAAGTGTTTTAAGATCGAAATCAGTACGAGGTTGGTGTGGGTTAAGTTCAATAGAATCAATTTTGATCAGGGTTCCAGGGTCACTTTTTGCATTGATAACTGAATCTGCAACAACAGGAATTTCAGCACCTCCTAAAAGGGTTCCAAGTCCTCTACCCAAACGATTTGGAGTTTTCTTTTCCATTATAATTCATGTTTAATTAGTCCATTTTTCAACAAAATTTCTTTAGCTAAACTCATATAATTTGCAGTACCTCTTGATTTTATGTCATACATAATACTAGGGACTCCATTACTATGAGCTTCACTAATTTTGATATTTCTTGTAATCATGGAATCGAAAACTACACTTTTACAATATTGGCGAACATCAGCCACAACAGCATTAGAGTGAGCAGTTCTGGAATCGTACATTGTAAGAAGAATCCCTTCAATAGCAAGATTTGGATTCATTCCACTCTGAACAATTCTAACAGTATTTAATAATTTTCCGAGTCCTTCGAGTGCAAAATATTCACATTGTACAGGAATAATAACAGAATCGGAAGCGACTAAAGCATTAACTGTGATTAAGCCTAAAGAAGGAGCACAGTCGATAATGATAAAATCGTATTGTTTTTTAACGGATTGTAATGCATCCTTAAGGCGATACTCTCTTCTATCAAGTGTAATCATTTCCAATTCAGCACCAACCAAATCTATATGAGAAGGTAAGATGTCCAGATTTGGAGTATTAGATTGCTGGATAATATCTGCTAAAAACTGATCACCCATTAAGCAATCATAAATACAAAACTCTACATCATTTTCCTGAAGTCCGACAGCCATAGTAGCATTAGCTTGAGGGTCAGCATCAATTAATAATGTTTTATATTCTAGAATAGCCAGAGAAGCTGCCAAATTAACAGCAGTTGTTGTTTTACCAACTCCACCTTTTTGGTTAACGACAGCAATAATTTTACCCATTATTAAGCCTCCAAATCTTCAAAATTAAAATCAGATTTGCGATTTTCTGAGGTTTGATCAAATAAAGATTCATCAGGAAGAACGCCTGTTTCAATAAATTCTAAAACGCCTTGAAGTGCATTTTGAAATTTTGAAAAATCTTCTTTGTATAAAAAAAGTTTATGTTTTTCATAGAAGAAATTTCCATTGTCTGGATTAAATTTTCTCTTACTCTCTGTAATAGTAAGATATTTTTCGTCACTTTTAGTTGTTTTAACATCAAAAAAATAAGTACGTTTTCCCGCTCTCACTGCTCTTGACAAAACTTCATTTTTTTCTAAATTTTCCATCTTACACTTTTTATGTTGTTATTATGATTTAATGCGCAAAGATACTAATAAAAAAATATCTGAATTACTTTTTCTTGTTATTATTTTGTTGTTTAATAATTTCATCCATTCTGGATTGCCATTTAGATTTTTTGGCTGGTTTCAGCATATTCGCTTTCAATTTTGCATGAAGTTTCTTTTCATCAATAGCATATCTAAAAATGAACATTTGAACAAAAGTGATAATATTAACAAGGAAGTAATAATAAGTTAAGCCGGCAGAAAAATTATTAAACATTCCTAAAAACATGATAGGCATCAAATACATAAATATTTTCATCATTTTCATTTGATCTGCACTACCGGTAGTCATCATTTTGTTATTAAGCCAAGTATATACAAGAGTAGCAATAGTCATTAAAAGGCAGAACAAACTTACATGATCGCCATAGAAAGGGATATTAAATCCTAAGTTTGCAACGGAGTCGTAAGTTGAAAGGTCATCAGCCCAGAGGAAAGGTTGTTGTCTCAATTCATAAGCAGACGGAAAGAATCTGAACATAGCCAGTAAAATTGGCATTTGAAGGAGAACAGGGAGACAGCCTGACATTGGATTTACACCTGCACTCTTGTACAAACTCATTGTAGCCTGTTGTTTCTTCATAGCTTCATCAGGTTTAGGATAACGAGCATTAATTTCCTCAATTTCGGGTTTTAAAACTCTCATTTTGGCTGAAGAAGTATACGTTTTAAAAGCAATAGGTAATAGAACGATTTTTAAAATAATGGTTAAAATTAATATAATAATTCCATAACTTAAGCCATAAGATTCTAGCCAGTTAAACAAAGGAATAACAGCTAATCTGTTGATCCAATGTAATAAAAAACTCCAACCAAGTGGAACTTGTCTTTCGAGATTTAGATTATATTCTTTTAATAATTTATATTGATTAGGTCCCACGAAAAGAGTCATTCCGAAATTTCCTTTATCAAGATCAGCAAATTGGATATCCAAATCAGCATTCATTTTTTTGAGAATTGTTTGTTGATTTTCATCTGGTAAATTTACTTTTAATCTGCCAGAAGTAAAGAAACCCTCATTGGCAATCAGAACAGAAGTAAAAAACTGTTGTTTAAAAGAAACCCACTTAAGACCAGTGGTAAAATCTTTAGTTTCAGATTTTCGTTCATTCAAATTGCTAACTTTAGAAAGATTATCCATAAAGAAAACAGATGAAAGATCTTTTTCAGCCTGGAAATTTCTTTCAACAGATTTTAGATCAGCATTCCATTGTAAAGTGAGAGATTGAGTATTAGGATAAATATATTTAGACATATTTACCAATTTGATATTAAATCCTACTCTATAATCATTTGCATTAAAAGAATAAATATATTCTAGATAACTATTTGGATCTTTAGTATTAGCGGTATCATTTGATATAACAGGATAGAGTTTTAAAGAAATTTGCTGAGATTTTCCATCCGCTATTTTAATAATTTGAGGTTGATCAGAAACGAAAAAACAATTTTTAGTAAGAATACAAGATTGATTTTTCAACATCAATTCGATATTCATATTGGTATTTTTACCATCAAAAAGGATCAGTTTTTCTTTTGGTTTTCCTTTTTCTGTATATTTGTTGATATCGTTAAATTCAATAGAAGAAAGATAACCGCCCAATTTAGAGATGGAATATTTAGCAATTTTAGTTTCAACGATAATTTGATTTAGAGAATCTGAAGGGTTGTAAAAATAGATTTCTTCATTAGTTTTAAGAGCAGGAAGGTTTTGATTTTGAGCATAAGCGGTAGAGTCTTGAGGAGTAGGTTTAGGGGAATTAGTAGAATCAACAGGAGCTATTTTTTGTTCAGTAGTTTGTTTATTGAGTTCTTGATTTTTAGTTTTTTGATTAGAAGAATTATAGAGGCCAAAACCTATTAATAATCCTAGCATAATCAGTAATCCAACAATTGTATTTTTATCCATTTTCAATAATTTAATAAAAGTCGGCAAAGATAATAAAAAAAGTGGAATTGGAGGCTAAAACAAAAGAAGTTTTTAGCTTTGAATTTTGATTCTGCGCTAGATTCATTTCTTATTCCGAGAAAGTGTTGAAACAGTTAGATTTAATTTTACATATTTTGTAATTATCAATTTTATAATTATATACAAAATTATTTTTCCACACTATCTCGGAACTATTTATTGGAAGCATCGCTCAAAGCACAATTTTGAGCAAATTTTAGAATTGACAAGCCAAATTTTTTTTCTAAATTCTCTATTTCCCACTCATTTTCCAACTTTCTCAAATACTAAATCAACTCCTTGTAATAAAGAAT
>Ga0316605_10000369_pt1 | contig 34790 bp, 29 predicted proteins | sample OWC_soil_day20_n_FD_207666 | JGI IMG/M metagenome (GOLD analysis project Ga0316605, IMG submission 207666) | Wetland soil microbial communities from Old Woman Creek delta, Ohio, United States - OWC_soil_day20_noCT | ecosystem: Environmental > Terrestrial > Soil > Wetlands | place: USA: Ohio...
AATATCCCCGAGCTAAAGCACGGGTCTATTGATTATTTTTCATTTTTCATTTTTGAATCAACAATATCCCCGAGCTAAAGCACGGGTCTATTGATTATTTTTCATTTTTCATTTTTCATTTTTCATTCTTTCGTCCAGATCCTCACATTGAGATTGAGCTCCTTAATGATGATCGCATTAAGCATGAAAAGGTTATAGATGAGGGCGATATCTTTGAAGTTGGCGCCTGATTTGAATAGATTGGGCTCAAACAGATTTTCCGTAAAACTAATGGCACAATAAACACGAGATCCCACAAAAGAGAGGTGCATCTGTTTGTTGTATTGCTTGTGGATGTATACCAACGCTTCCATGATAACAGGTGTCAAAATATACCGGGCTTCTATCTGATCAGTGGAATGAACCACAAATATTTTTTCAAATTCTGGATTTTCGAGTTTTACTAATTCTCCTTTTGTACTAAACTGTAATTTTTGTCCCCATTTACCCAGTAATTTTTCAGCAAAATCGGGAGCAATGTACGTTTCTCCTTTGATATTTTTGTTAAAATCGGCATGGAAAAACAATCCTTTAAAAATGGTATGCCATTGTTCCTGAACTCCATTTTTGGTAACAATTATGGTCTTGAATTCTGTATGAAATTCGGAACATCTGAAGTCGGTTTTCTCCATTTGGCCCGTAATCAAATCGTCACCTTTGTATCGATCTACACCTGTTGTAAACAGATTGCTTTGCAAATATTCGTTGAGTTCAATAGATTGATTGTAATCATATTCCCAGGAAGGATCAATCGCACTCACAATTTGAGTTACTACTTCCTTTTTGAAACGGTCACGGTATTTTCTATAGGATGTGATGGCATTGACAAGAAAAACCAAACCACCGATTAAAACCCCAATCAGTCCCACTATGATGATAGCATCACTTATTATTTCCTGACTATAAAGATAAATCAGAAAGGCACTAGCCGGAACAATCTCCAAAACAGTAAAAAGGATAGATTTTAATACAGATTTCCTCAATGTTTCCAGTTCGAGAAGCCTTGTCTTCAGATCATTTTCGTAAAGAGATCTCAGTTCTTCAAAGGTGATCATACTAAAATGTAGGATTAGTTAAAAAGGGTTTTAACATCCACATTTTGTCTTTCCGCTTCATTAATGACAAATACCTCTTTTTTAGAAAATTTCATAAAAGAAGCGATCATTGAATTAGGAAACACCTGAATAGCATTGTTATAATCGGTTACAACGGCATTGTAAGTTCTACGGGATGCAGAAATTTGAGCTTCCACTTCGTTAAGGGAGTGTTGAAGATCAAGGAAATTTTGGTTTGCCTTTAGATCAGGATAGTTTTCTACAGCAACCATAATCGAGCGCATTCCTGCAGAAATTTCGTTGTCAAGAGCTATTCTTTGATCATTATTTAAATTTCCGCTTACAGCTCTGCTTCTCATTTCAGATACTTTTTCTAAAAGATCTTTTTCATGTTTGGCATACTCTTTAACGGTAGCGACAATGTTGGGGATCAAATCGTATCTTTTTTTCAATTGAACATCCATTCCTCCAAATGCGTTTTCTACTTCGTTTCTTTTACGGATTAAAGAGTTGTAAATCCCGATAATGATCAATACCAATAAAACGGCTGCTACTAAAATGATAATTAATGTTGTACTCATTGTATTTTTTTTTATTTAAGGTGCAAAAATAGCATCTTTTCTGCAAAAAATGTGATTTTTTTCACAAAAAAGTCAAAAAAGTTGAAAATTTGATTAAAAATGGTATATCTTTGCATCAAATTAAATAATAATAACATGAAAAGAACAATCAGAAATTTAGCTATTGTACTGATTACAGTACTTACCTTCAGTTCTTGTGATGATTTATTCAACACAGATATTACATTAGATGTACCATTTGAAGTAACCTTTGATGTGCAAGCTACACCAGGTAAAGGTGTTTTTTCCGTAGTAGATACTATTGATGTTTTAGCACATCCACAGTTAGCTCAATACACACAATTAATCCAAAGTATTACTATTCAGGATATTGAAGTTGAAGTTTTGTCATTAACACCTGACACCATTGTTTTGCAATCGTTCAATGTAAATGCATCAGCCGGATCATTAACACCTGCAGCATGGAGTTACACCAATGAAGTATTGACATTTGGAAGAATTATCAATTTGGATAACACCAATAATCAATTGACTAATGCGCAAGCGATATTTATGTCACAAGTGCCCATTGCGATCAATTTGAATGGTGTTGTAGATGCAGAAACTGCTCAATTTACAGTAAAAGTAACCTTCAATTCTGAAGTTGTAGTTTCACCGCTGGGGAACTAAAGAGAAGACGAGAGACAGGAGACTGGTGACTGGAGAATGGGGACAGGAGACTGGAGACAGGGGACTGGAGCTCACTTTAATCAAAAATATTAGTAAGAGCTTTGAATTTTCAAACCTCTTTTTTGTATTGATATTGAGATTAAAAGTTAATTATTTTTTTCTAAATGTTGTATAAGATGATAAATTCCTGATTAAATTTTAGTTGATTTACTTCGCAGTTCTTCAGCTTCATCCAAATTACAAATTTTAAAATCTTCACATAAATATAGCATACTTCGAACTTCAGCACAGCTGGCTTTGGCAATTCGAAGATACCTAATAAAAGTTGCATCAGATCCTGACTCTGCTCCTTCTGAAATGTTATTCATCACAGAAACCGCTGCTCTTTGAATTTGATCTTTAAATCCATAATCTTTAAAAGATTGATGAATACGATAAATGTCGTTTACTAGGACACGAGAATCTTTCCAAATTGTTAGATTTTCAAAAAATGGCATAATAGTTTAATTTAGTATATAATAGTCTTTTTTATTGATGGTTCAATGTAAATAAAATTTTTAAAACCTAACACAACTTATAGTCACCCGACTCCAGTCACCTGACTCTTGTCACCTGACTCTCGTCTTCCCAATAGCATCCACCACAAGGGATCCAAGAATGCTGGTGGCGAGGATTAAGGCGATCATTAGTAGGGAGAAGGTGGTGGAAACATGAATTTTGAAGACGAAAACCAAGATCATCTTGATACCGATATAGCCTAGTAAAACTGCTAAACCCACTTTTAAGTATCTGAATTTATCCATAATACTTTCTAACATAAAGAAAAGGGAACGGAGTCCGAGAATGGCAAAAACATTAGACATAAAGACTATATATGGGTCATTGGTAACAGCAAAAATGGCAGGTATTGAATCTACTGCAAAAACAATATCAGAGAACTCAACGACCAATAAAACGATGAATAAAGGTGTTGCAAGCCATCTTTTATTTTCTTTGATGAAGAAGTCGTGACCATGAGTATGCGTAGTGGACCAGCCTCTTTTGGCAAAGAATTTGACTAATTTATGTTTTTCAGTATCGATCTCTTTTTTCTCGTTGCGTTCCATATACATTTTAATAGCTGTATAGATCAGAAAAACACCGAAAATAGGTAATATCCACCCAAATCGTTCAATTAAAGCAGATGCGGCAAAAATGAAGATAAAACGGAACACCAATGCGCCTAAAATGCCATAGAAAAGGATTCTGTGTAAATAGGTGCGGTTTACTCTGAAAGAAGCAAAGATCATGATAAAGACAAAGATATTGTCCATAGATAGCGCTTTTTCAATCAGATACCCGGATAGATACTCCAAAGATAGGGTATGTCTGTAAAGATTTAGTGCCTCTTCAAAAGATTTCGTCCCATCAAAATTCAGATTTTTATTATGCTTTCCGGTAACACGCAGAAGGTCATCCATATTCTGAATTCCATGAATCAATTCCCCTTTGAAATAGATGAAGACGTAGAAAATTAAAGCTAATCCGATCCAGATTAAGGTCCAGATAAGTGCTTCTTTAAATTTGATTTCTGCATCTTTTTTATGAAATACGCCTAAGTCTAAGACGAGCATAAAAATGATGAAAATCACAAATACGATCATTGATAGTTGTTCGAACATAATTTATATTTTTTTATTTTTTTTTCAATTCAAATCCCCACTTTTTTGCTTCTTCGAGCATAAATTGGTAAGCGGGATCAAACTCATTAGGAATAATTCCGTCGAGAATAGCTTCACGAATGGCAGTTTTAATCATACCCACTTCTCGACAAGGTGCGATTTGCAATGTCTCCATAATCAGATCTCCTGAAATAGGAGGTTGCCAATTGCGTAAGCGATCTTTCTCTTCAATCTCTTTTAATTTTGCTCTTACTTTAGTAAAATTGCTCAAAAAACGTTTCACTTTTTCCGGATTTTTAGAGGTGATATCCGCTTCACAAAGCAGCATCAAATCATCAATATCCTCATTGGCTTCAAAAAGAAGTCTCCGAACAGCTGAATCAGTAATGATATCTTCAACCAATGCAATCGGACGTAAATGAAGTAGAACTAATTTTTGTACAAACTTCATTTTTTCATTGGTAGGCATTCTCAATCTTTTAAAAATGCGTTCCACCATTCTTGATCCCATCACTTCATGCCCATGGAAAGTCCAGCCCAACTGTGGATCAAATTTTCGGGTTCGGGGTTTGGCAATGTCATGAAGTAAAGCAGCCCATATCAACCATAAATTTGAGGAAACCATTCCAATTTTATCAACCACTTCCAAAGTGTGTAAGTAGTTGTCTTTATGAGATTTACCTTCATTTATTTCCACCCCTTTCAAAGCAACGAATTCGGGCAGAAACTGAGTTAGTAGTTCCGTTTGCTCACATAATTGTATTCCAATGGAAGGCTTAGGAGAAAGGAGAATTTTATTGAATTCATCCGTAATCCGCTCCACTGAAATGATCTCAAGTCTGGAACTATTTTTTTGTATCGATTCAAAAGTTGATTCTGCAATGTGGAAGTTCAACTGGGAAGCAAAACGAACAGCTCTCATCATTCTAAGCGGGTCATCTGAAAAAGTGATATCGGGATCAAGAGGTGTTTTTAATGTTTTATTTTGGAGATCTTCCAACCCTTTAAAATAGTCGATCAGTTTTCCTTTTTCAGATCCATTAATGCCAATAGCCATGGCATTCACAGTGAAATCCCGACGACTGATATCGTCTAACAGTGTACCATTTTCTACTATCGGATTTCGGGAATCATGACTATATGATTCTTTTCTAGCACCTACAAATTCAATCAATTCCCCATTATAAATCACTTGAGCAGTGCCAAAATTTTTAAAAACAGTTACTTCACATTTGGGGGAGATCTCTTTAGCCACAGCAGTTGCTAGTTCAATTCCACTTCCAACTACTAATATATCAACATCTTTGGAGTTTCGATTTAAGAAAATATCACGAACAATTCCGCCAACTGCATAGGTGTGAATGCCCATTGAATCAGCTACTTTTTCTACGATGGCGTAAATAGGATGTTTTAGTTTTTCTCTTAGATTTTCAGTTGGGTAGTTCATGATCGGTTTAGACTAATTATCCACATATTTTAAACATCATCTCTTTGAGCAAGTCCTCCTCAGAAGCATTGTTGTCAACACCCTTAGTCTTTGCATCGTATTCTCTTAAAATTCCAATAATTTTCCTTAATTCTAAAATGGAGAATGTAGAAGCCTGACTGACGGTGTTTTTTAAAACCCAATCGTTTGTGATTCCAAAAATCTTTTGAGCTGATAAAGGTGATTTATCTGATAACTGATAAGTTAATATTTTAGAATAAAATGTAAATAAATTATTGATTGTCTTTACGTTAGGATTTTCTTTTAAATGATCACAGAAATTCAATGTGATTTTATACACTCTTTCTTTATTTCTTTCCGCGAGTGCTTTTTGAAGTTCGAAAATATTGTATTCCTTACTAATCCCAATATGTTGTTCAATTATATTAGGCGTAATATCACTTCCGGATGGAATAAAAATTTTTAGTTTTTTTAATTCATTATCAATTCTGGCTAAATCATTTCCTAAATGTTCCGAAATAATATAGGAAGTTTCAGCATTTACTTTGAATTGGTAATCCTTAGCTCTATTTTGTACCCACTCTGCAAGTTTATAGTCCGGAATCTTTACAGATTTAAATACGACTCCTTTTTTTTCAGCTGCTTTTACAAAAGCGGCTTTAGCATCCAAATATTTATAACAAATCACTAAAGATGAAGTGTTTGCGGGATTTTCAAGATAAGGAATCAGTTTTTCAATATTTTTTAAATCTTTAGCTTCTTTTAAAATAACAATTCTTTTATCACTTCCGAATGGAAACTCTTTCGCATTGGTGACAATCTCCTCCGCATCAGAATCCTTTCCATAAAATATCACCTGATTAAAATCCTGCTGATCTTTATCAATGCCGTGTTCTTCCATATAGTCTGAAAGAAGATCAATATAGAATGGCTCCAAACCATGCAGGAGATATACAGGAGCCAGTTGTTTTTTATCAATTTGATTGATGATTTGGTCAAAAGTAGCCATAGTATTAAAAATCGTAGTAGTCGAACTTTAAGTGTTTAACTGTTAATCCTTTGTTTATTAACATTTTAAGAGAGTCAATTCCAATTTTTAGATGTTCTAAAGCAAAATTTTGTGTTACCGCTTTATCACTTTTTTCGGTTTTGATTCCATCTAAAGTCATAGGTTGATCAGAAACCAAAAGTAAAGCGCCGGTAGGAATTCTGTTAGAAAATCCTACAGAAAAGAGGGTAGCCGTTTCCATATCAATAGCAGTAGCTCTGATATTTCTCAAGTACTCTTTAAATTTTTCGTCGTGTTCCCATAACCTTCTGTTAGTGGTATAAACGGTTCCGGTCCAGTAATCTCTTCCATATTCACGAATGGTTGTTGAGATTGCCTTTTGGAGGTTGAAAGCGGGTAGGGCAGGAACTTCGGGGGGAAAATAGTCGTTGGAAGTACCTTCACCTCTTATAGCTGCAATGGGGAGTAGTAATTCACCTAATCCGATATATGGTTTCAAACCCCCTGTTTTACCTAAAAATAAAACAGCTTTTGGATCAACAGCAGTGAGTAAATCCATGATAGTTGCAGCCATAGGACTTCCCATAGAGAAGTTGATGATGGTAATATTGTCCTTCGTAGCACTTTGCATAGGTCCATTCAAACCTTTGATTCCTACATCCATCATACGGGCGAAATTATCCACATAATCTCTGAAATTGGTCAGAATAATATATCTTCCAAACTCTTCCACATTGGACCCAGTATATCTGGGTAACCAGTTTTTAGCAATTTCGAGTTTATTGTTCATCATGGTAAATGGTATTAGTTATTTTTTTGTTTTTTTAGTCGTTTTTTTAGAGTTTTTCTCAGCATTTTTATAGTTTATGATTGCTTTTTCTGTAGCTTTCAATAATGGATCAACAGAAACATTGGAACCAACAGCGCGTTGCATCCATAAATCGGGAGTCAATCGGCCTAAAGCATAAATTCTTTCAATCTCATTTGCAATATTTTTACCTTTTAAATATTCTCCTAACTGGAACTCAATGATTTGTCCAATAGGATAAGCGGAAAGATAAAGCGGAGCATCAATCATGTGAGAATAGATGGCTAAAATAGTTTGATCAGGAATTCCAAAAACAGGAGCATAATACTGATTCCATACCTCTTTAGCAATAGTCATCACCGCATTTTGAAGTTGATCAGGAGTACAATTTGGATTTTCATACATCCATCTCCAAACCTTCATATCGACTAAAGAAACACCCATAATTTCGTAACAACTCCAGAATTGATCTAAAATAGCTAAATCTTCAGCCATTACATTACTATCTTTAATACCAAGCAATTCTAAATCTTTGCTTTGGAAAGTAAAAGCACAAGCTTCTGTAAAAGCAGTATTGGGAACCCCATTTAAGAAATAGTTGGGAACATTATGAAGAGAGATCGTTTGTTCCACATTATGTCCAAATTCATGAACCCCGATATTATACCCTTTATAGTCCATTCCTGTAGGAGTAAAACGAGTTCTAAGTAATGCTTTATCCGATTTCATAAGAGCACCTAAAGCATGTCCGGCACCAACAGATGGATCTACATGAACCATAGAACAGATCTCTTTAGCTCTTTCAGGAGAAAAACCTAATTGAATCAATATATTGGGAAGGTCTTTAGAAAAAGCTTCAAAATTAGGATATTTTGCTTTTGTTAAACTATCTAACATATTGGGATCAAAAGTACTTCTGTTTTTAAAACCATCATACCAAATATCGAAAGGTTGTAGTTTTCTTCCCAAACGTTTAGAAATGATTTTTGAGATTTCCATTACATTCATGGAAGAGAGAAGGGAAGTGAACATTTTTTCACAATCTTGAACAGAGATCTCATATTCTCCTTCAAACTTACGATCGATATAGTTTTTGTAACCCGGATAAAAAGGATCCGCACTTTTCATTGCTTTAAAATTATTCAATAAAACCTGATATCTCATATTTTTTTCAGGAGTTCCAACAACTTCAATATCTTTAAGATACACACCATTTGAAGGAGGATACCATCTGTAATTATTGTCATAAATTTCAGTAGGAACTTTTTGATTGATGATTTGTCTCATCACATTAAAAATCAGAATTTGTTTTGCATATCCATTCACAGGATCTGCATAGTTAGCTTTGATCTCGTCTCTTAAACCCCAGTGAGAGATTAACTTAAGATCGGTAGGCCAATATTGAATAAACTGATCACCGATAATTTTACCCATCGGAATATTGTAATTAGAAATATAGTTATCGGCATTAGTAAGGGCAACATTAATTTGTTGACTGGTAGCAGCATCAACACGTGAGGTAAAAACATCGCCGAGACGAACATAGCCCCACTCTTCAGGAGTCCATTTGCTTCCGCTGTTTACCTTTTCTTCTAGTGTAAAATTAGGAAAATTCAGGATTACGATAAAAGCGATTTTATTTTTAAACATATCATCGCTAAAGTTCGCCATTGGATTGTAAGCGCTGAAAATATCGTCAATATTGAGTGATTCGTACCCGGTAACATGAACGGGTCTAAGCAGTTGAGAGGTCATAAGGTTGTTAAGTCCGAAAATAGTTTCAAAATGGGTTTCAATTCTTTTGAACAATTTTTGTTTTTCGGATTTATCCTTACAGGTGTATGTTTCGCAAAAGGTAACAAAATCTTCTGCGGAGCCGTCAGTAGTTTGCCAAAGTTGAGCGACTTGTTTCACGCCTCTTTCCAGCAATTTATCGGATAAATCTGATTTTTTAAAAACTTTAGAGATTGCATTAGAAACGGTTTGGTCACTCAAAGAAGAGGATTTAGTATTAGCGAAAGTACTATTTAACGTAATAAGGATCATGATAAAGGGTAAAAATTTTCTCATATTATTGTATTTTGTTCATTTTAAATTCATTACAGTTGTTTATAATATTGATATATAACCTGCAAATATAATGAAAAAAAATAAAATAATAATTTTTTGATAATGGACAGATTTTTGTCCCCTCGAAGCACTTCTTGAACTTCAATTTCTTATTCCGAGATAGTGTTGAAACAGAGAAGTTTTAATTGTACAAATTTTGCAATTATCAGTTATATAATTATATACAAAATTATTTTTCCACACTATCTCGGAACTATTAATTGGAAGCATCGCTCAAAGCACAATTTTGATAGATTTTTAAAATTGACAAACCCAATTTTTTTTCTAAATCCTCTATTTCCCACTCATTTTCCAACTTTCTCAAATACTAAATCAACTCTTTGTAAAAAAGAATTGAATTTATAAATAAAATTGAAACTATCCTTCAGATCACTTAGTTGATAAACATCACACTTTCTTTGTACCCCAGCTTTCCCCTTTTGTTCTGTAATCCGTCAATAGCCAGATGATAAGCAGATAAATCAAAATGTCGGTATTTGATTTTTAACATAAACCACTTCATATAGTTTTGCAGATATTTGGTTGCAACACCCACAAAACGATTCAACCATCCCACAAATTTATTATAGATCTCATTTGCAGTATGAACATCAAAAGCTTTATTTCTGCTTTTCACTTTCTTTTGCTCTTTTTGATCACAAACATAATAACTTAGTTTTTTATCTTGCAAAAACCGTTTAACAACAGGCTGATCATTGATTACTATTTTTTTCGATGTTTTGATTTTGGGATACAAACTCTTTTTAAGTTCCTCTTTATCAAGATCCCCTAAATGGATCACTTTCAGGTCAAAATCTCCTTTTCGGGAATAAGAAACAGCCATCTGAACGCGATCTGTTTTATCAACCGGTTTAACCAGTTTTGGAGCTTTCTTATACTTCTTTTTAGGATCAGCATCCGGATTAGGTGGTTTGAAGTTGTAGAAACCATCCGGTTTTTCCCCTTTACGAGATATCTGATCCTGAACAAGAATTAATTCAATAATACCATCCATCCCATTAGGAAGGTTCTCCTGAATCGATCCAAACACTTTCTTATTCCACTCAAAAGAGGTGTCTAATGAAATTCCTAACATCTCACTACAAAATCTTAATGTTCCATTATCTGACATTCTTAATGGAATATAATCAAAGAGTTTATTTTTTTTCTTAACATAATGCAGATAAGTTCCGGTATAAAGGGAATAGCTTTTATGACAATGATTGCATAAAAAACGGGGTGTTTTGTTTTTCATGAACCCGTTTTTCATCACTTTAACAGATCCACAGTGGGGACATCTCATTCCATGAATATTTTGCAATGTTTGAATCAAATAATCGAAAGAGGATTGATTTTGGTCAGAATGAATCTGATTTTGGAAGAATTGGTATTCAGAATCGGATAATCTTTGTTTATGCTCTGAGAAAAGATTGGGAGATTTCATAGTTTTGAGAGTTAGATTAGTAATAAATTAGTTGGGACAAAGATAGGATAAAGAATGAGAAAATCAATAAAAAAACTCAAAAAATGGGAAGAAATTATCAACAAATCAACAGTTCCGGTAAAGTGTTGGAAAGCTCACCCGAAACATATTCAATTAAAAAAATTTACCAAAAGTGTAAATTTTAACCCACCAGATTCAACACTATCTCGGAATAAGATATTGGGGCATAATTGAAAAATTATTCCGTATAGTTAATAAATCTATTAAACTATATTTCCAAACTTTTTTCATTATCATATCTATTTTTTTTGTACTTTTGCACCCTCATTCCGGGGTGTGGCGCAGTTGGCTAGCGTACTAGCATGGGGTGCTAGTGGTCGGAAGTTCGAGTCTTCTCACCCCGACTCTTGAAAAAAAACCGCTCTTAAAAGCGGTTTTTTTATTGTCCTGGTTTATTGCGAAAACTCCTCCCTCAATAAACTATATACCGCTAAATCAGTATATTCATCATCAACTAATAGCTCACCGGCTCGTTCAATCCCTTCCATTCTAAATCCCAATTTCTCTGGAATTGCACTACTTCGGTAATTCTCTACAGCACAGCGGATCTGAACTCTATTCATGTTCCAGGTGAAAGGATTGAATACATATTCCAATAATACTGGAATGGAGCGAGTAATGATCCCTTTTTTTTGATACTTTTGAGATAACCAATATCCAATTTCAGTTTTATGATTCGTTATATCAGTCCCTCTAAATCCAATGATCCCGGCAAATTGATGCTCATAATAAATGGAAAATATGGGCTCACGATACTCCTCAGGTATCGATAAAATGGAATTAACAAAATAAAGTGAATCAGAATAACTGAAGGTTTTATCTACAAAAGGTAACCATTTCCTTAAATAATCCCTCTCGTTATCTATAGTTTCAAAAATCGGAGATGCGTCACCTTTATCAATGGGTTTTAACTCAATATTATCATCAATAAAGAATGACTCCATGAAATATAAATTTAATATTTATCCTTTTAATGCTTCTGCTCCCCCTACAATCTCATTTAATTCATTTGTAATGGCTGCCTGACGTGCATTGTTGTATTTTAATTTTAAATCACGAAGGATTTCAGTAGCATTATCGGTTGCTTTTGACATAGAAGTCATTCTGGCGCCATGTTCAGATGCAATCGAGTCAAGTAAAGTTTTATAAAGTTGAATTTTTAAAATCTTGGGAATCAATACTTGAGTCAACTCTTTTTTGGAAGGTTCAAAAATATAGTCAATGTTATTCGTTGGATTCAACTTTTCCTCAGCTAAGTTTTCAATAGGGAGATACTTCTCAATTTCAACTCTTTGAGTCGCTGGATTGATGAATTTGTTATAAATCACTTCAACGATATCATATTTTTGTTCTGAAAACTCTTGCATTAATTGTTCTGCTATTACAGCCATTTCATCAAATGTAGGTTTTTCTACAATTGTTTCGTACGAAGCCACCACGTTGAATTTTTTGGATAGTTGCTCTTTCCCTTTTTTGCCAATGCATATTAAATCTAAGTTATTGGTCTCATATTGAGTTGAATAACTATGATCAACACATTTTTGAACCTCTTTGATTACTGTTGAATTAAAACTCCCACATAAACCTCTGTTGGATGTAATCACGATCAGTAATACTTTTTTGAGATCTCTTTTTTCAAATAAAGGAGCATTTTCGGAACTTTCAATGGATCCAGAAAGGTTGGTTAAGATTTCATTTAATTTATTAGAATAGGGTCTTAAGCCAATAATTGCGGTTTGTGCCCTCCTCAATTTAGCTGCAGATACCAATTTCATAGCTCCGGTAATCTTTTGTGTCGATTGTACCGAACTAATTCTGATTCTAATTTCTTTTAAGCTAGCCATATAGATGGTATAAGTTTCAAATGATCAACTATTTTTCGTATTGTTGTGCAACCTCTTTACAAACGGTTTCAAGAATGGTTGTCACTTGATCGTCAATGATCCCTTTTTTAATGGTTTCTAAAACATCAGGATGAGATTCTCTTAGATTCATCAAGAAATTAGCCTCAAAATTTCTGATACTTTGTACAGGAATTTTTTGAAGTAAAGATTTCACCCCACAGAAAATGATGGCCACTTGTTCTTCCACTTTAAATGGCGTATATTGAGGTTGTTTTAATATTTCAACATTACGAATACCTCTATCCAAAACATTTTTTGTTACCTGATCCAAATCGGAACCAAATTTTGAAAATGCCTCTAATTCACGATATTGAGCCTGGTCAAGTTTTAATGTACCGGCAATTTTTTTCATAGATTTGATTTGTGCATTTCCCCCAACTCTGGAAACGGATATCCCCACATTGATCGCGGGACGAACACCTGAATTGAATAGGTTGGTTTCCAAAAAGATCTGTCCATCCGTGATGGAGATTACATTAGTAGGAATATAGGCAGAAACGTCACCGGCTTGTGTTTCAATGATTGGAAGTGCTGTTAATGAGCCACCCCCTTTAGCTATAGGTTTTAGCACTTCAGGAAGGTCATTCATTTGAGATGCGATCTCATCAGATTCAATGATCTTTGCAGCTCTTTCTAAAAGTCTGGAGTGTAAGTAAAATACATCTCCTGGATATGCTTCACGTCCTGGGGGACGACGAAGAAGTAAAGATACTTCACGATAAGCTACAGCTTGTTTAGACAAGTCATCAAAAATAATCAAAGCTGGTCGACCTGAATCTCTGAAAAACTCTCCAATAGCAGCACCGGCAAATGGTGCATAGAATTGCATAGCTGCAGGGTCAGAAGCTGTAGCAGTGATCACAACGGTATAAGGCATGGCTCCCTTTTCTGTAAGCGTTTTTACAGTATTAGCAACGGAAGATCCTTTTTGACCAATAGCCACATAAATACAATATACAGGCTCACCTCTATCGAAAAACTCTTTCTGATTGATAATGGTATCGATAGCGATAGCTGTTTTTCCGGTCTGGCGGTCTCCAATGATCAACTCACGTTGTCCTCTACCGATTGGAATCATAGCATCGATCGCTTTGATACCGGTTTGAAGAGGTTCTTTAACAGGTTGACGGAAAATAACACCAGGTGCTTTTCTTTCGATTGGCATTTCATATAATGTTCCGGTAATCTCTCCTTTACCATCAATAGGTTCCCCTAAAGTGTTGATTACACGACCTAAAAGTCCTTCTCCCACTTTTATAGAGGCTACTTTTCCTGTTCTTTTACAAATATCTCCTTCATTTAAGGTTTTGGCTTCTCCTAAAAGTACAACCCCAACGTTGTCCTCTTCAAGATTCAATACAATACCCATGATATTGTGTCCCTCTTTTTCAAAGGTCACTAACTCTCCGGAAAGGGCATTTTGCAATCCGTAAACACGTGCAATGCCATCCCCTACAACAAGTACAGTTCCTGTTTCCTGTAGTGTTGTTCCGGCATCGAAATTTTGAAGCTGTTGGCGAAGTATAGCAGTTACTTCTGATGGTTTAATTTCTGACATTATGATATGAATTTATATTCGATGAGATTAATATGAAATTTGATATTTATTTTGAGAAAATTCCGTTTTGAGGCGTTTAATTTTTGAAATGAGCGAACCATCAATCAATAGGTCATCCACTTTGATGACTACACCACCAATGATTTGAGGATCTATAGTAATAATGGTTTCAATTTTAGCATGTAACTCATTTTCAAGAATAGTTACTATTTTTTGAGTCAAAGCAGAATCAAGTTCAGTAGAAAAAGTGATTTTAGCTACTTTAATATTGTGCTCTTTTTGGTAAATCTGAATAAACTGATCTAAAATGGAATAAATTTCAGGAACTCTTCTTTTTTTGATTATCAAAAGAAGGAAGTGTTTCGTAATATCTGTGATTTTTCCTGTAAAAAGAGTGATGAAAATATTGTTCTTAATGTACATAGGAATATGGGGAGATTCGATCACTTGAATGAGCTCCATATTTTCCTTTAAAACCTTTTTAATCAAAGTGATATCAGTAAAAACTTCTTCAATATTTCCGTTGTTTCCGGCCATATCAAATAGTGCTTGAGCATATCTGTTTGCGAGTTTAGGATTTTTCATTTTTTCATTTTAAAAAAGTGGGCAAAGATACAAATTTATAACATATATTTTGGACCAAAATTCAATATTTTTTTCGAAATTTGCTAAAAAACCACTATTTTTGCCAAAAAAACAAAAGAATGAAAAAATTATCAATGGAAGAGCTTCACCGTACCAGTGTTGAGGAGTTTAAAAATGCTGAAAAGAGTAGGTTAGTGGTTGTTTTAGACAATGTAAGAAGTATGAGTAATGTGGGCTCCATTTTTAGAACTTGTGATGCTTTTGCCATTGAAAAACTATATTTATGTGGTATTACCGCTCAGCCACCTCATAAAGAGATCACCAAAACAGCTCTGGGCGCAACGGAATCTGTCGCTTGGGAGCACCATCAGGATGTTGTTGACCTGGTAAATCAATTACAAAATGAACAGTATAAAGTGTATCTGGTGGAGCAGACGGATCATTCCATCTTTTTGAATCACTATACATATACTCCAAACGATAAAGTTGCCATTGTCTTAGGCAATGAAGTGTTTGGTGTTGATGATCGCCTCCTTCCTATAAGCGATGGAGTCATTGAGATTCCCCAATTTGGAACCAAACACTCCTTAAATGTCACCATAGCAGGTGGTATTGTGATTTGGGAGATCATCAAACAAATGAAATTTTAAGATTTATTTTTTTAAAATTCTTCATTCTTCATTATTCATTATTCATTATTCATTATTCATTCTTCATTCTTCATTATTAAAAAAGTTGTATTTTTGTAGTTTATAAACAAAACCCGATTTTTACAAATGGATGACTCAATTTTGCTTCTATGTTGAAAAGAAAAATAGAATCAAAGTAAAAAAACTATCTAAATTAGAATGGTACTATACCTTCCATTGAAAAGATAGAAAAAGTAATAGGTTCTTTAAATGAGGTTTCTTTTGTTGAAGGAATAAAACAAATTATTTTCTTAAATTATGGGATCAATTTATTAATAAAAAATTAAATATAATAATATGAATATTAAAATCTTGGATTGTACTTTGCGTGATGGAGCATACATTGTTGATTCAATGTTTGGATCAACTGCAATGAAGGGCATTATCAGTCACCTTCAGGATGCACAGGTAAACATCATTGAAGTTGGTTGGCTTAAAGATAAACCACACAAAGAAGGTTCATCTTTCTATCATGTACCTGCGGATATAGAACCGTATATATTAAATAAAAATCCCAATAGTCTTTATGTGGCTATGATTGACTGGGATAGATATGATGATTCTGCTCTCCCAATGTATGATGGAAAGACTATTGATGCCATTCGTGTGGTTTTCCCATTTGGTAAGCACAAAGGATGTATTGCAATTGGTGAAAGAATTAAAGAGAAAGGTTATATTGTAATGTATCAGGCTGCCAATACTCTTTCATATAGCAATGAGGACCTTATTGAGATGGCAAAAGATATGAATGTTTCCAAACCAGCCTCATTATCAATTGTAGATACTTTTGGTGCCATGTATGAAGAAGATTTGGAACGCATTGCTACATGTCTGGATGCTAATTTGGACAAAGACATTAATATAGGAATTCATACTCACAATAACCTACAGATGGCCTTTGCATTAACGCTAAAGTTCATTAATCTGATGAAAAATTCAGGTCGTGATATAATAGTCGATTCAAGTTTGTCTGGTATGGGACGTGGAGCAGGTAATGCTACAACAGAATTGGTTGTAAACTATCTGAATAAGAAAATGGATTGCTATTACAATGTGGATGCTATTATGGATGCTATTGATGTCTACATGGGATATTTCCATGAAAACTATGAATGGGGGTATTCGACACCATATTGCATTTCAGGTATGTATTGCTGCCATGTAAATAATATTGCATATCTTTTGAATAACCATCGTACCAGTTCTAAGGATATGCGCGTAATTATTGAGTCTTTATCGCCGGAAGACCGTTTAAAATATGACTATGATTTATTAGAACAAAAGTATATTCAGAATCAAAGTCGATATATTGATGACGGAAAGGCGATAGAGAACTTTAAAAAGGTACTTGTTTCAAAAAATATTCTATTATTAGCACCTGGTAAGACATCGGTTGAGGCACAGGAAAAGATATTAGAGTATATCAAAATTAATAAGCCTGTTGTGATTGGAGTGAATGCCATTATTCCTGGATACGAATATGACTATCTGTTCTTTGTGAATCCTGCTCGTTATGAGTATGCTCAAAACAGCTATCCTGCAGTTTTTTATGAAACAAAGAAGATAATACTATCTAATATCAAACAAGATGCCTTTGTAAATGAAACTGTTGTGGGCTTCAATACTGTTATCAAACGTGGATGGCAGCACTATGACAACGCAATGATTTGCGCTTTGCGTTTCGTTGATAAACTCGGTGTTGAAAATATTTCTATTGCAGGTTTTGACGGTTTCCGTCATAAGTATAATGAGAGTTATGCAGATTCATTTTTGCCGTCATTAAATCCTGACAACAAATGGGATGAGCTAAACACGGAAATCTCTGAAATGTTTGAGGACTTCAAGAAATATTCAACCAGTTGCAAAAACATATATTTTGTGACAGAAAGTTTGTTTAATAAATGAAAAAGGTTTCTGATATTATTTTTGATTATATTGCTTCCCTAGGCGTAAAACATGTGTTTTATTTACCAGGTGGAGGCGCAATGCACATGAATGATTCATTGGGTCATCATGAAGGACTGTTACCAGTTTGCATGTTGCATGAGCAACCATGTTCCATAGCTGCTGAAGCATATTCAAGAATCAGTGAAGGTTTCGGAGTTTGCCTTGTTACTTCAGGACCTGGAGCAACAAATGCTATTACTGGATTGGCTGCAGCTTGGTTAGATGGTACTCCCGTTATTTTTTTATCCGGACAAGCTAAAATTGCTGATCTCGTGAATGGCCAAGGAATACGTCAATTTGGTATTCAGGAGATTAATATTGTCGATATTGTTAGTCCCATCACTAAATATGCCGTTCAAGTTCGAAAGGCTGAAGATATCTTATACGAGTTAGAAAAAGCAACCACACTTTCAATTGAAGGAAAACCCGGACCTGTCTGGCTGGATATACCACTAGATATCCAAGCTTCAAAGGTATCTGTCGGTGAATTGAGACATTATGATGTTCCTCGGAAAAAATTTGATTGCATTGAGGATGATGTCTTGAAGACCATTGAGATGCTTAATAATTCAGAACGTCCATTAGTCTTGTTGGGCAATGGAATCAGACAGGCTAAGGCAATACCTGAAATGCAGGAGCTAATTGAATATCTGAACATACCTGTAATGACGACCTGGAATGGAGTAGATTTAGTTGAAGATGATAATGCATTATTTTTTGGAAGACCTGGCGCAGTAGGCCATCGTCATTCAAACTTTATACAACAGAATGCCGACTTTGTACTAACAATTGGAACACGTTTGAATTTGCTCTCTACCGGTTATGACTTTGACAGTTTCTTGCGGAAGGCAAAACATGTGATGGTGGAGATTGATGAGAACGAAATGAAAAAATGCAGCGTCCATCCCACTCTTGCTATCCATGCTGACGCAAAGTCGTTCTTACAGATGATGCTTTCCAAAAAGGAAAAAATTAATAATAATCCAAGAAACTCATGGTGGAAGTATTGTAATGATATCAAAGCCAAGTACCCATTGTTTATTCCGGAACAGACACCTGATGGCGAGGGGGTAAATACCTATACTCTGGCAAATTGTATTTCAGATAAAATGACTTCAGATGATATCTATCAATTTACCAGTTCTGGTACGGCAGTGGATATTCCTATGTATACATTTCGCTTCAAGAAAGGGCAGCGTGCATTCACAACAAAAGGTCTTGCTTCAATGGGCTTTGATTTGTCTGCATGCATTGGATCTTGTCTTGCTTCTGGTGGTCGTCAGACAATTTGCATCACAGGAGATGGCGGTTTTATGATGAATGTTCAGGAACTTGCTACACTTCATCAATTAAACCTTCCTGTGAAATTATTTATCCTTTGCAATGATGGTTATGGAATGATATATAACTCTCAGGCAGGAAACTTCAAACGTTTGACCGGTTGCACTGTTGACAGTGGATTATTGCTTCCAGATATCAGAAAGGTTGTAGAGTCTTTTGATGTGAAGTGTTTCAATGTTGAACATGAGTCTGAACTTGAAACTGTTATTGATGAGGTTTTTAGATATGAAGGGCCAGCTGTATGCACTGTAAAAGTATATATTGGTCAAAAAATCATGCCTCGCCAGACAAATTTTATGAAACCTGATGGACAGATGGCATCTTGCCCGTTAGAGGACATGTCGCCACTTCTTAATAGAGAAGAGTTTAATCAAAATATGCTTTCATGAAATTGCATTTGATTTGGGATATGGACGGAACACTGGTTGATTCTCAACAGGAAGTGTTCCTTACTATTGAAAAATCTTTGAAGCGAGTTGGAGTTTCAATAGATAATGCTCTGAATCCGTTGAGGATAGGCCCTCCTGTTAAAGAAATAATTAGAACTTCATTTCCTGAGACTATTTTAAGTGATAAAAAATTAGAGGAGACAGTTAAGACCTTCAGACAGATATATGACTCGTCAATGTTCGTTGATACACTCCCTTTCCCTGGTGTTGATGAGTTGATAAGGTGTGACCATTTCATTCATCATGTGATCACTAATAAACCAGACTTTGCAACACGTCGTATCATAGAAATGAAGGGGTGGACAGGTTTTATTAAGAATGTTCTTTCTCCCGACACGCTCCAATCGGAGTTCGGCTGTGTATTGAAAAAGTTAGAATTGTTTCATTTTTTCAAGGATCAAAATCCAGCCTTCAAAGCATTAGGTATAGGCGATATGGCTGTAGATATACAGTGCGCAAATGCTGTAGGTTATGAATCCGTTGGAGTCCTGTGGGGTAGTGGAACAAGGGATGAATTGGTTATGGCTGGAGCCAATTTCATTGTCTCCGATGTTAACGGACTTATAGATATCTTAAATACTTATTGATTTCATTTATAGCACATTATAACTAAAAGCTAATCCTAAAAGTCCACGCTCCCCGGGATTTGATTTCTGAGAACTTAATATTGCTGGTATCAATGATCATCTGTCCGTTTTTGTACTTCCATGGAAGGGGTTTCCCGGAGCTTCCTAAAAGCGTAACTGTTGTGTTTTTTGTTGGTTTTGGAATAGTCAATACCAATTGGCGGTCAGGGAAATTAAGAGCAATAGCATAAAGCTTTCCCGGTTTGGTGGTATAGGCGACACTTGGTTTTGAACAGTGATAGAATCCCATAAATCCCTTTTCTCCTAAGCCATTTTTTTCACTTACTTTAGTCTTTGGCATCACTGCGGAAGTTGGAACGATTGTTTTAGCTTGTCCGGGATAGGACCAGAATAGTCTGGCCGTTGCCTGATGGGTTTGTTCTTCGTAAAGCACCTCAATCACATACTTTTGATCCTTTTCAAGCATAATTTTACCATTTAAAGACTTGGAGGTATTGGCTTCCTGAACATTGCTGTCAGAGTTTCGTATTAATGAATCTTGATTAGAAAAAACCACTTTACCATTAATCAAAAGAGTCATGTAATCGTCGGCTTCTGCTTCAAAAGTGTATTCTCCTGAAATAGGGGGCGTTAAAAGCCCTGTCCAGTTGATGGTAAAATGATCGTAAGTGATCGATTTATCGGGTGCATTTCTCACCCAGTCGAAATCGATAACGGAGTCGATTCTAATCAAACTGTAATTAGACATTTCATAAAACTTATTGTAAGGTTTAGACCCATAGATTGCTTCTCCATTGATTTCGAGCCATTTGCCAAGATCGAGTAATCTTTCTTGTTGTAGAAGTGGAATCTGGCCATCAGCGGCTGGTCCCACGTTTAAGGTCATACCACCTCCGGCAGCCACTAATTTGACAAAATGTTGGATCAGTTCTTCTGAGGTCACATAGTTGGATAAAGGCTCATTTCTGTTCAATCCGAAAGATCTGCCTAAACCGCGACACTCTGCCCAGGGACGGGTTGTATCCATGATTCCGGAGCTATATTCCGGCGTTTTAAATCCATAATTACCGCCAACTCCCCAACGGTCATTGACAATCGCTTCGGGGCCAACTGTATTGTAGTACCATGAAATCAGTTCAGTGGCATGCCATTGTTCAATTGTATTCAGCCATTCCCCGTCTGTGAAAATGAGGGATGGTTTATATTCCGAAACCAACTCTTTGAATTGAGGGATCATATACTCTTTCACATAACGACCAATTGAATCTGGAGGATCCTGATACCAGCGATGTAAAGGGTTAGTCCATTCAGCTAAAGAGTAGTAAAACCCCATTTTCATACCTTGATTTCTAACAGACTTTGTTAACTCACCTACAATATTTCTTTTTGGTCCTGTAACCACAGAATTAAATTGAGGCTGATATTTAGAATTCCATAGGCAATAGCCATCATGATGTTTGGTTACGAGTAAGACATATTGAGCACCTGAATTTTTAAAAAGTTGTGCCCATTCATCAGGATTAAAGAGTTCTGCTTTAAAAAGGGGTGCAAAATCCTCATATTTAAAGTTTTCGCCATAATTTTTCTTGACAAAATCGATTCTGGCTGAATCACCTGAAGTAAGTCCACGATAAATCCACTCAGCATATTGTTCGGGCCCTGAATAAGCGGGAACGGAGAACAGTCCCCAGTGAATAAATATACCCAGTTTAGCATCAGAAAACCATTGAGGGTAGGGACGTGCCTGAATCGACTCCCAATCCGGTTTAACCTGTGCGGTTAAACTTCCAATGCAAATGATAGCGATTAGGGTAGTGAAAAATGATCTCATGGAAATTAAAAATGAAAAATGAAAAATGAAAAATGAATTAATAAATTATTAATTAGCACATTAGCTTATTAGCTTATTAGCACATTAAATAAAGTGTTCCGCGATTCGTTTCATTTCAGGTTGTACTGGGTTTCCTTCATATAATATGCCATAGATCGTTTCAACTATTGGAATAGATACATTATAATTTTTATTAATTTCGTAAATACATCTAACAGAATAGAATCCTTCTGCAATCATTTTCATTTCCAATTGTGCAGCACGAGGTGTAAACCCTTGACCAATCATTCTTCCAAACATTCTATTACGGCTATACTGAGAGTAGCAAGTTACTAAAAGATCCCCTAAATAAACAGATTCAGAAATATGTCTGTGCTCATCGGGGTAAAGATGTTGGACAAATTTTTTCATCTCTTTAACACTATTTGCGATATATCCGGCTAAAAAATTGTCTCCAAAGCCAAGTCCATTATAGATTCCGGCTCCTAAAGCGTAAATATTTTTTAAAACAACAGCTAATTCGATACCCATCAAATCACGAGAAACAGAAGTTCTTACATATCTATTCGAAAAAAGCTTAGCTACAGTTTCAGCTAAATCTGCATTAGGAGAAGCAGCTGTTAGGAAAGTAAATCTTTCCTGCGCAATCTCTTCAGCGTGTGAAGGGCCTGTGATAAGGGCCATATTTGCGAGTGGAATATCGTATTTTTCTTTTAGAAAATCAGTAATTAACTGCATGGTTTCAGGAATAATCCCTTTAACTGCTGTAATAATTTTCTTTTTTCTTAAATGTGCTTTCGAAAGTCCACTAAAAGTGTCAAAAAGGAATGCAGAAGGGGTAACGACCACGATATAATCTGCTTTAGCAATAGCTCTTTTAATGTTGGTTGTTACTTTCACATCTCTGGGATTGATAGCAACTGAGCTTAAATATAAAGGATTGTGACCAAATTTATTTACACCTTCTTCAATTTCAGGTTCTCTTACCCACCAATGAATATGTTTAAGGTTTGTGGATAATATTTTTACAATTGCGGTAGCCCAGCTACCTCCACCAATTACAGCAACGCGATACCCAAAGCGTGACTTTTTTCTTTGTATTTGGGGAGTTTCCTCCCCAATTTGATTTATCTCTTCAGAATTCATATACGTTTAAAAATAAGAATGCAAAAGTAATTAATATTTTTTAACACATTTCAAAAATGTGTTAAAAATAGTTAATTATTTTAAAAAGAATGTAAATTCACCTTCATTAAAGGAATCAATTACAATTTTTTTATCTTTGGAGTACTCCCCTGATAAGATCAGTTTGGAAAGTTCATTCAATATTTTCTTTTGAATCACTCTTTTAAGAGGTCTGGCTCCGTAAAGAGGGTCATAACCTAATTCAGCCAAAAGATCAAGTGCATATTTGGTAAATTCAACTTGAATATTTTGTTCTTCTAATAATTTATTTAAATCATTGATTTGAAGTTTGATAATCTCTTTAATCTCTTTTTTTGAAAGCGGTTGAAACATTACAATTTCATCAATTCTATTTATAAATTCAGGAGGTAATGTTTTCTTTAACAAATCGTTAATTTCTGATTTTGTTCTTTCAAAAACTTCAGTATCTGAATATTTAGAAAGATCTGAGTAGTTTTCCTGAATAATACTGGATCCCATATTGGAAGTCATGATGATGATAGTGTTTTTAAAATCAGCAGTTCTTCCTTTATTATCGGTCAATCTCCCATCATCCAAAACCTGAAGTAAAATATTGAAAATGTCAGGATGAGCTTTTTCAATTTCATCAAATAAGACTACTGCGTATTTTTTTCTACGAACTTTTTCAGTTAACATACCTCCTTCATCATAACCCACATATCCTGGAGGTGATCCGATTAGTTTAGAAATAGAGTGAGCTTCCTGAAATTCGCTCATATCTAATCTAATTATTGCTTCTTCGGTGTTAAACAGATAATCAGCCAATGTTTTGGCTAATTCAGTTTTTCCAACACCGGTCGATCCCATAAATATGAAGGATCCGATTGGTCTTTTAGAATCTTTCAATCCGGCTCTACTTCTTCTGATAGCATCTGCTACAGCTGAGATCGCTTCATCTTGTCCTACAACACGTTTGTGAAGTTCCTCTTCGAGATGTAGTAATTTGGTTTTTTCGCTTTGCAACATTTTGGTAACCGGAATACCTGTCCAACGTGCTACTACTTCAGCAATATCATCCACACCTACTTCTTCATCAATCATGGCACCCTCTTTTTGGAGTGCATCCAGTTCGGTTTGTAAAACCCCGATTTTGCTTTCAGCATCTTTGATTAACCCATAACGCAATTCAGCCACTCTTCCATAATTTCCCTGACGCTCTTGTTCTGCAGCTTCTAGTTTGAATTTTTCAATGTCAGTTTTGATTTTCTGAATATGGTCTACTACATCTTTTTCAGCTCTCCATTTAGAAGCAACACTATTTCTATGTTCCTGCAATTCAGCTATTGAAAGATTCAATTTTGAAATTTTATCGGGTAGATTTTCATTTTTGATCGCTTCTTTTTCGATTTCAAGTTGTCGCAATTTTCTTTCCAGTTCATCCAATTCCTCAGGCATGGAATTGATCTCCAATTTTAATTTAGAGGCAGCTTCATCAATTAAGTCAATTGCTTTATCCGGCAAATTTCTATCTGTAATATAGCGTTGAGAAAGATCAATAGAGGCAATAATAGCATCATCTAAAATTCTAACCTGATGGTGATTTTCATATCTTTCTTTCAATCCTCTAAGGATAGATATAGCTGTATATTTATCAGGCTCCTCAATTTTAACGGGTTGGAAACGTCGTTCCAAAGCTTTATCTTTTTCAAAATATTTTTGATACTCATCCAAAGTTGTAGCACCAATGGATCTCAGTTCACCTCTGGCTAAGGCAGGTTTTAAAATATTGGCGGCGTCCATAGCGCCTTCACCGGAAGCACCTGCACCAACCAAAGTATGAATTTCATCAATGAAAAGGATAATTTCCCCATCTGATTCAATCACTTCTTTGATAACATTCTTTAATCTTTCTTCGAATTCTCCTTTGTATTTGGCACCGGCAATAAGTGCACCCATATCCAAAGAGTAAAGTTTTTTAGTTTTTAAATTCTCAGGAATATCACCATTAACCAAACGGTGAGCTAAACCTTCAGCAATAGCAGTTTTGCCCACACCTGCCTCCCCAATCAAAATTGGATTATTTTTGGTTCGGCGAGATAAAATTTGTAACACACGACGAATCTCTTCATCACGTCCAATTACAGGATCCAATTTCCCTTTTCTGGCTGCTTCATTCAAATTAGTAGCATATTTATTTAGGGAATTGTAATTATCTTCAGCAGATTCAGAGGTTACTTTGCTTCCTTTCCTCATATCCTGAATAACTGTGCGTAGATTTTTTTCAGTTACACCGGCATCTTTAAGTATATTGGAAGGTTCATCATTGGCCATAAAAATGCCATACAGAAGGTGCTCTAATGAAATAAATTCATCCCCTAATTCATTACTAAAAGCCATAGCTCTTTGAATGGTATTGCTGACTCCGGGAGCTAAAAAAATATCGTTTTCATTTCCTTTCGGAATATTTTGAAGTTGTTTGTCAATAACCTGAGAAATTAATTTGGGATTGACATCCAGTTTTTTCAATATAAAAGGGATCACATTTGGATCAATTTCCAATATAGCTTTGAGAATATGAAGATTATCCACACGCTGATGTTTTTCATTTAGAGCTAACATTTGAGCATGAGCAATCGCTTCCTGAGATTTTAAAGTTAAATTATTTAGATTCATAATTCATAATTTTATTAAACATACAACAAAAATTTTGCCAAAAATATTGTATGACAGAATGACAGGGTAAAAACATTATTCGAAAGACAAATAGGGCTTTATTTTCTCTATTAATGTTTGATAGGCATGTGTAATTTTTTGGAACTCTTCCAAATTATTGATTTTCCCCTTTTGTTCTCGGTAAAGAATAATTTGTTTAGCCAGATAAGCATCTAAATAGGGGTGTTTTTTCATCTCATCATAAGAAACTTTATTAATAGCAATTTTTTTTATATCAGAACTTTGAATATAAAAATAAGTATTTAGATGGTCAAGTTCAATCTCCTTAAGAATATATACTTCCTGAACTTGTGATAGAGAATAGAAGCCACCCAGCTGATCCCTATACTCAATCAGTTTTTTTGCTCTGGCAGAACCAAACAGAGGAATCCCTTTCACATCATTAGTATCACAATGATTTAAATCAATTTTTACAATCTCATATTGAAGTGGTTTTCCAGTCTTGTTTTTTCTTTTAATAGAATCAGAAGGAGATTCCAATGTTGATTTGGTATTAAAAATGGAAAGATTATTCCAAAATTGTGCAGGTATTTCAGTTTGATTCTGATTCCAGTCCCATGTAACTCTGAAGATCAATAAGGAAATAATAATCACTGTTAAGGAGATGGATGCAGATGTTTCACCTGCCGTAAAATTAAAAAAATGTTTCATATAGTGTTGATTTAGTGGGTTGAGCAACTGAAGTTTAAGAGTCTTACATTATTTTTTTAAAGTTTTGATTATGAAATAGATGGTATAATATGTTACAACTATCCAAACTACTAACATCAGAATTAAAGGTAGTGTTTTCATACTATTTTTTTCTTTTTTTGGATGCAAAATAAACTAAAATAAATCCGGATACAAATATGGTAAGCAGAAGATATCTTGCAATCGAAGTATATATTCCTGAGTCTCTTTCTCCTTTTCCTAACATCCTTCCTAAAACGCTAGATCCATCTAAGTGCCAGCCTTCTGTAAAAACAGCACTCCAGTTGCCACCTGCAGGTTGAATGAAAGCAGCAACAAATATAATAATCAACATAATTGGAGTCACGTACTGGATAATCCATCCGAAAATTTTTGGAGTCTTAATTAAAGAGGATCGATTAAATTCTTTCCACCCTTTTTTTGCGCCATAAACCCATGAAAAAAGAATCACTTCTATTAATGCAAAAGTAAAAACGCCAACAGTCCCTGCCCAATAATCATACTCATCAAAAACACCCTCTTTGTAAAAAATAACTGTTGGAAGTCCAAAAATAAGAACAGTCAATCCAAAAATGATGGCCGCATTACGTTTTTTCAAATTAAATTCATCTTGCAGAAAACTAACTAAAGGAGTACCCATAGCTAACGAGGATGTGATCCCGGCAATGAACAAAAGTCCAAAAAATGCAACCCCACAAAAGGTTCCAATAAAAGTCCCAAACTTTTGAAATAGGAAGGGCATAGATTGAAAAGCGATACCAAAACCACCCTCTTTTGCTACTAAATCTTTAACTGCATCAATTCCAAAAAATCCTACTGAAATAGAAATTAATATTGTTCCTCCAAGAACTATTTCTACAAATTCATTTACGAAACTGGTAGACATCGCATTTAAAGCAATATCATCATTTTTCTTAACATAAGAGGCGTAACATTGGATGGTTCCCATTCCGACCGAAAGTGTAAAGAAAATTTGACCGGCAGCTGCCAACCACACTTTAGGATTGAGTAATGAATCAAATTGGGGAGTCCATAAAAAATTCAGACCAGCAATACCCGAGGAAACAGCACCCTCTTCACCCGGATGGATAGTGACACCTCTGACAGCAAGAAAAATCCCAAAGAATATCAAAAGTGGAATCCCGTACGTGGCTACTTTTTCGATACCCCCTTTTAATCCTTTTGTTAAAATATAAACGTTCAAAAATAGACAAAAAATAAATGCAACTATATTTTCATAGGGAATTCCGGAATGAGAAGAGGACAAATCATGGTATTGATTAAAAAAAAGGGCAATCTCTTTTTGGGGCATCTCTTTAAAAGTACCGATAAGGGAGTGGTACAGATAGGAAATAGTCCAACTTTCCAGATAGCAGTAGTAAGATGCAATACCAATTGTTGTAAAAAAACTTAATGCCCCCATATATTTCCATAACTTATGTTGTCCCATTTTTTGCATGGTAAATGGGACTGTGTGATTTCCCATGGAACCTCCGAAACGACCCATAGTCCATTCGATAAAAACTAATGGTAATCCAAGTAAAATGAAACAAACCAGGTAAGGGATTATAAAAGCACCTCCACCATTTTGAATAGCTTGAATAGGAAAACGAAGAAAATTTCCAAATCCAACTGCGTTTCCGGCCATAGCCATGACCAATCCAATTCTGCTACCCCATTGATCTTTTGAGTGTGTCATAGATTTTGTTTTTTTGCGTGACAAATATAAAACAAAATATGAATGGGTAAACATTTTGTTGAAAAAAGTTAATAAAAATTTTTTCAGTTTTTTTTGATCTATTTCTTTTTCAAAAAAAATGATATTCAAACACACTAACTGCTTGATTAAATGACCAAATTCATTCGTCATTTATTTAGAAAATGTAACAAAAATTGATCAAAATGGGTATAAAATGATGTATCTTTGCAAGTGTTAAAAAGAACCAATTTTTTATTTATAAAAATTAAAAAAGTAATCGGAAAATAATAGAACTGAAATGAAAACAAAAATGATCTTATTGACTCTAACAATCATGTTATCAGTAAGTTTGAGTGGACAAACTATTATTAGACAAGTGATTTCACCTATTGGTTCGAGTTCCACAGTCGATGGTAAATACGTATCTCACACTGTAGGGCAATCAACTCCACCTGCTTCCACCGTTGCCGGAAATGTAGCTTTAAGACAAGGTTTTGAACAACCACCAAAGGTAAAAATAGTACCTAAAGTGGATGATAATTTAAAAATTACCATATATCCAAACCCCAATAATGGTCAATTTATGTTAAATGTTGAGACTAAAAAAGATGGTCAGGAGTATAATTTTGATGTTTTTAATGATCTTGGAAAGTTAATTTATTCAGGTTCAGGTGTGGGAAATACCGACCATGAAGTTATATTACCTACAAATACTGCAAGAAGTACTTATATGATAAAAATTAAAACAGATAATGGTGATACTGGTGAAGGAAAAGTTATTGTTATAGGATATTAACCCAAAAATACCAAAAAAAATGAAAAAGCTAATCATTTATTTTTCAATTCTCTTTCTAGTTCCGGTTGGATTTTCCAATGGAATTGGATTTCAAAGGGCTGAAAGATTCAAAACTGATTATGCCATTGGTTTATTCGGAGGTGTGAATTTTTCAACTTTTGAGTTTAAAAACTCAAGTGGACAACGAGATAATGGATACGACTTTATTAGAGGAGCTAATTATGGTGTTAATTTTATTATCTCTAATGGTTATCATGTGTTTAGACCCGAAATTTCTATCCACAAAAATGGTGCTAAATACATTTATAACAACATTCCTATTCAATGGGAAACTTCTTATTTAAACGTGAGCGGAACTTACCTTTTTAATTTAATCAGATCTAAATACGATTTTTTAGGGTTTGGTGCTGCTCCTTATTCTATTAGAATTGGTGCATCTTTAAGTTTTAATTATATGACTAATGGTATTCAATCTATTGGTGAGAATCAAATATCATTAATTCATAGTACTGCATTCGTAAGATATGATGTTACTGCTGCAGCTTTGACTACTTTTGGGGTAAAACTAACTGATCTTTTAGCTATAAATGTTGAATATAGATTTAATTATGGATTGTTACAAATTGAAGGTAAAGATTCTAACCAAAAAACGCATAATTTATACCATAGTTTTGTTGTAGCTATTTATCATAGATTACAATAATTCTTCAAACAAACTCCAAAAAATATACGTCATTAATGTTAAAATAGGAAAATTTACTCCTAAATTATTAAATCATAGTAATTTAGGTGTTTTAAAATGTTATAAATAAAATAAATATAATATATAGACTGAATCTGTAACAAAATTGCTTAATTTTACGTAATTTTGCAAGTTCAATATAAAACAATGAAAAGACTATTTACAACCATGATTTTTGTATTTGTGACCACCATTTTGTTGGCACAAGCCCCACCACAGGGGATCAATTATCAGGCTGTTGCTCTTGATGATTCCGGTGTTCAGTTAGCCGGTGTTGATATTACCGATCAACCATTGATGAACAGAGTGATCAAAGTTAGATTTACCATTATCAAAAATACACCGGACGGTATCGTTACGTATCGTGAATTTCATTCTACAGCTACTGATATTAATGGATTGTTTAGTGTTGTGATTGGTCAGGGTACTTTGGACGATAGTCCTATGAATTTTGATGAGATTCAATGGGGTACCGGCAACCACTATTTAAGAGTTGAATTGGATATCAATGGAGGTTCCGATTATAAACACATGAGTACAACTCAGTTTTGGAGTGTTCCTTATGCCTTATATGCCAAAACTGCTGGACAATCATTGGTTCCTATGTATCTAAATATTGATGATCTACCACAAGGTAATTTTGAACCCGGTGTGATTGCTTATGTTAAAAATTGCATTAGAGATAATGTTCCTTGTATGGTGATTTGGGATGGTACTCAATGGGTAAATGTAGATGGGGATAGTGATCCTACAAATGAACTTGGAATTCAAGTAGCTGCCAATGATGCAGCAAGAGATCTATTGTATCCCAATCCAGTTGCCGGGGATATGGTTTGGAACCAGGCTACCAATCAAATTCAAATTTATAATGGAACAGCATGGGTTTCCATTAGTGCAAGTACATCTACCTATTCAGCAACAAATGGATTAACATTAAATGGACAAACATTTGAATTAGGTGGTGCTTTGACACATCCTACCTCACTAAATACAAATGCTACCAATACTTTAGCTATAACCGGATTGCAACAAGGTAATTTACAAAATAATAATATTGTTACCGTTAATCCTGCTACCGGGGTTTTAACTCAAACACCGGCTAGCGACTTAACCAAAGAGTATCAAGTGGTTTATGTGGCTACTGCAGGACAAAGCCAGTTTGTTACTCCAATTCCCATCACTGATATTGATAAGGTAAATGTGTATCGAAATGGAATTAGAATTGGCCATATTATGGTGAATACCAATATTATACAACTGGAAGCCGGCATAACATGTGTGAATAATGATCAGGTGAGGATTGTGCAGTTTAGATAAAAGACGAGGGACAGGTGACGGGAGACGGGTGACAGGAGACTAAAGACGAAAGGCAAATGACGAAGGACAAAACAAAATGTAACAAAAACTTATAACAAACGTAAAAAAACGAATAAACAAAAAACATATAATTTAAACCCAAAAAACAAAAGAAATTAAACCTTTTAAAATTAAAAACAAACAAACAAAATTTTATTCATTAAACCAAAAAAAATTAAAACAATGAAAAAAACTAATTTATTCAAAATGGCTGCATTAACTGCAGTATTCGCGTTAGCAGGAATGTTTGCTAGTGCACAGACTATCCCAACAACAGATAGTGCTACTACAAGACAATATGCTGATGGTCCTTCCATTAAAGTTATTGATAACAAGGGTACCGTGAAGTACATCCAATCTAACAATGGTATCACTAGTATCACTTCTACATTAAGTGGACAACAAACAGTAACTACTTTCCAATTAGGTGGAACTTTAGAAGATTCAACTTACATTGATTTAGCAGGTAACAAATTTGGATTGAAACAATTAACTTATAGTACAGCTGGTCGTAATTACGAATTTGTTGTTATTGATTCAATCACTGGTGAATTCAGAAAACAAAAATTAACAGATTTAGTAGATGCAGGTACCTTTATTAGTGTCTTGAATGCTGATGTTTCAGCAGATTCTCTTCAAATATCTCTTACAGGTATTACATTAGAGTCATTCAAAACTGTTTATGTATTCAGAAATGGTGCTAAATTACTTGCTGGTGTTGATTATGTTGTCTATAATGCTGCTACGTCAATTGTAACACTTATGAGAAACGGTGCCGGTACTCAATATCCAAGTGCTCCAGCGAATTCTTATGAATCATATCCTTTGTATTTAGGTGATAGAATTGAGATTCAATTCATTAAATAGTAATTCTGATTTTGATCATGAAACCATTAAAACTACTACCTATTCTGCTCTTACTGATCATAGCTTGGAGTGTGCCGATGCAGGCCCAAATCACTACGGGGGAGATTCCTGATCAACCCATACAAGTAAGAGTAGTAGATAATAAGGGAACAATCAAGTATTTGCAGGTGCAAAACGGATTGACCATGATGACCAACACAACCGGTAACGTTAACACCACCACCTGGCAATTAGGGGGAACATTGGAAAACAACACCACCATTAACTTGAATGGTAAGTTTTTTCAACTTCAAAATATGGTGATGAATACGAACCCTGCAGCTACATCCAATGGTGCCGTAACCAATATGGCCACCAATGCTACAGGTCCGGGTTTAACCATAGTAATGAGAGACCAGACAACAGGCGCTTTGGTTACTATGTTGGCATCAGATTTGATTCAAGCCGGACAGGCGGAATATGAAGTGGGAGCAGCAAATAATATTGCTGTCACAACTCCCAATTTTATTCTGGGTTTACCTGCAACATACGAAAAAGTTTCTGTATACAGAAACGGATCTAAACTCAGAGCAAATGTGGACTATACGATAGGCTTGAATACTTTAATTCTTGTAGATCGTTCAGGTGCAGCTGTTCCGATCAATCAAAGATGGTCTCTTTTCAATGGCGATATTATAGAAGTTCATTGGGTAAGATAACCTATTTGATTCTCAATACTTACTCAGTCATCTATGAATAAAAGTTTGAAAAAATATATTCTTTTAGTTTGTGTAATCGTGCTTTCAACAAGCACGTTTGCACAAATTAAAGTTATAAATAATAAGGGAACTTTTTTTCAAATAGATACCAGTAAATGGTCTTTGGTAGGTGTTGATATCTTTAACAAAAATCAAATTGGCAATGTAGGGGTAGGAACATTCCCCTACAATGCACGATTTGTAGTCGATAATGGAGGGAGCTCCATTTTGCCGGCTTTTAAACTCAAATATCCCTTTTCGGGAGCTTTAACCGATTCCATTCTAACATGGAATCCCGCCGATAGTTCGGTTAGAAGAATTTCAATGAGTTCTTTTGCATGGGGACTTCAAGGAAATAATGCAATCAATGTCCCGTCCTCACCCATAACTTACGGTAGTTCAACTTTTGGAGTCAACGAAAATTGGTTTGGAACAAAGGATAATGCACCTATTGCATTTGGGACAAATAGTATTGAAAGAATGAGAATATTGCCTGATGGCTCCATAGGAATTGGTACTGCAGTCACAGGGAATAATTCATTTTTAACAATAAACACTTCAAATACTGCTTTTCTGAATGGCATATATATAAATATGTCAAATAATTCAGGGAGTGCTAATGGATTAAATATTGAAACCAATCTATCCAATGTAAATGGTATTAGATTTAATAATTCGTCTGCTTCAAACTCTTTATTTTATGGGATAGAATCTATATTGTCCGGAGGAAATATTGTATCCTCTTACCTTAGTTATAGAAATGGAACCGGATTAAGTTATGGCCTATATGGAATAAATGGAACAACTTCAACGTATGCAACATCTGCCAATACATGGGCTGCATTTTTACAGGGAAGAGTTGTTATTTCAAGTGAAGCATTTCCAACAAGTGCATTAGGAACAGATCTAGAAATTAGGAATACAACTACTGGTTCAGGCAACCCTGCTGTTTTGTCTTTAAGGCAATCTACCAATAATACTTTAATTAATTCAATTTTATCACAAATCAATTTTGGTGATAATTATGTTTTAACCCCTCAGGCTCAAATTCGAGTTTTTAGGGATGCTGCATCTTCTGGAGTTACTGATTTACCAACAGCTATTACATTTCATACTATTGGAGATGGTTCTACAGTATTAACAGAAAGAATGAGAATAACAAGTGGAGGTAATGTTGGTATCGGAATTACACCTTCAACTCGATTTCATGTAAATGGAATTGTTCGTTTTCAAGGGTTGGCAACAAGTACAACAAATACGATTGTTTTAACTTTAAATGGATCCAATGATGTTCAAACTAGAACGTTAGCAAGTTTATTGTCAGGAAGTGCATTAACGTCATTAAATGGTTTAACAGCATCTATACAAACTTTTGCCACCGGTACAACCGGAACAGATTTCAACATTGTATCATCTGGATCTGCACATACTTTTAATTTTCCAAATGCCTCAAATACAAACAGAGGATTATTAACCAATACAGACTGGATCACATTTAATAGTAAAATTAGTTCTGTAACAGCAACAACGGCAGCAGCAGTAACAACAGTCGGTACCACAGCAACGATTAACAATACCGGAGCTTACTGGAATGCCAACCAATTACAAGGAAATAATATTTCCACATCATCGCCTACCAATGGGCAAATTTTAACATGGAATACTACAAGTTCCCTATGGGAACCCTCTACATATAATACCAATGCATGGTCATTAACAGGAAATGCAAGTACCAATCCAGCCACAAACTTTTTAGGTACTACGGATGCTCAAAGAATGGTTTTCAGAACCAACAATATTGAAAGAATGACGATTTTATCCGATGGGTATGTAGGAGTTGGAGAATCAAATCCAACCAATCTATTTCATATCAATGGAACTAATCCAATACGCTTAGAAGGACTACAAACGAATACAACAGATACGAATATATTAATAACTACTTCAACAGGAGTGATTCAACAAAGGGGAATTTTAAATTTATTATCCGGGAAAGCGATTTTGTCACTCAATGGATTAACCAGTTCCATCCAAACCTTTGCGACCGGAACAACCGGCACCGATTTCAACATTGTATCATCCGGATCGGCACATACTTTCAATTTTCCAAATGCGTCTGGTACGAACAGAGGATTATTGACCAATACAGATTGGATCACTTTTAATAATAAAATAGGTACAGTAACTGCAATCACTGCAGCAGCCGTAACCACAGTAGGAACAACCGCAACTATAAATAATACGGGAGCTT
>Ga0316605_10000370_pt1 | contig 34726 bp, 28 predicted proteins | sample OWC_soil_day20_n_FD_207666 | JGI IMG/M metagenome (GOLD analysis project Ga0316605, IMG submission 207666) | Wetland soil microbial communities from Old Woman Creek delta, Ohio, United States - OWC_soil_day20_noCT | ecosystem: Environmental > Terrestrial > Soil > Wetlands | place: USA: Ohio...
CAATCCGGCACCGGAGCGGGATTACCACATCCACATGCAGATTCCGGAATTCACCTGCCTGTGCCCCAAAACCGGCCAGCCCGACTTTGCCACACTGACGCTGGACTACATTCCGGATCAACTTTGCGTCGAATTGAAGAGTCTCAAGCTCTACATCTGGTCCTTCCGCAACGAGGGATGCTTCCACGAGGCCGTTACCAACCGCATTCTCGACGATCTGGCCGCCGCCACCCAACCGCGCTACATGCGCCTGACTGCCCGCTTCTACGTGCGCGGCGGCATTTTCACCAATGTCGTGGCAGAAACCCGCAAACCCGGCTGGCAACCAGCGGCAAAAGTCGAACTGGCCAGTTTCGAGCAGGATTCAAATACACGGGATTAACGTGAAAGGTGCGCAATAGCACACGAAACTTCCCTCGCCCGACTAGGGGGCAAGGCAGAATTCATCCCCAATTTGAAAGCCCCCCCCGGAAATCATGAGCATGCTGACCGAGCAAGAAGCTGAAGACAGTTACTTGGGACAGTTTATCCCGCTCCAGTACCATCATGCGATGCTGACCGACGCCAATCGTATGCGGAATTTCAAGGCCGCCATTGACGATGTCGTCCAGCCAGGAAGCAAGGTGCTCGATCTAGGCGGTGGGACTGGCGCCCTGTCTTTCTTTGCTGCCGCCAAGGCTGAAAAGGTGTGGTGCGTCGAGCTTAATCCCGATCTGGTTATTGAATCGAAGCGCTTGCTAGCGCTAAATCGGAACGGCGACAAAGTCGAGGTTATTCATGCCAATGCCTTTGATTACCTACCGCCCGAGCCCGTCGATGTCGTCATTTGCGAAATGATTCACGTCGCCATGCTCAGGGAAAAACAAATTGCCATTGTTGAGTCATTCAAACAACGCTACCGCCAGCGCTTTGGCGCTGCAATGCCAATATTCATCCCGACTGCCGTGGTGATGGCCGTACAGCCCATGCAGCAGGACTACTGCTTTGAGGGCTTCCACGCCCCCATCGTGCAAATTCAGGAGCTTGCAGAAAACACTCCCGGCTCCATCGAACTCGCCGTCCCTTCGGTTTATGGCATTCTCGATTTCAAGCAGGAAATGAAGCACGACATTTCCTGGCAAGGCAGCTTCAATATCACGCAAGGCGGGACACTCAATGCGCTGCGTTTCATCACCAAAAACATTCTGGCGATACAGCTTCAAGCGCATTCATCGATCGACTGGCTCAATCGCTATATGGTTCTTCCCTTAGCCACACCGCTCCAGGTACAGGCCGATGACATCGTGCAGGCCAGCTTCAACTATCGCACCGGCGGCTCAATTTTTTCTTTGCAAAAAAAGCTGCGGGTCGAGATTTTGAAGCTGCCAAAAGCCCCTGATTATTGATCCGGCTCGATAAAGTCTGAAATTTCCGTCATACCGGCGAAGACCGCTATCCAGTGCGTGCTTGGATTTGCCTTCTGGACCCCGGCCTGCGCCGGGGTGACGGCCAAATTCACTGGTGTATTGGAAAATCAGGTTTTGTGCTGAAGCGAAAACCGGATAGACTGCGCGCAGTTCTGTGCCGCAGTCTGCGCAATTACTCTCCTGCCATCCCGTCTGCCTTTGACTGACGCCCACGCAATATCCGGGTGACAGGCCGACCCCCTCTGGAATACACATGTCTTTTGCCGCCCTTGGGCTTGCGGATACTCTCGTCCGCGCCGTCACCGAACAAGGCTATACCGAGCCTACCCCGATTCAAAGCCAAGCCATCCCCGCCGTACTCGCCGGTGGTGACTTGATGGCCGGTGCACAAACCGGCACCGGCAAAACTGCCGGCTTTACCCTGCCGATTCTGCAACACCTGATTTCCACTCCCACCCCGCCGGGACGTAAAAAAATCCGTGTCCTGGTGCTGGTGCCGACGCGCGAATTAGCGGCACAGGTGGAAGAATCCGTCCGTGTCTATGGCAAATACACCCAAGTCACTTCTCTGGTGGTGTTTGGTGGAGTCAGCATCAATCCGCAGATCTCTGCCCTGCGCCACGGCGTTGATATTCTGGTGGCAACGCCGGGGCGGCTGCTCGATCATATCGGCCAGAAAACCGTCGATTTGAGCGGTGTTGAGACGCTGGTGCTGGACGAGGCCGACCGCATGCTCGATATGGGCTTTATCCGTGACATCCGGAAAATTCTGGTGCTGCTGCCGAAGAAACGCCAGAACCTGCTGTTTTCCGCCACCTTCCCGGATGAAATCAAGGAACTGGCCGACAGCATGCTGAACAATCCGGCGCTGATCGAAGTCGCCCGTTGCAACGCCACCGCTGCCCTGATCCGGCAAAGAATCTACACAGTGGATCGAGACCAGAAACGCGCCTTGCTGACGCATTTGATCAAGGAACACAACTGGCATCAGGTGCTGGTGTTCACCCGCACCAAGCACGGCGCCAACCGGCTGGCCGAGCAGCTCGGCAAGGACGGCATCACGGCGCTGGCTATCCACGGCAACAAGAGCCAGGGCGCCCGCACCAAGGCATTGTCGGAATTCAAGAGCGGCGACTTGCAGGTGCTGGTCGCCACCGATATTGCGGCGCGCGGTATCGACATCGCCGAACTGCCGCATGTGGTGAATTACGAATTGCCGAATGTGCCGGAGGATTATGTGCATCGCATCGGCCGCACCGGTCGCGCCGGTTCGGAAGGCGAAGCGGTGTCGCTGGTCTGTGTCGATGAACTGAAACTGCTGGCCGATATCGAAAGACAAATGAAGCGCGAGATTCCATCGAGCACCATGGATGGTTTCGCCTGGGACCCCAAAGCCAAACCCGAACCGATCCAGAATGGCCGTGGCCCCAAACAAGGCAGCCCAAGACAGAACAGGCCACGCCAACAACCGGCAGTTGCGGCTACCAAGACCAGTTCCAAGCCGAAACCCGCTGCCAGCAACAATGCCGCACCCAAAGCCAAGCCGCCGACAAATTCGCCGCGCCCGGAAAGTGGAGCGGCAGCGTTATTGGGCGGCAACGGCAGAAGGCACAGCGGCGGCAGGCACCACTGAGTGCCGCACGCGCAACTTACTACATGCCAGTCCGGTTGACCAAGACCGCCGCGTTGGCGGTCAAGGTACGGCTCCTGGCGTGAGTGCGCAACCAGTGCACCAGATCCGCCCAGATTTTTTGCGTTTCAGCCGGGGGCGGCAAAGACTGGGCGTTGGGCAATTCAATGGTAATCACCGGGATATTTTTCATCATGCCGGCGTATCTGCCCATGGAACCAGGGAATGTCCCCAATAGCGAAAGATAAATATTGCCAAGCCGCTTGGGCGAGGCATCCGGCGGGCCATCGAAATCAAGCAGGTTGTAAGGGGCATGCACGGAAACAATCACATTGGGGCGGAAACGCTCGATTTCCTGTGCCAGCCAGCGCGATTCCGGCTCACTCAACGCCGTCTTGCCGGGATAGCGACGCGGATCCTGTTTGGTATGCTTGACCCAGTAAGTCAGGCTTTCCTTGGCCCAATCGTTGGTTGCAAAATTGCGGTTCAGATCGACACCATTGGCATTGGTGCGTTTTGCCGGCTTTTGCAGAAGACCATCCGGATTGAGCAGCGGAATAACCTGCCAGTGGAAAAGGCCGCTGTGATGCGCATCCAGGATTTTCATCCACTTGAACACGACACTGACCGATGAATACTCATCGCCATGCGTGCCGCCAATCAGCATGATCCGGGCTTGCGGCCGCTGGCCAGTCTTAGGCGAATATTCCTTGACCAGCAGCGGAACACCCTTGACCGATTGAGCGCCAGACACTTGCAGCCCACGCTCAAGACATTCTTGCAGATTAACGCTGCTAAGCTTGTTGCCGATTTTCTGGCAGGTAGCACGAACGCCTTCCTGATCGGCGGCCTTGGCCGGCGGCGATACCGTTTCCTTTGATGCAACAGGCGCCTGCGCCATCAGCAAGCAAAACGGCAACACGGCAAGACACTTCAAACAGGCGCGAAATAAAAACATTTTTGAATGAACTTCCTTATCAAAATGCCTGGCTGATGCCATGTCAAAACAAGAACCACAATGTATTGGTGCGGACGGCGAGACTCGAACTCGCACGCCTTGCAGCGTCAGAACCTAAATCTGGTGCGTCTACCAATTCCGCCACGTCCGCTTGAGGGCGGATTCTATCATTGACTGCGAACGTTTATACTTCGCCAGCCATGCCAGTAGACCATTACGAAAACTTTCCCGTCGCTTCCTTCCTCGTCCCAGCCCCACTGCGGTGTCCGATCGAGGTCATTTACCGTTTTGCCCGTAGCGCTGATGATATTGCCGATGAAGGCGATGCTCAGCCGGAAGAACGCCTCGCCGGATTAGCGGCCTATCAATCCCAGCTTGACCGCATTGAAACCGGGCAAACGCCCGAAACCCCGCTTTTTGTCGATCTGGCCGCTGTTATTGCCCAATATCAGCTGCCGGTGCAACTCTTTCGCGACTTGCTCGATGCCTTTGCGCAGGACGTGGTCAAAAAGCGCTATGCCAATTTCGCCGAAGTACTCGACTATTGCCGCCGTTCCGCCAACCCGGTCGGGCGGCTGGTGCTGCACCTCTTTGAGCGCACCGAGCCACATCAGCTCAAACAGTCCGACGCCATTTGCTCGGCGCTACAGCTCGCCAATTTCTGGCAGGACATTGCCATCGACTGGAAAAAAGATCGCGTTTATCTGCCGCAATGCGATCTGCCCACCTTCGGCATCAGCGAAGACGACATTGCCAGCCAGCGTTGGTCAGAAAACTGGGGCAGGCTGATCGACTTCCAGGTCGAACGCACCCGTCAGATGATGCTTTCCGGTGCGCCGCTGGTGCATGACCTGCCCGGCCGCATGGGCTGGGAAATCCGTTTCACGGTGCAAGGCGGGCTACGCATTCTGGAAGGCGTTCAACGCGCACGTGGCGACGTTTTTCGCCATCGCCCCAAGCTTGGCCCCTGGGACTGGCTGATTCTGGCCAGCCGCAGCCTTACAATGTGATCTTGTTCTCCAAACCAACGCCATGACTCCCGACGAATACTGCCAGGATCGCACCGCCAAAAGCGGCTCATCATTCACCGCCAGCTTCCGCTTTCTGCCGCCTGAGCGTCGGCGCGCCATCACGGCCTTTTACGCCTTTTGCCGCGAAGTCGATGACGTGGTCGACGAAACGCCGGACATGGTTCAGGCCGCCACCCAACTCACCTGGTGGCGCGAGGAAGTCGAGCGCATCGCCAGCGGAACGCCTGAACATCCGGTCGGCAAAGCCCTGCAGGTTTCTGCCCGGCAATTCAAAATTTCCCGAGAACACTTGCTGGAAATCATCGACGGCATGGAGATGGATCTGCAGCAAAGGCGCTGTGCCAATTTCAAGGAATTGCAGCTTTACTGTTACAGGGTAGCCAGCGTCGTCGGCCTGGTTGCTGCCGAAATTTTCGGCATGCAGGACGAGCAAACGAAACAATATGCCCTCGATCTCGGCATGGCTTTTCAACTCACCAACATCATCCGCGATGTCGGCGAAGACGCGCAACGTGGCCGCATCTACCTGCCAATAGATGAACTCGAACAATTTGGCGTCAGCACCGACGACCTGCTGGCAGGGCGCTATTCCGAGCCATTCACCGCTCTGATGCGCTTTCAAGCCGAACGTGCCGAGGAATACTACGTCAAGGCGCTAGCCGAATTGCCCGCCATCGACCGCAAAGCGCAGCGGCCCGGTCTGGTCATGGCGGCGGTCTACCACGCTGTGCTCAAGAAAATCCAGCAGGAAAATTTCCGGGTGCTCGACCAGCGCATTTCCCTGTCGTCATTCCAAAAGCTTTGGCTGGCTTGGAAAACCTGGACGTTTACCTGAACCTGTCACAACCGAAGCGAATTTATAAATTACCGCTCCGTACTCAGGAGGTTATCTTGATTTTCTCGACACAACGCTGCGCCGCCGTACTCAAACTGGCCTTCTGGCTTGGCATCGCCACCCTGGGCATTTCTTCCGCGCAATCGGAAGTAGCCGTTTCAGTCTCGCCACAAGCTTATGCCCCGGATGTGCGGGAAATCTCCTTGTCCTTTAGCGCTCCAATGATTCTCCCCGGACAAAAGAAGACCACAGCACCGGCGACGGTAAGCTGCATACCCAAGGATGCGCAACTGAAAATTGCGCAGGATGGCTGGATCAATGATCGGCAGTGGTCCATGAACCTGAGCGAACGCTTGCCGAGCGCCACGTTGTGCACGATTGCTCTGCACGACAATCTGCAGGCGCTTGACGGCTCGCGGGTCAAAGCTGGACCCTGGTCTTTCAATACCGGCGGCCCGAATTTTCACCCCTACGATAATGATGAAAGGAATTTTGGTGAAGACGGCGTCGTCTTTTTTTATTCTACTCATCCGGTCGACAAGTCCTCGCTCCTCAATAACGTGACCTGCCGGGTCGGCGATTCCGGCGCGCAAGCCCTGCAGTGGCTGGATGATGCGGAAATGTTCCGGGCGGCGCGACGCCGGCACCCTTATCACCGGGACGTTACAGCTCTGAGGAAAGACTATCCAAACCTGTTGGCGGGGCGATGTCCGCAAGCGCCGCTCGACAACGGTGCGCAAGTAACGATCACCGTAGGCAAGGGCGTAACCACGCCCTGGGGCGCCACCGATGCAAGTGACAGCACGACCGTGCTGAAGGTGCGGCCCAAATTCCAGGTCTGGCTGCGATGCCGAAGAAATATCCCGGGAACTGGCGAATGTGACCCGCGACATGGGGTTAGCATGCACTTCAGCGCTTTAGTCGATGGAGACCACCCGCAACTGCGCCTCCCGGATGGCAGCGCCTTGAAATCAAATCCCCGATGGGGGCCTGAGGAATACATCGGCCCCATTGCTGAGGGCGATACTGTCAGCGTTGTGCTGAAGGGCGAAATTCGGGACATCGACGGCCGTCCGCTGAGCAATCCGGAAGTCCTGCGAAAAGGTTTTGAATTTGGCCGTTTTCCACCCTACCTTGGCATTCCGCTGCGCATCGGCACCCTGCCCTGGAAAAACAGCCAAAAAATTCCCCCGCTCTGGCCGGTCGTCGTCCGCAAACTGGACCCCCAACTCGAAGTGCGTCAATCGCATGTCGGTGGCAACGAAGATGAAGAAACCGCCAGCAAGGCGGCCCGCCTGTGGCGCAGCGTTGCGGCTCTGCAAACCGAGTACTACCAGAGCAGCAAGCCCCTGCCGCGCCTGGAGGATTTCAACTGGCCGCAGACCCTGTTCGTCCCCACTCGCGGCGGCGAAATCGAGACTGTCGGCGTTCCGCTCGGCGAACCCGGCCTGTACCTGCTTGAAGTCGAAAGCCCTGCTTGGAGTGCTTACTTCACCACCAGCGACCAGGAGCACGATCCCAAGCTGTTCTCACAGAATTTCCAAAACCAGGATGAATATCGGCGCGCCAAGAACTTCATGTGGCGCGCCTCGCGCATGGCCTGGGTGCAGGTTACCAACCTGAACATTACAGTTCCGCTCGGCAGCGATAAGGACGCGTTGGTCTGGGTGACTACCATCGACAGCGGATTGCCGGTAGAAGGGGCTCGTGTTGACGTTTTCAACCAGAATGGCCAGTTACTTTGGTGGGGAAAAACGGATGCGCAAGGCTTGGCCAAAGCCCCTTCCAACCTGGCGAAAAGTGACAATCATGAAGGCCACGTTGTCGTTCAGCACGGCAAGGATCTGGCCGTGGTCAGCATCAGCTGGTATGACGTTAACTCCCGACAAAGGATCGGCCATACCATTCTTGATCGTAAACTGTTCCGGCAGGGAGAAACGCTCAACTTTCAACGCCTGTTGCGCAAATATAGCCTAGACGGTCTGACGCTGCCGGAGCAGCCCGACAAGAGCAATGTCGAAATTAGTACCACCAGCAATGAAATCGTCTCCCGCCTGAAATTGGAATACGATGCGACCGGCAGCGCCACAGGCCAATGGAAAATCCCTTCGCACGCCCGCTTGGGCAAATACACCTTGAGTATCGTGGACTTCAACCATCAGGGAGACCGTATTTATGGGCACGAAAGGTGGGATAAAAGCGATGACACCACCTTTCAGATTGAAGAATACCGCGCTCCGGTCTTCGAAGCCAAACTCGAAGGTAGCCCCGAATGGCGTAACAAGGTGCAAACCCTGCCGCTGGACATGAGCCTCAGCTACCTCTCCGGCGGCAGTGCCGCAGGCCAGATGATCAGCCTGAAAAGTCGTTTCTGGATTGGCGCCCCGGCACCCCGTGCCGGCTTCAGCTTTGAATGGCCCTGGTTCCTGGGAGACAATTCCTCCCTGCCAAACTTGAAGGATAGCGAAATCAAGCTCGATGCGGAAGGCAAAGGCAAAGCCATTTTGCAATTTCCCACCTTCGACCGCGCCGTGATTCTGCGCACGGAAATGGATTTTTCCGATCCGAATGGCGAAAAGCAGAGCATCGGCCAGGAATTCGCACTCTGGCCTGGCGAAGTTAAACTCGGCCTGCGTCTGGAAAGTCCGCCGGGCAAGCCCTTGCTGGTCCGGCTGATCGCACTCGACCTGAAGAATGCACCTTTGGCCGGACAAAAAGTTGTCATAAAGCGCCAGTTGCTTAAAGACCCCAAGCCGGACGGAATTGAACCTGAAGCCCTGACCGCCTTGAGCGAAATCTGTACGGTAACTACCGATGCCTCCGGCGAAGGTCGCTGTGAATTGAAAGAGACGGTTTCCGAAACTGAGGGCTGGCAATACCTGCTGCTCACAGCTGAAGCCAGCGACCAGGCCAGGCGCAGCATCAAGGCCGGCAAGGTCGTCAACCGCCACGACCCGCTTTTCCATTCTCCTCAGCGGCAACCCCGGCAGGAGATTCCAAGCAGCGTTCTTTCCGTCGATGCCACCCCCCTGCAGCCCGGCAGTAACGCAACGCTGAATGTCCGGGCACCTTTTTTGCCAGCCACGCTGCTGCTGACTGCGGAACGCGAAGGCGTTCTGGCCAGCAGTGTGCACCGGCTGACCGCCGAACTTGAACGCATCAGCCTGCCGGTGCAAAGCCGTTTTGCCCCGAACATCCACTTGCGCGCCCATTTCGTCGGCGGTCTGAATGACTTGCCGAATTCCCTCTCAGCAGAAAAGGGAACAGAACCCTATCTGCCCGCCTACACCGATATCAAGCCATTTATCGTCACACATGAAATCAATGTGCCGGTGGCAGCGGAAGACCACCGCCTAAACGTCAGCGTCATTCCGGCCAAAGCAGGCTATCAACCAGGAAGCCAGGCCGAAGTCCGCATTGCCGTCCGGCAGGGACAACAAGCGGCAGGCGGCGCCAAAGTGACGGTTGCCGTGGTCGACGACGCCCTGCTGGCGCTACTGCCCAACCCCACTTGGGAATTGTTCAAGGCCATGAACCGGCCACGGCCACGTACAACCAAGCTCTACCAGTCACTGCAATCGACGCCGCTACTTTTTCCTGCCCGTCTGGGACCTGCCACCGGTTACTTTCCAGTCGATGAGCGTTTTGCCAATCATCACCATGTGGCTTACAGCCCGAGCCCGAGCCGGAGCCCGAGTTATAGCCCGCCTGCAGTCGCGGCCTCCAGTCATGTCGTGAAACTTCCCACCTCATCACCAGCACAGCTGTTTAGTCAGCCGCCGCGCCGTAGTTTCAATTCTCTGGCGCTCTGGCAAACCGACCTGACGCTGGATGCCGAGGGCAAGGCCAGCGTCAGCGTGCCGCTGCCGGATAACCTGACCCGCTGGCGCATCGTCGCCATCGCCCGTCAGGGTACCGAGTTCTTCGGCGAAGGCGAAGCCACCCTAACCACGGCCACTGCCCTGCAACTCTATTCCGGCCTGCCCAATCTGCTACGCGACGGCGACGAAATCATGCAGACGGTAACGGTCCGCAATGGCAGCAAGAAGCCGCATACCCTGACCTTTTCGGCCAATGCCCGCCTCCAGTCCGAGGCCGGTTCACCTCCCCCCAGCAGCCAGATTGAAGGCCTCAGCCAAGCGAAAACCCTGAAACTGGCAGCCGGCCAATCCGAAACCGTCACCTGGAAAGTTGCCGTACCTGCAGGTGCAACAGCCCTGCATTGGGAGATTAAGGTTCAGAATGAAGACGGCGAGGGAGACCGATTGCAGATTTCACAGACGGTTTTGCCCGCCATGCCAGTAACTACCCACGAAACCCGGCTAGTGCAGATCAATCAGCCCCTCGAATTACCAGTCAAGCTGCCGGAAGGCGCTCTGCCGGGCAAGGGTGGGATCTCGGTGCAACTGGAAGCGAGCTTCGCCCAGGCCGCGCTGGCCGAAGTCAGAAAGTGGATGGGCGAATACCCACATGGCTGCCTGGAGCAAAAAACATCGCGTATTGCCGTTTCCGGCAATCGTCAGCACTGGGAAAGACTGACCAGCGAGTTTCCAAACTATTTTGATGAACGTGGCCTGCTGCGCTTTTACCCAACCCAGAACATGCCGGGCAGCGAAATGCTGACCGCCCTGGTGCTGGATATTGCCCAGGCCGCGCAGTGGGATATTCCGCCCGAATCGCGTCGCCGAATGCTGGATGGTTTACGCCATGCGCTCAATGACGCCGGACGTATTCAGGACTGGATGCCCACCGACAGCCAACAAGCGCACCGCTTTGCCATGCAGGCAACACTGGCACAATACGAACTGCCGAATAACCTGCTGCGCCCGACCGACATCAATTCGCTCCCCGTTCATGTCCTGATCGATTGGATACGTACCTTGCTGCGCCAGCCGGAATCACCCCGCCGCCAGGCCGATTTACAACTGGCCACCACGCATTTGCGCAAGACTTATGAAATCCGTGGAACACGGCTTTATTGGCAAAATGAGGAAAGGGAAAACTGGTGGTGGTTGATGCGCAGCGGCGATTCAACTACCGCCAGATTCGCCTTGTTGCTACCGGAACTGATCGCCATTGATCCAGCCTGGTCGGCCGAAATTCCTGTCGTATTGAAGGGTCTGATTGCCCGCCAAAACCATGGGCACTGGGGTTCAACAACGGCGAATGTCTGGGGCACACTGGCACTGGACGCGTATGCCCGCAAATACGAAAAAACTCCCGTCAATGGTGAAACCGTAATGCAGTTCGGACAAGCGACAGGCAAGCACGCCTGGAATGCGGTCATGACCACACCGGTGCTTCTGCCCTGGCCAACGACGGCAGAGACACCCGTTTTGCGGCTCAGCCATCAGGGGAGCGGTGCCCCTTGGGCTACCACCTCGATCAAGGCTGCGGCTCCGCTCAAGGAGGCCACCAATTTCGGCCTGCACATCTCAAAAACCTTAACCCCTATTCAACAGCGTGTGCCCGGCCGTTACAGTGTGGGCGACACCCTGCGCGTCCGCCTCGATATGCGTAGCCGACATGACCTGACCTGGGTCGCGGTACGTGACCCCGTTCCCTCCGGAGCGACCATCCTTGGCCGCGGACTCGGGCGCGAAAGCCAGTTCGCCCAGAGCGGCGAGATTCGGCACAACTGGCAGGACTGGCGAGAACCACAACTGGCACAGATTGAACGCGGCGAAGAATCCTACCGTGCCTACTGGCGCTGGGTACCTGCCGGCGCGCAGTGGTCCAGCGAATACACCTTGCGCATCAATAATGCCGGTAAGTTCATGCTGCCCCCGACACGAATCGAGGCTATGTATGCACCGGAATTTTTTGGCGAAACCCCGAACCGGCCCCTGCAGGTTCAATGATGGAACATCGGCGTATTGCCATCATCGGCGGCGGCTGGGCCGGCATTGCGGCGGCAGTTGAACTCACTGCCGCCGGCCAGTCCGTGACCCTGTTCGAAGCCGGTCGCCAGTTGGGCGGACGGGCGCGCGGCATTACACTGGCGGGCCGGCGGCTCGACAACGGCCAGCACATCCTGCTCGGCGCTTATCGCGAAATTCTCGCTCTCATGCGGCAACTCGGCGCCGACCCGGAAAAACTGCTGCAGCGCCTGCCTTTGGCGGTAGAGGACAATGCCGGTTTTCGCCTGCAACTGCCCAAAATTCCAGCCCCATTCAATCTCGCCTGGGGCTTGTTGACGGCCAGCGGCGTTAGTCTGCGCGAAAAGATCGCCACAGCATTGTGGATGAATGGTCTCAAATCCCGGAAATTCCAGTTAGCCGCAGATGTCACCGTGGCGCAATGGCTGGATGCCGCCGGTCAAACCGGCGCGCTTCGCCAGCATCTGTGGGCGCCACTGTGCCTGGCCGCTCTCAACACCCCAATCGATAACGCTTCGGCGCAATTATTCGCCAACACCCTGCGCGACAGCCTGGGCAGTCCGCACCGCAAAGACACCGATCTGCTGCTGCCGCGTGTCGATCTTGGTCAAGTCCTGCCAGAACCGGCGGCACAATGGCTGACTGCCAAAGGTGCCGAACTGCGCTTGAGTCATCGCGTAAAAGAAATTGGAGTTGAAATAGGGGACAGACCACAATTTTATGAACCTCAAAATTGCGGTCTGTCCCCTATTTCAGTCGATGGCGAACATTTCGACGTCATCATCCTCGCCACTGCTCCGCAGCATGCCGCTGCATTGTTGCAAATCGACAAAAACTTCGGCTTTGAATTCGAGCCTATCGGCACGGTTTATCTGGCGTATCCCGCCGGAACCGCCCTGCCCGTCCCCATGCTCGGTCAACAAGGCGGCATCGGGCAATGGGCGATTGACCGCGGTGACGGCATGATCGCCTGTATTCTTTCTGGCCATGGCGAATGGGAAAGCAAAAGCGACGATACACTGGCGCAAATTTTGACCGCCGAACTGGATTTGCCGACAAAGCCGCTGTGGCACGGCGTCGTGCGCGAAAAGCGCGCCACCTTTGCCTGCCGCCCAAACCTGACCCGGCCAGGCGCACAAACCGTCCATCCACAGCTTTGGCTTGCTGGCGATTACACCTGGGCGGATTATCCCGGCACGCTGGAAGGCGCTGTCAAAAGCGGTCTTCGCGCTGCTCACAACACCCTCAAGCATGATTTGTTGCAATGACATTTGCGTTTGAAACATCGCCCGGCTTGAAGACTCCACGCCGACTCAGAATTCTCTGGGCCAGCGTTTACTGCCTGCTCGACACCACTAGCGGCGCGGCAATGGCTGTGCGCGAAATGCTGCGCCAACTTGCGCTGCGTGAGATAGAGATCGAAGTGCTTGGCGCCACCGTGTTTGATGACGAGCGCGGACAGCGCCGCATCGCTGCCCACATGGATTTCTTCAAGGCGAACCTTGGAGCCATCGTCAAAGTCGAAGATGAACTGCTGACGCACCGGTTGCTGGTTACCGCCAGCACGCAGCGCGACACGGTGACCTCGAGGGAATTGGGCTTACTTTTCCAACACTACCAGAACCTGCTCGAGTCATTCCGACCCGACCTGGTGTTTTTTTACGGTGGTCAGACGCAGGAGTATTTGATCGCCGACGAGGCAAAGCAGCGCGGCATTCCAGTTATAGCCTACCTGGCCAATGGCCGCTTCCAAGGCAAGTGGTGGTGCCGCAACGTTGACCTGATCCTTTGCGACAGCCTGGCGACAGCGCGCTTCTACGCCGAGACACAAAGCTATGCCGTGACGCCCATCGGCGCCTTCATCAACCCTGGGCAGGTGATCCCGGCGGAGCACTCGCGCCAGCACATTCTGTTCGTCAATCCAACGCTCGAAAAAGGCGTGGCGGTATTGATCCAACTCGCGCTGATGCTCGAGCAACGCAGACCCGACATTGTGTTCGAGGTCGTGGAATCTCGCGGCGGATTTGCCGACATACTGCGCCGGGTTAGCAGCGCACTCGGCGACCAGCGCGAATCACTGGCCAACGTTATTGTTACGCCAAACACCGACGACATGCGTCCGGTATACAGCAGAGCAAGGCTGATCATTGTACCCAGCCTGTGCTGGGATAGCGGCGCCAGGGTGCTGGCAGAAGCCATGCTCAACGGCATTCCCGCCATCGTCACCGACCACGGCGGTTCTCCGGAAATGATCCAGGATGGCGGCCTGAAGTTCGCGCTGCCGCCTGAATTTCACACCCCGCCTTACGACCGGATTCCGCTGCCCGCCATGCTGGAGCCTTTGGTCGAAGCCATAACACGCTTTTTCGATGACCCCGGCTATTATCTGGAAACCGCCCAGCGCGCAATGGCAGTCGGCCAAACCCTGCACAAAATCGACACCAGCACACAACGCCTGCTGCAAGCAATCGAACCGTGGCTGGCCAAAAGAGTAGGTAACGCGGTTACAACCGGCGAGCCGATGACTTTCCCGACAGTACGGGCAGCACAGCGCACCCCGAAAATCTCAATAATCTTTCCAGTCGGCAACCGTGAGGTCTACCTGCGGGAAGCCATCGAATCAATCCTCGCGCAGACCTTCACCGATTTCGAGCTCCTGATAGTCGCCGATGGCATCGAGCCTTCGGTAATGTCGATTCTGGAGAGCTATCACGACGAACGCATCCACCTCATCCGTCTGCCGCTAAACATGGGCATCTGCGCCGCCAGCAATACCGCACTCTCAGCCGCACGCGCCCCCTACATGGCCTTGATGGATTCCGATGACGTGGCGCAGCCCCATCGCCTGGCAACTCAGTATGAATGGATGGAAAGTCACCCGCAAATCACGGTGTGCGCCTCGAACGCGGTAAAGATTCTGGAGGATGGCAGCCGCGTATCGATGCAGTATCCTGAACTCGACGGCATCATCAAGGCGCGGTTGATGATCGTCGATTCAGCCATCCTCAACCCGACGGCAATCTTCCGTAGCGAATTTGTACACCGTCACCGCCTCAGGTATGACGCGAATTTTACTCGCGACGGCGATCACCGATTTTTCGTCGACATGCTGCGTTGCGGCGCGGTTTTCCATGGCTTGCAGGAAGAACTGCTCACCTACCGCCGACACTTCCAGAACGCCACCAATGACATGACCGGCTTCGACGACTACAAAACCCGAATACGGGAAATGTTGGCGCCGGTCTTTTTCCCCGAGCTGACCGGTGTCGAAACCGCTGTGTTGCTGGCAGCATTTCGCAGCGATTTTTCCGGCCACCCCGAAGATGTCCATCGAAGCCTCGCTGCGGTGGACAAGGCCATGCTTGAAAACAGGTCATTCATGGACGAAGATCGTGCCGAACTGAACAATATCCTGTCAGCGGTTCGGAATGGACTGACAAAACATCTTGCAGGCGCACAATAGGGCGCGGCAGGTCAAATAGCACCGGCACGCGAACCCCGTCGGCAAAAGACTTTTCGAAAGCTTGCTCTTATAGAAATGACAGACCTGAATCGGCCAGAAGCTGCCGTATTTCGGCGCTTCCTAATTTGCATATTCGATGACAAAGACGTCGATTCGGTGCAAAATGCAGCATGGAAAATATCTTCTGTTCGTCACAGTGCATTGTTCGGATGCCGTATACGCTCAGGAAATATGCCTACAGAGTCACTCAGAGTGTGGTGGCAAAAGGCTGTTTGGCTGCCGCGTTCGCCAGAATAGATGGCATCTGGCAAGCGTATATATCAAGAACGCCATCTAATACCGGTTGGGCTCCTCCTTCCACCTTCACCAAAAATGGCGTCAAACTCAAACGAGAACACGATGAAAACCGACCAAGAGCTTGAGCAAGCTGGCTTCACGGATTCTGGTACCACGCGATACAAGAATGCTGTCATCGCATATTGCGAAGAACTGTACGGAAAGTCAGTCGCGCTCGGTGACAGAGATAAGGCTGCGGATACCCCACGAGAAGTAACACACGAGCATGTTCGGGGTGCGGCCGCAGCAATCGCGATGCGAGGTCGTGATGGGCAAACGACGCTTCAGGTCTGGTGCCAAATCGGTGAATACGTATGCGCAGCGCTGGCTGGCGTGGGCGGAGGAAAGCTCGAAACTAGCTGGGGTACTGTCGTATTCGGACTGAGCCTCGCCGTTGGCGTCGTTCTATTTGTCACCCGTAACACTCGGGGTAATGTGAAATGAAAGTCATCTATACAGAAGCCGCTGAGCAAGAAATGCTGAACTTCCAACAGCAACAAAAAGCTATGTTGGAATCCCTAGTCGGCGAAAGGAAAGTTGTGTTTGGCGACGAAGTCCTTGAGATAACTGCGTCCGACATCAAGGAAGCAAGTCGAAAGATTCAAATATTCCGCCCAACGAACATTCGGTTCAGCAATGTTCAAGTTATCTCAAAGGTCTATGTTGTTCTCGGTGCCCTAATGATGATCGGTGCGATCTTCTATCCGAGAATTTCTGAGCTTTTCTATGAAAATAGGGCACAAGCCATGATCTTTCTCATGGGGGCTGTGATAACGGTACTTGGTGTGCTCGCCAACTACTTCTACGCGCTTCGGAGAAGGCGGTACCTTGAAGTTGAGCGGATGATGATCGACAGTGCTCAACGCAACAAAGAGTAGCCCAACCCGGCAGTCCACACGGACGCTGCGCGATAAAGCCGCGCAGCGCCGGTGACCTATACGTTGGGCATTCATATGCTTCATATCCCAAAAGATTCAATCTTGGCCAAGCTTCTTCAGGCCATGCTTGCAATTGGCTATGTGGTTCTTGTGAAGCAGCTGCTTTTTCTCCAACTCTTGACGGGCTCTTGGCTATTACACCTTTCGAATGTTCTGCTCGCCAATTTTGTAAGTTTGTTTGTGCTGCTTCTTGTCAATTTCATATTGCTGCGCCACGCATTCATTCGCGTCGGCATATTCACGTCATCGGCAGTCTTTGTCTATTTCTACATTTACACACTACAAGGTCATTTTTCTCAGCTAATTGATGGCTTAACCCGTAGCCCACAATATCTCATCAACATGCTGATCTTTGTCTCATCGCCGTTATTAGTGGGCGCGTTCATTCAGTCTCGTCTAAGTTCAAGGGAGCCCCATGCCTAACCTGGCGCTCAAACTCGCTCCTTTCAGTCGCTGGACGCTGCGCGATAAAGCCGCGCAGCGCCGGTTAGCTCTACGTTAAATGACAGCTTTCGGACAAACAGTGGGTCGGATCGGGGTCGATTTAATCCATAGGAAATGCCATTGACTTGATTGCGCACCTACCCCACCATCTCCACCGGCACCCGCGCCGCCAAGGCACAGTAAAGCTCATATGCAATCGTACCCGCCGCCGCAGCCACTTCGTCGGCCGGTAAATCGCCGCCCTCGCCCTGCCCCCACAGCGTCACCGGCGCACCGAAACCGGCAGACGGGATGGTGCTGAGGTCACAGGCCAGCAAATCCATCGACACCCGCCCGAGAATCCGGGTGCGTTGGCCACAGACGGCAATCGGTGTTCCGGTTGGCGCGCTACGCGGATAGCCGTCAGCGTAGCCACAGGCGACAGTGCCCACCCGCATGGAACGTTCAGCCGTATAGGTACCGCCATAGCCAATGCGCTCGCCGGCAGCGACGTGCTGCACGCCGATGATGCTGCTCTCCAGGCTCATCACCGGCTGCAGGCCAAGATCGGCGGCGCTCTCGTCGGCAAAGGGGCTGGAGCCGTAGAGCATGATGCCCGGCCGCACCCAATCGCCCTGCGCCTTGGGGTGACGTAAAACAGCCGCCGAATTGCCCAGGCTGACCTTGCCTTTCCAGTCCTTCAGCAAAGTTTGGAATCGCGCCATCTGCCAGTCGACGCCGCGCGCATCGTCAGCGTCGGCAAAATGAGTCATGTAGGCGATTTCGGCCAATGGCAATCTGGCCGCCAATTCGCTTGGTGTCGGGAAATTTTCAGCGCTGAAGCCCAATCGGTTCATGCCGCTATTGAGCTTGATGTAGAGCGCCAGAGGGGCGTCCTTGGGCGTATTTCTTTCAATCAGATCGAGTTGTTCGCGGCAATGCACAACGCTGGTCAGGCGATAGTCGACCAGCAGGCGCACATCCCGTGCCGAAAAAACGCCTTCGAGCAACAGGATGGGTTGCCTGATGCGCGTCTCGCGCATGGCGGCGCCGGTTTCCGGCTCCAGCACGGCAAAGCCGTCGGCTTCTTCACGCAGTGCTTCGAGCACCCGCCACAGGCCGTGCCCATAGGCATTGGCCTTGACCACCGCCCAGATATTGGAATGCGGTGCACGCAGGCGCGCCACCCCGTGGTTATGCAGAAGAGCCGCCGTGTTGATGCGGGCGCGGATGGGACGGGACGATTTCAAGATGTCATTCCTCGGAGTTTTTGTTTGGCGAATTCGGCAAAAGTGGTGACCAGGCGCGAACGAAAACGATCGCCCGGTATCAGGATGGAGAAAGAACCGGCGAGTGCAGGCTGCAAAGAGATGGCGACGAGTTGGCCTGACTCAATTTCTTTTGCAAGCGACTGGCGGAAAGTGATGGCGAAGCCCAAGCCGGTGGCGACAATCTTTCTCAGACTTTCGAGATTACCGAGCTCCATCTGGCTCTTGAGACTCCCGGGCGTCATTCCCGCCGCTCGAACATAGGCCTCTACCCGCTGCCGGATGCCTGAACCCGGTTCGTGGTTGATATATTCGTAATCGCGGAGCTGTTTCGGCGTTAGCATATCTGAACCAGCCAGCGGATAATCCGGCGCGCAAATGACCACCAGTTCGTCCTCGCCGCAAACGTCGGCTTCCACGCCCTCGCCTGCGGCTTTGCCGTCAATCAGTCCGACATCAAGGGTATGGCTTGCCACCCGCTGTTCAATGGTCTCGGAATTGGCCACCAGCAGACACGGCCGGGTCTGCGGATAAAGGGCGTTGAATTCGCTCAGAATGGTCGGCATAAAGGTTTCCGCCAGAGTGGAACTGGCGCCGATATTGAGATTGCCGCGCATTTCCTCCGTCATCTCGGCGAGCCGCGTTTCCATCTCGTCAGAGAGGTCGATCAGGCGCTCGGCGTATTTCATGACCAATTCACCGGCGGGAGACAAAGAAATCTGGCCGTGGCCTCGCTCGAAAAGCCTGACCTGATAGCGCTCTTCAAGCTGCCGAATCTGGAAGGTGACGGCGGGTTGCGACATGAACAGCGACTCGGCGGCACGGGTGAAACTCCCCATCTTGGCTACTGCATGAAATATGCGCAAACGTCGGTCAGCCATCAGCCCTGCCTATCCCGAAAAAAAGCTCTATTCAAGCACACGGCATGATCACCCTGAATTACCACGACTCTCGCAAAACTTTTTCCAGCCAGTAAAGCGCCGTAATGGTTTTGGCATCGGTAATCATGCCTTGCCTGATCGCCTCGGAAACCTCATTAGGCGACATTTCGAGGACATCCAGAAATTCGTTGTGATCGAGCTGTTGGCCAGAAACCTGGCTCAAGTGGCACGCCAGAAATATCTCGATGCGCTCGTCGGAATAGCCAATGCATGGGTTCATGACACCGAGATTACGCCAGTCATCGGCGGTGTAACCAGTTTCTTCCAGTAACTCGCGCTTGGCAGCGACCAGCGCTTGTTCGCCATCGTCGATCTTGCCGGCCGGCAATTCGAGGAAAACACGACCCAGAGGATAGCGGAACTGACGCTCCAGCAAGAGCTTGCCGTTGTCGAGCAGAGCCAGCACGGTCACCGCACCGGGGTGCGTAATATATTCACGCGTCGATTCGGCACCATTCGGCAGGCGCACGCGATCACGACGAACATGCAGCAGGCGGCCGTCAAAAACCACCTCACTGTCGAGCTGGTCTTCGCGCAAATGCGATTCGTCGGTCATTTCAGGAAAGATAGAGCGAGCCGCCGAGGGCGGTGAAGCAGATCATCATCAGCCAGTCAGGAAAGAGGCCAAGCAACGCCACCGCCAGTCCGTTGACGATCAACAGGGTACGCACGGCCAGCGGCGTACGGATCGGCGTTTTATCAGCCGGCGCGTCGAAATACATGAGTTTGACGACACGCAGGTAATAAAAGGCGCCAATCAGCGAAAAGAACACTGCCAAAATGGCCAACCAGTAACGCCCGCTAATGACCACCGCCTGCAATACCGAAAATTTGGCGAAGAAGCCGACAAAGAAGGGAATACCGGCCAGCGAGAACATCATCACCAGCATGACGCCAGCAATCCAGGGGCTGCGCTGGTTGAGACCCTTGAAACCGTCCAGATGATCGGACTCGAAACCGGCGCTGTTGAGCAGCAGGATGATGCCGAAAGCACCTGCTGACATCAGCACATAGGTGACGACATAGAACATCGACGAGCTGTAGGCATTGAGCGCCAGAAAGGCGTTGAAATTATCAGCCGAACCCGGCGCAACACCACTGACCATGCCCAGCAGCATGAAACCCATGTGGGCGATGGCCGAGTAGGCCAGCATGCGCTTGATGTTGGTCTGCGCAATGGCGGCAATGTTGCCCAGCCCCATCGACAGTACCGCCAGCACCATCAGCATGCCCTGCCAGTCGGCCGCCTGCGCCAGCAGACCGTTGACCAGGATGTTGATCAGGACAGCGAAGGCCGCCAGCTTGGGGGCTGAACCGATGAAAAGGGTCACAGGCGTCGGGGCGCCGTGATAGACATCGGGTATCCACATGTGGAAAGGCACAACGCCGAGTTTGAAGGCTAGGCCGGCAATGACGAAGACAAGTCCGAAAACAAGCACTGTCGGATTGACGCCAGCCTTCAATTGCTGGGCGACGGCGGTGATTTCAAGCGAACCAGTCGCGCCGTAGAGCATCGACAGGCCGTAGAGCAGCAGGCCGGAAGCCAGGGCACCGAGAACAAACAACTTCATCGCCGCCTCGCTGGCGACGGCATTGTCGCGATCCATCGCCACCATGACACAAAGCGTCAGCGATAGCAGTTCGACCCCCAGGAAAACCGTGACGAAATGATTGGCGGAGATCATCACCAGCATGCCCAGCGTGGCAAACAGGGACAAAACGTAGTACTCGCCGCGCGCCAGCCCTTCCCGTTCGAGCGTGTAGGCGCGGGAATAAAAATTCACCACCAGCACGGTCAGGCAGACAAAAAACTTGAGCAGGTCAGTCATCAAATTGTCGATGAACATGTTGCTGAAGCTCAGCGGGGTACTCTCGCTATTGGGCAGGAGTTGTAACAAACAGCAGCCCAGCAGCGTCAATTGGGTGAGGACGAAAATCAGCGTCCGCCGCCCGTCCTTGACGAGCAGATCGAGCAGGAGGATGGCCAGCGCCATCATGGCCAGAAAGATTTCCGGCACGGCAGGCACGAGGTCGGGGATAACAAAGTTCTCGAACATGGCTCAAGCTCAGGGAATCTTGCTGGCGTCGACATGACGCAGCAGATCGCTGACCGAAACATGCATGATTTCAGTCAGCGGTTGGGGATAAATGCCGAGCGCCAACACGCACACGGCCAGCACAATCAGGATGAAGAATTCGCGGCTGGAGATATCCTTGAGCTTGCCCACCGCGCTATTGGCCACGGGCCCAAACATGACGCGCTTGAACATCCACAAAGTATAGGCAGCGCCGAGAATGAGCGAAGTGGCGGCGGCAAAACCGAGCCAGAAATTGACTTTGACGGCAGCCAGAATAACCATGAATTCGCCGACAAAACCGGAAGTCGCCGGCAACCCGGCATTGGCCATGGCAAAGAGCATGAAGAAGGCGGCAAACTTCGGCATGTTGCTGGCCACGCCACCGTAATCGGCAATCTGCCGGCTGTGCATACGGTCATACAGCACCCCGATACAGAGGAACATGGCACCGGCGACAAAGCCGTGCGACACCATCTGCACGATGCCACCCTCAATGCCCAAGGGACTGAACAGGAAAAAGCCCAGGGTAACGAAGCCCATGTGCGCTACCGAGGAATAGGCCACCAACTTCTTCATGTCGGTCTGCACCAGGGCGACAAAACCGATATAGACCACGGCGATGAGCGACAGGAAAATCATCGGCGCCGACAGGGCATGCGCCGCATCTGGCGCAATCGGGAGCGAAAAGCGCAGAAAGCCGTAAGCACCGAGTTTGAGGGCGATAGCCGCCAGCACGACGGAGCCGCCGGTCGGCGCTTCGGTGTGGGCATCCGGCAGCCAGGAGTGGAACGGCCACATCGGCACCTTGACGGCAAAAGCGACCAGAAAGGCGAGGAAAAGCCAAAATTGGGTATTGAAATCCAGCGCCATGCGCTGCCAGAGCAGGATGGAGAAATTGCCCTGCGAATGGACAAAGAGCGTAATCAAAGCGATCAGCAACAGAACTGATCCGGCAAAAGTGAACAGGAAGAACTTGATGGCTGCATAGACCCGGCTGGCACCGCCCCAGATACCGATGATGAGATAGAGCGGAATGAGCGAGGCCTCGAAGAAAACGTAGAAGAGCAAGCCATCAAGACTGCAGAAAATGCCGTTCAAGAGGCCGGACATGATCAGGAAGGCGGCGTTGTATTGCGCCACCTTGTCGCGGATGGTCTGCAGGCCGCCCAGCACAACGATGATGGTGATGAAACTGTTGAGCAGGATAAAAGGCAGCGAAATGCCATCGACACCCAACTGGTATCTGGCGTTGAAGCGCGTAATCCAGTGGAAATTTTCAACGAATTGCATGCCGACCTGAGTCGTGTTGAACCCCAACAGCAACGGAATAGTGACGGCAAAACTCAGGATGGCACCGATCAAAGCGATAAAACGCACCAGAGGATCGTTGCCTGTCTTGCCAACTGCAAGTACGAAGATACCTGCCAGAACAGGAACCCAGATGGCAAGAGAAAGCAGCGGAATGGTAGGCATGGAGCCGATCATGGCAATTTCACCCAAAAGGCCATGAGCAGCAACAAGCCGATCATCATGGTAAAGGCGTAATGATAGACGTAGCCGGTCTGCCACAGGCGGAAGGCGCGTGAAATCAGGCCGACCAACCAGGCCGAGAAGCGCGCCAGCAGGCCATCGATCAACAGGATATCGCCACCGCGCCACAGCATCCGTCCAAGCACATTGGCGGTGCAGGCGATGACTTCTTCATTGAATTTGTCGAAGTAATACTTGTTTTCAAGGAGCTTGGTGATTCCGGAAAAACGTTTCTTGAGCGCTTCGGCCAGATCCGGCCGCTTCAGGGTGAAGAACCAGGCCAGCGCCACACCGGCAACGGTCAGCAGGAAAGGCAGGCCAGTCAACCCATGCGCCGCCATCGCCAGCGGCCCGTCAAAGAATCCGGCCAGATAAGGCAAGGCCTTGAATTGTCCGAAAGCGGGATGCGCCACGGCATTGACGGTGATGGCACCCTTGAAGAAATCGCCGACCAGCATGGGCTGCAGCGTCAGGAAACCAATTCCGACCGAGGGTATGGCGAGCAAGACCAATGGCAGCCAGACCACCCAGGGGCTTTCGTGCGGGGCATGCCCATGCTCAGCATCAAAACGCGGCTTGCCGTGGAAGACCAGAAAATAGAGGCGGAAGGTGTACAGGGCGGTAATCAGAACGCCCGCCAGAACGGCGAAATGGGCGAAACCGGCACCGGGAATGCTTGATCGCGCCACGATCTCGATAATGGCATCCTTGGAGTAGAAACCGGAGAAAAATGGCGTGCCGATCAGCGCCAGCGAACCGATCAATGCCGTAATCCAGGTGATCGGCATGTATTTACGCAAGCCGCCCATCTTGAAAATGTTTTGTTCGTGGTGCATGCCAATGATGACCGAACCAGCCGCCAGGAAGAGCAAGGCCTTGAAGAAGGCATGCGTCATCAGGTGGAAGATTGCCGCCGAATAGGCCGAGGCACCCAGCGCCACGGTCATGTAGCCCAATTGCGACAAGGTCGAATAGGCAACGATGCGCTTGATGTCAGTCTGCACAATGCCGAGAAAGCCCATGAACAGTGCGGTGATGGCGCCGATCACCAGCACGAAGGAAAGCGCCGTGGTGGAAAGCTCGAAGAGCGGCGACATGCGCGCCACCATGAAAATACCGGCCGTCACCATCGTCGCAGCGTGGATCAGGGCGGAAATCGGCGTCGGGCCTTCCATCGAATCGGGCAGCCAGACATGCAGCGGCACCTGCGCCGATTTGCCCATGGCGCCGATGAAGAGGCAGATGCAAATGACGGTCAGCAGCGACCAGTCGGCGGTTCCCCACAGATTGAGGACGCCGTCTTTCAGTTCCGGCGCCTTGGCAAAGACAGCGGCGTAATCGAGCGAGCCGAAATAGGCCAGAATCAGGCCGATGCCGAGGATGAAGCCGAAATCGCCGACCCGATTGACCAGAAAGGCCTTGAGATTGGCCGCCACCGCCGTCGGCCGGTCGAACCAGAAGCCGATGAGCAGGTAGGACACCAGCCCCACCGCTTCCCAGCCAAAGAAGAGTTGCAGGAAATTGTTGCTCATCACCAGCATCAGCATCGAGAAGGTAAAGAGTGAAATCAGCGCGAAAAAGCGGTTGTAGCCAGGGTCTTCACGCATGTAACCGATGGTGTAGATATGCACCATGAGCGAAACGAAAGTCACCACCAGCATCATGGTGGTGGTCAGATTGTCGATCAGGAAACCGATCTCGAAGCGGTAATTGCCACTGGTCAGCCAGGTATAGACGGAGCCGTTGAAGACATGGCCGGCTTGCACATCCTGAAAGATCAAAACGGAGACAACAAAAGCTACCGCCACGCCACCAGTGGTCACGGTATGCGCCAGCCAGCGCGGCAAAACCCGGCAGAAGAGGCCAGCGATGATGGCGCCGAATAGTGGCGCCAGCGGCACGAGCAGGTAAAGTTTCTGCATCGGTATCATCGTCATCCCTTCAGACTGTTCAGGTCATCGACATGAATGCTCTTCAGATTGCGGAAAAGCACGATGAGGATGGCCAGGCCGATGGCGGCTTCGGCCGCAGCAACGGTCAGGATGAAAAAGACGAAAACCTGTCCCGACAGATCCGTGTTGCCATACTGATCACGGAAGAAGTGGGAAAAGGCGATGAAATTGGTATTGACCGCCAGCAACATGAGTTCGATCGCCATGAGCAGGACGATGAGATTTTTCCGGTTGAGGAAAATGCCGACCACGCTGATGGCAAACAGGATCGCCCCCAGGATAAGGAAATGCGACAGTGAAAGGCTTAGGACTTGTTCCACGCTGTCATTCCTTTTCAGTCGGCATCTGTAAGATACGAATGCGATCCTTGGCTTCAACCGCAATCTGCGCCGAAGGATCGGTGTATTTCCATGCCCGGCGGCGACGCTGGGTCAGCACCACGGCAGCAACAATGCCCACCAATAGGATGATCGACGCCAGCTCAAAGGGATAGGCGTATTCACTAAAGAGCAGGACGCCCAGCGCCTTGACATTGGACAGTTTGGCCGGCTCCACCGCCTCGCCAATGGGTACCCGGAACATCTTGCTGGCCAGCACCATGACCATCTGCACCACAATCAGGGCGCCAACCACCACCCCCAGCGGCAGATGCCGCCAGAAGCCTTCGCGGATGCGGTCAATATTGATGTCGAGCATCATGACCACGAACAGAAAAAGCACCATGACCGCGCCGACGTAAACCAACACCAGAACAATGGCGAGAAATTCCGCCTGCAACAGCAACCAGATGCCGCTGCAGGTAAAGAAGGCAAGGATGAGAAAAAGCACGGCATGCACGGGGTTGCGGGCTGTAATCACCCGCAGCGCCGCGAAAATCAGCACGGCAGAGAGAAAGAAGAAAACGAAGGTTTGAAAGTCCATCGAAAATCCTTAGCGGTAGGGAGCGTCAAGCTCCCGATCCTTGGCGATCTGGTCTTCGTAACGGTCACCAATGGCCAACAACATCGGCTTGGTGAAGTGCAATTCGGTATTCTTTTCGCCGTGGAATTCAAAGACACGGGTTTCGACAATCGCTTCAACCGGACAGGCTTCCTCGCAGAAACCACAAAAAATGCATTTGTTGAAATCGATGTCGTAGCGCGTCGTGCGGCGCGAACCGTCCTCGCGCTGTTCTGATTCAATGGTGATGGCCATTGCCGGGCAGACGGCTTCGCACAACTTGCAGGCAATGCAGCGTTCCTCGCCATCCGGCGTCCGGCGCAGGGCGTGCAGGCCGCGAAAACGGAAACTCAGCGGCGTTTTCTCTTCCGGATAGCGCGTCGTCGGGTTGCGCGTCAGGAAATGCCGGCCAGTCACCCGCATGCCCTGCAGCAATTCAAGCAGGAAAATGCTCTTGAGGAATTTTTTCAATGCCTTCATAGCGGTTTCCAGATATTCCAGGGCGACATCATCCACAGGCCAATGACGAGCAGCCAGAAGAGGCAGAGGGGGATGAACACTTTCCAGCCCAGACGCATAATCTGGTCGTAACGGTAGCGTGGGAAGGTGGCGCGGAACCAGAGAAAGAGGAAAAGCAAGGCCGAGACCTTGAGCAGCAGCCAGGGCAGGCCGTCGGGCAGGAAACCGACGGGGGAGAGCCAGCCACCGAAAAAGAGCAGTGCCGTCAGGGTCGAAACCAGGATCATGTTGATGTATTCGGCCAGGAAAAAGAGTGCGAAGCCCATTCCCGAATATTCGACATGAAAACCGGCAACGATTTCCGATTCACCTTCCGCCACATCGAAGGGCGCGCGATTGGTTTCAGCCAGCCCGGCGACGAAGTAGACAAAAGTCATCGGCAGCAGCGGCAACCAGTTCCAGGACAGGAAATTCCAGCCCTGCCCTGCAAAATACCCTCGTGCCTGTCCACCAACGATCTGCACCAGATTGAGATTGTTGGACACCATGACAACGCAGACCAGCGCCAGCCCCATGGCAATTTCGTAGGACACCATTTGCGCCGCGGCACGCATGGCGCCGAGAAAGGCGTACTTCGAATTGGAAGCCCAGCCAGAAAGGATGATGCCGTAGATGCCAACCGAAGAAATTGCCAGCACATAGAGCAGGCTGGCATCGATATTGGCCAGCACCAGCTTATCCGTGAAGGGAACGACCGCCCATGCCGTCAGCGCCGGAGCAATGGCCAAAATTGGCCCGAGGATGAAAATGGCCTTATTGGCACCACGAGGAAGGATGATTTCCTTGAACATCAGCTTGATGCCGTCCGCTACCGGCTGCAGCAAGCCCCAGATACCGGTGCGATTGGGGCCGAGGCGCAACTGCATGAAACCAATGACCTTGCGTTCGGCCAGGGTGATATAGGCCATCACAGTCATAAGAGGAACGATAATCAGGACGATCTTGGCTAGTGTCCACACTAGCGGCCACAAGGCACCAAAGAAGTTTTGACCATAACTTGTCACCATTTGCAGGAGAGCATCCATTTACGCGCGCTCCACAGTAATGCTGCCGGACAGCCGGCCTAATCCGGCCGTCGCCAGATGCGCGCCGGCCACCTGCACGCAGCTTGGCGGTACGCTGTCATCGGCGACCACCAGCAGTTCGGCGCTGCCCTGCCCTTGCCTGACCCGTACTTTATCGCCCGCCGTCAATCCAAGGTTTTTCAGGGTTTCCGCCGCCATGCGCGCCACCGGCGTTGCCGCCGCTTCGCTCTTCTGCAGCGATGAGGCGCGGCGCACCAGCGGGTCGGCAAAATAAGCGGGGATATCGGCGATGCGCTCGATGCCCTGAACGGCCACCGGCAAAACGACTTCCTTGGTTTGCATACCATTATCGAGGCCAGCCGCAAACGCTGCACCCGACCCCAGCACTTCGTCGCGCACCGCCTCGCTGCTCTCGTATTCAAAACCCTCCAAGCCCAACAGATTGCCGAGCACGCGCAGCACCTTCCAGCCTGGCCGCGCTTCGCCCGCCGCCTTGACCACGGCCTGGAAGCTCTGCACACGGCCTTCGCAATTGACAAACGTGCCGGATGTTTCGGTGAATGGCGCCAGCGGCAGCAACACATCGGCGTAATCCAGCGCCGCAGCCGACTTGAAAGCGGACAGGACGATAACCGTCTTGGCCTGCTTCAACGCCGCCATGGCGCTGACGCCATCAGCGCAGTCAAGCTCGGGTTCGACGCCAAGCAAGACACAAGCCTGCATCGGCCGCTCGAACATGCGGCCGCCCTGCTCCGGCACGGCTTTGACCAGATAGCCGCCGACACTGTTGGCCGCCTCACCAATGAAACCGAGGCTGGCACCAGTCAACTCAGCCAGTTGTGCCGCCAGCGCGTGCAACGCACCGGCAAACGGCGATTGAGACGCCACATTGCCGAGGAGCACCGCTTTTTTCTCACCGACGAGCAAGGCCGCCGCCATGCGCCGCGTTTCAGCACAGGGCACGATGTCCCTGAGCGCTTCCGGCACCGAGGCGCCCTTCTCTTCTGCGGCGGCCTTGAGCACGGCAGCAAGTTTCGCCGCCAGTTGTGACGGCGCGACGGCCACAGAAGTATCGAGGCGAATGAAGGGGGCTTCGCCACCCACCGACAACAGGCTGACCTTGGTCTTGCCCTTGGCCGCCTGCCGCAGGCGTTGCGCCAACAGCGGCGATTCCTGGCGCAGGAACGAACCGACCACCAGCACAGCATCGAGATCGGCGATTTCGTTCAAACGCAAACCCAGCCAGGGTGCGCCCAAACGCTGACCATCTGTCGAAAAATCACATTGACGCAACCGGCAATCAATATGGTCACTACCCAGGCCGCGCATCAGTTTGGCCAGCAAAGCCAGTTCTTCCAGCGTCGAATGCGGCGAGGTCAGCGCTGCCAGAGCATCGGAACCGCTTTCAGCTGCAATATCCTTAAGTCCGTGCGCGACATAATCGAGCGCCACGTTCCAGGTCACTTCCTGCCACTCACCGCCCTGCTTGAGCATCGGCTTTAACAGGCGCTCGGTCGAATTGAGCGCCTCATAGGAGAAGCGATCCTTGTCGGAGAGCCAACATTCATTGACTTCTTCATTCTCGAAAGGCAGCACGCGCATGACTTTGTCTTGCTTGACCTGCACCAACAGACTGGCACCCAACGCATCATGCGGGCTGACCGAGCGTCGCCCCTGCAATTCCCAGCCGCGCGCCGAGTATCGGAAAGGCCGGGAAGTCAGGGCGCCGACCGGGCAAAGGTCGATCATGTTGCCGGAGAGTTCGGATTCGACCGAGCGGCCAAGGAAGGTCTCGATCTCGGCATGCGAATTGCGTCCGGCCATGCCCAGCTCCATGATGCCGGCGATTTCCTGACCGAAGCGGACGCAGCGCGTGCAATGGATGCAGCGGCTCATCTCTACCATGGCGACCAACGGGCCGGCGTCCTTCTTGAAGACAACGCGCTTTTCCTCGCAGTAACGACTCCTGCCAGCGCCGTAGCCAACCGCCAGATCCTGCAACTGGCACTCTCCACCCTGATCGCAAATCGGGCAATCGAGTGGATGATTGGCGAGCAGGAATTCCATGACGCCTTTTTGCGCCTCAACCGCCAGCGGCGAATGGGTGAACACCTTCATCCCGGCCGTGACCGGCGTCGCACAGGCCGGCACCGGCTTGGGCGAATTTTCGACTTCGACCAGACACATGCGGCAACTGGCGGCAATCGACAATTTCTTGTGATAGCAGAAATGCGGGATGTAAACGCCCAACTGGCGGGCGGCGTCGATCACCAGGCAGCCCTCGGGGACTGCCGCCTTTTTGCCGTCGATTTCAATCTCTAGCATGACGCTGACCCCGTGTGAAAAGTGCTGCCAGCCCATTGCACATCCTTGGGCACCAGACAGGTCTTGTGTTCGATGTGGTATTCGAATTCATGGCGGAAATGCTTGAGGAAACTCTGCACCGGCAATGAGGCCGCTTCACCGAAAGCGCAAATGGTGCGGCCGGCGATGTTGCGGGTGAGTTTTTCCAGCAAATCGAGATCGCCCGCCCGGCCAGCGCCGTTTTCAATGCGGTGAATGATCTTGTACAGCCAGTCCGTGCCCTCGCGGCAGGGTGTGCATTGGCCGCAGGATTCTTCATGGAAGAACCAGGCCAGTCGCTCCAGCGCCGCCACCATGCAGACGCTCTCATCCATGACGATGATGGCACCGGAACCGAGCATCGAACCGGCCTCAGCCAGCCCCTCATAATCGAGCCTTGTTGCCAGCATGACTTCACCCGGCAACACCGGCGTCGACACGCCACCGGGAATGACCGCCTTGATCTTGCGCCCGCCGCGCACGCCGCCGGCCAGCGCCAGCAGTTCGGCAAAGGGCGTACCGAGCGGCACTTCGTAATTGCCCGGCCGCTCGACATGGCCAGAAATGGAAAAGAGCTTGGTACCACCGCTGGCCGAGTCGTTCAATTTGAAGAAAGCCTCGCCGCCCATCTTGAGCAGGAAGGGAATCGCCGCCAGCGTTTCGGTATTGTTGATCGTCGTCGGCCGGCCATAGAGCCCCTTGACGGCCGGGAAAGGCGGCTTGAAGCGCGGCTGCCCCTTCTTGCCTTCAATGGATTCGAGCAGCGCCGTTTCCTCGCCGCAGACATAAGCGCCGTAACCGTGGTGAGCATGGATTTCGATACAGAAATCGCTGCCCAGAATGTTCTGGCCGATGAAACCAGCGGCACGCGCCTCGGCCAGCGCCTCTTCAAAGCGCTGATAGAGTTCAAAAATCTCGCCGTGAATGTAGTTGACGCCGCGATTGGCACCGATGGCGTAGGCAGCAATCGCCATACCTTCAATGACGGCATGCGGATTGCAAGCCAGCAGATCACGATCCTTGAAGGTGCCCGGCTCGCCTTCATCCGAATTGCAGATGATGTAGCGCTCGCCGCTGCTGAAATCCCGATCCTTGGGCATGAACGACCATTTGTTGCCAGCCGGAAAGCCAGCGCCACCACGCCCACGCAAGCAGGCTTTCTTGACTTCTTCGATGATCTGCTGCGGCGCAGTGCGCTCATTGATCACCTTCTTCAGCATCTCGTAGCCGCCACGGGCGACGTAGTCCTGCAGATGCCAGGACTTGTCACCGTCGAGACCCGCCGTCAACACGGGACGAATGCTGCCGAGGATGGCCATTATTTGCACTCCTCCAGCAGTTGATCAATTTTTTCCGGGTTCATGCGGCAGCACATGTGATGATTATTGACCAGCAGCACCGGCGCATCGCCGCAGGCACCCATGCATTCCGCCTCTTTCAGCGTGAATTTGCCGTCCGCCGTCGTTTCGCCGAAGCCGATGCCCAACTTGCTCTTGAGATATTCGGCGGCATGGCGGGCGCCAGACAGGCTGCATGACAGGTTGGTGCACACCGTCAGCTTGTAGCGACCAACCGGCTTCAATTCAAACATGCTGTAGAAGGTCGCCACTTCCCAGGCCGCCACTGGCGGCATGTCCAGATAATTGGCGACGAATTCGATGGTTTCCGGCGCCAGCCAGCCCAACTCCTCCTGGGCGATGGCCAGACAGGCGACCACCGCCGACTGGCGCTGATCGGCCGGAAATTTGGCGATTTCGCGCTCAAACTTTTCGCGGGATTCTTTCGACAACATCAGCGGTCTATCTCGCCAAAAACGATGTCCAAGCTACCAATAATCGCCACGACATCGGAAATCATGTGTCCTTGCGCCATTTCGCGCAAGCCCGCCAAATGGGCAAAACCGGGGGAACGAATCTTCATGCGATACGGCTTGTTGGCACCATCGGAGACCAGATAGATGCCGAATTCGCCCTTGGGATTCTCGGTGGCGGCATAAACTTCGCCGGCCGGCACATGCATGCCCTCGCTAAAGAGCTTGAAGTGATGGATCAGCTCTTCCATGTTCTGATGCATGCCGTCGCGCTTGGGCGGTGCCACCTTGGCATTGTCGGTGATGACCGGCCCGGGATTCTGGCGCAACCAGGCTACACACTGGCGAATGATGCGGTTCGATTGCAGCATTTCCTCCATGCGCACCAGATAACGGTCATAGCAGTCGCCAGTAACACCCACCGGCACATCGAAATCGACCTTGTCGTAAGCGGCATAAGGCTGCTTCTTGCGCAAATCCCAAGCCACGCCTGAGCCACGCAACATCGGCCCGGTAAAACCGAGTTGCTTGGCGCGCTCGGGCGAAACCACACCAACATTGACAACGCGTTGTTTCCAGATGCGGTTGTCGGTCAGCAGGGTGTGATAGTCGGCATGGCGCGATGGAAAACGCTCAGTGAAATCCTCAAGAAAATCGAGCAGATTGCCTTGGCGATTACGATTGAACTCCTCAACCCGCTTGGCGTTCTTCCAGCGCGAAGTCTCGTATTGCGGCATGCAATCGGGCAGATCGCGATAGACGCCGCCCGGCCGGTAATAGGCCGCGTGCATGCGGGCGCCAGAAATCGCCTCGTAAACATCGAGCAAATCTTCGCGCTCACGGAAGGTATAGAGCGTCACTGTCATACCGCCAAGGTCAATGGCGTGCGTCCCCAGCCACAAGAGATGGCTCAGGATGCGCGTCACTTCGTCCATCATGGTGCGGATATATTGGGCGCGCAGCGGCACCTCGATGCCCAGCAACTTCTCGACCGCCCGGCAGTAAGCGTGCTCGTTGCACAGCATCGACATGTAATCGAGACGATCCATATACGGCAGGTTCTGCAACCAGGTACGCTCTTCGGCCAGCTTTTCGGTGCCCCGATGCAACATGCCAATATGCGGGTCGGCGCGTTGCACGACCTCGCCATCAAGTTCGAGAATCAGGCGCAAGACACCATGCGTCGCCGGGTGCTGCGGACCGAAATTGATAGTGTAGTTATGGATTTCAGACATCCGGCTGATCTCCATAAGCCGCTTCGCGCACGACGCGCGGCACGTTGTTGCGCGGGATTATGCTGACTGGTTCATAAACCACTCTTGCCTGTTCCGGGTCATAACGCATTTCGACATGACCGCAGACCGGGAAATCCTTGCGCAAGGGATGGCCGGAAAAATCGTAGTCGGTCAGAATGCGGCGCAAATCCTCATGGCCGACAAAAACTATCCCCAACAAATCAAAGGCTTCGCGTTCATACCAGTCCGCGCTCGGCCAGATTTTGCAAAGCGAGGCAATGCGTGGCAAATCGTCGCAGTCTTCGATAAAGAGTTTTATCCGCAGTCGCGTATTTTGCACTGTCGACAGCAGATGTATCACCACGGCGAAGCGCCCATGCTGGCTGGCGCCACCGGCATGCTCAGCGTAATCGACACCGCACAGATCGATCAGTTGGTCAAAGCCAAAATCAGGCTCATCACGCAGGAACTGCATCACTTCAAGATAATCGGCGGCAGCCAGTTGCAGCGTCAGTTCGCCCCGATCCAGCACCAGTGAACGCACCCTGCCCCCGAGGTTTTCCTCAAGGTTCTGGCGGAGGGTTTGCAGTTTGGCGGACATGATCAGCGGGCAATCGTATTGGTGCGGCGAATCTTGTTGTGCAACTGGATAATGCCGTAGAGCAAGGCTTCCGCCGTCGGCGGGCAGCCGGGAATATAGATGTCGACCGGCACGATGCGGTCGCAGCCACGCACGACGGAATAGGAATTGTGATAATAGCCGCCGCCATTGGCGCAGGAGCCCATCGAAATAACCCAGCGCGGCTCGGCCATCTGGTCATAGACGCGGCGCAGCGCTGGCGCCATCTTGTTCGTCAGTGTGCCGGCAATGATCATCAAATCGGCCTGGCGCGGGCTGGGACGGAAAAACATGCCAAATCGGTCGAGGTCGTAGCGCGACATACCGGTATGCATCATTTCAATGGCGCAGCAGGCCAGACCGAAGCTCACCGGCCATACCGAACCGCTACGCGCATAATTGATCAACTTATCGGCAGAGGTAGTAATAAAACCTTCATGCAGGATGCCTTCAATGCTCATACGCTTATTCCCAATCGAGAGCGCCACGCGCCCAGGCATAGAGATAGCCGACCACCAGAATCAGCAGGAATACCAGCATTTCGACGAATCCGAACCACTTGATCGGCTCGTAAGCGACGATATCGCGAAAAATGCTCGCCCAGGGGAAAAGGAAGGCAACTTCGAGGTCAAACAGGATAAAGAGGATGGCGACCAGGTAATAGCGCACATCGAATTTCATGCGCGCATCTTCAAACGCTTCGAAACCGCATTCGTAGGGTGAAATCTTATCGGGATCGGGACGGTGCGGCCCCAGCACGCGGCCGATTACCAAGGGCGCGACGCCAATGAAAATCCCTACGAGGAGGAAGATCAGGATCGGAAAATAGTTTTCCATCTGCGGCCGTTTACAGTTGCTTCAACAGGGTCACCCCTGCGATTGGTGCCGACGGCGGGAAGCAAAACGCCCCGTATTTCGCGGCAAACCAGAAAATTTGCGTAAAAATTGCGTAAGAGTTTTTCAACCGATACGCGAACAAACACCAAGTACAACGCTTCAAAACTGGTCTGATTGTATCATCACTGCAGCGCTTCCTGCCATTCGATCCTATTCGATCTGTTGTCCGATATCAGCCGCTCCAACTGGCGATTACAGAACAAAATGCCAATGCAAAAATTGTCCTTCTCGCGCCATCAACCATCCGCGAAGACTTCGACCATCTGCTTGCAACTACGCAGATGCAGTTCACCCCGCCGCCAGAGTAAACTGTGCGGAGCTAGCAGTTGATTGACTTCGCTTTTCCTGTCATTCAAACACGATCATTTTTAATATTTCCCCCTGAATATGCCATCCTGCGCATCGACCTTCTCTCCCACACATATAAGGCCGTAATCGATGAATGCCCTGACCGTTGTCTTCGTCTCCCTGTGTATCTTTGCCCTGGCCTACCGCTATTACGGTCTCTTCATCGCCACGAAGGTGCTCAACCTGCGGGCCGACCGCGTGACGCCCGCTGTCGATATGGCCGATGGTGTCGATTACGTCAAGACTAACAAGTTTGTCCTGTTCGGACATCACTTTGCCGCCATTGCTGCCGCCGGGCCTCTCCTTGGCCCTGTCCTGGCAGC
>Ga0316605_10000371_pt1 | contig 34554 bp, 31 predicted proteins | sample OWC_soil_day20_n_FD_207666 | JGI IMG/M metagenome (GOLD analysis project Ga0316605, IMG submission 207666) | Wetland soil microbial communities from Old Woman Creek delta, Ohio, United States - OWC_soil_day20_noCT | ecosystem: Environmental > Terrestrial > Soil > Wetlands | place: USA: Ohio...
CCTGCCGCTTTTTCTCCCCACGCTGCCAACTAAGTCGCGGTACGGCAGTTCAACGCAAGCCCCAACATGAGGAATCGCACCATGAACCGACTGCACTGGATAATCTGGCCCTCCTTCATGGTGGCCGCCCTGGTCGAAATTGCCTTCTTCGCCATCATCGCGCCCCAGGATTTGTACTTCCTTGGCAAGCCGGTGGAGTTCTCGCCCCTGGCCACCTACACCATCGGCTTCTTCGCCTTCTGGGCCATCTGCGCCTGCTCCAGCGCTGCCACGTTGTTCTTCCAGCGCAGCGGCCGTGACCTGAATCGCGCCCACCGCAAGAGCACAACGGAGTTCCCGCTGCCCCGGGGTTAGCGTAAACCCACAAAAACGAGCGCCGGGTAATACATTGAGCGTAGCGAGCAAACTGATAGCCTCCCCCGCGAGGGGGAGGATGGGAGGGGGCGGGCCTTTATGCCGCCTTTCGCGTGTTTCATCATCGGTGGATGGTATTGCCAGATCATGAGCGTTAGGGCGGAGAAGCCGGGCTCCGGCACTGCTGGAGGTGAGACAATGGGTGCCCTTTTTCGCGCCCTGATCCCGCCGTGCCTCTGCTCAAGCTTTCCAATGCCCATCTGGCCTTCGGCCATGTTCCTCTCCTCGACGGTGTCGATTTCCTGATCGACCCCGGTGAGCGGGTGGCTCTGATCGGCCGCAACGGCACCGGCAAGTCCTCCCTGCTCACGGCCCTGGCGGGGGCCACCGGACGCGGCCATCTCGATGATGGCGAGGTCTGGCGCCAGCCGGGCCTGCGCCTGAGCTACGTGGCTCAGGAGCCGCCGCTGGACCCGGCGCAAAGCGTATTCGAGGCCGTGGTCTCGGGCATGGGCGAAACTGCCCGTCTGCTGGCCGACTACCATGAGGTTTCGCACCAGTTGGCGGAAGGCACGGGAGATCACGAATCCCTGATGACCCGCGTCGAAGAACTGCAACATGAACTCGAAGCCCAAGGCGCCTGGAGCTGGCAGGCGCAGGCCGAGCGCGTCATCACCCGCTTTGCCCTCGACCCGGACGCCAAGGTGGGCAGCCTTTCCGGCGGCCAGAAGAAGCGCCTCGCCCTGGCCCAGGCCCTGGCCGTGGCGCCCGACGTGCTGCTGCTGGACGAACCGACCAACCACCTGGACGTGGCCGCCATCGAATGGCTCGAAGAACTGCTGATCGACAGTAAGGTGACGCTGCTTTTCATCACCCACGACCGGCGCTTTCTTGACCGCCTCGCCACCCGCATCGTCGAACTCGACCGGGGCCGGCTGACGGACTATCCCGGCAGCTATGCCACCTACCAGGAGCGCAAGGAGCTGATGCTGCACGAGGAAGCCCTCGCCACGGCGCGCTTCGACAAGCTGCTGAAGGAAGAGGAAGTCTGGATCCGCAAGGGCGTCGAAGCGCGCCGCACCCGCGCCCAATTTCGCGTCCAGCGTCTCGACCAGTTGCGCCAGGAGCGAGCCGAGCGACGCGAGCGCCTGGGTCAGGTCAAGCTACAGGTGGACGCCGGTGGCAAGAGCGGCCAGTTGGTTGCCGAACTCGAAAAGGTGAGCAAGCGCTTCGGCGACAAGACCGTCATCAAGAACTTCTCCTGCCGCCTCATGCGGGGCGACCGGATCGGCCTGATCGGCCCCAACGGCGCCGGCAAGACCACCCTGCTGCGCCTGATCCTGGGCGAACTGGAGCCCGATGCCGGCACGGTGCGGCGCGGTACCAAGATGGAAGTGGCCTACTTCGACCAGTTCCGCACCCAGCTCGACCCGGAAGCAACCCTGGCCGACATCATCTCCCCCGGCTCGGATTACGTCGAGATCGGCGGTGCGCGCAAGCATGTGATCGGCTATCTGGAAGACTTCCTCTTCGCGCCCCAGCGCGCCCGCTCACCGGTGAAATCCCTCTCCGGCGGCGAACGCAACCGGCTGCTGCTGGCGCGCCTGTTCGCCCGCCCCGCCAACGTGCTGGTGCTGGACGAGCCGACCAACGACCTCGACATCGACACCCTCGAATTGCTCGAAGGCCTGTTGCAGGACTACAAGGGCACCATCTTCCTCGTCAGCCACGACCGGACCTTCCTCGACAATGTGGTGACCCAGACCATCGCCGCCGAGGGCGACGGCACCTGGGGCGAATACGCCGGCGGCTATAGCGACTGGGCCGATTGGAAGAAGCGTCAAGCGAAGGAAGCCACCCAGGCCGCCAAGACCAAATCCATCGCGCCGCCTCCGGTCACTGCCGCCAAGCCCAAGGGCGCCAAGCTTTCCTGGAAGGAACAAAAGGAGCTGGAGGAACTGCCCCAGCGCATCGCTGCCTTGGAAGCCGAACAAACCAGCCTCAGCGCCCGCCTCGAAGACCCTGCCCTTTACAGCGATGCCGGCGAGGCGCAACGTGTTACCGAACGTCTGGCGGCGATTGACGGCGAATTGCTTGGCCTGCTGGAACGCTGGGAAGGGCTGGAAGCCCGCGTCGGCTGAGGGTCACCGGTTCGAGTCCGATGCGCGCCGCCATCGACTTTCCCGACGCTGATCGCCAGCGTCTGCGGCGCGAATTCTCCGCGCCCGGCTCTACCTGGATCGCCACCGAGCCAGGGCAAGTGGCAGAGATACTTTGCGCCGCCGAGGCGGCAGCCCGTGCCGGCCAATGGGTGGTGGGCTTCGTCGCCTACGAAGCAGCCGCTGCCTTCGATGCCGCCCTGCCGACCCTGGCCGCCGATCCGCGTCTGCCCCTGGCGGCGTTTGCGGCCTACGACGCGCCCGACACCGCGACGGCTCCGAGCGACGACTTCCGCTGCGGCGCCTGGACGATGGACACAGGCCGGGCCGATTTCGATGCCGGCATCGCGTCCATCCACCGCGACATCACCGCCGGCCGCCACTATCAGGTGAATTACACCACCGGCCTGGAAGCGCCATTCCACGGCCATCCCAGGGCATTCTTTGACGCCCTGCGACGGGCCCAGCCGGATGGCTTCTGCGCCTTTCTCGACGGCGGCGACTGGCAGCTGGCCTCGGTATCGCCGGAACTTTTCTTCGACTGGACCCCGGACGGCCGCCTGACTACGCGGCCCATGAAAGGCACCGCAACCCGGGGCCACGATGACGCCGAAGATCAACAACGGGCTGACGAATTGCGCCGCTCGGAGAAGGAGCAGGCGGAAAACCTGATGATCGTGGACCTGCTGCGCAACGACCTCAGTCGCGTCGCCCAACTCGGCAGCGTCAGTGTGCCGCGCCTGTTCAACCTCGAAGCCCTGCCCACCGCCTGGCAGATGACCTCCACCGTGGTCTGCGACACGCGGCCCGAGGTGAATCTGGCTCAGGTGTTCACCGCCCTGTTCCCCTGCGGTTCGGTCACCGGTGCGCCGAAGCGATCGGCCATGACGGCCATCACCGAACTCGAAGCCACGCCACGCGGCGCCTATTGCGGCGCCATCGGCGTGATCCGTCCCGGTGGTCACGCCACCTTCAATGTCGCCATCCGCACGGTGTCCATCGCCCGAGGCCGCGCCCGCTGCGGCATCGGCAGCGGCATCACCATCGACGCCAGCGCCGAGGGCGAATGGGCCGAGTGGTTGGTGAAGCGTCGCTTCCTGCTGCGGGCAAGCGCCGACTTTGATCTGATCGAGACCCTGCGCCTGGAGGATGGGAAATATTGGCTGCTGGAACGCCATCTGGCGCGGCTCGGGGCCAGCGCCGATCACTTCGGCTTTCCCTGGCGCGAGGAGACCGTCCGCGCTTCCCTCGCCGCCGCCATGAAGGGGCGCGAAGCCGGTGTCTGGCGCATGCGTCTGCTGCTGGATCGGCAAGGCAACTGCCGCGTTGAAGGCTTCGCGCTAACCCCCGACACCGAGCCGGTGATCGTTGCCCTCGCCACCTTACCCGGCGACAGCGGCGATGAATTCCTGCGCCACAAGACCACGCGACGCCAGGCCTATGAAGAGCGCACGTTGCCCGATGTATTCGACACCCTGCTCTGGAACGAGCAGGGCGAACTGACGGAGTTCACCCGCGGCAATCTGGTGCTGGAACTGGACGGCCAGCGCCTCACCCCTGCCCTCGGCTGCGGCCTGCTGCCCGGCACACTCCGCGCCGAGCTTCTCGCCAGCGGCGAGATCGCCGAGGCCGTGCTGCGCAAGGCAGACCTAGCCCGCGCCAGCCACATCTGGTTCATCAACAGCCTGCGCGGCTGGTTGGCCGCGAAGCTGATCTGAAGGCTACGGCTTAAACGCAGCCAGTAGGCTTGGGCATGCCGGCGTAGCGGGCGGCCTGCTTGGCGGGGCCGTAGGGGAAGAGGTCGAACAGGTATTTCTTGTCCGAATATTCCTCGCCGAGGTCGCCGCCGATGGCCTTGGTCATCACCCGCAGATTGGGGGCGGTGCTGTTTTCTTCGTAGTAGGCACGAATCCAGTTCAGCACCTTCCAGTGGTTCTCGGTCAGTTCCAGTTCATCCTGGGCCGAGAGCACCTTGGCCACATCTTCCGTCCAGTCGTCGAGGTTGGCGAGGTAGCCCTCGGGGTCGGTTGCTATCGTCTTGCCGTGGATTTCAATCATTTTTCTCTCCGTTTTGGGTCAGGGTTAGTATTTGAGTGTTTTACTCAAGTTAGTAGTTGAGCATTTTCCTCAGGTACAACCCCAAGTCAATAACAAACCACTGATCCACCCACAAGTAGAACTTATTGCCCGTCTGTTACAGGCCCCTATTGCAGACCCTCTTCCGGCATCAGGAAGCGGGCAATGAACGCCCCCTCCTTCCCCGGCGGCAGCGGAATGCGCACCCGATGGCCGTTGCCCGGCGCCAACTCCATCGGGGAACCATCGGCGGCGCGAACCATGGCGGCCACCGTGACATCCTGATTTCCCGCCGGGTGAATGACTTCGATCCGGTCGCCAACGCCAAACTTGTTTTTCACCTCGACCTCGGCCAGTCCATCGGACCCGTAGCCAACCACGTCACCGACGTACAGGCTGCGGCCGGATTCGGAGTTGCCACGCAGGTAGTTCTGGTGCGCCTGGTCCGCGTGGCGCTCGTAGAAGCCCGCCGTGTAGCCCCGGTTGGCGAGGCCTTCCAGTTCGCCCACCAGCCGCCCGTCAAAGGGCCGGCCGGCGAGGGCGTCGTCGATGGCACGGCGATAGGTCTGGCAAGTACGGGCGACGTAATAGGGCGACTTGGTGCGGCCTTCGATTTTCAGGGAATCGACGCCGATCTCCACCAGCCGCGCCACATGCTCGATGGCGCGCAGATCGCGGGAGTTGAGGATGTAGGTGCCATGCTCGTCCTCCTCCACCGGCATCAACTGGCCGGGGCGGGTCGCCTCTTCGAGCAGGAAGGCCTGCCCCGGCCGGCGCGGCAGGTTGGCGGACTGGGGACGCAGGGACGGCGCAACATCGGCATGGATGTCGCCGCTGGCGTCTGCGTGGCCTTCATGCACCTTGTAATCCCAGCGGCAGGAGTTGGTGCAACTACCCTGGTTGGGATCGCGGTGGTTGAAATAGCCGGAAAGCAGGCAGCGGCCGGAGTAGGCAACGCACAGGGCGCCATGGACAAAGACTTCCAACTCGGTATCCGGGCACTCCTGGCGGATCTCGGCCACATCATCCAGAGAGAGTTCCCGCGACAGAATCACCCGGCTCACCCCCACCGAGCGCCAGAAGCGCACGGCGGCGTGATTCACGGTATTGGACTGCACCGAAAGATGGATCGGCATTTCCGGCCACGCTTCCCGCGCCATCATCATCAGGCCCGGGTCGGACATGATGAGGGCATCCGGCCCCAGGGCCACCACCGGCGCCATGTCGGCAACGAAGGTCTTCAGCTTGGCGTTGCGCGGATAGATGTTGCTGACCAGATAGAACTTGCCGCCACGGCCATGGACCAGGTCAATGCCCGCCGCCAGAGCCTCCAGCTTGCCGAATTCGTTGTTGCGCACCCGCAGGCTGTAGCGCGGCTGACCGGCGTAGATGGCATTGGCGCCAAAGTCGAGCGCCGTGGCGGCCATACGCAGACTGCCGGCGGGGGCAAGAAGTTCGGGAACGCGCATGGGACCAATTGCGATGCCAAGGCATCGGCGGCGGGGAAGGGACACTCTACTATTCCAAGTAGATCTTTATATAACAAGCACTTACATTATATTTAATTTGGCATTCCGTACAAGCGTTTTGTACTGTCGTGGAGCCTGATGGGACAGCTATTGCGACACTTGGTGTGGCAGCGCACAGACCGTAGGCACAAGGAAGCTTAAGGTTATAGCAGACAGGATGTCTGGGCTCGAACACATGGCGTTGCCATGTCTGCGAGGGGCATCTGCCAATCAACCAGAAGGAACCATCATGACGTCCCAGCCTTGGCGTAGCCTCCTGATCGCCGCTTCGGTGCTGTTTTTTGCCACCGCCCATGCCGAAACGCCGACCTCGTCCACTCCGGGCGAATTAATCGACGACACGGTGATTACCACGAAGGTGAAAGCCGCTTTCGTGGAAGACGAGAAAGTGAGCGCGTTGCGCATCAACGTCACCAGCAACAAGGGCGTCGTGCAGTTGAGCGGCTTTGCCAACTCGATCCAGGAAGCCGACCGCGCGGTCAATATCGCGCGAGCTATTCCGGGCGTCAAGGATGTCAAGAATGACATCCAGCAGAAGTAGAGGATGCTGAGATGAACCGGATCGTGAATGTTTTTCGTACCTTGCTGTGTCTCGCGGCACTGGCCCTGTCGGGCATGGCGGTTGCAGCCGGCGGAGAAAGCTCCCCCGAAGCGCTGATCCAGTCCACCAGCGAAGACATGCTCGACGTCATCGCTCGGACCCGGGACCGCGCACAATTGCTCCAGGCAGTTGAAACCAAGGTGGCGCCGCATTTCGATTTTGCACACATGACACGGTTGGCGCTCGGCCAGTCATGGCAGCAGGCCACCCCGGCACAGCAGGAGGAACTGGCAAAGGAATTCCGCACGTTGCTGGTGCGCACCTACACAAATGCGTTCGCCACCCTGAAAGAGCGCAAGGCAACCATCAAACTGGCGCCGGCAGCGGCCGCGACGCAAAAGGAAGTGACGGTCAAGACCCGATTGATCCCGACTAGCGGACAGTCGATTTTGATCGACTACAGCATGGAGTCGGTGGCGGGCGGCTGGAAGGTCTTCGATGTCATGGTCGACGGTGTCAGCCTGGTGACAAGTTATCGCGACTCCTTCGCGACCGAGGTCAGGAATTCTGGCGTCGCCGGTCTGATCAAGTCGCTAGCCGAGAAAAATCGCAAGAACGGCGCCGCAGCAACGGGCTAATCACGGGAAACAATGTCGGACCGACGGGCGCCATGCCCACGCTCTGTGCGGGTTGAAGCAATCCACGCAACGGCCCGACGCCAGGATCACGCCTCGATCGGCGGAATTCACGAACCGACAGCAAGCAGACAACGCCGATAGTCGGCTGCGGTCATGAGGTGAAAATTCCCGCCTGGGAAAGCGGGCGACTTCATTGCAAAGGTCGCAGGCGGCCCGGATCGCGAATTTCAGCACTGGAAGAACGTGGCATGAAATGGCTTAAGCGCATCCTGATTGCACTCGTGCCGCTGCTGGCATTGGCAGCGGCGCTATCGTATTTCATCTCCCTCGACGACTACATTCCACAGATCGAGAAAGCGCTTTCGGCCCGGCTCAACGAACCGATATCGATAAAACGCCTCCGCCTTATCGCCTTGCCGCAGCCACATGTCAGCGTCAGCGGCATCACGATTGGCACCGGCGACGACATCAAGCTCGACCAGGTGCGCGTGACGCCGGCTCTGTTCTCCTTGCTGCAATCGGTCAAGGTCATCAAGAGCATCGAGATCGATTCTCCAAGCTTAACGCTGAAGGCGGCGGGCAGGATTCCGGCATGGAGCAAGCCGGACACCGACACGCCGCCGCAAGTCCGGGTGCAGAAGCTTCGCGTCAATAGCGCGTTGCTCGTGTTTGACGAGTCGAGCTTCGGCCCGTTTAATGCGGGCGTGAGCCTCGACGACCAGGGCGAACCGGTGGACATGTCGATGACCACGCAGGATGGCAAGCTCAAGGTGGCCATCAAACGGGTCCAGGCGAAGTATCTGATCGACGCCAGTGCCAAGGCGTGGAAACTGCCTGCCGGTCTGCCGCTGCTGTTCGACGAGTTGAACATCAAGGGCGTGGCAACGCCCACCGATGCCGCCCTTAGCCAGGTGAGCGGCAAGCTCTATGGCGGCACAGTCAGTGGCAACGCAGCCATTAGTTGGCACAAGGGCTTCCGTGTTAATGGCAATCTCGACATCGCCCAAGTGGAGATGCAAGACCTTGCTTCCATGCTGTCCGCCCGAACCCGCGTCAGCGGCAGGCTCACAGCCGCACCGGTGTATTCAGCGGTTGCGGCTTCCGCAGAGCAATTGCCGAACGCGTTGCGGCTCGCAACGCCTTTTACCGTGACGCACGGCGTGGTCCGCGGCGTCGATATCCGCAAAGCGGCAACCGGTGCGATCAAGCGCGGAGCAACGGGTGGCGAAACCCATTTCGACCGCTTGTCCGGACATCTGCTGATGGAGCACGGCAGCTACCGTTTCACGCAACTCAAGATTGCCTCGGGCCTGTTGGCAGCTGACGGCAACGTGACCATCTCGCCGAAAAAAGCGCTATCGGGACGGCTTAACACCCGGGTTAGCGCCGCAGGCATCAGCGCAAGTGTGCCGCTTAACGTGGCGGGAACGATGGATGCTCCCTTGCTCTATCCCACCGCAGGAACAGTGGCGGGAGCAGCCGTCGGCACCGCCCTGCTGGGGCCCGGTGTCGGCACATCGGTAGGAGCCAGAATCGGTGACTGGGTCGAAGACCGCTTCGGCAAGAAGGCGAAAACCAAGCGAAAAAATGAGTGACTCAATCTTTAACGGGCGTTACCGCACAGAGCGCTTCGAGGCCGCGGCTTAGGCTTGGACTTGGCGGGATGCCGGACGTCATACTCACTTACCGGTAGTTGAAATACGCATGTACCGGTATTTGAGAGCTTGTGGCGGGCATTTAGCATTCACCCTCCCTAGCGGATGTCGCAGGGCGCCCATGGGAAAGGTAATTGCCTTGTCAGCGCATGCGCCGCTGGCTGGGCCTCCGCCGAGTACATCAAATTCTGGAGACTTTTATGGCCACGAATAAGTCAATGTCGGATCTTTCTGCATTTCAAACCTCAGGCGCGCAAGTCATGATGACGTTGACCGAGACCGCGATCGGATTCGCCGCAAAGCTGAATGCGCTGGGCCTTGAGACCGCTTTCTCGATCATCAAGGTCGCCGCCGGCAATGTCCCCGCCGTCTATGGAGAAGGGGTACAGAAACTGACCTTGGCTCCATCCTTGGATGCGTCAGTCGTGGAACAGGGAACGACCTACATGCGTCATGTCGGCGAAGTCTCGACGCGGAGTCAGGTCGAAATGACGGAACTGGTCGAGTCTTACTTGAGCGAAGTACTCCATCTGTTCACCTCCACCCTGGACAAAGTTGCCGAAGCCGCCCCGGCCGTTCCGACGACTGCGACGGTGGCGGTGATGAAGAGCGCAGTGGCCGCGACGGGCGCTGCCAGCATAGAGGCGATCCGCAACGCCCGGCAGGTCACGCCCATGATTCTGAATGCCCTGGCGGTGAGCGATCAGGCGAACCCTGCGGGCTCGTCAAAGGGCCGGGACAAGCCTGCGCGAAAGGCTGCCTGATCCAAGGCGCCGCTCATGCGGCGAACTCTGCATCGCCGCATGGGCATCCCGGATTCCAAATGTTGCACGAACTTGCGGCCTCGAACTGCGTCAGCCTCATGTCACTAACAAAAATAGCTGGAGGAAAACATGCACGAAATTATCCATATCGTGGATCCCGGATCGTACACCGGCATGGGGGTGCAAGGTCTGGAGATCGAGGCCGTCAACGGCCGCCCCTTGGCGGCAGGCTATTACTTTGTCCTTTGGTCGCACAAGACCCGCTCGCCGCGCAAGCTGGGCAAACGCTATTTCGGGCCATTTGCAACGCAGGCCCAAGCGCGACTGCTGCAAAGGAGCGCCCTGTCACTGGGCCTGGTGGGCGGCGAGGAGACAACCCTGGCGATTGCAGAATGTCGCTCGGTCGCGCGCCCTCCGCTGCTGCCCAACGGCGTCCGCTATGCGCCAAACCACGCCATGCAACAGCAAAAGATGACGGCCTGCGCCGCCTGACCAATCGACATTCGGCGGGGGCGATTCAGATAGACCACGGACATGTGCGCCATGGAGTCGATTGCGTAATTCTGTAGCGCGCAATGCGGCTGCCCAAAAAGGCGGCATGGCAGGCATGACTGGCGTCGGAGTTGCAGGCCTAGCGTTGGCCGTTACATTGACGCCAGGTTCCGGGCTACCGACGGGCCAGGAAGGATTGATGGCGGAATCGATACCGCGGCCCCCAATTGATATGGCATTATGACGACCAGTGACGGCTCTGCAGTTGAATTAGCCGGGCTGATCGAATCCTGTTCTTGATAGGGGTCTTGCATGCAGCGCCTGCTCCAATCTGTAGATCTGAAGACCCGGATTGCCGCGATGGTCCTTCTGCTGTTCATGCTGGCCATCTGGCTGCTGGCCTTCATCACAACCGCCTCGTTAAGGCGTGATCTTACGGGATTGCTGGAAGCGCAGCAGCTATCAACGGCGGGCTATGTCGCGGATGACCTCGAACAAAGCGTTCGGCTGCGGCTTGATGCCGTGACGCTCATAGCAAGCGAAATCGATAAGCCGTTACTCAGTGATCCGGCTAAGTTACAAACCCTGCTGCGTCAGCGCCCTCTGCTTCGGTCATTGTTCGGTTCCGGGGTATGGGTGATCGACGCGAGGGGAACCTCCGTGACGGCGCATCCACCCGAGATTTTTAATCCCGCGCTGCGGTTCGACAAGATCGAGTATTTCCAGTACGTCATGACCACCGGCAAGCCAGTGGTCGGCAAGCCGCGCATTGGTCGAGTCTCCGGCAAGCCATCGGTCGGATTTGCCGCCCCCATTGTCGCGAAAGATGGCACGATAATCGGCATCCTGACCGGATATTCTCTGCTCTCCGACCCAACGCTGTTCGGTTCCCTCGAAAAAGCCGATGTCGGGAAGACCGGCTGGATAGCCGTGAGCGCCCCTGCGCATCAACTGATTGTCAGCAGCAGCGATCCGAAGCGGATCCTCGACCGCGTCGCACCGCCCGGCGTAAACAAGATGTTCGACAAGTTCACGGCAGGATATGAAGGCTCAGGCGTTGCCATCAACTCCAGAGGGATAGAAACACTCACCTCCGCAAAGAAAATCCCGACGGCGGGGTGGTTCGCCCAGGTGGTATTGCCGACGGATGAAGCCTTTGCTCCGATTCGCAATCTGAGCATGCGGATCTATTTGATTGCCGTCGGACTGTCGCTGCTGGTTGCCGTTCTAACGTGGTTGGTCATACGCCGGTTGCTCCAACCCCTCGCCGCAACGAGCCGGCAGATCGATGACATGGCGTTCAGGGGCGGACCGCTAACGCTGATAGACGTCACGCGAACGGACGAAATCGGCGTATTGCAGCAGGGGTTCAATCGCCTTGTGGTCGCGAGGAATGCGGCAAAAGCCAAAATAAGTACGCAAAATCAGCGCATTGCCCGCCTGTCGAAAGACCTCCTCACCGCGCAGGAAGAAGAGCGGCGACGACTGGCGCTGGAAATCCACGACGTGGTCAGCCCCAACACCGCCACTGTCAAGATGCTCCTTAAGTCGATAGCCAGCGATCTGACGGATGACGAGGTCGACGATTGCCTGCTTCGACTCGAAGATGTCGAGGCGCTGACTCAGGACACCGAAACCCATCTGCGCAGAATTTGCGCGGATCTTCGCCCCAGCCAGCTGGATCAGGGTGGATTGACTGACGCACTACAGGACTATGCGCAGCAGCTCTCGTCGCGTACCAGCATCACCGTCCAGACGTCCTTCTCCCGCACCGGAGAGCGCTTGCCGATGGAAGTTGAGACCGTTTTGTTCCGAATCGCCCAGGAAGCATTGACCAATTCCGTAAAGCACGCGCGGCCCACGGTCATCAATATTCACTTGAAGCCATCTCCCGAGGACGCCATCCTGACGGTTGCCGACAACGGTGTTGGCTTTGAAGTCGGCGCGATTACGCAAGGGACACGCAATTCTGGTCTCGGCCTGCTCACGATGCGCGAACGCGCCGAATTCATCGGCGGACAATTCTCTCTGGAGTCCGAACCAGGACGCGGAACGCGGATCACCGTCGTCCTTCCGCGTTGCAAAATGGATTGCACGGGTCCATTGGCGGGCGAGTCGATCAACTGAAGCACCGGAGCATTTGGCGCCATCAACTGCTGCGAGTGATGGCTATCCGAATGTCACAAACGCGTCACAGCGGCGTTTAGCATAAGCTTTTTGACACTCTTGGATACGGCGTAAGTCATTGATTCGTGGCGGAGAGGAAGGGATTCGAACCCTTGTGCGGGCTTTCGCCCACCATCCGATTTCGAGTCGGCGCCGTTATGACCGCTTCGGTACCTCTCCGGGGCTGCGGATTCTATCACCGCCCGACCCTTCGGGGCTAGCCGTCCTCATTAGGCTTCGTGGCACAATGCCGGCTCTCTCCCAGAAGGAGGCGCGATGGCCCGCCTTTTTGTTCGCCTGTTGTTCGCGGCCTTCCCGATCCTGCTTTTTTCGGCCTGCGGTCGCCTGCCGCCGCCCCAGGAGTCGGGCAGCATCATTGTCGCGATTCGCAGCGGCCCGTCGTCGTATCAGGACGAAACCGGCAGCGGCGGAGCCAGTGGCTTTGAAAAGGACATGGTGGATGCCTTCGCCCAATCACTGGGCCTCAAGGTGACTTATCTCGTTGCCGGCGATCAAGAAGAGTTGCGCGATCTGCTGCGCCAGGGCAAGGCTCACTTCGCTGCCGACGCCTGGATCGACGACAAGGGCGAGTTTGAATTCACCACGCCATTGCGGGAGTCGAAGCAGATTGTGGTGGGCCATGCCGACGACCTGGCCTTGCGCGAGCCGCCGCCAGACCTGGCGGGAACCACCGTACAAGCGACCGTGGGTTCACCCCAGGCGACGATTCTGGCCGGCATGGCGGGAACGCCGCCAAAGTTCTCTCTCACCCTGCGCCATCACACGGCAGAGTTCGACCTGTTGCAGGACGTGGCCGACAAGAAGACGCAGTTCGCCTCCACTGACATGCTCCAGTACAACCTCGCCCTGCATTTCCTGCCCGACCTGGAAATCGCCCTTGAACTACCGGGCAAGATCGGCTTTGGCTGGGCCTTCGTTCCTCAGGACAAGGTACTGCGACAGAAAGCCGACGACTTCCTCGCCAGTGCGCGCAAGGATGGCACCCTGGCGCGTTTCCATGACCGCTACTTCGGTCATATTGCCCGCCTCAAGTCCCAGGACATCGCCGAGTTTCTTCAGGAGATTCAGTCCACCCTGCCGCGCTATCGCCAGGAATTCCGCAACGCTCAGGCCAGCAGCGGCATTGACTGGCGCCTGCTGGCGGCAATTGCCTATCAGGAATCGAAATGGGACCCGGTCGCCACCTCACCTACAGGGGTGCGCGGCATGATGATGCTGACCGAAGATACCGCCGACCGCCTTGGCGTCAATAATCGCCTCGACCCCAAGCAGAGCATTCACGCCGGGGCCAAATACGTCGCCACGCTGCGCGACCAGTTGCCTGACGAAGTGAGAGAACCGGATCGTACCTGGCTCGCCCTGGCGGCCTACAACCTGGGCATGGGGCACCTCAACGGCGCGCGTCAGTTCGCGGTCGGCATGAAGCGCGACCCCAACGCCTGGTACGAAATGAAATCCGTGCTGCCCTTGCTGGCGCGACCGGAATACTACCAACGTCTGAAATCCGGCCGCGCCCGGGGCGGCGAGGCGGTGATCCTGGTGGAGAACATCCGCACGTACTACGGCATCCTGGTGCGTCAGGAGCCGGCGGCGTTCCCCATGTTCAGCATGCAGTAAGTTTTTCCAGCCCGCCCATCCAGGGCCGTAGTACCTCGGGAATGGTGACGCTGCCGTCGGCATTCTGGTAGTTCTCCAGAATCGCCACCAAGGTGCGACCCACGGCAAGGCCGGAGCCATTGAGCGTATGCACCAGCTCCGGCTTATTCTTGTCGTTGCGGAAGCGGGCCTGCATGCGCCGGGCCTGGAAGGACTCGAAGTTGGAGCAGGAGGAAATCTCCCGGTAAGTATTCTGCGCTGGCAGCCAGACTTCCAGGTCGTAGGTCTTGGCGGCGGAGAAACCCATGTCGCCACAGCACAGAGCCATCTTGCGGTAGGGCAGGCCGAGCTTTTGCAGGATCGCCTCGGCGTGGCCGGTGAGCTGCTCCAGGGCTTGCCAGGAGTCTTCGGGCTTGACGATCTGCACCAGTTCCACCTTGTCGAACTGGTGCTGGCGGATCATGCCGCGGGTGTCGCGGCCGTAGCTGCCGGCCTCGGAACGGAAGCAGGGAGTGTGGCAGGTGAATTTCAGCGGCAGCGCGGCGGCGTCAAGGATTTCGCCACGCACGATGTTGGTCACCGGCACTTCGGCGGTGGGGATCAGGTAGAGCTTGGTGCCATCGGCACGGGGCACCTGAAACAGGTCTTCCTCGAACTTGGGCAACTGGCCGGTGCCGAACATGCTGTCGGAATTGACCAGATAGGGCGCGTAGACTTCGGTGTAGCCGTGCTCGCCGGTGTGGGTGTCGAGCATGAACTGGGCGAGAGCCCGATGCAGGCGGGCGATGCCGCCTTTCATCAGCGTGAAGCGGGAGCCGGAAATCTTCACCGCCGTCTCAAAGTCGAGGCCGAGACCGGCGCCCAGGTCAACATGGTCCTTGACCTCGAAGTCAAACTGGCGCGGGGTGCCCCAGCACAGCACTTCCACGTTGCTGCTCTCGTCACGGCCTTCGGGAACGCTCTCGTGGGGCAGGTTGGGCAGAGTGGCGACAAAGGACTCCACCTCGGCCAGCAGGGCCGGCAGACGGGCTTCCAGGGCCTCCAGTTCGCCCTTTAGTGCGGCCACCTCGGCCATCACGCCGGACGCGTCTTCGCCCTTGCCCTTGAGCATGCCGATCTGCTTGGAGAGGGTGTTGCGCTTGGATTGCAGATCCTGGGTGCGGGTCTGGATGTCCTTGCGCTCCGCCTCCAGCGTTTCAAAGGCCGCCGTATCGAGGGTCGCGCCCCGGCTGGCAAGGCGTTGGGCGACGGCGGAAAGCTGGGTGCGCAGAAGCTGGCTATCTAACATTTTGAATCCCTGGAGATTGCAACACGGCGTATCAGCCGGCACAAAGTGAAGTTTCTATTGGAAATGCGAAACCGAGAAGCGGACAATTATCGCAGAGGAGCCAGCCTTCGAGAGGGGAGAGAATCCATGTTATCCATGCGCGATTGCCTTGATTATTGCGATCTCACCGAGGACGAGGTTGCACTGCTGGCCGAAGCCGGCGACGTGCCGGGTGAATGCGCCGCCGAGGTCGCCTGCGGACTGGTGCAGAGCCCCGAGGGCACTCAGTTGCTCACCTGCATGCTGGAAAACGCCCTCTGTCACGTCAAGAAACGCGGCGATACTTGCGCCCTGAAAGCGGCACAACAGGCGCTGAAGCGCTTCCGTAGCGACCACCCCATTGCATCTGCTTGATTTTCGCGCGGTCTACAGGCTGGTGTAGAGGTTGACGAATGCCTCGCCCTCACCATGCAAACACTTGCATAATTATGCAAATACATGCATGCTCTACCCCATGAAGCCGCTCAGATTCGTCGATTCCAGCCAGAAAGACCTGCGCGAGATGCCTGCCGATGTTCGGCATGAATTGGGGATCGATCTGATGACTGTGCAGTACGGCGGCGAGCCGAGAGACTTCAAGCCTGTTTGCGCCGGGTGAATTTTGAGCCGCTGTGCCGACTTTGCATTGAGCCGGGAACATAAGCCGAATTTGCATGGTTCGGCTGTGGATAAAAGTGTAAGCCTTTTCCTTTCCTGATGTCGTGCAGAGGTTGAAGAAACGCAGGGATGATTCGCGTAAGGCGTAGCCTGGAACGAATTATCCCTGCGGGGTCGCTCAGAAGGGTGTCTCCTCCCGGGCAGGTTGGGCTGCATTCCCTTTCCTCTCCTGCTCACGAGCCTTGATACGCTTCTTTGCCTCGGCATGGCTATGCCTGTATCGCTGTGAGTCATTGCCGGTTTCAATGATGTGGCAGTGATGGGTAATGCGATCAAGCAACGCTGTGGTCATCTTTGCATCCAGAAACACACTGGGCCATTCAGCAAAGGTCAGATTGGTGGTGATGATTACGCTGGTGTGTTCATACAGACGCGAGAGTAAATGGAACAGCAAGGCACCTCCCGTTTGACTGAAGGGCAGATAGCCCAACTCATCCAGGATGACCAGATCCATGCGTTGCAGGCTGGCTGCGATCCGTCCCGCCTTGCCCTGTGCCTTCTCCTGCTCCAGAGCATTGACCAAATCGACGGTTGAGTAGAACCGAACCCGTTTGCCGTGGTTCGTAATTCCAGAAATCCCGATGGCGGTTGCCAGATGTGTCTTACCGGTTCCCGTCCCACCGACGAACACCGCGTTGTGAGCATCATCTGCGAACTCCAGGGTCGCCAGTTGATGGATGAGTTTGCGATCTACCGGGGAAACATCGAAGTCAAAGCCTGCCAGATCACGATGAACCGGGAACTTTGCTGCATGCATCTGATTGTTGATCGAGCGCATAACCCGATCCGTACTCTCAGCCAATAACAAATGTTCGATCAGCCAGCGAGACGTGTCGATCCCAACGCTTTTACCTGGCTCATTCAAATCATCCCAGGCTTGGGCCATGCCATGAAGGCGCAGTGCTTTCAGTTCCGCGGTCACATTACGCATGACCGACCTCCTCATTCTGCTCTTCGCGTAGGCTGCCGTATCGGGCTGTATCTGCCACAGGAGGGGTGGCAATCTGTAAGTGGGTCTCAATCTGTTCTGGTACCGGGGTCGCGTTCAGGCGACTCAGGACATTGAGTACATGCTCAAGACTGATTCGGCCAGAGGGGGCGATGCTCTCCAAGGCCAACTCTGTTGAGACCAGAACGGCATCCAGTCCGGCACTTGGAACAATAGCCAAGACCTGGGCCATGACGCGATCTCCCCCTGCTTCACGGAGCAGCGCCCGACGTAATCGCTGTAGCGGTTCGGGTAGGTCGTTGAAGGGGGCACCGTTACGGAGTGCCCCTGGCTTTCTTTGTATCAACGGAATGTAGTGCTGCCAGTCATAGCGGGTATTACCATAGGTACTGAGTCGGTCATGGCTGGCAACGAGGGCCTCATTGGCATGGATCGCTACTCGGGTCGGATACAGGCGGGTACTGACCATCTGACCCGCCCACTCGCAAGGTACCGAGTACCGATTACGGGCTACCGACACCAGGCAAGTGCTCGATACACGGGCCGGCTTCTCGATATAGCCATCAAAGGGGGCCGGCATGGGCATCAAGTGTGCACACTCAAGTTCAAGGACTTCAGCAACACTGAACTGCTTGTGCTCCGGGTGGCGAATTTCCTCCCACAAGGCTTTGCATCGCTCACCCAGCCAGGCGTTGAGCTCGGCGAAGGAACTGAATCGCTGATTGCCCGCCTCAATCCAGATGCGTCGCCGACTGTCCTGAACATTCTTCTCTACAACGCCTTTCTCCCAACCGGAAGCAACATTGCAGAAGTCCGGGTCGAACAGGTAATGGGCGCACATCACGGAGAAGCGGGCATTGACGATCCGCCCCTTGCCCTTGAGTACCTTGTCGACTGCGGTCTTCATATTGTCGTAAATACCCCGGCGCGCAATGCCACCCAGTGCAGCGAAACTCCGTGTATGGGCATCAAACAGCATCTCGTGCCCCTGGCTTGGATAGGCCACCAGCCAGAAGGCGCGGCTAGCACACAGCTTCATGTGCGACACCTGGACTCGATAGTAGATTCCACCCACCACCAGCCCTTCTTCGCTCCAGTCGAACTGGAAGGCTTCGCCGAAGGCGAAGGACATCGGTACAAATGCAGTGATCGAACTGGTCTGCCCCTCGCCTAGGCGCCAGGCGCGAATGAAATCGGTGACTCGCGTATAGCCACCGGTATAGCCCGCCGCCTGGACCTCTGCATGAAGGGCTCGCGCACTACGTCGATCGCGCTTCGGGCGATGGGAGTCCGTGCTCAGCGCCTGTCTCAGCTGATCATGGAACGGGGTGAGCTTGCAGACCCGCGGACTTCGTCGGTATTTCGGTTCCTCAACCGGGGCTTTGAGCCATTTGTCTATCGTGTTGCGCGACAAACTCGTCAGCCTTGATATCTCCCGGACCGACTTCTTCTCGCGGAAATACATCCGCCTGATCTTGCCAATCATTGCCATGGTGATCACTCCTCGTCCTCTGCCTAGAAATTACGCAGAGAAGGTTGAACACCCGGCTCAAGTTTACTTCGGCACTCCTGCTACCCGTGGCTCAGCATTCGGTTGGCGTCAACATGTTGTTTGTCTCCGTTCGATTCGCTCAGGGCGAACGGGATTTAGCTACTTTGCCGGCAGGCGCAGGGAACCATCCTTGTAGGCCGCCGAGGCGGATTGGTAATAGGCGACGGCTTCGTCGCGCAGGCGCTCACCGCGCTCGTCCACGGGGCGTTCGGCGCCGGTGGTGGCATCCACTAGTCGCCAGCGGCGGTTGGGACGAAGCTCGACCAGGATGTTGTCTTCCAGATAGCCGACGGTCTGGTAGTTGGCCATGAACGCCCGCTGGTGCTTGGGGCCGTCTTTGAGAATGTCCTGGCCGAAGAAGCGTGAGCGGTAGCCGAAGTTGAGCAGGCCGAGGAGGGTGGGGGCGACGTCAATCTGGGACGCCAGGGTGTCGACGCGGGCCGGCTTGATGTGGCCGGGCGACCAGATCAGCAGGGGAATGTGGAAGTTTTCGATCGGCAGATCGGTCTTGCCACGGCCCGAGGCGGTGTGGTCGGCGAGAATGACGAAGACGGTGTTGGCAAACCAGGGTTTGCTCCTGGCGCGGCGGAGGAAGTCGCCAATCGCCCAGTCGGTGTATTTCACAGCGCCCTCGCGGTTGCTGCCAGGAGGGATGTCGACGCGGCCGTCCGGATAGGTGAAGGGGCGGTGGTTGCTGGTGGTCATGATGTGGGCGAAGAAGGGCTTGCCCGCTGCATGGCGCTGGTCGAGTTGGTCGAGGGAGAGGGAGAGCAGGTCTTCGTCGGCGACGCCCCAGATATTTTCGTAGTGGATGTCTTCCTTGGCGATGGCGGTGCGGTCGATGACGGTGTAGCCGTTGCCGCCGAAGAAGGCATTCATGTTGTCGAAGTAGCCGTAGCCGCCGTAGAGGTAGAGGGATTCGTAACCCTTTGTATTGAAGATTTCGCCGAGGGTGAATAGGCGTTCGTTGTTGGGCCGCTTGACGATGGAGTTGCCGGGGGTGGGCGGAATTGACAGCGTGATGGCTTCGAGGCCGCGCACGGTGCGGGTGCCGGTGGCGTAGAGCTTGGTGAATTGCAGGCTCTCGGCGGCGATCTTGTCGAGTTCCGGCGTCAGGTGCTGGGTGTTGCCGTGGCTGCCGAGAAATTCGGCGGAGAGGCTTTCGACGGAGATAAGGACAACATTCAGGCGGCGCTCGGGGCCGGCCGGATGCACCTCTCGTTCCACGGGCATGGCGGCGTTCGGGACGAAATTGGGTTTTGCCCCCTGGTGCTGGAATTCGACACGCAGCAGCTCGTAGGCGCGGGCCAGGGTTTCGGTGCGGTAAAACTGGGCGTAGTCAATTTCGTTGTTGCGGAAGGCATGCCAGAACTCATAGTGGCCATTGCCGGCAAGCTGCACCGCCTGGCTGTCGCGGCTGAATTCCTTCCAGTCCGGGTTGACGGCGACAAAGCCAAGAATGGGCAGGACAAGGAACAGGGCCAGGCGGGACAGCCGGCTGCCCAGGGGGAGCGCGGTGGCGTGGCCTCCAATGGCGCCGATGGCAGCAAGGCGGCGCCAGACCATGGTCAGCAGGACTCCGGCGATGGCGGCAATGCCGGCAAAGATGGGGCGCAGATCGTAGGATTCGCGGATGTTGCCGATGACTTCACGGGTGTAGATCAGGTAGTCCACGGCAATGAAGTTGAAGCGGCTGGCGAATTCGTTCCAGAACACGAATTCGGAGGCGGCGACGAAGACCAGGATCAACAGGGTTGCCGCCGTGGCAGCCACCGAGAGCCAGCGCCAGGAGGGCTGCCAACGTGGCGCCTGGGGCCAGAAGGCGGCTAGGAGGGCGAAGGGCGGCAACCACCAGAGGCCGGCCGCCAGGTCATAAACCAGGCCGAGGCCAAAGATGGGCAGCAAGCTGGCGGGGTGGAGCAGGCTCCAGTCGCCATTGAAGGCCAGCAGGCCCAGTCGCACCAGGGCGTTCCAGCCAAGGTACACGGTCAGGATGAGGCCGGCGAGGGCGAAGCGGCCGGTGAAGAGTCTGCGGATCAGGGACATGGGGGTGATTTTCGTGCGCATCAACGTCGGGACCAGGGGCGGGAGGATACCCAGAAAAGAGCCCTGGCGAGTCTGGCGGCGGAAGATTAAGTGCGGCTTAAGGGCGAGTTCGGCTCGCCCAGGCCCTGGCGTCTTGGCGGCTTCAGGGCAGCGGCGTGACGCGGCTGTTGCGCGGCAAGTGGCGGGCGAGGAAGTCCATCTGGTCGGCGAGGATGCGGCGGTTGCAGAGCACCAGATATTCCGCCTTGTTCGGCACATAGGGGGCATAGAGTAGTTCCATGCCGGACTGCTCGGGGGTGCGCCCGCTCTTGGTTTGATTGCACTGACGACAGGCGGTGACGACGTTCATCCAGGTATCCTGGCCACCCTGGGAAACCGGGACGATGTGATCGCGGGTCAGGCGCAGGGAGGTCAATTCGTGACCGCAGTAGGCGCAGATGTGGCGGTCGCGGTGGAAAAGCTCGCGATTCGACAAGGGTGGCACATGGTGCAGGGACTTGGCCGCCAGGGCACGACCCTTGATGGCGATGATGCTGTTGGCGCAAATTTCGGAGCGTTCGCCGGTGCGGCGGTTATGGCCGCCATGGAAGGTGAAGCTGACATCGCCGATGGCCCAGGCTACCTGGTCCCGCGCATAGTAGAAGCAGGCATGCTGCCAGGTCACCCAGCGATTCGGTGTGCCGTGCTGGTCGAGAGTGAGTATCAGCGGGTAGCTGTCCATTTCGTACAATCCAGGCTTGCCATCGAGCCTGTCCAGAGTAACAAACCGACGTGACATTGCATAGACATAATTCCAGCGCCAGCGTTCAATGGGCACTGGCTGTTTCGATTCTGATCCACGGCCTCGTGCTCTGGGCCGGGCGGAGCCTGCCGGGTCCGGGCGTTGCTGCTGCATCCCCCGCCGCGCTTCAGGTGGTGGTGGCGGGTCTGACGGCGGCCCCGGAACCGCCATCCGAGCCTGTAGCCGAGCCCCGCCCCAGGCCGCAGCCACGGCCTCCCGTGCCGCACCGCGTTCGCCCCGAGCCGAGCGTGCCGCTCCAGGCGCCCGCGCCGGCGTCACGCCCGGAGACGGTGGCCAGCGTTGCGCCGGCCATTGCACCAGGAGCCGCCACGACGTCGGCGCCGGTGGTTGCCATTGTGACGTCGACTTCCGCTCCAGCACCGGTGGCGCCCCGTGCCGCGCTGGATGCCGACGGCTTGCGTCAATATCGTGCCGCTCTTGGCGTCCAGGCCGGACGTTTCAAGCGCTATCCCTACCGGGCGCGGGAAGCCGGCTGGGAGGGGCGGGTGACTTTACATGTGGTCGTTGCGCAAGCCGGGGCGCCGGTCACCCTGAGCCTTGCGCGCAGCAGTGGCCATGGACTGCTCGACGAGGCCGCGCTGGAGATGATGCGCCTGGCGGCAGCGCGGACGCCGTTGCCGGAATCCCTGCGTGGTCAGGACCTGGCCTTCGACCTGCCGGTGGATTACAACCTGCGCGATGAATAGTCGCCTTACGGCGGCGCCAGGGAAGTGCCGTGGACGCCAAAGCTGCCCTGGCGGCGGTCGTCGAAAAAGTGGCGCAAGGTGAGGGCGACGCTGCGAAAGGCGAGTTCGTCCCAAGGAATTTCTGCTTCCCGGAACAGGGCGACGTCGAGACTCTCGACGCCGGGGGCGAAGTCCAGGTCGAGGAGGCGGGCGCGGTAGATCACGTGGACCTGGCTGATGTAGGGAATGCTGACGAGGGTGTAAAGTCCCTCCAGTTCCACGCGGGCGCTGGCCTCTTCCAGGGTTTCCCGGATTGCCGCGTCGGTCATGGTCTCGTTGTTTTCCATGAAACCCGCTGGCAGGGTCCAGAAGCCCTGGCGTGGTTCAATGGCGCGGCGGCACAGCAGGACTTGATCTTCCCATACCGGCAGGCTGCCCACCACCAGCTTCGGGTTGCTGTAATGAATGGTGTTGCAGGCATCGCAGACATGGCGCGGCAGGGAGTCTCCCGCCGGCACTTTCAGCGTCACGGGCGCGCCGCAGTGGCTGCAGAAGTTGATGGTCAGTTCCATGCTCATGGGGAGATTCTAGCGCGCCGGGATGACGGAACGTTTTCCTGCGATTGCTGCTGATTCGGCATCATAGATTCTCCAGAGGGGCGCATTGCCGCAGCTTGCAGGTCGGTGGTATAAGAGTATTTCATGACTTCCAACGCCAATTTTCTCTCCGCCCTGGACCTCTCCCGCTACGAGCAACTCAAGGCGACGGGCGATCTACCCTCGCCCAAAGGGGCGGCACTCACCATCATCCGCCTGACGCGCAAGGATGATTGCTCCCTGGCCGAACTGGCTCATGCCATCAAGGCCGACCCCGCTTTTGTCGGACGTCTGATTAAAACCGCCAACAGCGTTCAGGCCGGCGCCCGCCGCTCCGTCGCTTCGATTCACGATGCCCTGACGATACTTGGCATTCCGGCGGTGCGTTCCCTGGCCCTGAGCTTTTCCCTGGTATCGAACTATCGCGGCGGCGCCTGCGCCAACTTCGATTACGGCCGTTTCTGGTCCCATTCCCTGGTCTGTGCCATTGCCTTCCAGTCCATGGCCGTGCGCACCCGCGCGGCGCCGGCGGACGAGGCCTTTAGCGTCGGGCTGCTGGCCCGGGTCGGTGAATTGGCTTTGGCCACCCTGTTTCCAGCCGAATACTCGGCGTTGCTGGCGGCAGAGGCTGGCGATGAGAGTTTGAATCAGCGCGAATCCGCTGCCTTCGCTCTCAATCATGCGGAAATGACGGCGGCGATGTTGCTGGATTGGGGCTTGCCGCGTCTGTTCGTGGAGCCGGTGTTCGAGCACGAGAATCCGGAGTCCCTGAGTTTCGAGGAAGGCTCGCGGGGGGCGAGGCTCGCTCTTTCCCTCGCCTTGTCGTCCGCCATTGCCGATATCTGCCTGGCAGCCGAGAACGAGCGCCGCAGCCTCATGGCGCCCCTGCTGCGCCTGGGGGGGCGGCTGTCCATCAAGAGCGATGAACTGCTCGAATTGTGTGATCGTGTCGCGGCGGAATGGCGCGAGTGGGGCGGCATGCTGGATATTTCCACCGCCGAACTGCCGCCTTTCGAGGAACTCTCCAGTCCGCCCAGCGCACCGGCATTCACCATTACGCATTCGGAGCACACCGAGCAGACCCACCCGATGCGCATTCTGGTGGTGGATGACGACCGCGCCATGCGCGCCCTCGAGGTGGCCCTGCTGCGTGACGCCGGTCATGAGGTGTTCGAGGCCGAGAACGGGGCGCGGGGTTACGAACTGGCCCTGGAGCTGCGGCCGCAGATCATGATCGTGGATTGGATCATGCCGGAAATGGATGGCATCGAGCTGACCCGCGCCTTGCGCCAGGCCAAGATCGGTCGCAACATCTACATCCTGATCCTCACCTCCCTCGAAGACGAAGCCAAGGTGGTGGAGGCCTTCGAGGCCGGGGTGGATGACTTCATGAGCAAGCCGCTCAAGTCCCGCGTTCTCGCCGCCCGTCTGCGCGCCGGCCAGCGGGTGATCCAGTTGCAGGAAGAGATCGAGCGCGACCGGGAGGAGATTCGCCACTTTGCCGCCGAACTGGCGGTGACCAACCGGCGTTTGCAGGAGTTCGCCCTCACCGATCCCCTCACCGGTCTTCCCAACCGGCGCTTCGCCATGGAGCGCATCGAGCAGGAATGGGCGGCGGTCACCCGCAATCAGCGCCCCATGTCCTGCATGGTGGTGGATGTGGATCGCTTCAAGCAAATCAACGACAGCTACGGCCACGACGTCGGCGACCGGGTGCTGAAGGGCGTTTCCAGCGCCATGAAGAGCGCCCTGCGTACCCAGGACGTGCTGTGTCGCATGGGCGGCGACGAGTTCTTCGTGATTTGTTCCGACACCACCCTGGCGGCCGCCTTGCTGTGCGCCGAGCGCATGCGGGTCGCTGTGGCGGAGCTCGATCTGCATGACGGCAAGCAAACCCTTGCCGTCAGTATCAGCGTCGGTGTGGCCCAGCGCGAGCTGGCGATGGCTGACATCGATGGCCTCATCAAGCGCGCCGACCAGGGGGTGTATCAGGCCAAGCAACAGGGACGCAACCAGGTTGCAACCGTGCAGCGGCCGGGTTTCGATACCCGCAATTAGCCTGGATCGGCCCAGATGTCGGTGTTACCCCGGGGCCACAGTTTTATTTATGGCCTCCAGAATAGAGTCCACTCTAATTACAGTCCGTAAGCTAATGAGCTGTAAGCTTATTGCCTCTTTTCCGGCGATTGCCTGTCTGCCCAGTAAATTCAGGGCTTCAGGGCCGTTTTAGGCACGGTACGAACGACGTCAATACGCTAAAAACACCGAAAAATCAGCTCGATATTCGAGTTTTGTAATGTTTTTTATTACAAAGCTGTGGGAACTTGTTCTGACAAAAAAAACAGTTTTCCCCTATCTGTTTTCTTGTCATAAGAACATGGACAATGCATTCACCGTCAATTTTGCTTTTATTCATATCGTTAGTGACGGTTTCTCAAGGAGTGCACGAAATGAAATCGACTGACACCTACAACGACATAAAGGAAGTCAATCTCGCCTACCTGATGCTGGCGCAAAACATGGTCCGTTCCGATCGGGAAGCGGCCATTTTTCGTCTTGGCATCAGCGAAGAGGTTGCCGACATCCTTGACCGTCTGACTCCCGGCCAGGTTCTCAAGATGGCCACTTCCGACATGCTGCTGTGCAGCTTCCGTTTCAACGACTCGCTGCTGATTAACCTGCTCTCGAATCACGAGCGTGATCGCGGCGTTGGGCATCTGCATGCCTCCATCCTCGCGGCCGGTCGGCCCGTCGAAGCTGTAGCCTGAGGAGGGCGCGATGCGTAATAAGTCCGTAATTCTCGAAGCCCGCGATATTCGCCTGGCAGTCGAGTTGATTGAACTGGGCGCCCGTCTGCAACTGCTGGAGGCCGAAACCAAGCTCTCTCGCGAGCGCCTGCTCAAGCTCTACAAGGAAGTGCGCGGCGTGTCGCCCCCCAAGGGCATGCTGCCGTTCTCCACCGACTGGTTCATGACCTGGCAGCCGAACATCCATGCCTCCCTATTCATGGCCTACTACAACTTCCTCGGCCAGCACACCAGTCTGGAAGGCCTGGAACGCATCATCAAGGCCTATCGCCTGTATCTGGACCAGATTGGCCGCGGCGGCATGGAGGCGGTGCTTTCCCTGACCCGCGCCTGGACCATGGTGCGCTTCTTCGATGCCAAGATGCTGCAACTGGCGACCTGCAAGGAGTGCGGCGGCCATTTCGTCGCCCATGCCTTCGATCCCACGGAACATTACGTCTGCGGTCTCTGCCATATCCCGGCCCGGGCCGGCAAGACCCGGCGCGCAGCCGAGGCGGCACGAGTCAGCGTCGCCGCATAAGCTCCGGTAACTCACTCAAACGGCAGGCGCCTCCCAGCGTCTGCCGTTTTTTTTACCTTGTCGATCCATAAGGAATTCGTGCCGGGCGGGGTTTTCTCGCTATCATTACGCTCTTACAAATGGCGTCATGTGTTCCGATGGGGATGGTCGGATACATTTTGCGACGCACCCATCGGAGAGTGTCGATGTTCCTGTTGATCGGCTATGTGATCATTCTTGCGGCTTCGGTAGGCACCTATTCGGTCCACGGCAGCCTGGCCGCGCTGTTTGTCCCTCTCGAATATCTCGCGATTATCGGACTGATGACCGGCGGCTTCATCGCCGGCAATGGCACCAAGGCCATCAAGGCCACCCTGGCGGCTCTGCCGTCCGTGCTCAAGGGTTCCCACCTCAACAAGGCGCTCTACATGGAGCTGCTGGCCATGCTCTACGAGATTCTGGGCAAGGTGCGCAAAGAAGGCCTGATGTCGATCGAAGGCGACATCGAGAATCCCGAAGGCAGTGCAATTTTTGGCAAATACCCGTCCATCGCCCATGACCATCACGTCATGGACTTCATTACCGATTATCTGCGCATGATGGTGGGCGGCAACCTGAATGCGTTTGAAATCGAAAACCTGATGGATCTGGAAATTGAAACCCACCACGCCGAGGCCCATACGCCGGTGCATGTGATGTCCAAGGTGGCTGACGGCGTTCCGGCCTTCGGTATCGTGGTGGCCGTGATGGGCGTGGTGAACGTCATGGGCTCGGTGGGTGAACCGCCGGCGGTGCTGGGCAAGATGATTGGCGGCGCCCTCGTCGGTACCTTCCTCGGTATTCTGGCGTCCTACGGCTTCGTGGCGCCGATTGCCAGTCAGCTTGAACAGAAGATGGAAGAGGGCAGCAAGATCTTCGTTTGCATCAAGGTGGTGCTGCTGGCGAGCATGAATGGCTACGCGCCTCAGGTGGCGGTGGAGTTCGGTCGCAAGGTGCTGTATTCCACGGACCGCCCCAGCTTCATCGAGCTTGAGGAAGACCTTAAGGCGCGCAAGGGAAAATAATCGGGTTGGTGGTGTAATCGGGTAGGCTTGCATCCTCTCGGGTGCGAACCATGTAACTAGAGCAAAAAAAGGGCGCATGCCCCAAGGCCGCGATGAGCGAAGACAACCAGCAGCCAATAGTCGTCAAAAAGATCAAGAAGGGGGGCGGCGGGGCCCATGGTGGCGCCTGGAAAATCGCCTACGCCGACTTCGTTACGGCCATGATGGCGTTCTTCCTGCTGATGTGGCTGTTGGGCTCCACCACCAAGGGCGATCTCAAGGGCATTGCCGATTATTTCCAGACGCCACTCAAGGTGGCACTGTTCGGCGGTTCCGGCTCCGGCGATTCGTCCAGCATCCTGCAAGGCGGCGGCGAGGATTTGACCCGTGCCTACGGCCAGGTCAAGAAGGGCGATATCGAGGCCGACCGCAAGACCATCAATCTCCAGGCCCTCAAGGCTGATTTCGAGCGGCTCGAAAAGGAGCGCCTGCAAGGGTTGAAGTCCAAGCTCGAAGCCATGATTGACTCCGATCCGGTACTCAAGCAGTTCAAGAGCCAGTTGTTGCTGGACATCACCAGCGAGGGTTTGCGCATCCAGATCGTCGATGAGAAGAACCGACCGATGTTCGATACCGGCAGTTCGGAACTCAAGCCCTATACGCGCCAGATTCTGCGCGAAATTGGTCGCGCCCTGAACGGTGTTGAAAATCGCATTTCCCTTTCCGGCCATACCGACGCGGCTCCCTATGCCGGCGGTGACAAAGGATTCGGCAACTGGGAACTCTCCACCAATCGCGCCAATGCCTCGCGTCGCGACCTTGTGCTGGGCGGCATGGACGATACCAAGGTGATGCGGGTGGTCGGTCTGTCCGCGACCGTGCTCTACGACAAGCAGGACCCCTATAGCCCGAGCAATCGTCGTATCAGCATCGTCGTCATGAACAAGAAGACGGAAGAGGCGATTCTGGCCGACGGCAAGGGCGAGGAAGAAGTAGAAGTTTCCGATGCCGCTACCGCCGCCAGCGCGGCAGAGACGGCCGGACAGAGCCTGGGAAAACCCGCTGACCTGGCGCCCGCAGCCCGTTAGGAAGGCTGGTAACATATATGACTAACGAAATATTAACCCGGCCCGCTTCAGGGTCATGACGGGTTTGGCGCCATGAAATTCTTCGGTACTTCATTCTGGATCGGCATGGCCTGGACCGCCGTGGTGGGGGTGATTTTCGCCGCCACGACAGACCTCGGCCATTCGGCGGCCCTTATTGCCGCCTTGCTGTTGCTGGTGGCCCTTGGCTGGCATATGAGCCTATTTCTCCTTGGCTGCCCGACCTTCCGGCATTCGGGCGATACGGACTGCTCCGCTCCCCGCCAGGAGCGGCTGGTCTTGATGGGCGAATTCGAGCATCTGCTGGCGGAGTGTGCCGGTCAGTGTTCTCTCCAGTACGCGGCGATACAGGATGAGATCAGTCGTGTGCAGTCCCTGCTATCCGGCGCCATCACGCAGCTGACTGACAGTTTTCAGGGCATGCACGACCATACCGAGGCGCAACGCGCCCTCTCGCTGGCAGTGACCAGCGGCGGCCATGACGCCTCGGCGATGGAGTTCTCGGCCTTTGTTGAGAACACCTCCAGCGTCATGCAGCGCGTGGTCGATTCGGTAGTCGCCAACAGCAAGCTGGGCATGGAACTGGTGGATCTCACCGATGGCATTGCCCAGCGCACCCGTGATGTGCAAAGCATCCTCTCCGAAATTGGCGCCATCGCCAAGCAGACCAACCTGCTGGCCCTCAATGCCGCCATCGAGGCGGCGCGGGCCGGTGAGGCGGGCCGTGGCTTCGCCGTGGTGGCCGACGAGGTGCGTGATCTCTCCGCCCGCACCACCCAGTTTTCCCAGCAGATCAGTAATCTGATGCAGTCGATGCAGGTGTCGGTGCAGCAGACGGAAACGGCAATTCAGCGCATGGCAAGTCAGGACATGACCTTCGCCCTGGAATCGAAGCAGCAGGTCGCCGATATCATCACCTCCATGGAAGGTCAGAACAACCAGCGCCTGGAAGCCATCGGCAAGCTCGGCGCCGGCGCTAGTGACATGGAGATACTGGTGCAGAGGGCGATTACCGCGCTTCAGTTCCAGGACATGGTGTCCCAGTTGGCCGATCATGTGGTCAAGCGCATTGGGGCGCTGGACGGCGTCATGCGCCAGTTGTCGGCCCTGGCCAATGTGCTGCGCGACGATGCCGGGCGCGGCGATATCCGTGCCGCCATCGAGGCCCTAGCTGATGAGACGCGCCTGCTCGCGGAAAGCCTTTCCAGCCTCAACGACAGAACCAGTAAGAACCCTGTTAACCAGCAGCACATGGGACAGGGCGACATCGAACTCTTCTAGGAGCGACACCCATGGCAAAAACCATTCTCGCAATCGACGATTCCGCCTCCATCCGGCAGATGGTGTCTTTCACCCTCAAGAGTTCCGGCTACGAGGTTGTTGAAGCCGTGGACGGTCAGGATGGTCTCGACAAGGCCAAGACCAAGACCTTCAACCTGATCCTCACCGACCAGAACATGCCGCGCATGGATGGCCTGACCCTCATCAAGTCCCTGCGTGCCCTGCCGCAATACAAGACCGTACCCATCCTCATGCTCACCACCGAGTCTTCCGACGCCATGAAGCAGCAGGGCCGCGCCGCCGGCGCCACCGGTTGGCTGGTGAAGCCCTTCGATCCGCAAAAGCTCATTGAGGTGGTGAAGAAAGTGATTGGCTGAATGCCGGTCCCAGGCGCCGGCAGCATCGGCCCGCAATTGACGGAGGCATCATGGCCATCGACATGAGCCAGTTTTATCAGGTGTTCTTCGAGGAAACCGAAGAGCACCTGGCCAGCATGGAGTCCCTGCTGCTGGGTCTTGACGTGGGTGCGCCGGACCCGGAACAACTGAATGCCGTTTTCCGTGCCGCCCACTCCATCAAGGGGTCCTCGGGCACCTTCGGCTTTACCGATCTGGCCGAGGTCACCCACATTCTGGAGAACCTGCTGGATCGCATCCGCAAGGGCGAGCAGCCGCTCCAGGAAGAAATGATTGATGCCTTCCTTGACGCCGGCGACGTGTTGAAGAGTCTGCTCGCCGCCCACAAGGGCGAGGGCGCCGCCGATCAGGTCGCCGTGGAAGCCATTTGCCAGCGCTTGCGTGATCTGACCACCTCGGGGGCGCCAGTGCCAAGTCCGGCTCCGGTGGCTGTGGCGCCGGAAGCGAGCCCGTCGGCGCCTGCCGCTGCTTCAGAGTCCGGATGGCATCTGTGCTTCCAGATCGACGGCGACAATGCTTACGTCGCCAGCGCCGGGCAAAACCTGCTCGATGAACTGGTCACCCTGGCCCCCGGACTGAGTGTCGTGACAACCGCCGCCGGCGGTGAAGGCCGCCCCTGGGAGGCGGAGTTGCACGGGCCGGTGGATGCCGACGCGGTGCGCAGTGTGCTCGACTTCATCGCCCGCAGCGACAGCATCCGTATTTCTCCTCTGGGGGCTGCTGCGACGGCCAATGCCGACGATGGCGCCTACGGATTTTTTGACGCAGTGAGCGAGGGCGAAGCGCCGATGGAGGCAGCTGTCAGCGACGACGACAGCTTCGGCTTTTTTGAGCCCTTGCCGGAAGCGCCTGCCAGCGACACCCCAGCGGGGGGCGAGGCTTACGGTTTCTTCGAGCCTCTGACGCCGCAAGAGACTGCTGCCGAGGCTGCGCCCGATGGCGCCAAGAGCAGTGGTGAACCCGAGGCTTACGGCTTTTTTGAACCGCTGCCAGCCGAAACGGCCGCTTCCACGCCCGCCGCCTCTGCGGCCCCCGCCGGGGGCGGCATGGAAAGCCCCGATGGCGCCTATGGCCTCTTCGTCGAGGTGCCGCCACCTGCCGCCGGCGCGGTTCCGGCGGTTGCCACGACCCCTTCTGCTCCCGTAACTCCTGCCTTCGCGCCGGAGAACAAGAGCAGCAAGCCCCCCGCCCCCGCCAAGGCGCCGCTGGTCACCAGCGAGGCGACGATTCGCGTCGGTGTGGACAAGGTGGATCAGCTCATCAACCTGGTGGGCGAACTCGTCATTACCCAGGCTATGCTGGCTCAGTCCGCCACGGTGCTGGACCCGGTGGAATTCGAGCAGCTCTACAACGGCCTGATTCAGCTGGAACGGAATTCCCGCGACTTGCAGGAATCGGTGATGTCGATCCGCATGATGCCGATCTCCGTGGTGTTCTCGCGCTTCCCGCGCGTGGTGCGGGAGGTTTCCCAGAAGCTCGGCAAGAAGGTGGAGCTCAAGCTGATCGGCGAAGACACGGAACTTGATCGCAGCCTGATCGAGCGCATCGCCGATCCCCTGACCCATCTGGTGCGCAACAGTCTCGATCACGGCATCGAAATGCCCGAGGTGCGCGCCGAAAAAGGCAAGCAGCCTCAGGGCACGATTACCCTCAAGGCCTATCATCAGAGCGGCAACATCGTGATCGAAGTCGGCGACGACGGCGCCGGCCTGAATCGCCAGAAGATACTCTCCAAGGCCAAGGAACGCGGCCTAGCGGCCCACGATCAGATGACCGATCAGGAAGTCTGGCTGCTGATCTTCGAGCCGGGTTTTTCCACCGCCGATGTGATTACCGAAGTCTCCGGGCGCGGCGTCGGCATGGACGTGGTGAAGCGCAACATTGCCTCCATGGGCGGCCGGGTCGAGATCGACTCCATGCTCGGTGTCGGCACCCGCATGACGGTGCGCCTGCCTTTGACCCTGGCAATTCTCGACGGCATGTCGGTGGCGGTAGGGCGCGAGACCTACATCGTTCCCCTCGGCTATGTGATCGAGTCCCTGCAAGTGGAGCCGGGGCAGATGAAGAGCGTTTCCGGCGTCGAACGGCTGATCCAGGTGCGTGGCGAGTATCTGCCGGTGGTGGCGCTTTACGATCTGTTCCAGATTCCCGGCGCCATGACCAACTTCCAGCAGGGCATCATGATCGTGGTGGAAGTCGATGGCGCCAAGGCGGCGATTTTCGTTGATGCCCTCGTCGGTCAACACCAGGTTGTCATCAAGAGCCTGGAGTCCAATTACCGCAAGGTGGCGGGGGTTTCCGGCGCCACCATCATGGGTGACGGTCGCGTCGCCCTGATCCTCGATGTCGCGGCACTGGCGAGCATGGCGCGCAGTGCCGCAGCCGTCGCTGCCTGATCCTGCTAACGGAAGCAAGGGAGACACACCATGGTTACAGACCACCAACAAGCGGCGGCTTCCGACGATGCCGGCATCGCTCAGGAATATCTGACTTTCACCCTCGGTCCCGAGGAATACGCGATTGATATCCTGAAGGTGCAGGAAATTCGCGGCTACGAGCAACCGACCACCATCGCCAACGCGCCGGCCTTCATCAAGGGCGTCATCAACCTGCGCGGCACCATCGTGCCGATCGTCGATATGCGCATCAAGTTCGGCGTCGGCCAGGTGGAATACACCCCCTTTACCGTGGTCATCATCCTCAACATCGGCAGCCGCGTGGTCGGCATCGTTGTCGATAGCGTTTCCGACGTCACTACCATGACCCCGGAGCAGATTCGCCCGGCCCCCGACTTTGCTGCCACCGTCGATACCCGTTACATCCACGGCCTGGGCACCATCGGCGAACGCATGCTGATCGTGGTCGATATCGCCCGTCTGTTGCTTTCCAGTGAAATGGCGCTGGTGGACGAGGCGGCATCCTGATGCGTTAAGAGGCGTTCATGGTACGAAGGGATGGCGCGACGCCGATCCCTTGAGCGATAAGAAAGCCAGGCAGTGGCCCAAATGAAGAGAGTGTGGGGAGTCAAACGATGAGAACCAATTTGCCAGTGACGCAAAACGAGGTGTCCTTGAAAGACGATACCCTGATCGTCTCGAAGACCGACCTCAAAGGCCAGATCACCTACATCAACAAGGACTTTCTCGACATCAGCGGCTTTACTGCGGCTGAACTGATCGGGCAGCCTCACAACATCGTCCGTCATCCCGACATGCCGGTCGAGGCCTTCGAGGATATGTGGCGCACCCTCAAGGAAGGGCGTCCCTGGACCGGCTACGTCAAGAACCGCTGCAAGAACGGCGACTTCTACTGGGTGCTAGCCAACGCCACGCCGATCTGGCAGGGCGGTCAGGTCACCGGCTACATGTCGGTGCGGCGCAAGGCCGATGCCTCCACCGTGGCCCAAGTGGAGGCCCTCTACAAGAGCTTCCGCGAAAAGAGGGCGGGGGGCATGCAGATTCGCTACGGCGAAGTGGTCAAGGGCAGCGGCCCGTTCTGGGCCAACAAGTCCCTCAATCTGAAGATGGGCGTGGTACTCGGCTTTCTCGCGATGGCCCTAGTGGTGCAGGCGATCATCGGCATTCTGGCGATCAGCCATGTTAACGACTACACGGAACAGATCTACGTCTATCGCACCGAACCCCTGCGCAATATCGGCCGCATCACCAAGCTCATGGCGGATAACCGCTCCCAGGTTCTGCTCGGTCTGCAACACGATCCGACCGGCGAGTTCGTGCGCATGCACGATCATCCGCTGACGATGCATGTCGAGACCGTCAACAAGAACATCGCCGAGATCAATTCGCTTTGGGATGATTACTTCAAAATCATCCGCACCGAACAAACGCGCAAGGTGGCTCAGGAGTTCGCCGATGCTCGCGGCCTGTTCGTCAAGGAAGGTTTGCTTCCGGCCCTCAAGGCACTGGAGGATGGACAGTTCACCGAGGCCAACAAGATCGTCCTGACCAAGATCAATCCCCTCTACGCCTCGGCATCGGGCAAGGCGGATGATCTGTTCAAGAAGCTATCCGAGGGCGCGAAGAGGGAGTTTGAGAACTCCGAGGCGGAATATGCGCAGTTGCGTCTGTACACCATCCTCGGTGTCGTCGTGGCTAATCTGTTCGCCATTTTCCTTGCCGTCTGGCTGATCCGCTCCATCAAGCGTCCGATGGACGTGGTGGTGAACACCCTGCGCAACGTCGCTCAGGGCGATTACTCCAATCACATCGACATCTCCCGCGACGACGAAACCGGCAAGGTCTTGCAGGGCTTGCAGTCGATGCAGACCCGTCTCGGCTTTGAAGTGGCGGAGACCAAGCGTATTGCCGATGAGATGACGCGAATCAAGATCGCTCTCGACAACGTCAGCACTGGCGTCATGATTGCCGATGCCGACCGCAACATCATCTACACCAACAAGTCGGTGGTGCGGGTGCTGAAGGGCGCCGAGATAGCTATTCGCACCCAGTTGCCCGAGTTCAACGCCGAGAAGCTGGTGGGCACGAACATTGACAGCTTCCACAAGAACCCGGCCCACCAGGCTGGTCTGCTCTCCAGTCTGACGCAACCTCACACCGCCAACCTTGATATCGGCGGTCGCTCCCTGACGGTGACCGCCAATCCCGTCATCAATGACCGGGGCGAACGCATTGGCTCGGTGGCGGAATGGCTGGACCGCACTCTGGAAGTTGCCATCGAGAAAGAAGTCCAAAGCATCGTCTTTGCGGCGGCCCAGGGCGATTTCAGCAAGCGCCTGAGCACGGACGACAAGGACGGCTTCTTCCAGGGCCTGGCGATAGGCCTCAACCAGTTGCTCG
>Ga0316605_10000372_pt1 | contig 34495 bp, 33 predicted proteins | sample OWC_soil_day20_n_FD_207666 | JGI IMG/M metagenome (GOLD analysis project Ga0316605, IMG submission 207666) | Wetland soil microbial communities from Old Woman Creek delta, Ohio, United States - OWC_soil_day20_noCT | ecosystem: Environmental > Terrestrial > Soil > Wetlands | place: USA: Ohio...
CGGCACCGGCGAGTTGCGGATGATCCATTCACGCGTTTCGTGGATGTTCTTGCCGGTGGACAGGTCCATCACCGTGTCGCCGCCCCAGCGGATCGACCAGGTCATTTTCTCGACTTCTTCCTGAATACTGGAGCCGAGCGCCGAGTTGCCGATGTTGGCGTTGATCTTGACCAGGAAATTGCGGCCAATGATCATCGGCTCGCTTTCCGGATGGTTGATGTTGTTCGGGATGATGGCGCGGCCGCGGGCGATTTCACTACGGACGAATTCCGGGGTGATTTCTTCCGGGATGCTGGCACCGAAGTCCTGGCCTTTATGCTGACGACCGAGGATGTCGGCCATCTTCTGGCCCATTTTTCCGGTCGCCTTCAGCGACTCAATGTACGCGCGGCGGTTGAGGTTTTCGCGAATGGCGACGTATTCCATCTCCGGCGTGATGATGCCTTGGCGGGCGTAGTGCATCTGCGAAACGTTAGCGCCGGCCTTGGCACGTAGCGGCTTGCGGTGCAGGCCGGGGAAACGCAGTTCGTCGAGCGCCTTGTCAGCGGCGCGGGCACGGCCGAACTCGGAACTCAGGTCGGGCAATTCCTCGACATCGCCGCGCTCGGCGATCCATTTGGCGCGCAAGGCCGGCAGGCCGGAACGGATGTCGATCCGGGCGGCGGGGTCGGAATAGGGGCCGGAGCAGTCATAAACGTAGATCGGCGGGTTCTTTTCGCCACCGAAGGCGGTCGGCGTATCAGCCTGCGAGACTTCGCGCATCGGAACCTGAATGTCCGGACGGGAACCTTCGACATAAATCTTGCGGGAATTGGGCAGTGGTTGGACTGCAGCCTCGTCGACGTGGGCATTGGCGGCGAGGAATTGTTCGTTGGCGTTCATTGAAGCTCCATGCAGGTGTGCAGCAGGTAAGACGGGCAAGGAGCGATCTGGTTCCAACAACAGAGTTCGTTTCCCTAGCACGGCATGACCCGGTCAGGTTCGAAGGGTTTTTCTCAGCCCGCCTGCTGGCGGGCACCCCTAACGAGTGGGCTGCAAGTTACTGGAAATACAGGCAAAATGCAAGGAATGACAAACCGCGCTCAAGATTTTCAGAAATTGGCCGAAATATCATCGACAAGCCGCGGAATTCTAAAGAAAAACGAGGGAACCAAGATGCGCCACCTGATCATCGCCAGCCTGCTGGCTGCCCTGCCCTGGACGGTGTCGGCCGCGCCGACATGGCAAACCATTTCTTCCGAGCCGGGCAAGCGCATCGAGATCGACCGCACCAGTCTGAAGCGCGATGGCAACACCGTTCAGGCCCAAGGGCGCATCGTGCTGGAAAAAGAACTGACCGACGCCAAATCGGGCGCCGGGTATCGTGTCATCGAAGCCATTACCCGCTACGACTGCAATACACGCAACGCCAACACGATCAAGCGAATTTTCAAGAAGAACGAAACCGAAGTTATTCGCGAAGAGGACATCAAGGGCACCGACCTGCCGGTACGTACCGGAACGCTGGATGACAAGGTATTGCGCGAAGTCTGCCGCCCCCCCAAGGAAAGCCCGGTTGAGCTGGCCAAGAAGGCCAATGAAGCTGCCGGCGAACTGAAGGCAGCCAACGAGGCACTGCTCAAGAAGGAAATGGCCAAGGCGGAAAAACCGGCTGCCATCAAGGCCAGCGACGCACCAGCCAAGGAGGCCGAACACAGCGCCATTCCTTCGATCCGCCCGAACCTGAAGGCGGCAATGGAAAGCACCAAGGAAGCAGCCCCTGCTCCAACGCCAGCCCCGGCCAAGGAAGCGGCACCCGCAAAAATGGCAGCCCCGGCGAAAGCAGCGACCGTCGTCGTGCACTCCACCCCCGCGCCGACGCCAAAGACCAGAAAGCCTGCCAAATCGGAAGGCTATATGCTGGAGCTTACGCATACTCAAGCGGCAGTCCAGCACGCTCACATTCACTGGGCCTACGATGGTGCCGGCGCACCGGAAAACTGGTCAAATCTCGACCCGAAGAACAAAGTCTGCGCCATCGGTGAGCGTCAATCGCCGATCGACATCAAGGACGGCATCAAGGTTGATCTGGAACCGATCAAGTTCAAGTACCAGCCTTCCACCTTCAGGATCATCGACAACGGCCATACCGTCCAGGTCGAGGTCGGGGAAGGCTCCATTTCCCTGACCGGCAAGACCTACGAACTGGTCCAGTTCCACTTCCACCGCCCGTCGGAAGAGAAGGTGAATGGTCAGCGTTTCGACATGGTCGTCCATCTGGTGCACAAGTCCGATGATGGGCAACTGGCGGTCGTCGCCGTGCTGCTCGAACGCGGCACCGAGAATCCCTTCATCCAGACGCTGTGGAACAACATGCCGCTGGAAAAGAACATGCCTGTCGCCCCGCCGACCGCCACCGTCGACCTGAACTCCCTGCTGCCAGCTACGCGCAACTACTACACCTACATGGGTTCGCTAACGACGCCACCATGCTCCGAAGGCGTTTTGTGGCTGGTCATGAAACAGCCGGTTCAGGTTTCACAAGACCAGATCAACATCTTCAGCCGCTTGTACAAAAACAATGCCCGGCCTGTCCAGCCATCAGGCGGACGCCTGATCAAGGAAGGTCGTTGACCTGAAACGAGACAGGGTGGTAACTTAATGACCAACGAGTCATTAAGTTACCCATGTCAGTAATACCCGCCCCCCGCAAACGTCGCAAGGAAGACCGCCCCTCGGAACTTCTTGGTGCCGCTCTTCTGCTGTTCGTCGAAAAGGGCTTCACCGCAACCCGACTGGAAGATGTCGCCGCCAAGGCAGGCGTTTCTAAGGGCACGCTTTATCTCTATTACGAGAACAAGGAAGCGCTTTTCAAGGCTGTAATTCAGGAAGGCGTCATTCCGATCATTGCTGAAAACGAGGCAATCGCCGCCAAGCACACCAGCAGCAGCTTTGACCTGCTGGAAAAACTACTCGACAACTGGTGGACGAAGATCGGCCAGACTGCTTTCGCCGGTATTCCAAAGTTGATGGTGGCCGAGGCGCGTAACTTTCCCGAGCTGGCTACTTTCTATTACGAAAATGTCATCAACCGCAGCCGGGCCCTGGTCGGATCAACATTGCGTCGCGGCATGAACAGCGGCGAATTCCGGCAGATGGACGTTGATACAACGATTGATGTGCTCATCGCACCGATTCTGATGCTGCTGATCTGGCGTTTTTCAATGAATTGCTGCCAAGGCAGCCAAACCGATCCGCAGCATTACCTGCAGATCCACATGGACATACTGCGGCAAGGTTTGCGCAGGCTGGAAAAAGAGAGTCAGGTATAATTTTGATTTGTCGGAACCAATATATTAGCTTGTGCTAATATTATGCCTGCGGAGACCCAAATGAACATCGAGCAAGCGCGCTTCAACATGATCGAACAGCAGATCCGGCCCTGGGAGGTTCTGGATCCGCAGGTTCTTGACCTGCTCTTCGTCGTCAAGCGTGAAGACTTTACCCCCCCGGCCTATCGCAACCTCGCTTTTGCCGACATGGAAATTCCTCTGGGCAGCGGCCAGGTCATGCTGGCGCCGAAGATCGAAGCGAAGATGCTGCAGGAACTGGGGCTCAAGAACACCGACAAGGTGCTCGAAATCGGTACCGGCAGCGGTTACATGGCTGCCCTGCTGGCCGCCCGCTCCGAACACGTCGTCACCGTTGAATGCCGCCCTGAGCTGGCTGCTACCGCCAAGGAAAACCTCGAGCGTGCCGGTGTTGCCAATGTCACCGTCGAAATTGGCAACGGCGCCGAAGGCTGGTCACAGCGCGGCCCCTACGATGCCATCGTCGTCTCCGGCTCCCTGCCCGTCGTGCCCGCCTCGTTGCTCAAGCAACTGCGCGTTGGCGGCCGTTTGGCCGTGGTCGTCGGCGAAGCACCGGTTATGGAAGCCCAACTGATCACCTGTACGGGCGAAGGCGTCTATAACACCGTCAACCTGTTCGAAACCGTCATCCCTGCACTTGACGGCGCCGAAGCCAAGGCAAGCTTCACCTTCTGATGAAGCAGCTTCGCGCCCAACAACTGGCAGAATGGCTGGCCGACGAAAACCGGCCAAGCCCCGTTCTGCTGGACGTGCGCGAACCTTGGGAACTTGAGCTCTGCCAGTTGGCAGGTTCGCAGCACATCCCCATGCATCTGGTCCCGACACGCTGCGACGAGATCGACTCCGGTCAGGAGGTCGTCGTGATTTGCCATCATGGCGGACGCAGCATGCAGGTAGCCATGTTTCTTGAGCGCAAGGGTTTTGGTGCTGTGTACAACCTGATGGGCGGCGTCGAGGCTTGGGCTGGCGAAGTCGACCCGAACATGCGTCGTTATTGAGGTAGGCATGAAAAAACTCGCCTGGCTGATCGTTTCGCCGTTGCTCGCCTCCCCGCTCTTCGCTGCCGACCTGATGCAGGTCTATCGCGACGCTCAGGATAACGATCCGACCTTTGCCACCGCCCGCTCAACCCTTGATGCCGGTCGCGAAAAGACCCCACAGGCCCGCGCCGGGTTATTGCCTAGCCTGACCCTGTCCGGCAATACCGTGTGGAACGAGAACGAACTCTCCGCCCACAATGGCCCAACCATTGCCAAACCGCATTACAACTCGAACGGCTACCAGTTGACGCTCAGCCAGCCGCTGTTCCGCTGGCAAAACTGGGTTTCCTACGACCAGTCGAAGCTGCAGGTGGCTCAAGCTGAAGCCAATTTCGTTCAGGCTCGCCAGGATTTGATACTGCGGGTTTCGCAGGCCTATTTCGACGTGGTTTATGCCGTCGAAAATTTGAAGGCAGTGCGCGCCAACAAGACCGCCATTGCCCAGCAGCTTGAGTCAGCCAAGAAAAATTTCGAAGTAGGCACCGCGACCATCACCGATACGCACGAGGCGCAAGCCCGTTACGATCTGGCGAACGCTCAGGAAATCGCCGCCGAAAGCGATTATGAAATCCGGCAACGTGCGCTGCAGGCCATCATCGGCAAGGAAGCCGGCCCCCTCGCAACAACCCGCAAGGACGCCGAGCTGACGCCCCCGCAACCCAACGACATGAAACAGTGGGTCGCGGCCGCCGAGAAAGACAGCATCACCGTACAAGTTCAGCAAGCCAATGCCGAAATTGCTTCACGCGAGGTCGACAGGCAACGTGCGGGACATTATCCGACGGTAGACCTGGTCGCCAATCAGGGCTACTCGAAGAACTACGCCTCGACTTTCGGCGTCTATGACACCGATTTCAAGAACGTTGGCATTCAGGTGAACATTCCGTTGTTTCAAGGCGGCCTGACAGTCTCGCGCCAACGAGAAGCAGCCGCCAACCGCAGTGCGGCGCAATCTGCACTAGAAACTGCACGTCGCGGTGCTGCGCTTTCAGCCCAGCAATACTATCTCGGCGTGACCAATGGACTGGCTCAGGTCAGAGCCCTTAAGGCTGCACTGGTTTCATCGCAATCGGCACTGGAGTCGAACAAGCTGGGCTATGAAGTCGGCGTACGCATCAACATTGATGTGCTGAATGCCGAAAATCAGGTTTATGTGACGCGACGCGACCTCGCCAAGGCCACGCTGGATACCTTGATGTCGCAACTGCGCCTGAAGGCGGCAACCGGCTCTCTGGGCGAAGACGATGTTGCCCAGATCAATGCCCTGCTTGACCCGTCCACCGCTCAATAAGCGTCAGCATCCGACCTGCAGCGCCTTGATGAGCGCGGGCAAACTCACCTGTGGCTGTGCGCATCGCAGCCAATTCTGCCGGCCCGGTTAACAAGCGTTCGACCACTGCCCCAAGCATTTCCGGGTTTTCGACACGCTGCGCAGCACCGGCGGCGATGGCATCCTCGGTCGCCTGCAGGAAATTGAAGGTATGCGGCCCGACGAGCACCGGGCAGCCGCAAGCCGCTGCCTCGATCAGGTTCTGTCCCCCGAGCGGCAACAAACTGCCACCGATGAAGGACAAATCGGCCAGCGTGAAATAAGCGGCCATCTCCCCCATGCTATCGCCTAGCCAGACCTGCGTTTCTGGCGCCGGCAAACCATCGCTGCGCCTGACAACTGAAATCCCTTGCTGCTGCAACAGCGCCGCCACCTCATCAAAGCGTTGCGGATGACGCGGCACCAGCACCAGCAGCGCATTCGGAATGGCAACGTGACGCCATGCCTCGAGCACCAGCAGTTCCTCACCTTCACGCGTGCTGGCAGCCAGCCAGACCGGCCGATGGCCAATTTCCTGGCGCCATGCCTGACCCAGCGCGATCTTGTCGGCTGGAGGGGTGACATCAAACTTCAGGTTGCCGCAGACCTCGACCGTCTTCGCCCCCAAGGCAACGATCCGCTCGGCATCTCCACGGGTCTGAGCTGCCACACCGCTCAAGGCGGCGAATGCCGGACCGACCAATCCCGATAAACGGCCGTAGCCACGGGCCGAACGAACCGACAAACGCGCATTGGCCAATACGACCGGAACGCCTTGCCGCTTCGCACCATTCAGCAAGTTAGGCCAGATTTCGGTTTCCATCAACACGCCAAAGGCGGGCGAGAAATGTCGCAGAAAGCGGGTTACGGCACCGGGATAGTCATAAGGCAGGTAAGCCTGAATGACCTTGTCGCCATAAACCTCCAGCCCCGCCGCTCTTCCTGTTGGCGTCATGCCGGTCAGCAGAATGCGATGTTCGGGCCAGCGAGCCTGCAGCCCCTCGATCAAGGGCTGGGCAGCGCGGGTTTCGCCCACCGACACGGCATGCACCCAGATGAGCTTTGCTGGCACAGGCTGCCTATAGAATCCATAGCGCTCGCCAAGATTCGCCAGATACTCGGGCTGCCTGCGGCCACGCCACAGCAAACGCAACCAGATCAGCGGCGTTATCAGGTAGAGCAGCAGCGAGTAGGCGATACGCGCCATCAGCCGAGCGCCGTTTGCAATTCGCCAAGCACGGCATCGGGCGAAGGAATCTGGTCCTTGCCACCGAGATTGCGATAGAACCCTGCCCCAAGAACCCCGGTCAGACCAGGATCGGTAGCGGTATAAAGCGCCACCGTCGGCACCTTCAAGGCCACCGCCAGATGCGTCAGGCCGGTATCGACACCGACGGCGGCTCTGGCTCCGGCAAGCAGTGATGCCAGATCGGGAATGCTCATCGATGGTGCGGCCACCGCACCGGGAATCCCAACAGCCAGACGGCTGGCTCTCTCCCGCTCAATCGCGCTGCCACCGGGCAGTACGGCGCTCAAGCCTTGCGAATTCAAGCGCTGCCCCAAGGCCAGCCAGTTTGCTTCCGGCCACAGCTTGTCATCGCGACTGGTCGCCGTCAGGAATACAACATAAGGTCGATGCGGCAGCCAGTCGAACCCAGTGGCAACAGCTTCGATACCGTAATCGGGTTCATATACTGCGGCATAGCCAAGTGCCGCTCCGGCCAGGCGAAGATTGCGCACGACCGCATGCAGCTCCCGCGAAACGTGAAAACGACGGTCATAGCAGCGCGCCGCAATCGGCTCCCGGGCCGATTCTGCCGCATAACCGAGCACCGGCCCGGTTGCCTGGCTGGCAATCAGTGCACTTTTCAGCAACCCTTGCGTGTCGACCACGGCATCGTAAGCACGAGCCTTCAAGAGACGCCGGAATTCGGCAATCTCCCGCCAGGTCTTGGCCTTCAGCAGATTCTTCCGCCAGCGCCGGATAGCGACGGGAATGATTGACCCAACGCCGGGATGCAGGCGCGGAATGGCCGCAAAACTCTCCTCAACGCACCAATCGATCTCAGCATCCGGAAAATGCCGCCGGATATCACTGACCACCGGCAAATTGTGGATCACGTCGCCGAGCGAGGAAGTTTTCACGATCAGAATGCGCATCGGCGGATAAAATCACGACTTTCGAAGCTGCAATTATAAATGCCCGCCACGCGCCAGCCGATTTCCGTTGCAATCATCACGCTCAACGCTGCCTCCCAGCTGGAGGACTGCCTGAAGAGCGCTGGCTTCGCTGATGAAATTGTCGTTGTCGATTCCGGCAGCACGGATGGCACACGGGCTTTGGCCGAGCAGTATGGCGCCCGCGTCATCGAGCAGCCATGGCTGGGTTTTGGGCCGCAAAAGCAATTTGCCGTCGAAGCCGCAGCCCACGACTGGGTGCTCTGCCTCGATGCCGACGAAAGGGTGTCGCCGGAACTGCAGACCGCCATTGAAAACGCCCTTCAGTCGCCCTCAAACGCAGCTTTCCGCTTTGCCCGCTGCAACCGCTTCCTCGGTCGCTATCTGAAGTTTGGCGAGGGCTACCCGGACTGGTCACTACGTCTTTTTGACCGACGTCAGGCACATTGGTCCGACGACGCAGTCCATGAGAAGGTCGTCGCCAACGTCGCCGTTGGCACCCTGAAAGGCGATCTGCTGCACGATTCAGCCGAAACCCTCGCTGCCTACCTGACCAAGCAAAACCGCTACACGACACTGGCTGCCGACATGGCCATCGCTGCAGGCAAGCGCGCCTCGCTCGGGCGCCTTGCCTTCAGTCCGATCATCCGCTTCATCAAGTTCTATCTGATCCGCCAGGGCTTCCGCGACGGCTTGCCTGGGCTGGTTCACATCGTCATCGGCTGTTTCAACAGCTTCTTGAAATATGCCAAGATGCTTGAAAAACAGCTTTCAAATGCTGCACTGCGGTAAAATCGCATGACTATCTCCCCAAGGTGATTCCGTGAAAATTCTCGTGACCGGCGCTGCCGGATTCATCGGCATGACTACTTCGCTCCGCCTGCTGGCGCGCGGCGATGAAGTCGTCGGTCTGGACAACATGAACGACTACTATGAAGTGTCGCTCAAGGAAAACCGCCTGAAGCGCCTGACCGCACTCCCTGGCTTCCGCTTCGTCAAGCTGGATGTAGGCGACCGGGCCGGCATGGAAAAGCTGTTTGCCGACGAGAAATTCGACAAGGTCATCCATCTCGCCGCCCAGGCCGGCGTCCGCTATTCGATCCAGAATCCGCACGCGTACGTCGACAGCAATCTGGTCGGTTTCATCAATATTCTTGAAGGCTGCCGCCACAACAAGGTTCAGCATCTGGTTTACGCCTCCAGCTCCAGCGTTTACGGCGGCAACACCAAGATGCCCTTCTCCGAGCACGACAGCGTCGACCATCCGGTCAGCCTGTACGCCGCGACCAAGAAGGCCAACGAGTTGATGGCACATACGTACAGCCACCTCTACGGCCTGCCAACGACCGGCCTGCGCTTCTTCACGGTCTATGGCCCGTGGGGTCGCCCGGACATGGCGCTCTTCCTGTTCACCAAGGCCATCCTCGAAGGTCGCCCGATCGACGTCTTCAATCACGGCAACATGAAGCGCGATTTCACTTACGTTGACGACATCGTTGAAGGCGTCATTCGCGTCATGGATCGCAATGCCGCCGCCAACGCCGAATACGACCCGATTTCTGCCGACCCGGCGACCAGCAACGCCCCTTATCGGGTTTTCAATATCGGCAACAACAACCCAGTGCAGTTGCTCGACTTTATTGGCGCCATCGAAACCGCCCTCGGCCAGAAGGCCGAAAAACGTCTGCTGCCCCTGCAGGACGGCGATGTTCCAGCAACCTACGCCAACACCGATCTGCTCAATGACTGGGTCGGCTTTGTCCCTGGCACCTCCGTTCAAGAAGGTGTCAGCAAATTTATCGCGTGGTATCGCGACTACTACAAGGTTTAAGGATTCTTTATGTGTGGCATCGTCGCGGCAGCCGCCGGCAAAAATATCGTCCCCGTTCTCGTCGAAGGGCTGAAGAAGCTCGAATACCGTGGCTATGATTCGGCCGGTCTGGCCGTCATCGGTAGCAGCGAAATCGAACGCGTCCGCTCGGTCGGCCGGGTTGCCGAACTGGAAACTGCCTCGGCCAGCACCAGCGCCGTCACCGGTATCGCTCACACCCGCTGGGCGACCCATGGCGTGCCCTGCGAGCGTAATGCCCACCCGCATGTCTCAGGCAGCATCGCCGTCGTCCATAACGGGATCATCGAGAACTACGAAAGCCTGCGCACCGAGCTGAGTGCCCAGGGCTACGTCTTCACCTCGGACACCGACACCGAAAGCATCGCCCACCTGATCCAGGCCACACTGAAAACCGAGCCGGACCTGTTCAAGGCCGTGCAACTTGCATGCAAGCGCCTGATTGGGGCTTATGCCATCGCCGTCATCGACTACAACCAGCCCGGTAAGGTGGTCGTATCCCGCGAAGGCTCGCCGCTGCTGCTCGGCGTCTCCGAAACCGGCAACTACGCCGCCTCCGACGCCTCTGCCTTGCTGCAAGTTACCCGCAACATGGTCTATCTGGAAAATGGCGACATTGCCGAGCTGACTGCTGCCAGCGTCAAGATCACCCGCCTGGACGGCACGCCGGTCGAACGCCCGGTGCATGTTTCCCAGCTTTCGGCCGCAGCAGTCGAACTGGGCAACTACCAGCACTACATGCAGAAGGAAATCTTCGAGCAGCCGGAAGCCCTGGCCAACACGTTGGAGATCGTGGGCGGCAGCAAAACCATACAGCCTGGCATTTTCGGCGCAGAAGCCGGCAACTTGCTCACCGATGTCGACTCAATTCTCATTCTTGCCTGCGGCACCAGCAGCCATTCCGGCTATACCGCCCGCTACTGGCTTGAAGCAATTGCCAGCGTACCGTGCAATGTCGAAATCGCCAGCGAATACCGCTACCGCACCTCAGTCGCCAATCCGCGCCAACTCATCGTCGCCATCTCGCAATCCGGCGAAACCGCCGACACGCTGGCCGCTCTGCGTCATGCCAAGTCGCTCGGCCAGGCCAAGACCCTGGCCATCTGCAACGTGCCTGAATCCGCCATCGTCCGCGAATGTGCGCTGCGCTTCATCACCCGGGCCGGCCCGGAAATCGGCGTCGCCTCGACCAAGGCCTTCACCACGCAACTGGCTGCACTGTTCCTGCTGACGCTTGTCATGGCCAAGGTCAAGGGCCGTCTGACCCAGGATCAGGAAAGTGCCTTTATCGACCAGCTGCGTCATTTGCCGGTGGCCGTCAACAAGGTGCTTGAGCTTGAAGAAGAAATCAAGGTTTGGGCCCAGCGATTTGCCGACAAGCATCACGCCCTCTTCCTTGGTCGCGGCCGGCATTACCCGATCGCCATGGAAGGCGCCCTGAAGCTCAAGGAAATCTCCTACATCCACGCCGAAGCCTACCCAGCTGGCGAATTGAAGCATGGTCCGCTGGCGCTGGTCGACAGTGACATGCCGGTCATTTCCATCGCCCCCAATGACCAATTGCTCGACAAGCTGAAATCCAATCTGAAGGAAGTCCAGGCCCGCGGCGGCGAACTCTACGTTTTTGCCGATGCCGACTCCGAGATTCCGGAATCGGACGGTGTCCATATCCTACGCCTGCCGGAACACTACGGTGAGCTGTCGCCGATCCTGCACGTCATTCCGCTGCAACTGCTCTCCTACCACGCTGCCCTGGTCAAGGGCACGGACGTCGACAAACCGCGCAATCTCGCAAAGTCGGTGACTGTCGAGTAAGAAATGGCCACTTACGCCATCGGCGATATTCAGGGCTGCTACGACTCGCTACAGCGGCTCCTGGAACGCTGCGCCTTTGACCCTGCCACCGACCGCTTATGGCTGGTCGGCGATCTGGTCAATCGCGGTCCGAAATCGCTGGCGACGCTGCGCCTGATCAAGTCCCTGGGGCCGGCCGCCCTGACTGTTCTCGGCAACCATGATCTCTACCTGCTGATGGTCGCCGAAGGCGGTGCCAAGTTTCGCGGCAAGGACGACACACTGCAGGAAATCCTTGATGCGCCTGACTGCGATGAACTCCTCGACTGGCTGCGCCATCAACCGATCTGTCACACCGAAGGCGAGTACTGCCTCGTGCATGCCGGACTGCTCCCGCAATGGACAGCTGCCCGAGCCCGCGAACTGGCTCGCGAAGTCGAGACCACGCTGCAAGGGCCCGATTTTCGTGAGTTCATCCTGAATCTTTGGGGCAGCGAACCGGCCGGCTGGTCGGACAACCTGTCCGGCTGGGCTCGCTTGCGTGTCATCGTCAACGCAATGACCCGGATGCGCTTCTGCACGCTGGATGGGGTCATGGAGTTCAAGGTCAAGGGTAAGCTCTCCAACGCCCCCGCTGGCCATCTACCCTGGTTTGACCTGCCCGACAGGAAGAGTGCCGAATCGGTGCTGGTCACCGGCCACTGGTCAGCTCTTGGCCTGAAGATCACGCCGAAGTTGTTGGCACTCGACTCTGGTTGTTTGTGGGGTGGGCATCTGACTGCGGTTCGACTGGAAGACCGTCTGGTATTTCAGGTGGATTGCTCACCAACGGAAGCCCTGCCGCTAAAGCGATAGCTTCGCGCGCTTCTGCCGCCACCTGCTTGCGATCCTCGCCATTCAGGCCGCGCAGCGGGGTTGTTACCAGTCGGGCGATCAGCCGCTTGCGGCTAAGAATTGCCGATGTGCATTGGCCCATGGAGATATCGCCATCGTAACGCGGCGCCAGACTGCGCTGACCATCAAGCTCCCAATAGGAAATTGCCACCGGCAGCACCGGCCGGCCAGCGGCCAGCGCCGGCTGAATAAGTGCCGCGTGAAAATGCAGCAGGCTCCGGCCATCGGTGGTCGTTCCTTCGGGAAATACCGCGACATGCTTGCCCTGGTCGAGGATTTCGGCCACTTGCTGGTTGATGATCCTGGCGTGCCCACGGCTGCCGCGGCGCAGAAAGACCGTATCGTTCTTGGCGGCCAGCCAGCCGATCAGCGGCCAGTGGCGCACCTCTTCCTTCGACACAAAGGCAGCGGGCAGTGCAGCATTGATTACATAGATATCAATCCACGAGATATGGTTGGCGACCAGCAGCGCGCCGGGAACGGCATGCGTCAAGTCAGCCTCAACCTCGACACCCAGGGCATCAAGCAAGGCGGCCGACCAACTGGCTTTCAGGGCCAGACGCTGTCGGTCGCTGCACAGCGGAAAAACGCAAAGCGAAAAAAGCGCCCCACTGATAACCAGCAGGGCTATGCGAAAAATTCGGAAGGCGCGAATCGCTATATTGGTTTCGTTCAGACTACTTATCCCAGATAGTGCTTGGCGTAACGGCCCGAAACCTTGGCCATCGGCATCAGGATGGGCAGGTCGGCGGTATTGAAATCAGGATCCCAAGCCGGCTCACCGCAGATCCAGGCCCCGGCCCGCAGGTAACCCTTGATCAGCGGCGGCGTTTCAGCCGGGCGATCCTGCTGCAGGGCAGCCAGTGGCAGCGGACAACGCGGGAAAACACGGTATTCCTGCGGCCCGAGATGATCGGCAGCCAGTCGATTATACAAGCTGGCCGCAGCATGCCCGCCATCGGCCATGCTGATCGAGGCGCAGCCCATCAGGTAGTCGTAGTTGTGCTCGACCATGAACTGGGCCAAACCCGACCAAAGCAGAGTGATCGTGGCACCTGTGCGGTAATCCGGATGCACACAGGAACGGCCAATTTCAACCAGGCGAGAACGCAAGTGCTGAAGACGGGTCAGGTCAAACTCATTTTCTGAGTAGTAGCCGACCTGGCGGGCGTTTTCGGGCGTCAGGATGCGGTAGGTGCCAACGATTTCGCCACTTTGCGTATCGCGCACGACAAGGTGCTGGCAGTACGGATCATAAATATCGTGATCGACACCCGGCGTCCGGCTGGGCAGGTTGGCGCCCATTTCACCGGCAAATACTCGGTGGCGCAGGCGCTGTGCGTCGAGAATATCGCTCTGGCTGTGGGCAAACCCGACAGCCAGGCTCTTCTTTTCGGGACGGCTGCGACCCGCAGCCTTATGGACATTTTCCATCTTTGTTCTCCTTGTATTCGTGGAGAACAAGTCTGGACGAGCCTTGTTACAAGCGCTTTGCCCGGAAATGACAGCGATGTTTCAGAAGATACGCCTTACCAGGGCAGCGAACCAAAGGCCTTGCGGTAACGTTCGGCAATCTCTTCGCGGCTCGGCTGGTGGTTCTGCCCACCACGGTGGGCGATTTTGATCGCGCCCATCACTGCCGCCAGGCGGCCAGTCGTCGGCCAATCGAAGCTATTGGCAATACCGTAGAGCAGACCGGACCGGTAAGCGTCGCCGCAGCCGGTCGGATCGAGAATTTCATCGGCTTCGACACAGGGAATGTCGTGACGCTGACCGTTGGCGTAGATTTCGGAGCCCTCGCCACCACGCGTCACGATCAGTGCCTTCACTTCGCCAGCCAACTGTTCGAGACTACGACCCGTGCGGTCGCAGAGGAGCTTGGCCTCATAGTCGTTGAAGCAGGCGTAATCGGCCAACTGGATGAAATCGAGCAGCTCGTCGCCATTGAACATCGGCAGGCCCTGACCCGGATCGAAGATGAACGGAACATTTGCGTCGGCAAAATCACGGGCGTGCTGCATCATGCCTTCGCGGCCATCCGGCGCAACGATGCCGAGCTTGGCATTGGCACTTTCGACCTTGTTCAGGTGCGAAAAAGTCATCGCACCAGGATGGAAAGCAGTGATCTGGTTGTCGTCGAGGTCGGTCGTGATGAAAGCCTGTGCGGTAAAGCTTCCACCAATCTGGCGAACATGGCTACGCGACAAACCGAGCTTGTCGAGGCGATCGAGGTAGGGAGCCGCATCATCGCCGACGGTGGCCATGATCATCGGCTCGCCACCAAGCAGCATCAGGTTGTAGGCAATGTTGCCGGCACAGCCGCCAAACTCGCGACGCATTTCCGGCACCAGGAAAGCCACGTTCAGAATGTGGATCTGCTCAGGCAGGATGTGGTTCTTGAAGCGGTCCGGAAAGACCATGATGTTGTCAAAAGCCAAAGAACCACAGATCAGTGTTTTCATAGGTAGTCAGGGATAAAAGATGTAAAGACGATAGCCGGAGGCCCCGATTTCCTTGGCCTCGATCCAGAGTCGGACGGCAACTTCGCCGTTGGCCGGGAAAGCATCGGAAGCCGTACCGGGCGGCAAGTATTCGACGGCGTACATGACCCGTCGAGAAACGACGGCATCGTTGGTATCAGTCAGGCTCAGCTCAAGCGCTGGCCAGGCTTGAGGGTAATCGGCCCGGTTTTTCAGGGTCGCCTGCAACACAAACAGTCCACGGGCATTATCTGATTGCAGATCGGAGGTCTCGATGGAAATCAGCGCCGGATTGCGTGGTAGCGGTATCTCAACCGAAACAAGCTGAAACAGGGCCGCAGCACTCGGCATCCGCAAGACAATCTCGCTACGGAAATAGAAGATTAATTGCCCGATCAAAGCGACGATCAATAGAATCGAAACCAGCACAAAGGGCCAGACGGCCCGCTTTGCCGGCTCGCCACCAAATCCGCCCAAGCCATCACTGGCCAGCGTGCCGGCGGCCCAGCGATTGTAGGCTGTGGTGTCGTTCAACTCCCGTGCTGCAACCAAGCCGGCGTCGCGCGCTGCCTGGGTCGACTCCTCTGGAGTTTCAACATGATCCTCCAGCGAAACCTCGTCGTAAGGCGCTTGAAATTCGGTCGCGGGCACACTTTCTGGCCCGGCATCCGCAGGCACCACGAGTTCGCTCGGTGCTACCGATACTTCATCCTCGATGCTTTCGAGCGGGAGTACTTCGATTATTTCTTCAACCGGATCTTCGATCGGGGTATCAACCCGATCCGAAAAATCTGTTTCAGCTTCACCGATCGGCAGATCCACAGCCGACGCAGGCTCTGTCTGCGGCAACTCTAGTGGAGAGCCCACTACTTCAGATGGCGGCGACCGATCTTCCAACTCATCGGAATCAGACAGCCATTGATCAAAAGCATTGAAAACTGACTGGCAATGCCCGCATCGGACCTTGCCCGCCTTGCGACGCAACTGCTCGGATGTAACGCGGAAAACCGTGCCGCAATCCGGGCAGCGAGTCCGCATCAGGGCTTGACCCCGGCCAGACATACCCAATCTTCACGAACATCGGCCACCTGCAACGGAATCCACTGCGCATAGATAGCGATGATTTCGTCGATCTGTTCACGCAGGATGCCGGACAAGGCCAACTTTCCGCCCGAGCGGACGTGCGCACAAATCGCGGGAGCGAGAACACGCAAGGGATTGGACAGGATATTGGCAACGACGACATCGTACTCGCCAGCAACCGGTGTCGCCGAATCGGCAAACAATGCTGTTACGCCATTGCGCTCGGCATTGGCGCGCGCTGCATCGACTGCCTGCGGATCAATATCGACGCCAGCAACATGTCCCGCCCCCAGGCGCGCCGCAGCGATGGCCAGAATGCCGGAACCACAGCCGTAATCGAGGACCGAGCAGCCATCGGAGACGTTACGCTCCAGCCATTCCAGACAAAGGCGGGTAGTCGGATGCGAACCGGTCCCGAAAGCCATACCGGGATCGAGGATCAGGTTAACCGCAGCCGGATCCGGGGTTTCATGCCAAGAAGGGACAATCCACAGACGTTCCGAGACCCGGATCGGATCGAACTGCGACTGGGTCAATTGGACCCAGTTCTGCTCGGCCACATTCTCGACTGAATACGCCGGAATCTCGGTCAGCCCGATGGCAGCCCCCGCTTCAGCGAGGAGTGCATCAATATCTGCATCCGGTTCGAGCAACACGACCACTCGCGAATGCATCCAGCCTGGCGTGTTAACCGAACCAGGCTCTCCGAATTGAGGCTTCTCGTCCGCCGTTCCGGCATCGGCATCCTCAATGCTGGCCGACAGTGCGCCAGCCTCGAGAAGCGCGTCGCACATTGGCTCTGCATGTGACACATCGGTCAGGAAACTGACGTTTTGCCAACCCATCGCTTAGAGCTTCACTTCGCCCTTGGCGGCGAGTCTCTGTTCAAGATAATGGATGCTGGTGCCGCCCTCGATAAAACGGGCATCCTGCATCAGTTCCTGGTGCAGCGGAATATTGGTCTTGATTCCCTGAATGCTCATCTCGGACAATGCGATACGCATGCGGCGAATGGCCTGTTCGCGGGTATCACCATAGGAGATCACCTTGGCGACCATCGAGTCGTAATGCGACGGCACCTTGTAACCCTGGTAGATGTGAGAATCGACACGGATACCCGGGCCACCCGGCGGATGATAAAACGTGATGTTGCCGGGAGACGGCACGAACGTGAAGGGATCTTCAGCATTGATGCGGCATTCGATGGCATGGCCGCGGCAAACGATGTCCTTCTGCTTGTAGCGCAGCTTTTCACCAAAAGCGACGCGAATCTGTTCCTGGACGATATCGACGCCGGTAATCATTTCGGTCACCGGATGCTCGACCTGAACACGGGTATTCATTTCGATGAAATAGAACTCGTTGTTCTCGTAGAGGAATTCAAAAGTACCCGCACCCCGGTAGCCGATCTTGCGACAGGCTTCGGCGCAACGCTCACCAATACGGTTGATCAGACGCGGTGCAATGTGCGGTGCCGGCGCCTCTTCGATCACCTTCTGGTGACGACGCTGCATCGAGCAATCGCGCTCGCCAAGGTAAATGGCGCTGCCATGCTGGTCAGCCAGCACCTGGATTTCCACGTGTCGCGGGTTTTCCAGATACTTCTCCATGTAGACCGCTGGATTGCCGAAGAAACTGCCGGCTTCCTGCTTGGTCATCTGCACGGCATTGACCAGTGCAGCCTCGGTGTGAACGACGCGCATACCACGACCACCGCCACCGCCGGCGGCCTTGATGATCACGGGATAACCCACCGCGCGGGCGATCTTGACGATTTCCTTCGGGTCATCCGGCAACTCGCCCTCAGAACCGGGAACACAGGGGACACCTGCAACTTTCATCGCATCCTTGGCCGACACCTTGTCGCCCATCAGACGAATGGTTTCAGCCTTGGGGCCGATAAAGACGAAGCCGGAAGTCTCGACGCGCTCGGCAAAGTCGGCGTTCTCGGACAGGAAACCATAGCCCGGGTGAATCGCCTGGGCATCAGTGACTTCCGCCGCCGAAATGATTGCCGGAACGTTCAGATAGCTGAGTGCAGAAGACGCAGGACCGATACAGACCGACTCGTCGGCCAGCTTGACGTACTTGGCATCGCGATCAGCCTCGGAGTGCACGACCACCGTCTTGATCCCAAGTTCGCGGCAGGCACGCTGAATGCGCAGTGCGATTTCGCCGCGGTTGGCAATGAGGATTTTTTCAAACATGATGGGCCGCTCAGCCGATCACGAACAGCGGTTCGCCAAATTCGACAGGTTCGCCGTTATCGAGAAGGATGGCCTTGACCACGCCGGAGGCATCGGCTTCGATTTCGTTGAGCAGCTTCATCGCTTCGATAATGCAGAGGGTTTCACCCTGTTTGACGCTCTGGCCGATTTGCACGAAAGCCTCGGCACCCGGCGACGGGGAGCGGTAGAAGGTACCGACCATCGGCGACTTGACGACATGGCCTTCCGGCAGCTCGTCCTCGTCATCGAGATTGACCGTAGACGGCGCAGGGGCACCGGCAGCCATCGGCGGCGGCGCAGCATAGTATTGCTGCGGCGCGGCAACGGCGGCGCCGTAATGCTTGGCGATACGAACCTTCTCTTCGCCTTCAGTCACTTCCAGTTCGGAAATACCGGATTCCTGAACGAGGTCGATAAGTTTCTTGAGTTTACGCAGATCCATGGAGACTCCCTTCTGTTTTGCGCCCGTTGGGTGCAAGAAGCTGGCCGAAGCCAGACTATTCAATATTAAGCTTGTTAAGCAGGTATTCGAGGGCGAGAACGTAACCCTGATGACCCAGCCCGCAAATCACGCCGACAGCCAGGTCCGAAAAATAGGAGTGATGCCGGAAAGGTTCCCTGGCATGCACATTCGACAAATGCACCTCAACGAACGGAATCTCTACCGCCGCGATCGCATCACGCAGCGCCACGCTGGTATGCGTATAGGCCGCCGGATTGATGATGATGGCGCGGACGCCCTGTTCACGAGCAGCATGAATGCGCTCGATGAGCGCACCTTCATGATTGCTCTGGAAAGATTCCAGTTCAACACCGGCGCCTTCGGCCATGCGAGCCAGCGCCATGTTGATATCCGACAGGGTAACCCGGCCATAATGCTCCGGCTCACGGGTGCCAAGCAGGTTCAGATTCGGCCCGTGCACTACCAGAATGCGGGGCTTTTCGACCGACTTGGAAGCAGTTTTTCGCTTCGTCATAGCTGCAAGTTTGCCGCAAATGGCAGCAATTTGTCCAGTCTATTCCTTTAGCAAGGCACGCAGCGCATCGGCCCGGATGCGCTCATGCGGACGACCATCGCGATGCTTCATGCTGACCCGCTCCATGTGGGGCGGCAAGATCACCAGATTGGCATCCGCCGTATCCGTTTCCATTTGCAGCACCGCCTCGACCCGTTCATTGCGCGCCTCAACATGAGAAACGTCGATACCGCGGTTCAACAGGAAGATCTCGACCTCCTTGGCACTATCGGCAAAAAGCAGGATGTCGATATGCGAATGCTCCCCTGCCGTCCCATCCAGCACGGAGCCGGTCAGGTAGGGCTGGAAATCGGCCAGCAGATCAAGCAACTGCAGCGCGGTTTGACGCAAGGCAGCGATCAGCTCGACGTGATCCTCTCCCTGGTAAAGCAACCGGTAAGCGCGTAATTCGGCCTCAACCTCGGCGTTATCCGGAAAGGAGGCGTGCTCAAGCACCCCCAACTGCCGGGCAGCCTTCTTCTTGGCGTGGTGATAGTCAGTAATGCCATCCTCGGCCATCAGGCGGGCGGCGGCGCTGGCGATGCTGGCCCGAATACCGGTACTCGGGCGTTGCTTTTCATGACGGGTCATGCGGACTCGATCAAGGTAAAATCCCCTCCATTCTAACGGCTCAATGTGACATGCACATTCATATTCTCGGTATTTGCGGCACCTTCATGGGTGGCGTTGCACAACTGGCGGTCGACGCCGGCCACAAAGTCACCGGCTGCGATGCCAACGTCTACCCACCGATGAGCGACCAGCTGCGCGGCGCCGGCATAGAACTGATTGAAGGTTTCGATACGACCCAGCTCGCGCTTGCCCCCGACATGTTCGTCATCGGCAACGCCATTTCACGCGGCAACCCGCTGCTCGAGGCCATTCTCGACAAGGGGCTACCCTATGTTTCCGGCCCGCAATGGCTGGCCGAGAATGTGTTGCAGGGTCGCTGGGTGCTCGGCGTCGCCGGGACTCACGGCAAGACGACGACTGCCTCGATGCTGGCCTGGATATTGGAAGACGCCAACATGGCACCCGGTTTCCTGATCGGTGGTGTTCCCTTGAACTTCGGGGTTTCGGCACGCCTGGGTGATACACCGTTCTTTGTCATCGAGGCCGATGAATACGACACTGCCTTTTGCGACAAGCGTTCCAAGTTTGTTCATTACCGGCCACGGACGGTTGTCCTGAATAATCTTGAGTTTGATCACGCCGATATCTTCAGCGATCTGGCCGCCATCGAAACACAATTCCACCATCTCGTGCGCACCTTGCCACAATCCGGACTGATCGTTTCCAACGCTGCCGAAACCAGCCTCGACCGTGTCCTGCAACGTGGCTGCTGGACTCCCGTTGAAAAATTCAACGATCCCGCCGGCTATCGCGTCACCGGCGACGACGCTCGGGGCGAACTGGTGCTGCATGGCCCCGAGGGTGTGATTGGCCGGACACGCTGGAACCTCTCCGGCGAACACAATCGCGCCAATGCCTGTGCTGCGCTACTCGCCGCCCGCCATGTCGGCGTATCGCTGGCCCACGGGCTGGATGCACTGTCGCGCTTCGTCAATGTCAAACGGCGCATGGAAGTGCGTGGAGAAGTACGCGGTGTCACCGTTTACGACGATTTCGCCCACCATCCGACAGCCATCGCCACCACCGTAGCCGGCCTGCGCCGCAAGGTCGGGAAGGCACGTATCCTCGCCGTGCTGGAGCCACGCTCGAACACCATGAAGCTGGGCACGATGAAGTCGCAGCTGCCCGACAGCCTGCGGGAAGTCAACGCGGCTTTCTGCTATGCCGGCAATCTTGGCTGGGATGCCCGCGAGGCACTGGCGCCGATGGGTGAGCGCGCCATCGTCGAGGAAAATCTGGATCGACTGGTCGACCAGATCGTCATCGCTGCACAGCCGGGCGACCATATTCTGGTGATGAGCAATGGCGGCTTCGGCGGCATTCACGGCAAATTGCTGGCCGCACTGGCCGAATGATCATTCAACGGCACTTCATGATATCCAGACAATAAAAAACCGCCGGACTGACCGGCGGTTTTTTATCATACCCGCCGCGGCGGGTTGGCGATCAGCGCTCCATCGACTCGACAACAGCCAGTGCCGTCATGTTGACCAAGCGACGAACGGTTGCAGTCGCGGTCATGACATGGACTGGCCGGGCGGCACCCAGCAGGATGGGGCCGATGGTGACGCCTTCACCACCGGTCATCTTGATCAGGTTGTAGCTGATGTTGGCAGCGTCGATATTCGGCATGATCAGCAGATTGGCTTCGCCCTTGAGCGGTGAATCCGGGTTGGCTTCGCGGCGGATGTCTTCGTTCAGAGCGGAGTCGCCATGCATTTCGCCATCAACTTCCAGCTCACCGGCCGACATCGCATCGATCAGATTGGCCGCAGCGCCCATCTTGCGGGACGACTCGGAACTCGAAGAACCGAAGTTGGAATGCGACAACAGCGCAACCTTCGGATTCATGCCAAAGCGCTTGACCTGCTCGGCAGCCATCAAGGTCATCTCTGCAATTTCCTGAGCGCCCGGGTTTTCATTCACATGCGTATCGCAGATGAACAGCGAGCGGCCCGGCAGCATCAGGTAGTTCATCGCAGCCAGTGTATTGACGCCACTGCGCTTGCCGATGATGTTCTGGACCACACCCAAATGGTGGCTGTACTGACCGGTCATGCCGCAGATCAGGCCATCGGCGTAGCCGAGCTTGAGCAGCATGGCACCGATCACGGTCGGTTTGCGGCGCAGCGCATCCTTGGCGATGCCCGGCGTGACGCCACGGCGGACCATCAGCTTGTGGTAAGCCTGCCAGCACTCACGGTAGCGCTCATCGGATTCCGGATTGACGATGTCGAAATCGACACCCGGCTTGATACGCAGCTTGGCCTTTTCCAGACGACGCTCGATGACATCCGGACGACCGATCAGGATCGGACGAGCGAACTTTTCTTCGATCACAACCTGAACGGCGCGCAACACGCGCTCTTCTTCACCTTCCGAGAAGATCACGCGCTTGCCCTTGGCCTGGCGCGCAGCCTGGAAGATGGCGCGCATGCCAACGCCGGTGTGATAGACGAATTCGGACAACTTGGCGCGGTAGGCCGCCCAATCGGTAATCGGACGCGTGGCGACGCCTGAATCCATGGCAGCCTGCGCGACGGCCGGCGCGATCTTGACGATCAGGCGCGGATCGAAGGGCTTCGGAATCAGGTATTCCGGTCCGAAAGACAAGTCGGCGCCCGGATAGGCCATGGCCACCTCGTCGGTCACTTCGGCTTCGGCCAGCTCGGCGATGGCGCGCACGCTGGCCATCTTCATTTCTTCGGTGATCCGCGTTGCGCCGACATCGAGGGCACCGCGGAAGATGAAGGGGAAGCACAGCACGTTGTTGACCTGGTTCACGTAGTCCGAACGGCCGGTCGCGATGATGGCATCCGGGCGGACTTCCTTGACCAGTTCCGGCATGATTTCCGGGGTCGGGTTGGCCAGCGCGAAAACCATCGGCTTGTCGGCCATGGTCTTGACCATGTCCTGCTTGACGACGCCAGCGGCAGAGAGGCCGAGGAAAATATCGCAGCCAACCATCGCATCGGCCAGGGTGCGCTTGTCGGTATCCTGGGCGTAGCGGGCCTTGGTTTCGTCCATGCCGCCCGGGCGGCCGACGTAGATGACGCCCTTGGAGTCACAAATGGTGATGTTCTCGCGCTTGACGCCAAGATCGCACCACAGATTCACACACGAAATGGCGGCGGCACCGGCACCGGAAACCACCACCTTGACCTCGTCGATCTTCTTGTTGACGACCTTCAGGCCATTGAGCATGGCGGCACCGGAAATGATCGCGGTGCCGTGCTGGTCATCGTGGAAGACGGGGATGTTCATCCGCGCCTTGAGCTTCTCTTCAATGTAGAAGCACTCCGGCGCCTTGATGTCTTCAAGGTTGATGCCGCCGAGCGTCGGCTCGAGGGCGGCAATCATGTCGATCAGCTTGTCCGGGTCGTTCTCGGCCAGTTCGATGTCAAAGACGTCAATACCGGCGAATTTCTTGAACAGGCAGCCCTTGCCTTCCATGACCGGCTTGGAAGCCAGCGGGCCGATATTGCCGAGACCGAGCACGGCAGTACCGTTGGTGACGACACCGACCAGATTGGCGCGCGAGGTGTACCAGGCGGCAGTCGCCGGGTCTTCAACAATCGCATCGCAGGCAGCGGCAACACCCGGAGAGTAGGCCAGCGCCAGATCGCGCTGGTTGGTCAGGCCCTTGGTCGGGCGGACGGAAATCTTGCCCGGGGTGGGCCAGCGATGGTATTCGAGTGCGGCTTCGCGCAAATCCTTTTCCACGGATTCTCCTTGGCAGTCGGGTATAGGGAAAACCCTGTAGATTACTCCAAAGGTTTATTCGCTGGAAGCGTAATTATGAATTACGGCGCAAATTACGTGATATCCGCGAGCCGGATGAAAGGCCGACGGCGCAGCCCGGCCCGACTCGCGCCGCCATCAGCCGAATTCCGCTCAGAAACGGTGCGACAGCGTCAAGCGGAAGGTTCGCGGCTCGGCGGGGTGGATGTGGCGGTCGTAAACGGCCGCCCCTTCACCCGCCAGTTGCGAGTCGTACCAGTATTCGATGTCGTTCACCTTGCGATCGAACAGGTTGTAGACGTCAATAGCCACTTGCGTGCGAGGCGCTATCTTGTAGCCAAGCCGCAGGTTGGTCAGCGCCGACGCCCCAGAACGCACCGAGTTGTCCTCGATCAAGGGCCGGGGGCCGAAATAGCGCAGGCGCAGAGCACCGAACCATGGACCGAGATGATCGAGGGTGAGCCCGATATTGGCCGTCGTCGACACCGCCCCCGGGATGTAGTCGCCGGCGAGCGGGTCATGATCACGGAAACGGGCATGCGACCACGCGAGGTCGGCATCGATCGCCAGCCAGTCGGCCAGCACATAGAGGTTGGTCCACTCAACACCGTAGCGACGCGACGGGCGAGAAGGCTCGGTGGTGCCCGCATCGCCGACAAAGAGCAGCTCCGAGGCGGAATCGAGTTGCCACAACGACAGCGTTGATTGCCAGCCGGAGACAATCTCGGAACGAACGCCGAACTCGTAGCCCTTGGTGCGAACCAGTGGCTTCACGGACTGCACTGGCGTCACGCCATCGCTCGGATCGACCTTGATGGTGGTGCCGCGCGCGTCGTTGGAATGGAAACCGTGGCCGTAGTTGAGGTAGAGCTCAGTCCTCTTCCACGGCCCGAAGATCAGTGCCAGCTTGGGCGTCAGCATCTGGTCGCTGGCCTTGCCGGAGTTGGCAGCGAGGCTGGAATCGACGCTGAAGTCGTAGGCATCAGCGCGAAGGCCGTGCACGGAGCGAAACCAATCGGTCCAGCGCGTTTCGTTCTGCGCCCACAATGACAGGCTGCGTTGGGTAACCTTGTCCTCGCGCACGGTCGATTGCGTCTGCCGGCCGCTCGTCCAGTACAACCCGACCGGGTTCAAGTGATCGATCCGCCCCTGCAGCCCAATGCTGTTTTCGACCTCGAAGCCTCCCCAGCGCTCGAACATCGCGTGCGATGCCGCAAAACCGCCGGCTTGCCGCCGCTCGGCCTGCTTGAACTGGTCACCGGGCGGACAGCCGTTGCTGGCGCAATACTGGAAGTTGGACCACAGATCGAGACCTGACTTGAGCCACCAGACATTGGCCTTGCTCTGGGCGCTAGCCCAGCGCTTGGCCCATTCACCGGACAGGCTGTAGCGATGCGTCTCACCGCCGGTCGTCGGATCCAGCGTGCCGAAACGGCCAAGCTGGCCGCTGTCGATGGTGCGCTGAGCGATCTGGTCGGTGGACGTCCATTGGCCCTGGTAGGCCATGCCGGTCAGCGAGAAGCCATTGTTGCGGCTACCCCGGCTGTAGCGCAGCACGCCGTTGAGTTTCCGATAGTGCTCCTCGACTTCCCACGGGCCGTCGTTGTGGAACAGTTCCAGGCCGTAAAGGAGCTGGCCACCCCCCACTTCCGGCGAACCTGCCAGCAGGCTCCGCGCATAGCCGTTCTGGCCCAGGGTCAGTTGCGCCAGCGAGGCATCGAGACCGCGAAAGTAGTCGATGTGCGCCGCACCGGCCGACGAGAAATCACCCTCCTCGGCGAAATACGGCCCCTTGCGGAAGCTGATCCGATCGACCAGTTCGGGAATCAGGAAATTGAGATCGGTGTAGCCCTGCCCGTGCGCATGGGTCGGCATATTGACCGGCACACCACCGACGTAGGTCGCGAAATCGGTGCCATGGTCGAGGTTGAAACCGCGCAGAAAATACTGGTTGGCCTTGCCGTCGCCGGCATGCTGCGTGACGATCAGGCCGGGCACCATTTCGAGCGCCTCACCGGGTCGAAGGATGGGCACCGTAGCGAGTCGCTGACTGGAAACCACGCCTTCGCTGCCTGAAGCCGCAATGCCTTCCAGGTTTTCTGCCCTGGCACGGACTTCGACAGCGGAAAGCTCTGGTGACTCATGCGCCAGAACGCCTGTCATCGCGGCCACAAGATATGAACTAATTAACTTTTGTCTTAATTTCAAGGCTTAAAAAGGCCGCTTACCCGGCCATCCCCGTATTCTTGTTTTCAAGCCGTTGCAGGCCGACGCGTCAGTCGTACCGCTGCGATAAAGCTGAGGGCAATGATCGCCACCAGTGAAAAACCGAAGATCAGTTCCTTGCCTTCACTCCATGCATCAATCGCAGGCGACAGCATCTTGGCGGCGCCGAAGGCCGCCACCAACAGGCTGACGCCGGACACGACCAGCCCCATGACCCGCGAGGCGATGAGCGCCACCTGATCGGCGCGGGCGATCAGGCGTGCGATCCACAACCCGTTGATGCCATCGGTCAGCAACATGCCGAGCATGAACAGCAAGGCCAGCACCAGCGCGTGTTCCCAGCCACCGAACTGCGTAGCGGTCAGCGCGAAGAAGGCGGCCTGCGACAGGGTGTCGAAAGACAGCGCAAAGAGTGCACCAACCAGTGCGATCAGCGCTGGGTGTGAAACGTGCCGCAGGTTGCCGAGCAGGCGCCCCTTGAGGCCAACCGGCTGAACCATTTCATGCGGCTCGGCCGCCAGCACGGCAGCCAGATTGAGACTGCCCAAGGCAACGAGGAAGGCGATTGAGATGACTGCCCCCAATGTGCCGAACCATTCCGGTACATCCCATTGCCCGGCGAGGGCGGAAACGCCAAGCGCGATGGCCATGACCACGGCACCGTGACCGAGTGAGAAGAGGGTGCCGCAGTAGCGCGCCAGACCCGGCCGGGTACGGGCGTTGTAGCGTGTCAGGCCATCAATGGTCGCCAAATGGTCGGCATCGAAACCATGCTTCATGCCGAGCACGAAGGTCAGGATCAGCAACGACAGCCAGTCAGTAGGCAGGGTTTCCATGAGGCACCGTATGAAGGATTTTTACATCTTCATACAAAGTCCGTGCCAGATCAATAAGTCATTGTTCGTATTGATTTCAGCATTCGGATGCCAGTTGAAAAAACGACCAACTGGTCAGTGACTTTCCACCGGAAGTGCAAGGATGAATTCCGCTCCGTTACCCGGTACATTGCGGGCACTCAGCTTGCCGCCATGTCGCTCAACGATGCCATAGCTGATCGACAGACCCAGACCGGTCCCCTGACCCACAGGCTTGGTGGTGAAGAATGGTTCGAACAGCCGGCTCAGATGTTCTTCCGAAATTCCCGGCCCGTTGTCGGTGAAGCGCAGGGTCGCCATGCCATTTTCGATGCTGCCGGTTACCCGGAGGCAGGCATCGACCCGATTGGCGACGGCATCGCTGGCGTTCTGGACCAGATTCATCACGACCTGCTGCAACTGCCCCGACGACCCGGAGCATTGCAGATCCGGCGGCAAATCGATATCGACCGCAAACTTGGCCGAGGCGCTCTGCACCACCCAGCGCACGGAGCGTTCGACCACTTCGTTGAGATTGACCCGCTCGGGCGTCATCTTGTCCACGGCCGAAAACCGTTTCAGGGCATCGACGATGTCGCGGGTGCGCTCTGCCCCTTCGATCATGCCGTCGATCAGATGCGGCATGTCGGCCAGGATGCGGTCGATGCGCAACTCCTGCCGCATCGCCTTGAGCGCCTCGTTATCCGCGGCATCGCTGGCATGCACGGCACCAAGATAGCTTTCGAGCCGACTGGCGTAACGCTTCAGCGACAGCACGTTGCCGAGCACAAAGCTGATCGGGTTATTCAGTTCATGCGCCACACCGGCAACCAGGCGGCCAAGCGAGACCATCTTCTCGGCGTGCAGCAACTGGCCCTGCGTCCGCTTCAGGTCGTCGTGCGCCTGACGCAAGGCGGAATAGGCGCGGCGCAGTTCACCGACCGGCCGGCCGGTGACGACCATGCCCATCAACTTGCCGGTCTGCGACAGTCGGGGCGTGCAGTTCATCGACACCGGCACGGTCGAGCCGTCGCCGGCGCGCAGGAAGAACTCGCAGTCATGAACGCCTTCGCGACCGTAGCGGGCAAAGATGTCGCGAGCCTTGGCGCGCTCGACATCGTCGGCAAAGAGGTCAAAGACCGGCGTCTTTTCCAGCTCGCCGGCCGTTTTGCCGGAGAAATGCTGCAAGGAAGTATTCACTTCCTCGATACCGCCATTGCGGTCGCAAACGATCAGGATGTCCGACATCGAAGCCAGCACGCTTTCGATGAATTGGTGCGACTCCTCGAGCGCGGCGTTCTTTTCTTCCAGCGCGACTTCATATTGCAGGAGGTCGTTGTAGACCTCGTCCATCTTCTGGATGACTTCGATCCAGGCCTGTTCGCCGCCCGGTGGCAGCGGCGATTCAGCTGACAGATCAGCGGGCGGGACGATAGTGGACATGCGCTTCACCGTGCTCATCATGGGCGTGGTGGTGTTCCGCCTCCAGCGCAATCAGGTTCAACTTTCCGTGGCGGACACCGCGCTCGGCCATCAGGGCATCGGCGAACTGGCGGACATCGGCCGTCGAGCCTTTCAGGATCACGGATTCCAGACAGTTGTCGTGGTCGAGGTGGCTGTGCATCGCCGCCACCGTCAGGTCGTGGTGGTCGTGCTGCAGACCAGTCAGCCGTTCGGCCAGTTCGCGTTCATGGTGGTTGTAGACGTAGGACAGGTTGCCGACGCAATGACCGGATGGTGTTTCACGCTGGCGATCACTTTCGATGGCGCCACGAATCAGGTCGCGCACTGCTTCCGAGCGGTTGCTGTAACCACGGGCCGCGATCAATTGGTCGAATTGTTTGGCCAAAGCTTCGTCCAGAGAAATGGTGAAGCGTTCCATGTTCTTTGCTCCCTGCTAAATACGGCCTGTTGACGCGGTGCTAGGATGGCCTTCACCACATTCTAACTTCTGACCACCATGATCGCACCCCTCGATACCGAACAGGTCCGCACCGCTCTGCGCAAGGTGGTCGACCCCGAAGTCGGCGCCAATATTGTCGATCTTGGCCTGATCTACCGTATCGAACTCGACGGCAACAAGCTGCTGATCGAAATGACGATGACTTCGCCAGCCTGCCCGATGGGCGAGATGATTGTCGATGACGCCTACGCCGAACTCGACCGCATCCTGCCGGCCGAGTGCCAGCCAGAAATCCGCCTCGTCTGGGAGCCGCCCTGGGCGCCATCGATGATGAGCGAAAAATGCCGCCTGAGCCTGGGCTGGGATGAGGCTGACAGCGCTTAAATGGCTGACCTGAAACCCGGCGGCCGATTGCCGCTCCTCTTTTTTGGCATGCTTTCGCTGCTCGGTGGCGTGATGGCCGGCCTGGCGCGCCTCGGCTGGGAGGTGCCCGCTTCCGCCATGCAGGCAGCCGGTGTACATGGCCCGCTGATGATCGCCGCCTTTTTCGGCACGGTGATCAGCCTCGAACGCGCCGTCGCGGCTGGCCGGAACTGGGCCTACCTCGCTCCACTTGCCGCTGGCGCCAGCGGCATCGTCCTGCTTGCTGGCGCCCCGCTGCTTGTCGGCCAGATTCTCGGCAGCCTTGGCGCCTTGGGCCTGATTGCCGCCAGCGCTGTCGCGCTGCGCCGCCAGGTAGCCGCCTTCACTGTCGTGCTGACCCTGGCCGCCGGCTGCTGGCTGGTCGGCAATCTGCTCTGGCTGGTCACTGGTGACGTCAGTGCCGCCGTACCGTGGTGGCTGCTATTTCTGGTCCTGACCATTGCCGGCGAACGCCTCGAACTGACCCGTTTCCTTCCCACACCGCCGCTCGCCCAGAAGCTGTTCATTTGTATTGCCGGCGTACTGCTCGTCAGCGCTGTCGCTGCCTCTTACCCGCTCTTTTCGATTGGCTTGCTCGCGCTGGCGCTATGGCTGCTGCGTTACGACATCGCCCGCCGCAACATCGCTACTGAAGGCCTGACGCGCTTCATTGCCGCCTGCCTGCTTTCCGGCTACGCGTGGCTGCTCGCGGCGGGTCTGCTCGGAATGGCCGGCGCCTTCGTTCCCGGTCATCCATGGCGCGATGCAGCACTGCACGCCATCGGCCTCGGCTTCGTTTTTTCCATGGTTTTCGGCCACGCACCGATCATTTTCCCGGCTGTCACCCGGATCAGGATTCCCTACCACCCGGCCCTCTACCTGCCACTCGCGCTGCTCCACCTGACCCTGGTGCTGCGCGTGTTCGGCAGCCTGGCCGGAAATTTCGACCTGCGCCATAACGCAGCCCTGCTGAACGGGCTGGTATTGATCGTTTTCATCGCAACGATCGTCACGCTGGTTCGCCGCAACAAACCAAGAGGTGCCCGATGAAACGTCACGCCGCCCTGCTGCAACTCTCTCGCGAACACCACCACGCCCTCAAAATGTCCCGACAGGCCCGCTTTGCCTGCGATGCCGGGCTCACAGCAGCCATTGCCCAGGCCGCCGAAACAATCTGCGAACGCTTCCGGAACGAACTGGAACCGCATTTCCAGAGTGAGGAAGCCGACCTCCTGCCGGCGCTGGCCGCTGCCGGCGCAGCCGGACTGGTGCAGCGCACGCTGGCCGAACACGCCGAGCTGCGAGATCTCTACCGGCGTCTGGCGGAGCCGAACGGTGAAACCCTGGACCGCTTCGCCACCTTGCTGAACGACCATGTCCGTTTCGAGGAGCGGGAGTTGTTCGAAACCGCCCAGCGACTACTCTACCCCGAGGCCTGAAAGCGCCCCATTCAAGTGCAAAAATTGTCGGGTTACGGCACCCGACGTCGCAAAACCGGCAGATTCCCGACCACACCAAAAGCGCCTGAAATATCCGCCAATACCCTGCTGGCGGGCATTTTCAAGCCTTACCCTCCAGCCATGCTGCACCGGGAACGGGATATGCTTGATTCAAGCTGTAGCACGCTTGATCCGTTATCCGGTTTAAGAGCGCATGGAGGAAGTCATCATGGCACACAGTGAAATCCGACTCTCGGTCGCTGAAGAGCGCACCATCTACGACGTGGCTGCTATCGAACGCGCCATGGAAGAAGCAGCCGGCAATCGCAACGAAGCGCTGGCCACCCTCTACGACAAGATGAAGCAACGCGGCGGCGGCCGTTTCCTGGTTCGCCCGACCGGGGCCGACATGATCGACGAGCTCTACGACAGCTGCCCGAATTTCAGCGACGTTATCGACGACCTGAAGAAGTACGTCGCCCTTTCCGTCGCCGGCAACGAGCCGATGAGCTTTACACCCATCCTGCTGCTCGGCGAACCGGGCATCGGCAAGACCCATTTCGCCCGCGAACTGGCTTCGCACCTGGGTACTGGCCACGAGTTCATCTCGATGAGCTCACTGACTGCCGGCTGGGTCCTTTCCGGCGCTTCGTCGCAGTGGAGCAACGCCAAGCCGGGCAAGGTGGCGCACACGCTGGTGCATGGCGATTTCGCCAACCCCATCGTGGTCCTCGACGAAATCGACAAGGCCGGCGGCGATTCGCGCTATGACCCGATGGGTTCGCTGTACGGCCTGTTGGAGCATGACACCGCCCGCGCCTTCAAGGACGAGTTCATCGACATCGACATTGATGCCTCGCACATCCTGTGGGTGACGACGGCCAACGATGAACGCAGCATCCCGGAACCCATCCTCAACCGGATGAACGTCTACGAAGTACCGCGCCCCGACCTCGATGCTGCAATCACCATCGCCGCCACGCTCTACCGCGAGATCGTCAGCCAGCACGACTGGGGCTTCCCGCCCGAGGCCGACGAAGCAGTGCTCGAACGGCTCGGCTCGCTGCCGCCGCGTGACATGCGCAAGCGCCTGATGGCCGCTTTCGGCACCGCCAAGCTGGATGGTCGCAACTGGCTGGAAGGCCGGGATTTCGAACAGGTGCGGATGGGACGAAGCCGGAAGATCGGCTTCTGAGGCAACGAATCCCGGTCAGTTCAAACGCTTGAACACGGTCGTCTGGCCGTCACGCTCCTTGAGGCGAAACTCTGCGGGCGTGACGGAAAGGACCGGGTTGGGATCGTCGATGACCCGCCCACCCTGCTTGATGCTCCAGATGATCTGCTTGCCCTCGTAACGCCAGACACCGTACTGCAGGATGGTGCCATCGTCCTTGCGAAGTTCCCATTCGCCGTTGCCGGCCAGATAAATGGGGGTGACCGCACGATCAGACTGCCATTTGCCGACGAAGTCTTGCTGGCTGACCCGCTTGCCACCAGCCAGGTAGAGGATGCCCAGCCCGACGACAAGCGCCAGCGCGAGAAGCCTGAAACGATTTTCTGAAAGGAATTCCATGGGCGCATCGTGGCGAGTGTTACCCGCCCTTACTCCCCATTCTGGAACGAGCGACCACGAAACCGGTTTATTTCCTGCTCCCGGCGAGCCCGTTCGGCCTCTTTCTCGGCACGCTCCTTCTCTTCCTTCTGGCGGAGTTCCTCTGCCTTGGCGCGCTCGGCGTCCTGCTCCGCGCGTCGGAGATTCGCCGAAACCTCTTCGCCCAGACGCCGCGACTCTTCCTCGAAGCGGCGCTGCTTGCGATCCTCGTCTTCCTGCAGCCGCTGTTTCTGCTTCTCGTCGCGCTCTGCCTGCTCCTTGCGGCGCATGTCGGCCAGCAACAACTCCGCCTCGGCCCGGCTCGCTGCACGAATACCGTAGGTCTGGTAGAAATCCTGGAGATAGACCTTTTCGGCCGCCGGCGAGGCAGGATCTTCGCCCATCACCGCCTTGGCCCGCTGGTAAGACATGAACATCACGGTGATCTGCATGACCATGCCGATCACCATCACAGCGGCGATCACCGTCAACAACCTGCGGATCGGACTGGCCTTCGAGGACTCCAGTGCGACCTCGACATGCAGCGGGCGGTCCAGCCCTGCCGAACCACCACCGCGCATCACCAGGCCGGCATCGTAATCGGAGCGCCGCGAAGGATTGGAGAGTACATCGTAGGCATGCTTGACCAACTGCAGCCTGAATTCGGTTTCGGCCTCGGGCAACGGACTGTTCCCCGCAGCCAGCTCCCGCGAAATTCTCAGGTAGGCGGAGCTGATCTCTGCCAGATCGGCATGCGGTGCCACTTCCAGCAAGTCGTAATAATTCGTTGTCTGCTTCATAAGTTGGATTGTTGAGGCCGAACTAGCGGCGAAGCATAGCAAAGGCATCCTCTGGACACCACGAGCACCGTCTGCTTCGGGCACGACATCGAACGTCAGCGTTCAGCCAGGCCGGGCCTGGCTAAAGAACCGCAGCCAGAAGAAACCGAGCCCCCCCGCCACCAGCGATGCAATCAGGATGGCCATTTTCGACGCATTGACGAGGCTCGCACTATCCGTAAAAGCCAGGTTGGCAATAAAGATCGACATCGTGAATCCAATACCCCCGAGCAGACCCGCTCCGAGAATGTGACGCCACTTGAGGTCGCCCGGCAGGCTGCAAACACCGAGCGTCACAGCCAGCAGGCAAGCCAGAAAAATACCCAGCGGCTTGCCAACGACCAAGCCACCAAGAATTCCCAAGCTGTTGCTGCCGAGCAGTTCATTCTGCCAGCCGCTGGCAATGACGATGCCCGTATTGGCCAGCGCAAAAACGGGCAGGATCAGGAATGCCACCGGCTTGTGCAACCAGTGCTCCAAGCGATGAGACGGCGATGACTCGTCTTCGGCGCGCCCCGAAAACGGTATGGCAAAAGCCAGCAAGACGCCGGCGATGGTGGCGTGTACGCCGGACTTCAGCATCAGGAACCACATCAACGCGCCACCCAGCAGGTAGGGCAACAACGACATCACCCGCAGGCGATTGAGGACGATCAGCACGCCAAAAACGGCCAGCGCCGCCAGCAGGTAGGCCGGCGAAAAATTCGAGGTATAAAAAATGGCAATGACGGTGATGGCGCCGAGATCATCCATGACCGCCAGTGCCGTCAGGAAAATCTTCAGCGAAGCGGGCACCCGACTGCCCAGCAAAGCCAGAACGCCCAGCGCGAAGGCGATATCGGTCGCCATCGGAATCCCGGCCCCGGCCTGAGTTGGCGTATCGCCATTCAACGCAAAATGAATGGCGGCCGGAACAACAATGCCGCCGATTGCCGCGATGATCGGGAGCAATGCCTTCCTGAAATTCGACAGTTCGCCGACATACAGCTCGCGCTCGAGCTCCAGGCCGACAAACAGGAAAAACACCGCCATCAACCCATCGTTGGCCCAATGCTCAAGACTCAGCCCGGCCACGCGAATATGCCAGAAATCCAGATACGCCGGCCCGAAGGCCGAATTGGCGACCAGCAAAGAGAGAATCGTGCAGAAAATAAGCACGATGCCACTCGATTTCTCGGACTCGAAAAACTGGTTGAACGTAGCGGAAAGCGTTGTCTGAAGACCGGTCATGCAATTCCTTCGGCAAGGCATCCCGCCAACTGGCCGGACGGGTTTTCAGCACTTTACTCGACCGCCCCCAAACGAGTCACCCGAGGCAAATGCACGGAAAAGACCATGCGCACCCTAAACAAAAGGCAATAACCCATGAACGTCAGTTGGTTATACCAATTATTGCGTTTCACAACACCAACGAAAACGCACTATCCCACATCTAATAAATCTAAAGCCTTAGAGAGTAATTTAGAAAACAGCGAATCAAGGGCAAAGGGAGTCGTCAATATTATTTTCTTGCTCTCAAAACTGTTTTTATAAGTTCTGCACCATTCACGCAGATAGTGATATCGGGGATATTCCAGGAAAGCACGAAGTTTATATAGCCTCCCTCTAGATCTGGCTTTAGACCGCTAAACGAATAGAAATCACAA
>Ga0316605_10000373_pt1 | contig 34361 bp, 30 predicted proteins | sample OWC_soil_day20_n_FD_207666 | JGI IMG/M metagenome (GOLD analysis project Ga0316605, IMG submission 207666) | Wetland soil microbial communities from Old Woman Creek delta, Ohio, United States - OWC_soil_day20_noCT | ecosystem: Environmental > Terrestrial > Soil > Wetlands | place: USA: Ohio...
CTCGGGCCGCCGCGTGCTGTTCTACAAGGGCGGCCGCAGCCAGGAGGGCATGGCCGCCGCCAGCAGCCACACCGGCGCCCTGGCTGGCGACCACGCGCTGCAGGCCGCCGTGCTGCGCCGCGCGGGCGTGATGCTCGCCGACCGGATCGAGGCGTTCGACGCGGCCCTCTCCTGGCTGGGGATCTACCCGGCGGGCCGCCCCGCCTCTGTGGCGATCATGACCAACGCCGGCTTCGAATCCGTGGCCTCCGCCGACCTGCTCAGCGGGCCCTTCCACGGCGCCGCCCTCACCCCGGCCGAGACCGCCGCCCTGACGGCCACCATCGAGGCCGAGGGCCTCACGGGGCTCGTGAGCCCGCGCCTGCCCCTGGACCTCACACCCATGGCCAACGAGGCCGCCTACCTGGCCTCGGCGAAGCTGCTGCTGGATACCGCGGCGGACGTGGTCGTCGTCGGCCTCGTGCCCCTCACCAAGCGCCTCAACACCACGGACCCCGCCGTCTTCGGGGCCTTCGCCGCGGCCCTGGCCGCGCTGGCTGAGCGGAGCGGCAAGTGGGTGGGCGTGGCCGTGGAGGGCGGGCACCTCTTCGACGCCTACCGCCAGGGTCTCCGGGCCGCCGGGCTGCCGGTGTTCCTGACCATGGAACAGGCTCTGGAGGGCCTGCGGCTCATCGCCTCGGAGATGTGACCGGACGCATGGACCGGGTGGAGAATCGGGATCAGACTCTATTTCGGACATTGGATACCGAAATGACCCGATTCCTTCCCCCCGCCCGCACCCTCCTCCCCGCCGAGCACGGCAGCTGGTTCATGCTGGGCTTTCCCATGGTGCTGGGCCTGCTCCTGCGGCCGAGCCTGGCGGGCGGCTGCCTCGCCCTGGCGGCGCTGGCCTTCTTCCTTGGCCGCCCTCCCCTCCGGCGGGTGCTCACCGGCCAGCAGGACGCCGCCCAGCGGAGGGCCCTGCTGCTGTTCGCCGCCCTGGCGGCCGCCTTTGGCCTCGGCGCGCTCCGCCTGGCGGGCCCCGGCTTCCTGCTCCCCCTGGCGTGCGTGACGCCGCTGATCCTGGTCGCCCTGTGGGCGGATGCGCGGCGGGCGGTGCGCTCCCTGGCGGTGGAGCTGGCCGCCCAGGGCGCCTTCGCGGGCCTGGCCGCGGCCATGTTGGCGGCCGGAGGCGCCGGCCTGATGGACTCGGGCCGGACCTGGCTCTTCGTCACCCTGGTGGGCGGCGCCAACCTGGCCCACGTGCGGCGCATCCTGGGCCACGCCCACCGCCTCGACGCCGCCGAACTCCGGAACCGGATGTGGCCCGTCCATGGGCTCCACCTCCTGCTGACAGCGGCATCGCTCCTCCTTCTCGCGCCCCGAGGAATCGCGGGCCAGGTCTGGTCCGCGTGGACCGTGCTGCTGTACCTGCGGGCCCTCGCCCCCTACCGGCCCATCCCGGCCCGCACCCTCGGCTGGCGCGAGGGCGGCCTGAGCGTGCTGGGCCTCTTCATCCTCTGGCGGGCCCTGGCCTGAGGCGGTCGCGCCAGGCCTCAGACCGTCTGACATCCATCACAACCGGCTGGACTCCGGAATCTCCAGCCACGATGCTGGTATCAGAACGGGGATTCCGGAATGCTCTTCTCCACCGCCACTGGCTATGCCCTCCGTGCCCTCGCGGCCCTGCCCGAGGATGGGACCTTCTGCCTGGCGAAGGATCTCTCCTCGAAACTGGAGCTGCCGGGACCCTACCTCGCCAAGATCCTCCAGGGCCTGGTGCAGGCGGACATCCTGGAATCCGTGCGGGGCCCGAAGGGCGGCTTCCGCCTCACCCGGCCCTCGCACCGCATCACGGTGGGCGAGGTGGTCGCGGCCCTGGAGGGGCCCGATGCCCTGGAGGGCTGCATCATGGGCTTCCCCACCTGCGGCGGGGACCATCCCTGCCCGCTGCACGACGCCTGGGGCGCCGTGAAGGCCCAGGTGAGCACCTCCATGACCGAGGCCACCATCCGCGATCTGCAGCTCATGGACCTCCGGCACCAGAAGGAAGCTGAAGGCCGGAGCGCCCGGAAGGGTTAGGGTCCGTTTCAGAGCTGAAACCCTGAATCGCGGCCAGCCCCCAACCATTCAGACTCCGGCCCCGGGGTAGGATCATGACCTGATGAGCTGCGACGCCCCCGATCTCCTGCCTTTGGATGAAGCCCTGCGACGGCTCTGGGAGGCCCTGCCCGGGCCCGCCCTGCCCGAGGTCCGCGCCGAACGGGACGATCCGGCCACCGACCGCGCCGCCATGGACGGCGTGGCGCTGCGGGCCGCGGAGGGCCGGACCCCCCGCCGGCTGCTTGGCACCCTCTTCGCCGGGGACGACCCGGCGGCCTTCCGCGTGATCGCCGGGTGCGCCGTGCGCATCATGACCGGCGCCGCCCTGCCCCCGGGCGCGGATGCCATCGTGCCCGTGGAAGACCTCGACACCGAGGGGGACTCGGTGCGGCCGCGGGTGGAGCCGAAGCCCGGCGACCATGTGCGGCCCCGCGGGGACCAGGCCCGGGCCGGCGACCTGCTGCTGCCGGCGGGCACCCCCATCAACGCCGCGCGGGTGGCCCTGCTCGCCCAGGAGGGCCTGGGCCTGCCGGCGCAGCCGCGCATCAAGGTGGGCGTGGCCTCCACCGGCGATGAACTGGTGCCCGATCCCGCGCCGCACCAGATCCGCGATTCCAACGGCCCCATGCTGGCGGCCCTGGCCCGCGGCCTCGGCGCCGACGTGACGCTCCGCCCCAGCCTGCCCGACGATCCCGCCGCCCTGGCCGCGGCCCTGCGCCAGACGGGGGACCTCCGCATCCTGCTCACCTCCGGCGGCGTGAGCATGGGCGAGCACGACCACCTGCCCGGGGTGCTGAAGGACCTCGGGGCCACCATCCTCTTCCACCGGATCCGCCTCAAGCCAGGCAAGCCCATGCTCGCGGCCCGCCTGGGCGACCTCCTGGTGCTGGGCCTGCCGGGCAATCCCGTGTCGGCCTACCTCAACGCCCTGCTCTTCCTCGGCCACGCGCTGGCCCGCCTGGAGGGGCGCGCGGCGCCGGACCTCTGGCGGCGGGGCCGCCTCACCGCCTCCGTGAAGAACAAGGGAGACCGGCCCCTCCTGCATCCCTGCCGCCTGGTGGACGGGCACCTGGAGCCATTGCCCGGCAAGGGCTCCGCCGACCTCGTCACCCTCGCCAAGGCCGACGCCTGCGCCTGGATCGACCAGGGCGGCCTGGAGGCCGGCGCCAAGACCCGCTGGCTGTCGCTGGTCTAGGGTTCCAGGCGCGTCCTGAATGGAGAACGGCGCCGCGTGGCGCCGTTCTCCATTCAGGCTGGCGGCCCGGTCAGCCCTTGGCGTAGCGCTGCAGCTTGCCCAGGTCGAGGATGCGCACCACGGGGAAGGTGCTCTGGATGAGGCCGAGGTCCGTCAGCAGGCGCAGGGCGCGGCTGAAGGCTTCGCGGCTGGCGCCGATGCACTGGGCCAGGTCCTCCTGCGTCTCCTGGAATTCCACCAGGGAACGCATGGGATTGGCCTCGTGGGCCTCGAGCAGCAGCTGGGCCACGCGCTCCGGCACGCTGTGCAGGCTGAGGGTCTCCACCAGGGTCACGAGGTGGCGCACCTTGGCGGAGAAGTGCTGGATGATCATCTCGGCCACCTCGGGGTGGCGGTGCACGATCTGGCGCAGGGGCGCGGCGGGAATCAACCAGCACTCGGTTTCGCCGTGGGACTCGGCGCTGCTGGCGATGGAGGCGCCATCGAAGACGGACACTTCGCCCACGCAGTCGCCGACCTTGAGGAACTGGAGCACCTGCACCCGGCCGCGGCCGTCGGTGCGGAAGACCTTGAGCCCGCCCTTGACCACCACGTACACGCCCGGCACCTGGTCGCCCTGGGTGTAGACACGCGCGCCATCAGGGAACCGTCGCAGCTCGGCGATGCTCGCCAGCTCTTCGGCGGCGTTCATCGGCAGCCCGGCCAGGAACTCGATCCTTCTCAGGTTGAGGACGGCTTGAGGCATGAGACTCCACCAACGCTTAGGACTGTTATCGCACAAATCAACGCGGATTGTGATCCCGATCACGACCCCGGCCGGTAGGCGACCATTACTTTACCGCGGGGTTGGAATTTCGCTCGTGGAATTTCAAAAAGGCCAAGGCCCCGGCGACTCCTGCCCACCGGGGCCCTGGTCTCGTTCTCGGTCTCGATCTCAACCGACGTTCCGGCTCGCCTGAGAGGTCCGGATGTCCGATCGGATCGGGGTCTACTTGACCCGCTCCATGAACGTGCGGTCCACCGTGTTCACACGGATCTTTTGTCCCGCCTCCATGTATGGGGGCACGCCCACGCTGATGCCGTTGTTCAGCTTGGCGGGCTTGTACGAGCCCGTGGCGTTGGCGTTCTTCATCACGGGGTCGGTCTCGACGATCTCGAGGACCACGCTGGGCGGCAGGGTCGCGCTCATGGGCTGACCCTCGTAGAACTCGATCTCGACCTGCATGTTGGGTTCGAGGAAGACCAGGTCGTCGCCCAGGATCTCCTTGCTCACTTCCAGCTGCTCGTAGGTCTCGTTGTTCATGAACACGAGATGGTCGCCGTCCTCGTAGAGGTACTCGAGCATGTGCTGCTCGAGGCTGGCCTTGTCCACCTTGTCGGCGCTTCCGAAGCGGTTCTCGCGGTTGATGCCGTCCTTCAGGCGCTTCATCTTCACGACCACGCGGGCCGGCAGGTTGCCGGGAGTCTGGTGCTCGGTGCTGATGACCCGGCACAGCTCGTTCTCGAAGTTGACGATCATCCCGGCGCGAACCTGGGTGGCGTTGATGAAGGGCATGGGGAACTCCCGGAGGGATAAGGGGGGAAGGCGGCGGGAAGAAGAAAAGGCCCCGATCACGATCAGGGCCTTGGTGTGGTGGGCGTACCAGGATTCGAACCTGGGACTTCTACCGTGTGAAGGTAGCACTCTACCGCTGAGTTATACGCCCGCGGTCGAACAGAATACCGCAGGCGTCCTCCGGTTCCAAGCGGGAATCACCGATGGGCCGCCCGCCGCAGGGCCGAGGCGAACCGAGGGGCCTCGTCGGCGCGCAGGCCGCAGAGGCCCACCCGCAGCCCTTCCGGCAGAGGCACGGTGAACACCCCGTCTGCCTTCAGTCGGCCGCAGGTGGCGTCTGGATCCCCGGCGGGCACGGTGACGAAGAAGCCGCCCTGCCAGTGGAGGGCCGCCATGCCCTCTGCCTCCAGGGCCGCATCCAGGGCCACCGCCCGGGCGCCGAGCACGTCTGACCAGTGCCGGTGCTCGTCCGCCAGCCGTGCCTGGGCCTTGCCGTCCCGCGCCAGCCGCAGCATCAGCGCCTGGGGGGCCCGGGCGCAGTTGGACCAGGTGCCCCGGCAGGACTGGTTGAGGGCGGCCTGCAGGGCCGCGTCGCCATTCCAGGGGAAGGCCAGGGCGCCGCAGCGCGCGCCGTAGAGCGTCATCGATTTCGACAGGGAGAGCGAAGCCCCCACCAGCACCTGGCCCTCGGTCCCCAGGGCGGCGTAGTCGGCCAGCGCCGCGGCCACGGCCCCGGGTTCCTTCGTGTAGTCCAGGTAGGCGAAGTCCAGCAGCAGCGTGACGGGTCCGAGGGCCGAGGCGTCGCGCAGCAGGCCCAGGAGCGCGGCGCGGTCCGCCGGGGAGAGGCTGCGCCCCGTCGGGTTGTGGCAGGGATCGTTGAGCCAGACCATCACCCGGCCCTGGGCCTTCATCAGATGGCGCAGCGCCGCATCCCAGGCCGCCACGTCCAGCCCCTCCCCCACCCCGGGCCAGGGCGCCGTCGCCAGGTGGATGCCGTTCTCGGCGGCCAGGGTGGCGTAGGGTCCCCAGTAGGGCGCCGTGGTGAGCAGGGTCTGCCCGCGCTCCAGGAAGTTGCGCAGCGACAGGGCCAGGGCCCCGCTGCCGCCGGGCGTGGCGCAGGCGGCGCCGGCGGAGGCCAGCAGCGGCCAGTGGCGCTGGACGAGGGCTTTCAGAAAGGCGGGATCGCCGGCGATGGGCGCGTACGGGGCCACCTCCAGGGCGCCCAGCTGCCGCCAGAGGTCCATGACGGAATCCAGCACCACCAGCTGCCCCGCGTCGTCGAGCAGGGCGCCCACCGTGGCGTTCAGCACCGCTTCGCCGGCCTGCTTGCGGGCCTGGGCCTCGGCGTTCAGCGCGAAGATGGGATCGTCCGCCGGGAAGGCGCGCCGGGTGGGGATGAGCTGGTCGGTCATGCCCCAGGGTACCCTGAAGGATGGCATCGTCTGCATCCGCCCCCCGCATTCCCGCCGCCCTCCTGATCCTGGGCGGCCTTCTCGCACTGGCGCCCTTCACGCCGGCAGCCGCGGCGCTGGTGGGCGGCGCCCTGCTGGCGCTGACGGTGGGCAACCCGGCCCAGGCCTTCACGCGACAGTGGACGCATCGGCTGCTGCCCCTGGCCGTGGTGGGCCTCGGTGCGGACATGAACCTGAAAGCCGTGGCCCGCGCGGGTCTGCACGGCCTGGGCTACACCGCGCTGAGCATTGTCCTGGTGCTGGCCCTGGGCTGGTGGCTCGCCCGCTGGATGAAGGTGGCGGGTGACACGGGCCTGCTGATCTCCGTGGGCACCGCCATCTGCGGCGGCAGCGCCATCGCTGCCGTGGCGCCGGTGCTGCGGGCGAAAGAGCACGAGATCTCCGTGGCGCTGGCCACGGTGTTCCTCCTCAACGCCGTCGCGCTGGTGATCTTCCCGCCCCTCGGCCACGCCGCGAGGCTGGGCCAGGAGGCTTTCGGCCTCTGGTCGGCCCTGGCCATCCACGACACCAGCTCCGTGGTGGGCGCGGGACTGGCCTACGGCCCCCGGGCCCTGGAGGTGGCCACCACCGTGAAGCTGGCGCGGGCCCTGTGGATCGTGCCCCTCACCATGGCCATCGGCTGGTGGGTGGCGCGGCAGGCCACGGTTTCCGCCGACGCGCCGCCGGTGAAGAAGCCCTGGTTCATCGCGGGCTTCCTCGTCGTGGCTGCCCTGGTCACCTTCGCGCCCGCCCTGCAGGCGCCCGGCCACCTCGTGGCGGTGGCCGCCCGGCGCCTGCTGGTGCTCACCCTCTTCCTCATCGGCGCGGGACTCGGCCGGGAGGCCCTGCGCAGCGTAGGGCTGCGGCCCTTCTTGCAGGGCCTGGTGCTGTGGCTCATCGTGGGCGCGCTGGGCCTCGGCGCCGTGAAGGCCGGCCTGCTGACGGTGGGCTGACGCACGCTGGAATAGGCTCACGCTGGGGTAGACTCTCCGGCTGGAGAATGCCCATGATCCGCCCCTTCCAAGGCATGGTTCCGAAGCTCGGTTCGCGCGTGTTCGTGCCCGACAGCGCCCTGGTGCTGGGCGACGTGAGCATCGGCGACGACGCCAGCATCTGGTTCAACTGCGCCATCCGCGGCGACGTGAACTGGATTTCCATCGGCGCGCGCACCAACATCCAGGATGCCTGCTGCCTGCACGTGACCAACCGCAAGTGGCCCCTCCTCATCGAGGAGGAGGTGAGCATCGCCCACAACGTGATGCTGCACGGCTGCACCATCCGCAAGGGCGCCCTCATCGGCATGAGCACCACCATCATGGACGGCGCCGAGATCGGCGAGGGCTGCCTCGTGGCCGCGGGCAGCCTGGTGCGCGAAGGGTTCAAGGCCCCGCCCCATACGCTGGTGGCCGGCTGGCCCGCCGTGGTGAAAGGCCCCCTCAGCGAGGACCAGCGCCAGCTCGCCGGCAACGTCTGGGGCCGTTATGTGCGCTACAAAGAGGCCTATTTCGCCGACGGCTGGCCCATCGCCGAGGCGCCCCGGATCGAGGCGCCGCAGCCGGGCTTCGCCGAGGGGCACCCCTACCCCTGACGCGGGATCCGGGTCAGGACTGGGGCGGTTCCGCCGGGGCCTGCACCACGTCCCAGCCGTCCTCGGTGCGGCCCTGGACCTGCTCCTGCGTGTGGGTGATCAGCTCGCCCTCCAGGGTCTGGTCATGGCCGCCCCGCCGCACCACGGCCCGGAACTGCAGCGACCAGATGGTGACGCCGCCCTCCTGCTGCTGGTCCGCGTAGATCATTACCGTGCCAGAGGGGCCCGTCTGGCCCCGCTGGAAGGCGGGCGCCGTGGGCGTCACCGGGTTCCGCAGGGCCAGGAGCGCCGGGTCCGTGGCGAGGGCCTGGAGGATGGCGTCCTGGGAGGGGACCTGGCCCGGCGCCTTGGCCTGCATGGCCTGCAGCGCGGCCTCGGCCTGCGCGCGGGCCTTTTCCAGGTTGGCCTTCACGGCCACCTCCCGCGCCCGCTCCCGCTGGGCCAGGAAGGCGGGGATGGCGATGGCGCTGGTGATGCCCACCACCGGCAGCATGAGCACCGGCAGCACCAGGCCGATGATGCCCGTGACCAGGCCCGTGGCGGGCACCGGCAGGTAGGCCTCGGGCTGAGCCTTGGCCAGGCGCTTCGCCTTGCCGTGCTGGATCAGGGCCACGATGCCCAGGACGATGGCCACGGGAATCCCCACGCAGGTGAGCGCGAAGACGATGGCGAGGATGCCGCAGGTTTTCGCGGCCTTGGCGCCAGGCGCGGGCGTCAGGAAGGCATCGGACATGGTGATCTCCAGGGGATGGGACCAGCATTCCACAGACGCGCCCGTCCCCGCCAGGATCCCCCCCTCCCCTTCCCTTGCGGGGACGGTTAGACTCTCCGGATCATGTCCCCCCTGCTGATTCTCCGCGTGCACGCCGATCTGCGCCTCGGGCTGGGCCATGTGGCCCGCGCCATCGCCCTGCAGGAGGCCTGGCGCGCCCTGGGCGGCGAGGCCTGCATCGCGGTCTCGGGCGATGACCGCGCCCGCCGGGTGGGCGGCGGCACCCATCCCTTCCTGGACCAGCCCCTGCCCTGCGCCACGCACGACCTCGGGACGGACCTCTACGCCCCCCTGCCCGCGGACCTCAAAGCCCGGGGCGCCGTGGTCCTGGTGGACCAGTGGGACACCACCGCGGCCTTCCTCCAGGGCCTGCGCCCCCTCAAGGTGGCGGTGATGGAGGACGACACCGACGCCCATGAATCCGCCGATCTGCTCTTCCAGCCCTACCTCGAGGGCGTCCGCTGGCCCGATCACCCGGTGAAGGTGATGGACGGCCGCAAGGTGCGGCCCTTCGAGACCATGTCGGGCGCCTGCCGCGTGGTGCGCGGCTCCCTCTTCATCACCGTGGACAAGACCGCCCTGGAGCTGCGCCCCAAGCGGATGCCCCTGCAGCCCCTGGCCGTCCACAAGCTGCTGGTCACCTTCGGCGGCAGCGATGGGCCGAACCTGGCCCAGAAGGCCTTCGACACCCTGGCCCGCCTCGCCGCCGAGGACCGCTGGCGCGGCGCCTGCACGGTGCTCGCCCCCAACGGCATCCAGGGCGATCCCTTCCCGGGCTGCACGGTGGTCCGCGGCCTTCCCGCCCTCACCCGCCGCATTCCCGATTTCGACGCGATCTGGTGCTCCGCCGGCGTCACCCTGGCCGAGGCGCTCTGCATGGGCGTGCCGGCGGCTGTCTGGGGCCAGAACGAGCGCCAGCACACGATCCTCTCGGACCTGGCCATGGCCAACGGGTGCTTCGACCTGGGCGTGGGTCCCGAGGCCGACCTCGCCATCGTGCGCGAGGCCCTGGCCCAGTGGCTGGGTCCCGAAGGCCAGGACAACCGGCAGGAGCAGGTCCGCGACGGCATGGCGCTGGTGGACGGCATGGCCGCCTCCCGCGTCGCCCAGGAACTGTGGCGGCTCGCGGAGCGCCCGGCCTAGAAATCCCGGCTTGACCCCCTGGCCACTCAACGATAAGCTTTCCCTTCTGTGAACTCGCCACCCCTGGGGTGGTGTCTTTGCAGGCTGATCGTGATCCCGGAGCAGGCCATGAGCACGTACTTCCCGAAAGCCAATGATCTCAAGCGCCAGTGGTTCCTGGTGGACGCCACCGGGATTCCCGTGGGCCGCCTCAGCACCGCCGTCGCGGACGTCCTGTCCGGCAAGAACAAGCCGACCTGGACGCCCTTCCTCGACACCGGCGACCACGTCATCGTCATCAACGCCGAGAAGGCGGTCCTGACCGGCAAGAAGGGCGTGCAGAAGTTCTACCGCCGCACCACCACCCAGCCCGGCTCCATGAAGGAAGTCCGCGCCGAGGTGATGAAGACCACCTTCCCCGAGCGCATCATCGAGAGCGCGGTCAAGGGCATGCTGCCCAAGGGCCCCCTCGGCCGGGCGATGTACCGCAAGCTGAAGGTCTATGCCGGCCCCGAGCACGAGCAGGCCGCCCAGCAGCCCCAGATCCTGACCATCCAGAAGTAGAGGCGAGGACCCCATGGCCATTTCCCAGAACTACGGAACCGGTCGCCGCAAGAGCGCGGCCGCCCGCGCCTTCCTCCGCCCCGGCACCGGCAAGATCACCGTCAACGGCCGGACGCTGGAGAGCTACTTCCCCAACGCCGTGCTCCGCATGATGGTCCATCAGCCCCTGGTGCTGGCCGACCTCGACGGCAAGTTCGACATGATCATCAGCGTGTGCGGCGGCGGCCCCGCCGGTCAGGCCTCGGCCATCCGCATGGGCATCTCCCGCGCGCTGCTGGGCTACAACGAGCAGCTCAAGTCCCTCCTGCGCGGCGCCGGTCTCCTGACCCGCGATCCCCGCATGAAGGAACGCAAGAAGCCCGGTCGCAAGGCCGCCCGTCGTCGCTTCCAGTTCAGCAAGCGCTAGTCGTTCTCTGGAAGGGGGAGCCACTCGGTTCCCCCTTCTGCTTTTCCGGTTCACGGGATTCCGTGGACGATTCGGGCCGAGGGATCCAACCCGACGCCTTTCATCCCACCCGCGGCGTCCTTCAACCATCGCCGCTTGACCAGGGAGGCCAGCATGGCTGCCATCCAGATGAAGGAACTTCTCGAGGCCGGTGCCCACTTCGGACACCAGACCAAGCGTTGGAACCCGAAGATGAAGAAGTTCATTTTCGGCGCCCGCAACAGCATCTACATCATCGACCTCCAGAAGACCCTGCGCCTCTGGAACACCGCCGCGAACTTCCTGACCAAGGCCGCCGGCGAGGGCAAGAGCTTCCTCTTCGTGGCCACCAAGCCCCAGGCCCAGGAGCTCATCGCCGAGCAGGCGAGCCGCTGCGGCGCCTTCTACGTCAACAACCGCTGGCTGGGCGGCATGCTGACCAATTTCAGCACCATCAAGAAGAGCCTTGAGAAGTTCCGCGAGATCGAGGCCACCCTGGCCGATCCCGCCCGCACTGCGCTGCTCTCCAAGAAGGAACTGCTCACCCTGAACCGCACGCGGCTCAAGCTCGAGGCTTCCTTCCACGGCATCCGCGACATGCGCTCGCTGCCCGATGTCATCTTCGTCATTGATCCGCACCGCGAAGACATCGCCGTCACCGAGGCCAAGAAGATCGGCATCAAGGTCGTGGGCATCGTGGACACCAACTGCGATCCCGACATGGTGGACTACGTGATCCCCGCCAATGACGACGCGATCCGCTCCATCCTGCTCTTCTCCGAGCGCGTGGCCGACTCCATCCTCGAGGGCCGCCAGTCCTTCCGCGACAAGGGCGACAGCGACGAGATGAAGAAGATGATGGCCGAAAAGATGGAAGTCGAGGGCTAGACCCTCCCCCGCTACCCTCATCAGCCATCAGAGGGCCCGCCCGCTGATGGCTGATGGTCTGAATCCCCAACGATCAGGAGATGACATGGCATTCACCGCCCAAGACGTGAAGGCGCTGCGCGAGAAGACCGGCCTCGGCATGATGGATTGCAAGAAGGCCCTGGAAGAGAGCAACGGCGACATGGAGCAGGCCAACGAGTGGCTCCGCAAGAAGGGCCTGGCCGCCTCCGCGAAGAAGGCCGACCGCATCGCCGCTGAAGGCATCGTCGAAGCCTACATCCACCCCGGCGGCCGCGTGGGCGTGCTGGTCGAAGTGAACTCCGAGACCGACTTCGTGGCCCGCAACGAGGCCTTCCAGCGCCTCGTGAAGGAGATCGCGATGCACATCGCCGCCGCCGATCCCGCGCCCCGCTTCGTCACCAAGGAAGAGGTCACCCAGGACTTCCTCGACACCGAGAAGCGCATCGCCACCGAGCAGGCGCTGGCCACCGGCAAGCCCGCCAACATCGTCGAGCGCATCGTCGAGGGCAAGATGAACAGCATCTTCAAGGAGGTCTGCCTCCTCGAACAGCCCTTCATCATGAACCCCGACCTCACCATCCAGCAGTACCTGTCCCAGAAGACCGCGGAGATCGGCGAGAAGCTGAGCATCCGCCGCTTCACGAAGTACATCATGGGCGAGGGCCTGGAGAAGCGCAGCGAGAACTTCGCCGCCGAAGTCGCCGCCGCCAAGTAAGGTTCGACCTTTCCGACCGAGGGCGGCATTCGTGCCGCCCTTTTTTTGAACACACGCTAGGCTGATCGCATCCGTTCCGAGGTCCCCATGAAGTTCAAGCGCATCCTCCTCAAGCTCTCCGGCGAAGCCCTCATGGGTGAGCAGAAGGGTGGCATCGACCCGGCCGTGGTCTCCATGATCGCGGATCAGGTGAAGACCATCCGGGAGATGGGCGTCGAAGTGGGCCTCGTCATCGGCGGCGGCAACATCTTCCGCGGCGTCGCCGGCGCCACCAAGGGCATGGACCGCACCACGGCGGACCACATGGGCATGCTGGCGACCATGATCAACGCCCTGGCCCTCCAGGACGCCCTGGAGCACAAGGGCGTCCACACCCGTACCCTGTCCGGCCTCGAGATGCCCAAGGTCACCGAGACCTACATCCGCCGTCGCGCCACCCGCCACCTGGAGAAGGGCCGCGTGGTCATCTTCGGCGCCGGCACCGGCAACCCCTACTTCAGCACCGACACGGCCGCCGCGCTGCGCGCCAATGAGGTCAACGCCGAAGTGGTGATGAAGGCCACCAACGTGGACGGCATCTACACCGCCGATCCCAAGAAGGATCCCACCGCCACCCGCTTCGACCGCATCAGCTTCCAGGAGGTGCTTGAGAAGGGATTGAAGGTCATGGATGCGCCCGCCATCGCCCTGTGCATGGACAACAAGCTGCCCATCCTCGTCTTCGACATGAACAAGCCCGGGAACCTCGTGGCCGCCGTCAAGGGCGAGGCCGTGGGAACCTTGGTCAGCTAAGGGTTTCGACCGCCTTGGTCATGGGGCGATGAGGCGCTCCTCCAGGATCCCCCGCACCGTCCTCAGCAGTTCCTCCGCGGTGAAGGGTTTGCGCAGGAACCGCACGCCGGGGTCCCGGGTGCCCTCCTGGGCGTTGTAGCCGCTCCACTGGATGACGGGGGACTGGAAGCCCAGGCCGCGCAGCCCCGCCAGGGCCTCATCGCCACCCATCTTCGGCATGGTGAGGTCCAGGACCACAAGGCGGAGTTCCGCCAGGCAGGTCCGGGCCAGGTCGAGCGCCTCCTGGCCGTCGACCGCGAGCAGCACCTCGAATCCGGCCTTCTCCAGCACCTGGCGAGCGAACTCGCGGATGCCCGGCTCGTCGTCGGCCACCAGGACCAGCCCGGATCCCGACCAGTTCGAATCGAAGGCCGCGGGCGCCGAGGCCTCGGGCACCGTCGCGCCGACCTGGGCCGGCAGGTAGACCCGGAAGAGGGTGCCCGTGCCCGGACGGCTCTGGATCTCCACGCCGCCGCCGTGGCCGCGGACGATGCCCTGCATGGCTGCGAGACCCAGGCCCCGCCCCGTGAACTTGGTGGTGAAGAAGGGGTCGAAGATGCGCGCTTGGGTTTCGGCGTCCATGCCCGCGCCCGTATCCTCCACCTCGACGTAGACGAAGGGGCCTGGCTTCAGGGTCTCCGCCACGCGAAGGCCGGTGACATCCGTTTCGCCCAGCTCGCGGAGCCCCGACCGCAGGTTGACCGTCCCTTCCGGATCCTTGATGGCCTCCGCCGCGTTGGTGACGAGGTTCATCACCACCTGTTGGAGCTGAGCCGAATCGGCCAGGACCGGCGGCAGGCCCTCGGCCAGGTCGAAGCGCAGCGCCACCGACTTCGGAATGGACACGCGCAGCAGCTGCGCAATCTCCTGGATGAGGCGGTTGAGGTCAAGGTGCTGGGCATGCACCATCCCGCGGCCCGAATAGGCCAGCATCTGGCGCACCAGATCCGAGGCGCGGCGGCAGGTGTCCTCGATGTTGTGGAGGCAGCCCTGAGCCACCTCCGGATCGTCCAGGGCATCCCGCAGCATGCCCGCGTTGCCCTGGATGACGGTCAGCAGGTTGTTGAAGTCATGGGCTACGCCGCCCGCGAGCAGGCCCAGGCTCTCGAGCTTCTGGGCTTCGAGGAGCTTGCGTTCGACCTTGAGCTTCGCCTCGTTGGCCTTCACCCGCTCGGTGACATCGAAGGCCGTGCCCAGGCCCACCACGCGATCACCCAGGACCACGGACCCGGCCGCGAAATCGATCCAGCGGGTTTCGCCGTCCTTCGTGCGGATGCGGAATTCGTAGCGGACGGGCACGGCGTCCCCCCGGAGCCGCGCCTGCGCCCGGGACTTCACCAGGTCCTGATCGAGCGGGTGCACCAGCTTCCAGAGGGGCGAGCCGACGATCTCCTCCAGCGGGTACCCCGTGATCCGCACCCCGGCGCCATTCATGTACTCGATGCAGTCGGAGTAGATGAAGATCGCACAGGAGGCGGTCTCCGCCACGGAGCGGAACCGGGCCTCGCTTTCCCGCAGGCGGTGGGTCAGGGCCTCCAGCCGAGCCCGGCCGTGCGCCAGGAAGAGGGTCAGGCCGAAGGCCAGGAAGCTCAGCAGCGCACCGCCCGTCGCGACCACCTTCGGCCGGTTCTCGCGGGCGGCGTCGGCCGGCGTCACGAAGCCCACCACCAGCGACCACTGACGGCCGCCGAACACCATCGGCATGCGCCGGGCGCCAGGCCGCACGGCCATGGCCGAGCCATTGCGCGCCAGGCAGAGCTCCCGGTCGTAGATGAGCCCTTCTTCTCGGCTGGCCGGGGCGTCGTAGATCTCCACATCCAGGCCTGCGATGGGGCTGGCCCCGTACATGGGACGAAACATCTCGCCCCCGTCCGCCACGCAGACCACCAGTCCCTGGAAGCCGGCGAGCCGATCCCGCGGGTCGTGGGGCACCAGGAAATTCCGATAGACGGGTAGCACGAAGGCGATGGAAGCGATCTGCTCGCCGGGCAGGTTGAGGCGGCCGGTCACCGAGAGCTCGCCGGTCTCACGCGCCCGGTTCGCCGCCGCCTGGAACCCCGCGAGCCCCAGCAGGGCCGACCCCTTCTGTCCCAGCCGCAGGGCCTCGGCCTCGGGTTCCAGCAGCGGAGCCGCGCCCCGCTGGCCCTCCATCACGTCGCGGGAGACATAGCCCAGCAGCCGGGTGCCCGGCGACAGGCGCCGCAGCTCGAGCCCGGCCACGAAGGCCCGCCAATCCTCGCTCCCCAGGCGGGGCCGCCCCACCACCAGGCCCTGCGCGCCCAGCAGCAGCTTGGTCTGCTCCTCGATGCGGTGGTCCACCGCTTCCCGCGTCTGTGCCAGGGCCGCGTCCAGGCGGCCGGCCTGGAAGCCCCGTTCCTGCATCGTGAGGGCGTGCCAGGCCCAGCCCGTGCCGAGGAGACCCAACAGGAGCACCAGCCAGGGCGAGACGTGGCCCAGCAGCTGGAACAGCCATCCCCGGCGGGCCCGGGGGGACAGCAGGTGGAACGGGGACATGAGGGCCAGCTTACCCGGACCGGGTAATTCCGTCAGACTCAAGGTCATGGACGATTTCCTCACCGGCCTGCCCGAGGCCACGGTCCTGCGGGACCCCAGCGACCTGGAGCCGTTCCTCCGGGACGAGTCCCATGTGCGCGGCGTCCTCCCGCTGGCGGTGGTGAAGCCTCGCGGCCCTTCGGCCCTGCGCGAGCTGGTGCGCCGCGCCAAGGCCGAGGGTTTTGGCCTCGTGCCCCGCGGCGCAGGCACCGGCAAGGCCGGTGGCTGCGTGCCCACGGCACGCACGGTGGTCGTGGACCTCTCCCAGTGGCCCGGAGACATCGCCGTCTCGGCCCAGGACCTCAGCCTCAGCGCCCCGGCCAGCGCCCCCTTGCGCGACGTGAAGGCCGCGGCGGAGGCCCAGGGCCTGTTCTACCCGCCTGATCCCAATTCCTGGGAGAGCTGCGCCCTCGGCGGCACCCTCGCCACGAACGCGGGAGGGCCCAACGCCTGCAAGTACGGCATGACCCGCCACTGGGTGCTGGCCGTCGACGCGCTGCTGGAGGATGGCGAGATCCACCGCTTCGGCATCAGCAGCGTGAAGGCCAACGCGGGCCCGTCCCTCGGCCAGCTGCTCATCGGCAGCGAGGGCGTGTTCGGCCTCATCGTGGGCGCCACCCTCCGTCTCACGCCCCTGCCCAGGGAGCACGCCACGCTGCTTCTGCCGGTGCGACGCTGGGAGGATCTGCTGGACCTGCCGGGGCGCCTCTGTGCCGCCGGCTATCAGCCCAGCGCCTTCGAGTTCTTCGACCCCGCCGTGCTGGCCGAGCTCCGCGCACATGGCCCCGAGGAGGCCCGCCGTCTCCCCGGCGAGGCCCTGGCCATCCTGGAATTCGACGAGCGCGGCTGCACCGCCGAGTCCTTCCTCGAAGGCCTCCTGGACCTGCTCGGGCCCATGGCCGAAAGCCTGGAACTCGCCTCGGATGAGCGCCAGCGCAAGGCCATCTGGGCTGTCCGCCGCATGACCAGCGCATTCCTGAAGGAGCGCCATCCCGGCAAGGTGAGCGAGGACATCGTCGTGCCCCGCAGCCGCCTGCGGGCCTTCTTCGAGGGTCTCGGCCGCCTCGGGGCGCCCTGCGTCACGTACGGGCACCTCGGCGACGGGAACCTGCACGTGAACCTGCTGGCGGCGGACAAGACCGACCCAGCCCTGTTGGAACGGCAGCTGAACGGCCTCTTCCGCCTCGCTCTGGACCTGGGCGGAACGCTCAGCGGCGAGCATGGCATCGGCCTCGCCAAGCGCGAGGCCTTCCTCACCTTGAGCGACCCGGCCCACATCCGGGCCTTGCGCGCCGTGAAGCGCGCCCTCGACCCCTGCGGGATCTTCAACCCGGGCAAGGTCATCTAGGGCTTCAGGAACCTCCCTTCACGTGAACGGGCCCGGACAGCCCGATCAGCCGTTCGAAGTTCTGGAGCTTCTCGATGTGGGAATCCAGCAGCCGGGTGCCCGACGAGGCCACCAGCATGCCCATCCGGGTGGTCACGTCGGCGGTCAGGACCATCCCGGACTGGAGGTCCTTGAGGGCCACCACCCGCGGGGCATCCTGCGGCACCGCGAGGGGCGGCTCCGACGCCACGGCGGGCCGCGGCTGCTGGAGGATGGCCTCCAGCTCCTGTACGACCTGCGGGTCATAGACGCCCCGCTTGAGCTTGAGCTGTTCCAGGGCCACCAGGCGAGATCCCCGCCGGTCCTCGATGTCCTGGAAATCCGACAGCACCCGGAGGATGCGGGCGCCAAGGGGGATGTCCTCGCCCTTCACGTCATCCGGCGGGTGCCCGCCGCCGCCGTAGCCCTTGTTCTGGTACCGCACGATCCGCGCCACCGTCTCCAGCCTGGGGATGCCCTCCAGCAGGCCCGCCACGAACCCGGGCATCCGGTGGAAAGCCGCCTCCTCCTTGGGAGTGAGGGGATCCCCCCGGCGTTCCTTGGCCACCAGGTCCGCGGGAAGGGTGACCAGACCCAGGGGGGCCATCATCGTGGCCACGCCGATCTCCCAGGCCTGGTCCACGTGGAGCCGCCGGGCGATCTCCGTGGCCCGCTCGCGGATCAGCTCGGCCCGTCCGAACGCGTAGGGGTCCGCCACGGCCAGGATCTCCGTCAGGACCTTCAGGCTTCCGGTGAGCGTCTGGTCCAGGAGTTCCCGCTCGGCGGACTCGAGCTGGTGCTGCCGGAGCGCCGCGTCGAGCATGCCGCCCAGGTCCTCGGGCGAACAGGGTTTGGTGAGGAAGCGGAAAACCCGCCCCTGGTTGATGGCTTCCATGGCCGTGTGCTGGTCGAGGTTGCCCGTGAGCATCAGGCGGATCGTCTGCGGCCAGGCTTCGCGGGCCTTCTTCAGCAGCTCCACCCCGTTCATGCCAGGCATCTGCATGTCGGCCACCAGCACAGCGTAGGGACCGTGCTGTTCCATGGCCTGGAGGGCCTGGGCACCGCCGAGCGCGATGTCTAGATCGAAGCGGCGCCGCAGGGTCCGATGCAAGCCGGCCAGCACGTTCTCGTCATCGTCCACGAGCAGGATCTTCAAGTCCACGGGAGTGCCTCCTCGATCCGGTCCGGGCGGACCAGGCATGGGTTCCAGGCAGCGATGGTCCAGGTCCGCGCGTTCACGGGGTCCCCGCTGTGTCCGTCGTCAAGGGCAGGTGGATGGTGAAGAGGGTCCCCTGCCCCGGTTCCGTTTCGAATCCGATGGTGCCGCCGTGCTTGTCCACCACCACGGAATGGGCGATCGCCAGGCCCTGACCCGACCCCCGGCCCACGCCCTTGGTCGTGAAGAAGGGATCGAAGACGCGGCCACGAATGGCTTCCGGGATGCCGCCGCCGGTGTCCTCCACCTGGATGGCGACCCGGTCTGTCTCGGCCCGGGTGCGGACCGTGATGCGGCCCTTCTGCCCCGAACTCCCGACCCGGTCGCCGATGGCATGGGCCGCGTTGACGATGAGGTTCAGGACCACCTGGTTGATCTCTCCCGAGTGGCAGGGCACGGCGGGGAGGGTCGGGTCGAGCTCCAGCACCAGGTCCGCGATGTACTTCCATTCGTTCCGCGAGACGGTGACCGTGCTCTCGATGGCCCGGTTCAGGTCGGCCAGGGTCTTGCTCTCGCTCCCTGGGTGGGAGAACTCTTTCATGGCCCCCACGATCTTGCCGACCCTGGCCACGCCCTCCAGCGATTGCCGGGCGGCCTTGGGCAGTTCCTTCCGCAGGTAGTCCAGGTCCGCCGCGGCCAGGCGATGGTGGAAGGCCTCGAACTCCGCCTCCAGGTCCGCCCGACCCGACCCCAGAGGAGGAACCGCCTCGAGCGCGCCCAGAAGCTCCCCGGCCGCCTCCTGGATGAAGCGCAGGTTGTCCCCGATGTACTGGATGGGCGTATTGATCTCGTGCGCGATGCCCGCCGCGAGCTGGCCGATGGACTCGAGCTTCTGGGCATGGCGAAGTTCCACCTCCATCCGCTGCCGGGCCTGCTCGGCGGCCTCCCGTTCACTGATGTCCCGGGAGATCACGAGCAGCCCTGCGGAGGAGCCCTTCTTCTCGCCATCGCGGATCGCCACCATGTGCGATTCGAACCGGCCCGAGCTTCCATCCTTGCGGATCAGCCGAACTTCCATCGTGATGGAATCGCAGTGTCCATCCATGATCGCCTGGATGGTCCGGCGGACCCGATCCCGATCCTCTTCGTGAATGATCTCAAGAGGGCTGTGATGGATCAGCTCCTCGGAGGAATAGCCCAGGAGCGACGTATAGGAAGGGCTGCAGTACGCGCGCCGGCCGGCCTTGTCTGCCAAACCGATGAGGTCCGCCGCGTGCTCCGTGATCAGCCGGAAGAGGTTTTCGCTCTCGCGCAGCCGCTTCTCGAACAGCCGGCGGTCCGTGATTTCCCGATGGGCGAGGACGATGCGCTTCAGCCCTTCATCCTCAAAGCGGTTCACCGTGACCGCGTACCAGTGCGTGGGATCCGGCCCCCCCTCGGGATATTCGAAAACGAACGTCTCTCGGCCGCCCTCCATGACCTCGAGGGTGCCCATGGAGACTTCCGCGTGAATGCCCCCCTCCGCCACGACCCCCGAGCACACCGCACCGTAGTCCTCGCCCGGCCTGAGGTCATGCACGAGGGGATTCAGGCCGTTGCGGAAATCCATCCAAGCGGCATTGACGGCCAGGATGCGGCCTGATTCGTCCAGGATCGCGATGGCGGCCGACAGGGTATCCAGGGTCGCGGAGAACAAGCGCTCCGAGGCCCGAAGGCGGCCCTCCACCTCCGACCATCGCCGGCTCTGCTCCAGGCGTTCGATGGCCAGGGAGATGTCTTCCGCCACCCGCTCGAGCAGGTCCACCACCTCGGAATCGAAGGCTCCCACCTCCACCGCGTAGATGGCCAGCGCGCCGCGGACCTGACCCCGCACGATCAGGGGGAAGGTCGCGGAGGCGCGGACACCCCGCGCCACCGCCAGGGCCAGCAGGGAGCTCGTCCGTTCATCCGACTGGAGGTCATTGCTGAGCGCGAAGTGGGCCTCCCGGCAGGCCTGCCCCACCAGGCCCCGCCCCCCGGGAACATCCGGATCCGCGGAGGGACGAGCCTCCGTCACAAGCCTCAGTGCCTCCTCCGTGCCCACGCCCTGCAGGCTGCCGTGCAGGGCCACCGGAATGACGAGGCGCGTGACGGGATCCAAGATGCCGATCCAGGCCAGGCAGAACCGCCCGACCTCCACCACCACCCGGCTGCTCGCCTCGAAGAGCAGGTCGGTGGCGGGACTGAATTTCGCGATCCGGTTGATCCGGCAGAGGGCCTCGTACAGCTGGCCCAGCCGCAGGGCCCTCGCCTCGACCATCCGGGCCACCGACAGGTCGTAGCAGGAGCCCAGGAAACCCACGCACCCGCCTTCCGCGTTGCGGATCGGGCTCACCTGGTTCTGGACCCAGTGGTAGCTGCCATCCAGGTGGCGGAGGCGGAACTCCTGCTGGAAGGCCTCCGCGCCCAGGAACCCGTTCCGGAAACCCTGGAGGACCCGGTCCCGGTCCTCGGGATGAATCCCCTGAATCCAGCCATCCCTCAGTTCCTGGTCGGCCGATCTCCCCGTGAAAGCCACCCATCCCTGGTTGAAGCGGTCCCAATGCCCTCCCCGGTCCGCCCGCCAGATGGGATGCGGAAAGAGGTCCAGCAATTCCACGATGGACGGTTCTCCCTTGAGGTGGACGTCAGCCAGGGGCGAATCAGACATGGCCGTGCGTCCAGGTCAGGGCCTCGCGAACCTTCATCCTTAATTTCGCCGGCGTGAAGGGTTTCTGCAGGAAGGGGACATTGGGGTCCAGCACGCCGTGGCGCTTGATGGCCTCCGCGGTGTACCCCGACATGTACAGCACCGAGATGTCCGCCCGGATGGATTTCGCCACGTCGGACACGCGGCGCCCATTGAGCCCGGGCATGACGACGTCCGAGAGCAGCAGGTCGATCCGGCCCTGGTGCCGGGTGCAATGGCCGATGGCCTCGTCGCCGTTCTGGGCCTCCAGGACGGTGTACCCGGCCTGCCGCAGGGATTCGGCCACCACCATCCGCAGGTGCTCCTCGTCCTCCACCAGCAGCACGGTCTCGGTGCCCCCCTCGTCCACCAGGAAGACAGGCTCCGGCTCAGGGGGAACCACAACCCGGTCGCTCAGCTCCGGGAAGTAGAGCTTGAAGGTCGTGCCCACCCCCACCTCGCTGTAGAGCCAGATGTGGCCCCCGCTCTGCTTCATGACGCCGAACACCGTCGCGAGCCCGAGCCCCGTGCCCTTCCCCCGCTCCTTCGTCGTGAAGAAGGGGTCGAAGGCTCTGCTCTGAGTCTCCTTGTCCATGCCGAAGCCGGTGTCGCTGGCGGCCAGCACGACATGGGGCCCGGGGGTCACATCCGGATGGTCCCGGGCGTAGGCTTCGTCGACCTCCAGGTTCATGGTTTCGAGGATGAGCTTGCCGCCCTCGGGCATGGCGTCCCGGGCGTTGACCACCAGGTTGAGGATGACCTGCTCGATCTGGCCCCGGTCCGCGAAGATCCTGCGCAGGTTGTTCGCGGGGAGGGCCAGGAGCTCGATGTCCTCCCCCAGGATGCGCTTCAGGATGGGCTGGATGCCCTCCAGGACGGCATTGAGATCCAGGGATTGCGGAGCCAAGACCTGCTGGCGGCTGAAAGCTAGCAGCTGCCCGGTCAGCCGCGCGGCGCGCTCAGCCGACCGCTGGATCGCGTCCAGGTTGCGGTCCTTCCCGATTCGAAGCTCCAGACTCTCGGCCCCGGCGATCACCACGGTGAGCAGGTTGTTGAAGTCGTGGGCGATGCCCCCCGCCAGCCGGCCCACCGCCTCCATTTTCTGCGCCTGGCGCAACTGTTCCTCGCTGCGCTTCAGGGCCTCGTTCGCCTCCAGCAGCGCCGCCGTCCGCTCCTGCACGCGCAGCTCCAGCTCGGCCTGGAGCTGCCTGAGCTGCCGGTTCGCCTCCTGGAGTTCCTGGGCCCGCCGGAACACCTCCGCTTCCATCTGGGCCGCCTGACCCTTCAGCTCTTCGGCCAGTTCGCCCTGAACCCGATGGGCCTCCCGCAGCCGCACGAACTCCGTCACATCCTCCACGCGGTGGATGATGAACCGCACCTGCCCCTCGGGCGACAGGATCGGGGAGTTGACCGGGCTCCAGAAGCGCTCCTCGAAGCCACCGCCCTGGGAGGCGGGGCGCTGGATGTCGTACTTCTGGACGGCCATGGCATCGGCCCGTCCCAGGGCAAGCACCCGCCGGAGCGAGGCGCTGAGGTTGGCCACCCCGGTGGCACTGGGGTCATCGGGGTTGTCCGGGAACACGTCAAAGATGCCCCGACCGAGGATGTCCTCCCGGCGGGTCAGGGTGGCCGAAAGGTAGGCCTCGCTGACGGCCACGATGGCCAGGTCCGGGTCGAGGACCAGGTAGAGCCCAGGCACGGATTCAAACAGGCGTTTGTAATCCGGCTCCGGTGGCCCTGGGGTAGAACGCGCGATCTGCATGGTTCCGCCTTCGCTTGCGGTCACACAATCGCACAATACTGTGTCTCAATTTCTAATATTTGCAAGATTCCTTCTCGGCGGCCGCCCGGCTAGGCCGAAGGGTCTACCGGTCCGCAGGACCGTCAGGCCTCGCCGCCTTGGCCCCCGTCCGTGGCCAGGCAGGCCTTCCAGCGCGCGAAACGCTCGGCATCGATCATCACGCGCGGATGCAGGCCCCAGCGGCCATCCGCGAAGATGCCCGCCATGCCGCCGCCGCCGTGCCGCGCATCCGCCAGGTGCAGGGCCATCGAGAGGGGGAAGCCCACGCCGGGCGCCGTGGCCGGCGGCGCGTGGTGCTCCCGCACCGGCCGGCAGAAGGCGGGGGGCAGGCCCCAGAGGTTCAGGAGGTGGGCGCCCACCTGGGTGTGATCCACGCCGTAAGTCTGGTGCTCGAGCACCGCCAGGGGCACGCGGCTGGTCTGGGCCTGTTCGAGGATGGCCTTGTACCGGCCGGAGGGATCGGTGGCGAGCACCACCAGGCCCACATCGTGGAGCAGCCCCACCGAGAAGGCCAGATCGGCCAGGCCCGACTCGCCCTCCAGCAGCGCCAGCTTGCGGACCCCCGCCGCCACCTGGGAGGAGTGGAACCACAGCTTCTCCAGGTCGAGGCCCTGCGGACGCGGGGAGTCGAAGCCCGAGATGAGGCCCCGGAACATCACCAGGGCCCGGAGCGAATCCACGCCCAGCATGGCCACGGCCCGGCCCAGCTCGGAAACCGGACGATCCGAGGCGGAGTGCACCGAATTGGCCAGCTTGAGCACCTGGCTGGCGATGCCCAGATCCTTGCGGACCAGCCTGGCCACCTCGCCCATGCCCGCGTCCTCGCGCTGCAGCAGGGCCACCAGGTCCGTGTAGAGGCTCGGCAGGCTCGGAATCCGGTTCAGGCCGCCCACGAAGGCACGCACGGCACGCACGTTCGTCTCGTCGTCTTCGATGTCCAGGCTCTCCATCGCGTCGAGGAGAAAGGCCGGGGTCACAGGCTTGAGAAAGAGACGGTGCAGGTCCCCGTCGGCCTGCTCCTCCAGCTCGGCCATGGCGTGGTCGGCGAGGGCGATCCGCACCGTCCCGGGCTGCAGCTCGCGGACCTGGTGCAACAGAGCGATCCCATCCATGTCGGGCAACGCCCGGTCGGCGATGACGACGTCCACCGCGTCCCGGCCCAGCAGCGTCAGCGCATCGGCGCCGGTGGCGGCCACGAGGACTTCCCAGGTCCGGTGGGCCTGCCAGAAGGCCCGCCGGACCTGCTGGAGCAGGTCGCCGTCACCATCCGCCAGGAGAATCCGCATGGTTCCATTCCCCACTCGATCGCCCCCGGGGCGGTTCCCCATCATCGGTCCACTGGGTCGGCTGGGCGAGGGCCGTCCAGAAGATTCCTCGATCCAGCCGATTCCAGGCAGAATCAAGCCTCCGCCCTCCGGAGCCGCCATGTCCCCCCATGCCCCCCTCATCCTCGGCCATCGCGGCCTGTCCGCCTCGCACCTGGAAAACTCCATGGAGGCCTTCCGGGCTGCCCTGGCCGCGGGCATGGACGGCTTCGAGCTGGACGTGCAGCCCACCCGCGACGGCGTCTGCCTGGTGCTGCACGACGAGGATCTGGCCCGCACGGCGAACGGCGCGGGCCTGTTGCGGCAGATGAAGGCCACCGAGCTGCCGCCCCTGAAGAACGGCGAGCCCCTGCCCCGCCTGGCCGACGTGCTGGAGCTGCCCGCGAAGCTCATCAACGTGGAGCTGAAGGGCGAGCCGGGCTGGCAGCAGGCCCTGGCCGCCGTGGAAGCCGCCGAGGCCCTGGACCGGGTGCTCTTCAGCAGCTTCGAGCACAGCGAGATCCTTCAGCTCTGGGCCGCCTGCGAAGGCGCCCGCTGCGGGTTCCTGTGGGAGACCGACGAGGCCCTGGACCTCAGTGCTGAGGAACTGGCGGACCTGCCCGATGCCCTCTGGTTCCACCCGCCCCTCAAGGCGGTGGCCGCCCGGCCGGAGCTCTGGGCCCCCCACGCCGGACGCCTGGCCATCTGGGGCATGAAGTCCCCCGCGGAAGCCAAGGGGCTGCCCTTCGCCCCGGCGGTGCTGATCGCCGACGGACGCTAGGGGACCGATCGCCGCAAGAACCGGGTCGCCCGGGAAGGGCCGGAGGCGCAGGTTGGGAGACGTCACGGACGTGACCTTTCCGAGGTGACCTTGAGCTTCCGAGTGATCCCCATCCCCCGCCACCTGGCTGACGAAACCCGCGACACGCGGCTGTCCCCGGGCTTTGGCCACCCCGTGCAGGTCCACGTGGCCGGCGCGACGGGCTACGGCCCCTGCCGCGCCTGCCTGCGCCGCACCCGCGAGGGCGAGCGCCGGCTGCTGCTCAGCTACGATCCCTACCCCGAGCCGGATCAGGTCTCCGTGGTGGGCCCCATCTACATCCACGAGGAGGCCTGCGCCCCGTTCGAGGGCGCGGGCTTCCCCGAGGAGCTGCGGGGCCTGCCCATGGTCCTGCGGGGCCATTTCCGGGACGGCTCCGGCCTCGTGAACCGGGTCCTGGCGGGCGAGGCCCCCGAGCCGGCCATCGAGGCCCTGTTCGCCGATCCGCGCATCGGGTTCATCGCCATCCAGAATCCGGACGCGGCCTGCTTCATCGCCCGCGTCGAGCGCGCCTAGCCGGGGAGGTGCCCATGCCCCAGTTCCACCCGATGCTGGACCACGCGGCCATGAAGGTGGCCGACCTGGACGCCGAGGTCGCGCGGTGGCGCCGCCTGGGGCACGCCGCCACCTTCCCGGAACCCGGCCTGGCCATCCTGACCCTCGCGGGCGGCGCCCGACTGGCCCTGCTGGGCGACGGGGCGAGGCACCCGAGCCATCTGGCGCTGCGCGTGGCCGAGCGCGAGGCCTTCGATGAGATCGCCCGACTGGAAGGCGGCGTTCCCGTGGATCATGATGACGGCTCCCGCAGCTTCTACACCCGCGGCGGCACCGGCCTGGCGCTGGAATGGGTCTGGCGCCCCGCGCCCGCAACCGCCGCCCCCCTGACAGGAACCGAGTGATGGCCCTCAGCGACTATGCCAAGGTGGAAAAGGCCCTGCGCTTCCTGCAGCAGCATGCGGCCCAGCAGCCTTCGCTCGCGGAGGTGGCGGCGGAGGTGGGCCTCAGCGAGTTCCACTTCCAGCGGCTCTTCCAGCGCTGGGCGGGGGTGAGCCCCAAGCGCTTCCTGCAGTACCTGACCCTGCAGGAGGCGAAGCGGCTGCTGCGGGAGTCCCGCAGCGTGCTGGAGGCCAGCCTCGAGGTGGGCCTATCGGGCACCGGCCGCCTGCACGACCTCTTCCTCAGCCTCGAACGCATGACGCCGGGCGAGTACAAGACCAAGGCCGCGGGCCTGCGGCTCGGCTGGGGCGTGGCCGACACCCCCTTCGGCCCGGCCCTCTTCGCGGGCCTGGAGCGGGGACTCTGCGGGGTGGATTTCCTGCTGGGCGACGGCGCGGATGGGGCCCTCGCCCGGCTGCGCGACCGCTGGCCCGGCGCCCGGCTCGAGGCCATCCCCGCCCTGGCCCGCCACCACGCGGAGGCCCTCGCGGCCCGCCTGGAAGGTCATCCCGCCCCCCTCGGCCTGGTGCTCAAGGGCACGCCCTTCCAACTGCAGACCTGGGAGGCCCTGTTGCGCATCCCCGAGGGCCACGCCCTGTCGTACGGCGACCTGGCGACCCTGGGCGGCACGCCCGGCGCCAGCCGCGCCGTGGGCACGGCCCTGGGCCAGAACCCCATCGCCGTGCTAATCCCCTGCCACCGGGTCATCCAGGCCACCGGCGCCTGCGGCGACTACCGCTGGGGCGGGGCCCGCAAGCAGGCCCTGCTGGCCTTCGAGCGGGCGCGGCTGGAGGCCCGCTCGGCCTAATCGGCCAGGAGCCGTCGGCGCAGGGCCGACGGCTCCGCGGCCAGGCGCTCGCTCAGCAGCGGCAGGTGCAGCAGCGCGCTCAGCGCCGCGGGCAGCGGGATGTCGCGGCCCAGCGCCGGGGCCAGGGCCTCGCGGAATTTCGCCGGGTGGGCGGTGGCGAGGAAAACGCCCTGCTCGCCCTTGCGGAGTTGGGCCCGAAGCACGTGGCAGGCCACGGCACCGTGGGGATCCGCCAGGTAGCCCGCGCGATCCAGCTCGATCACGGTGCGTTCCGTCTCGACGTCGGTGCAGCTGCCCCAGCGGAGGGCGGCGGCCATGGCGTCGTGGTCGCCCCGGAACCGCGCGGAAATGCGCTCCCAGTTGCTGGGCGCGCCCACGTCCATGGCATTCGACAGCGTGGCCACGGAGGCCCTGGGCCGGTACTCGCCGGTGTCGAGGTAGTCCGGCACCACGCGGTTGGCGTTGGTCGCCGCCACGAAGGCGTGGATGGGCGCGCCCATGGCTTGCGCCATGAGGCCCGCGCAGAGGTTGCCGAAGTTGCCGCTGGGCACGGACACCACCAGCGGCGCGCCGCGCTCCGCCTGGGCCGCGGCCTCGAAGTAGTAGAGGGTCTGGGCCAGCAGCCGCGCGATGTTGATGCTGTTGGCCGAGGTCAGGTCCAGCCGCGCGGTCAGGTCGGGGTCTTCGAAGGCTCCCTTCACCAGCCGCTGGCAGTCGTCGAAGGCGCCCTCCACGGCCAGCGCCAGCACGTTGCCGCCGCAGGTGGCGAACTGCCGCTCCTGCAGGGGCGAGACCCGGCCGGCCGGGTACAGCACCACCACGCGCACCCCCGGCAGGCCGTGGAAGGCGCTCGCCACGGCGGCACCGGTGTCGCCCGAGGTCGCCGTGAGCACCGTGCGGAGCCGGCCGTCCGCGGCGTGGGCCAGCACGCGCGCCAGGAACCGCGCTCCGAAATCCTTGAAGGCCAGGGTGGGCCCGTGGAAGAGCTCCAGCGCCGAGACGAGCGCCTGCCCCGGTACCTGCACTGGCACCAGCGGCGCGGGGAAGGTGAAGGCAGATCGGGTCAGCGCCGCCAGGTCCGGGCGGGTGAATTCCCCCGCCAGGAGGCGGTGGAGGATCTCCGTCGAGCGCGTCTGGAAATCCAGCGCCAGCAGCTCGGGGCCATCGGCGAAGCGCGGGAGGTCCACCGGCAGGAAGAGGCCGCCGTCGGGCGCGAGGCCCGCCTGCACAGCCTCGAGGAAGGTCGCGGCGAGGCCCGGGGTGCGGGTGCTGGTCAGCCTCATGGATGCGCCTCCCGCCCGGGGTGGGTGAAGCCTGCGGTGACCACCCGCGCGCCGTCGGGGTCCAGCGCGCAGAGCCACGCCTGGCTCGCGAGGCCAGCCTGCCGGAAGGCGGCGGCCATGGCCCCAGCCACGGAAGTGGCCCGGGTTTCGTCCTCCACCACGGCGAACACGGAGGGACCTGAACCCGACAGGCTGCAGCCCAGGGCCCCGCGCTCCAAGGCGGCGGCCTGCACGGCCCGGAAGGCCGGCACCAGCGGCGCGCGGTGATGCTCCACCAGCGGATCCCGCAGGCAGCGCCCGAGCAGGGTCCGGTCGCCGCTGTGCAGCGCCTGCACCAGGGCGGCGAGGTTGCCCGCGAAATCCAGCGCCTCGGCCCATTCGGGTCTCGGCGGCAGCGCGCCGCGGCTCTCGGCGGTGGAAAGGCGGTACTCCGGGTGCACCACCACCAGCAGGAGGTCGGCGGGCCAGGGCAGACGCCGCGAGGCAGGCTGCCCATCCCGGCCCGGGACCACGAGCTGCAGGCCGCCGAGCAGGGATGGGGCCACGTTGTCGAGGTGCACCGCGCCGCTGGTGTGCCCTTCGGCCTTCCCCGCCAGGCCCAGCAGGGCGGAGCCATCGAGGGGGTCGCCGCAGAGCGCCTGCAGGGCCACCAGGGTGGCCACGATGGAACTGGCGCTGGAGCCCAGGCCGCTGGCCACGGGCAGGCGCTTCTCGAGGGTGAGGGCGAAGGGGCCGACGTCCCGGCCCTCGGCGCGGACCGCCGCCACGAAGAGGTCATGGGCCCGCTGGGCCAGATTGGGCCGCGGGTCCCCCGCCAGCGCCTGGGCGAAGGGCCCGGTCACCGTGAAGGACGAGACGGCCGCCGGCGCCACGTGGACGAGGTCGCCCAGGAGGCTGCCGTCCAGCGGCGCGAGCGCCGCGCCCAGCAGGTCGAAGCCCGCGGCGAGGTTCCCGATGCTGGCGGGCGCATAGGCCGTGAGGCCTCCCTGGGACATCGTGGGTTCCGCCATCACAGCCTCCGCGCCGGGCGGGCGCCGGGGGGCACCAGCCGCAGAATGTCCGCCAACACCCCCGCCGCCGTCACCTCGGCCCCGGCCCCGTAGCCCCGGATCACCATGGGGTGCGGCTGGTACCGCTCCGTGAGCAGGGCCAGGGCGTTCTCGCCGCCCTTGATGGCGGTGAAGGGATGATCCGCGTCCACGGCCAGCAGGCCTACGCGACAACCACTGTCCGAAAGCGATCCCACATAGCGCAGGGTCTTCCCTTCGGCCTTCAGCGCGGCCAGGCGGAGGTTGAACGCCGCGTCCAACACCGGGAGGCGGGCCATGAAGCCGGGGATGTCCCCGCTGGCGTCGAAGTCCGCCGGGAGCAGGCCTTCCACCACCACGTCCGCCAGCTCCAGCTCGTGGCCCAGCTCCCGGGCCAGGATGAGCAGCTTGCGCGCCACGTCCATGCCGCTGAGGTCGTCCCGGGGGTCGGGCTCGGTGAAGCCGCTCTCCTTGGCGAGGCGCACGGCTTCGGACAGCGGGACCCCGTCGCCCAGCAGGCCGAGGATGTAGGACATGGAGCCCGACAGGATGCCCTCCGCCTTCAGCACCCGGTCGCCCGTGAGCACCAGGTTCTTCACCGTGTCGATGATGGGCAGGCCGGCCCCCACATTGGCCTCGTAGAGAAAGCGCAGGCCCCGCCGGGCCGAGCGCTCCCGCAGCTCGCGGTGGAAGGCCTGGGAGCTGCTGTTGGCCTTCTTGTTGGCCGCCACCACGTGGAAGCCCGCGTCGAAAAGATCGGGGTACCGCGCCGCGAGATCGCCGCTGGTGGTGCAGTCCACCAGCACCGGCAGAGAAGGTGGACCCGTGCGAACCGCCTCCATGAGCAGGTCCAGGTCCATGGGCCCGCCCTGGGCCAGTTCTTCACGCCAGCGGCCCAGGTCGAGGCCCCGGGCGTCGTGGCGCATCCGGCGGCTGGTGGCGAGGGTGGTCACCCGCAGGTCCAGGCCCTGGGCCAGCAGCCGGTCATGCTGGCGCGCGATCTGCCCCAGCAGGCTGCCGCCCACGTTCCCCGCGCCCAACAGGTGGACGTCCACCACCACCTGGGCCCGGAAGAAGCGCCGGTGGATGTGGGCCATGGCGCGAGCGCCGTCGGCCTCCTCCACCACCGCGGAGATGATGCGCTCGCTGGCCCCCTGGGCGATGGCCACCACGTTGCAGCCCACTTCGGCCAGGGCGTCGAAGAAGGTGCCGGCCACGCCGGGCCGGGTGCGCATGCCGTCGCCCACGATGCTGAGCACCGACAGTCCGACGCGCAGCACCACGGGATCGAGGAAGCCCGCGGCGAGTTCCGCAGGGAAGGCCTCCTCGATGGCCGCCACCGCCGCGATCCCATCCGCCCGCCGCACGGCGAAGCAGATGGAGAGCTCCGACGAGCTCTGGGTGATGAGCACCACGGAGATGCCCTTGCGGGCGAGCGCGCCGAACACGCGGCCCGCAATGCCAGGCACGCCGGGCATCCCCGGACCCATGAGGTTCACCACCGAGAGATCGCGGAGGAAGGAGAGGCCCCGGACGCCACTGGGCGGCGGTGGCACATCCCGGCGGATGAGCGTGCCGGGCCGCTGCGGCTCGAAGGTGCTGCAGACCCGCACGGGGATGCCCCGTTCCCGCACCGGCGGGATGGTCTTCGGATGGAGCACCTTCGCGCCGAAGAAGGACAGCTCCATCGCCTCCTCGAAGCTCGCCTCCGGCAGGGGGAAAGCCTCGGGCACCAAGGTGGGGTCGGCGCTGTAGAGGCCCACCACGTCCGTCCAGATCTCGAGCAGCTCCGCCCCCAGAGCCGCGGCGGCAAGTGCCGCGCTGTGGTCCGAGCCGCCTCGGCCCAGCGAAAGGATGTGCCCCTCGCCGTCGCCGCCGAAAAACCCCGGCAGCACCCAGAGGTTCCCAGGCGCGGCCTTCACCGCGGCGAACCGCGCCTCGATGTCGGCCATCCGGGGCCGGGCCTGAAGAGGATCGCCTTCCACCCGGAGGCATTCCACGGGGTCGAGGTAGGCGGGCTCCAGGCCCCGAGCCTTCAGCAGGCCCACCAGGATGGCGCAGGCGGCCCGCTCGCCCAGGCTCGACACCTGGGCCAGCACCGAGGGCGGCCCCTCCTCCAGCAGCGCCATGCCGTGCAGCAGCCGGCGCCCCAGAGCCTCCAGCGAGGCCAGCGTCTCCTGCACCTCCGCGGCGCCGTCGCCGAGCTCCGCCGCCAGGTCCGCCACCACTTGAGCGTGCCGCTCGCGGAACGCATCGAGCAGCCGGTCGGCCCCCGCGCGGTCGGGCACCCGGCCGCCGTGCAGCAGCAGGTTGGTGATCCCCGCCATCGCCGAGGCCACCACGCAGACGCGGTGGGTCTTCCGGGCCTCGGCCACCAGGGCGGCCACATCGCGGAAGCGGTCGGCATCCGCCAGGCTGGTGCCGCCGAACTTCATGACGCGGATGGCCGGGGGCTGAGTCGGGGGCTGGTCTGAGGATCGTCCTGGAACGGGCGCCGAGGGGGACATGGGGGCTCCGGTGGGCTGGAACGGAAAAGGCCCCGCGGGGGTGACCGCGGGGCCGAGTCTGAAAAGAAGATTCAGGTCAGGCGCCCCGCGGTGCGGCAGGCGTGGTGTGGTTCATGGTCGCCATGTACGGCAGCCCGCCGTCGAGGGGGTTCCCCGGCGCGCAGGCGATGGCTTCCACAGGCTGATGCATGTCCGCCATCTTCAGGGAACGGCGCGAAAAGTCAACCCGCTTTGCCGGCCTTGCGGCCCAGTGCCACGCTGCTGCCGAGCCAGAGGCCCGAGCAGCCCACGGAGGCCAGGCCCACCGACACGCCGATCGCCAGGAGCGCCGTGGGCGCCCAGACCCCGAGCAGGTCCCCGCCCCGGTAGATGAAGGTGTCGATGAAGGGCTTCGATTTGTAGCGCTCCTCCGCTCCCAGGGGAATGTAGAGGATCTCGCGGGCGGGCCGGTCCACGGCGTAGTGCAAGCCGCGGCGCAGCACCTGGAAGAGGGCCAGCACCCCGAAGGTGGGCCAGGCCCAGAGCGCGCCGAAGCCCGCGATGGTGAGCACGGGGATGATGGACAGCACCACCGGGATGCCCAGGCCGGTGATGATGCGGCCCGTGAGGAAGACCTGGGTGACCAGGGTCAGCACGTTCACCCAGAGGTCCATGCGGGCGAACGCCACGGTGCGGGCGGCGGTGCCGCTGAAGGTGCGCTCGACGATGGCGCCCTGCTGCAGGTAGAGCAGGGTGCTGGTGATGGTGTAGAGCAGCATGTAGACACAGATGAGCTGCAGCAGCCGCGAGGTGGCGATGAGGCGCAGGCCCTCCAGGGGGCCGGGACCGGGCTCCCGCTCACCGTGGGCCGTGTCCCCCAACTGGAAGATCCCCGCCAGGCGCTTCACGCAGAAGACCGCGCCCTCCATGGCGAGGATCGACAGCAGGAGCAGGGAGAGAGGATCCACCTTCACATGCCAGGCCCCGAGCGCGAAACCCTTGGTGAGCAGGCCCGTCACCGCGGCCCCCGCGATGGCGCCCAGGGTGCCGCCGGTGGCGATGAAACCGAAGAGGCGCTTGCCCTGGCCTTCGGACCACACGTCCGACATCAGCCCCCAGAACACCGACACGACGAAGAGGTTGAAGACGCTGAGCCAGATGTAGAAGGCATAGCCCAGCGCGGCGCCGCCGTGGCTCGGCAGGAGGCGGAAGGCCAGGAAGAAGGCCAGCATGTTGAGCGCGAAGAACCGGTAGGCCAGCGGGATGAACCGCCGCCGGGGCAGGCGCGACACGAGGGCGGCGAAGGCCGGGTTCGCCAGCACCATGGCCAGGAGCGTGCCCGTCATGAGCCAGGGCAGCTTGTCGGCGCCCCGGGCGATGCCGATGGCCTCGCGCACGGGCCGCAGCAGGTAGAAGCCGAAGAACAGGAGGAAGAAATACAGGGTGGACCACAGCAGGGCCGGCGCCTCGCCCTCCTCCATCAGCACGAGGCGGCGGAGCAGGCGGCGGAAGGGGTGATCGGGCGTCATGGGCCATCCGGAAAAGGGTTGCAAGGGAAACGGAAACGAGTATATATCGGTTTACGATGCATCAACCCCCATCCCCTGCCGGAGGTCACCATGACCGTGTCCCGACGTGAATTCATCCAGTGGTCCGCCGCCGCCACGGCCCTGGCCGCCACCGGCCTCGACCTGTCCGCGGCGCCTGCCAAACCGAGCGCCAAGCCTTCGCCCAAGAAGATCCTCATCCTCGGCGGCACGGGCTTCCTGGGCCCCGCCACCATCGAGATCGCCCAGGCCCGCGGTCACCAGGTGACCATGTTCAACCGCGGGAAGACGCGCCCCGATCTCTTCCCCGGCGTGGAGAAGCTTCACGGCGACCGCGATCCCAAGAAGGGCGAAGGCCTGAAGGCCCTGGAGACCGGCACCTGGGACGCGGTCATCGACAACAGCGGCTACTACCCGCGCATGGTGGGGGCTTCGGCGGCGCTGGTGGCGCCCCGGGCCAAGCAGTACCTCTACATCTCCAGCATCAGCGCCTACAAGGAGCCCAACCCCGAGAACGGCACCGAGGACGCGCCCCTGGCCACCATGGCTGATCCCTCCCAGGAGACCATGGGCAAGACCTATGAGAACTACGGCGCGCTGAAAGCCCTCTGCGAGCAGGCCGCGGAAAAGGCCATGCCCGGCCGCACCACGGTCATCCGCCCCGGCTACATCGTGGGCCCCGATGATCCCACCGGCCGCTTCACCTACTGGCCCGTGCGCTTCGACAAGGGCGGCGAGCTCGCCGTGCCCGGCGCGCCCAGCGACCCGGTGTCGATCATCGACGTGCGCGACCTGGCGGCCTGGCTGGTGCACCTGGTGGAGCAGGGCACCGTGGGCGCCTTCAACGCCTGCGGCCCCGCCAAGCGCCTGCCCTGGGGCGAGCTGGTCGCCGCCTTCGGAAAGGCCGGCAACCCGAACGCCAAGCCCGTGTGGATTCCCGCAGACTTCCTCGCCAAGCAGGAAGGCATCGAGTTCCCCATCTGGGCCCCCTTCGTGGGCGAGACCAAGGGCTTCCACACCTGGCGCAACGACCGCGCCGTGAAGGCCGGCCTCACCTTCCGTCCCGCGCTGGAGACCGTGAAGGACACCCTGGCCTGGTACAAGACCCAGGAGAAGGTCGAGAAGGGCCGCACCCGCCTCGCCGGCCCCAACGCCGAAGCCGAAGCCAAGCTCATCGCCGCCTGGCGGGAAGCGTCCAAGCCCAAGGGCTGAGGGCCGTTGGCAGGAAGAAGCGCCGGGGCCCCCCCCGGCCCATCTTACGTACTAGGTCTGGAAGTAGTTCACCAGCATGTCGAAGGGTAACATCATGTCGGAGATGTTATCCGTGACCACGTCGCCGATAGAGAGGATGACCATGA
>Ga0316605_10000374_pt1 | contig 34195 bp, 34 predicted proteins | sample OWC_soil_day20_n_FD_207666 | JGI IMG/M metagenome (GOLD analysis project Ga0316605, IMG submission 207666) | Wetland soil microbial communities from Old Woman Creek delta, Ohio, United States - OWC_soil_day20_noCT | ecosystem: Environmental > Terrestrial > Soil > Wetlands | place: USA: Ohio...
GGCGCTATACCTCCCGGCTGATCGTACTTGGACTGCGTTGGTGTGAGCGGGCGATCGCCCGCTCACTCCAACCTTGGGCCATGCCTCGACTGATCTGCTCCCGTTCTTCGGCACTCAATTGAACATAAGCCATCTCAACTACCTCCTCCATTCATCTTCACATAGAGGTGTTGCACTTGATAGTTGAGACCGCCCTACTTCTCCGGTCGCAACAGCATCAGCCACGGCAGGGCAAGGAAGGGCCAGAACTGGCTGGTGAGGCGGGTGAGGCCGTTGAAGTTGAGGAAGTGGCCCGGGTCCCAGACCTGGAGGGTATTGAGCAGGTAGGGGTTGTCGGGCATCAGGTTTACCAGGGCGGTGCCGGCGAGCAGGGCGAGGGCGGCGCAGGCTTGTTGCAGACGACCGGGCAGGAAGGAGAGGGCGAAGCCGAGGATCAGGCCGATGCCCAGCCCGGTGAGGCTGCCGGGGGTGGCCCAGGCGAGGCCCTGATCGCCGTTCATCATCACCATCAGGGCGCCGGTCTTGATCGCCAGGGCGCCGCCGATCAGCCCGATGGCCCAGCGCCGCCGGGCAACCCGGCATAGGCTGCCGGCGATAAGGGCAATCGCCAGGGTCTGGGCGCAGACGGTGGCGGCTTCGATGTCGGCGAAGCGTCCCGCGGTGTAGGGCAGGGGGGCATCAAGTTCGAGCAGGGGGCGCACGTTGCCATTGCCGAACAGCAGGGTTTCCGGATTAAGCTGGGTCAGCAGCCAGAGACCCAGCAATAACAAACCCCAGTCGCCGGCACCACCGCCGACGAAGCTGTGGCCGCGAAGAGCGTGAAGACGGCCACCATCGAGCAGGCTCTTGCCACCCCAGGCACCGAGGGCGGCGCCGATCAGGCCGCCAATGCTGTTGGAACCCAGGTCGAGGTTGGAGGGGACGCGGCTGGGGAGGAAGTTCTGCGCGGTTTCGAGGCCGAAGCTCAAGCCGGCGCAGAACAGGGCGGCGGCAATGACGGCGGCGATGCGACCCAGACGCGGTTGCAGTGCCGGTACACAGAGAAAGCCGAGGGGCAGGTAGCCAAGGGCATTGGTGACGAGATCAAAGGTGGTGTACCAGCGTGGCCAGGCCGCACCGAGAAAGTCCACGACCGGCGCGCCCGAGTCATGCCAGCCGGAAAACGGGTACAGGCTGGCGTAGATGACCAGCGCCGTATAGGCGCCGGCGAGGGTGAGGGGGAGATTGCTTTTTGGAGCCGCGCCCACCTTGTCTTGCCCTAAGGAGAACGCAGATGGAGCTTAGGCGCTATGGTGGCGCAGGCTGGTCAAGCGCGCCGCGAGTGCGCGCAGAACCTGCGCCGGCGCGAGGCTGGAGCTTAGGCTGGCGGCAAGAGCGCGGGTGTCGAGGCGTGGCATCTCGATGCCGTCGAGGGTGTTCTTCATCAAGAGGCCAAGCTCGGTGTCGCCTTCCATCAGCAGCCGGCGGCTGAAGAACAGGGTGTCCGGGTCTTCTTCGCGCAGCAGCAGGGCCAGGTAGTCGCGGCTCTTGGCGCTCATCGTGAGGTCGGCCGGGGCACCGTCAAAAATGGGACGGAAGCCGCGCTGGCCGTAGGCGAAGCGCAGGGTCATGCCGGCGTCGAGCACCTTGATGCAGAAGCGCTTGCCGAGCAGCGGCTCCAGTACGTCGCGGGGCAGCACACGATCGAGGGCGGCGTTGAGGGCGGCGACCAGGGCCAGGGTCGGCGGCAGTTGCGGCAGCTTGGGGCCGAAACGGGCGAAGGCGGCGGGGAGGGTGAATTGTGGAATCTTGAATGCGGTCTTTGTGTTCATGCGGCGATCAACTCCAATCCAGGTTGGCCATGCCAGAAGCCGTTGCAGGCGCCATCAGTGAGCCAGGGTGTGGCGGCATCCAGGGCGGATTGCGGCGTCAGCTCACCGGCCATGGCGCGGCGGAAGATAGCAATCAATTCAGCGGTGCCTTCCGGCTGCGGCGAGATGCGCAGAAAATCCACGTGGCTGGCTTGCAGGGCGGGCAGGTCGATGAGCAGATTATAGGTCTTCGCCGACTGGGTCTGGATGCCGTTGAGGGTGAGGAAGGCTTCGCCCTCGCGGGTCTTGAGGCGCAGGCCCTCGGGAAAGTCGAGGCACTTGAACTCGCAACTATCCTTTTGCAGGTTGAAGCGGCGGGCGGTGAAGCAACGCGCCGAGTAGGCGAGCGGCAGGCGGCCGTGGGCCAGCACTTCGGTTTCCAAGCCTTGCGGGCGACCGGCCTGGAGACCGGCAAGAATCTCGCGACTCGCCTCCGGCGGCAGCACCCAGCGCGTGGCGCCGCTGGCGGCGAGAAACTTGAGGGTCTCGGCATTGAAGACGTTGAGCGTCGGGCCGGCGATGAAGGGCAGCTTGGCCTCCGCCAGCAGGCGCACCGCGCCCATTTCGTTGGCCTCGACCTGGAACAGACCGTTTTCCACCAGTCGGCGCAGGGCCTTGAGGTCGGACTCGGACTCGATCAGGGTCAGGGTGGACATCACCACTTCCTTGCCGGTGGATGCCATCTGGCCGGCGAGGTTGAGCCAGTCTTCGGCGCGCAATTCGTGGCGGCGCGAACATACGGTTTCGCCCAGATAGACCACATCCACCGGCGCATCGGCGAGGCTGGCGTAGAAGTCGATAACCTGTTGCTTGGGCCAGTAGTACTGGAGGGGGCCGAGGGTCAGCTTCATGTTCACTTCCAGGGGCGGTAGTAAGCGCCGAGGGTTTGCGCCTGCCCTTCGGAAACCTTGTTCAGATCGGCCATCCAGGCGGCCTTCGGCGTGAATTTGTCACCGTCGCGGCGGGCGGCATCGATGGCTTCGCGCCAGATTTTCGTCACCTGGGCGACGTAGGCCGGGCTGCGCTGGCGGCCCTCGATCTTGATTGCCCGCACTCCCATCGCCATTAGCTCCGGCAGCAGTTGCAGGGTGTTGAGGCTGGTAGGTTCTTCGATCGCGTAGTAGGTCTCATCGTCCACGTCGAAGCGGCCCTTGCACAGGGTCGGGTAACCGGCCCGCTCGTCCTTGCCGAAGCGGTCGATGAGGATGCCGTTGAGGCGGGTTTCCTGGCCCTCGGGGGTGTCGACGAAGCGCACCGATTTGGCTGGCGAACAGGCGCCGTTGCAGTTGGGCGACACGCCAGTGGCGTAGGCCGAGAGGGCGCAGCGGCCTTCCACCATGACGCAGAGGCCGCCGAAGCCGAACACCTCGATTTCCACCGGCGTGTTCTTGATCACCTGTTCTACCTGGGCCAGGGAGAGCACGCGGGGCAGCACGGCGCGCTGGATGTTGAAGCGCTCGCGGTAGAAATTGATCGCCTCGTAGCTGGTCGCCGAACCCTGCACCGACAAGTGCAGGCGCAACTGCGGATACGTGCGGCTGGCGTAGTCCATGAGGCCGACGTCGGCCAGGATCGCGGCGTCGACGCCGTGACGGGCGGCGCGATCCACGGCAGCGGTCCACTTCGACCAGTTGGCGCTTTGCGGGAAGGTATTGAGGGCCACCAGCACCTTGACCTTGCGATCATGGGCGTACTTGATGCCGTCGGCCAGATTCTTGTCGTCGAAGTTGAGGCCGTTGAAGTTGCGCGCGTTGGTTTCGTCGCGGAATCCGAGATAGACGCAGTTGGCGCCGTTATCGACGGCAGCCTTGAGGGCCGGCAGGCCGCCGGCGGGGCAGACGAGTTCAAAAGAGGCGGTCATGGGCGCGGCCTGAATCGGGGATCGGCAACTATAGGCGACGGGCTGTCGGAGAGGCTTGACCTGGATCAACGGCAATAAATCATGAGTGATGGTGGGGCGCATCGCCGATGTGATGGGTCTCCGCGGCGGCATGATGCTGGAGCTCGTGCATTGGCCGCCCCGGCTGCTTGTGGCCGACCCATTGCGGCAGCAGGGAGCCGGACAGCATGCCGACGGTGGAGACCAGCAAGCCGATCAGTTGCGGCGGCACCGGGCTGGCCTCGGCGATCATGACTTCCACCAGCACCCATGACACCAGACCGCCGAAGATGGCCATCAGCGCGCCCTGGGTGGTGGCGCGCTTCCAGAGGATGCCGGCGACCAGGGGGACGAAGGCGCCGGCGAGGGTGATCTTGTAGGCGTTCTCCACCATCTTGAAAATCGAGGACTCGGAGTTGAGGGCGAAGCCCAGCACCAGGACGGCGAAGCCCAGCAGCGACAGACGCATCATGAGCAGGAAGCGGTGGTCGCCGATGCCGGGAAAGGCCGCCTTGAGGATGTTTTCGGAAAACGTCACCGAGGGCGCCAGCAGGGTCGCCGAGGCGGTGCTCATGATGGCCGAGAGCACGGCGCCGTAGAAGAACACCTGGGCGATCACCGGGGTGTGGGTCATGACCAGAGTGGGCACGATCAGCTCGGCTTCCTTCTCCACCATGGCGCCGAAGGTGGCCGGCTCGATCAGGGTGCCGGCGTAGGCGATGAACATCGGCACGAAGGTGAACACGAAGTACAGGGAAGCGCCGGCCACCGAGCCCCAGAGGGCGATTTTCGCGCTCTTGGCCGAGGAGACGCGCTGGAATACGTCCTGCTGCGGGATCGAGCCGAACATCATGGTGACGCCGGTGCCGATGAAGGTGAGCCAGAGCCAGGGATCGGCGTCGGGGAAGAACTTGAATTTTCCGGCCTCGCTGGCACTGGCGATCACCGCGCCAGCACCGCCCTCCACCTGGCCTGCCACCAGCACCGCGATCACCAGCAAGCCCACCAGCATCACCACCATCTGCACGAAGTCGAGAATAGCCACCGAGAACATGCCGCCGAACACGGTATAGGTCAGCACCAGGCCCATGCCGAGGATCATGCCGGTGTTTTGGTCGATGCCACCGTTGGTGACGGTGAAGAACAGCAGGCCGAGAGCCTTGATCTGGGCCGCCACCCAGCCCAGATAGGAAACGACGATGCACAGGGTGGTGATGACCTCCACCGTGCGGTTGAAGCGCAGGCGGTAGAAGTCGCCGAGGGTGATGATGTTGAGCTTGTAGAGGTAGCGCGAGAACAGGATGCCGGAGAGCACCAGACAGACCGAGGAGCCGAAGGGGTCGGCAACGATGCCGCCGAGGCCGTCCTTGAGGAAGGTGGCGGAAATGCCAAAAATGGATTCGGCGCCGAACCAGGTGGCGAACACCGTTGCCATGACCACCGGAAAGGGCAGGCTGCGGCCGGCGACGGCGAAGTCCTTGGCGCTATGGACGCGGGTGGCGGCGACGAGGCCGATGCCGACAGACACCAGGAGGTAGAGGACGACAAACCAGAGGAGCATGCCAACTCCCGTCGCGAAAGGGGTGAATGATGGGCCGCGACGCCCAATCGCCGCAGCATTTGCCGAAGGCGCGGATTATACTTTGGCGAAATTCAACCCGGGGATGACTGTATTGACTGCGGCAACGGGCCTCGCGCCAGGCGCGAGCAGTAACTACGTTCTGGCCTACCAGCCGATCATCGACGTCAATCAGCATTCGGTGGCGGTGGAGTTGCTCTATCCGCCGCTGATGGCATCGGTAGCGGACGCAGAAGCGACGACGGCCCGGCTGGTAGTCGACGCCTTCATCCATTCCGGCCTCGACGCCTTCACCCGTGACCGCCGCGTCTTTTTACCCCTGCCCCAGGCCCTTCTGGACAGTGACCTGCTGGCACTGCTGCCGGCGCAGCATTTCTCCCTGGTGGTGGATATTTCCCGCAACGAACTGCCGGTGGAGCGCTGCCGCGCCCTGTGCGACGCCGGCTTTTCCTTCGTCCTCGCCGGCGGTGCGGCGGCGGGCAATCGGCTCGCCACGCTGCTAAGCTGTGCCGATGCCGTGTGTTTCAGCGCCGAGGAGGGCTTGGCGCAGGCCAATGCCGCCCTGGTCCGCGATTTACGCGGCGCCACAATCCTGATGGCGTCCGGCGTTGATCACCCCGGCCAGTTCTCGGCCCTGCGCGAGACCGGCTTCAGCCTGTTCCAGGGCTATTACTTCGCCCATCCCGCCGAGGTCACGGGAATCCGCGCCGACCCACGAAAGGTCGCGGTGCTGGATGCCCTAGCCCGGGTCAGCATCAACGCCGAGAACCGGGAAATCGAAGCGATTTTCCGCGCCAACCTGGCCCTGACCATTGATCTGCTGCGTCTGGTGAATTCCGCTGCGATAGCGCCCAACCTGCGCATTCGTTCCATTCGCCAGGCCCTGACCATCATGGGCCGCGACCAGTTGCGGCGCTGGTTGCAGGTGCTGCTGTTTTCCCTCGACAACGCTGATGCCCAGCGTCTGCCGCTGATGGACCTGGCCCTGCGTCGCGCCGCCTTCCTGGAGCGCATCCTCACCCGACATGACTGCGCAGTCACGGCGCGGCATCGGGAAGAAGCCTTCATGGTCGGCCTGCTGTCCCTGGCCGACGTGCTGCTGCAATGGCCCATGACCAAGGTGGTGGATCGTCTCGGCGTCGCCGATGAAGTCCGCCGGCCGCTGCTGGAGCGGTGGGGCGTTTGCGGCTTGCTGCTGAATCTGTGTGAAATGCTGGAGCTGGGCGACTTCGAGGGCGTCGACCTGCTGGCCGAAGAACTGGGGCTGCCAATGTCAGCGGTAATGCAGGCGCAGGGCGAAGCCCTGGCCTGGGCGCATCAGGTTGCCTCAGGTCAGCACGGCGAAGCCAAGACCCACTAGCGTTCCCAGCAACACGGCGATGATCGCCAGCAGCCGGCTCTGGCGCACCTGCTCGGTGCGCAGGGCGGCGAGTTCAGCCGCCAGGGCTGCATTCGGTTCCCGTGCCAGGGCCTGGTGCGCCAGGCGCGGCAGTTGCGGCAGCAACGTCGCCCATTGCGGCGCTTCCTTCTTCAGGTGTTGCAGCAGGCCGCGCCAGCCCATCTGTTCCCCCATCCAGCGTTCGAGGAAGGGCTTGGCGGTCTGCCACAGGTCGAGTTCCGGGTCGAGCTGGCGGCCAAGGCCCTCGATGTTGAGCAGGGTCTTTTGCAGCAGCACGAGCTGCGGCTGAATCTCGACATTGAAGCGGCGCGAGGTTTGGAACAGCCGCAACAACACGCGGCCGAAAGAAATGTCCTTGAGCGGCTTGTCGAAGATCGGTTCGCAGACGGCGCGAATAGCCGCCTCGAACTCGTCCACCCGGGTGCCCGGCGGCGCCCAGCCGGACTCGATGTGGGCTTCGGCGACGCGCTTGTAGTCGCGCTGGAAGAAGGCGAGGAAGTTGATCGCCAGGTAGTTCTTGTCCACCTCGGTGAGGGTGCCGACGATGCCGAAGTCGAGGGCCACGTATTTGCCTTTGTCGGCGCCGGTGGTGCCGACGAGGATGTTGCCCGGATGCATGTCGGCATGAAAAAAGCCGTCGCGGAACACCTGGGTGAAGAAGATTTCCACGCCGGCGCGGGAGAGGGCCTTGAGGTCCACCTCTTCGGCGCGCAGGCGGTCGAGCTGGGAGATGGGAATGCCGTGCATGCGCTCCATCACCATTACCGTGCTGGAACACCAGTCCCAATGCACTTCAGGCACCAGCAGCAGGGGCGAACCGGTGAAGTTGCGCCGCAGCTGGTTGCAGTTGGCGGCCTCGCGCATCAGGTCGAGTTCGTCGCCCAGATGCTTAGCGAACTCGGCCACCACCTCTCGCGGCTTGAGGCGCTTGCCGTCGGACCAGAGGGTTTCCAGCAGCCAGCCGGCCACGTCGAGCAGGGCCAGGTCATGGGCGATGATCTTGTTGATGCCTGGCCGCAGAATCTTGATCGCCACCTCGCGCCCGTCGGGCAGGGTAGCGAAATGCACCTGGGCCACCGAGGCCGAGGCCACCGGGTTACGCTCGAAGCTGGCGAAGACCTGATCCACCGGCTTGCCATAGGCGGCCTCGATCACCGCCAAGGCCTGGGCGGACGGGAAGGGCGGCACCTGGTCCTGCAACTTCGCCAGCTCGTCGGCCAGATCGGCAGGCATCAGATCGCGGCGGGTGGACAGCACCTGGCCGAACTTGACGAAAATCGGCCCCAGGGCTTCCAGCGCCTGGCGCAGACGCACGGCGCGCGGCGCCGAAAGGTCGCGCCAGAAAAAGACGATCTGGGCCAGCCGCACCAGACGGCCGGAGGGCTCGTGTTCCAGTACGAGTTGGTCAAGGCCGTATTTCAGGCCAACGCGGGCGATTTTTAGGAGGCGGAAGAGGCGCAAGGAGGAATAAGACCGGTAAGGAACGAGAGAACGAGAGGGCCGCAGTGCAGCCAGCGGCGAATTGTGCCCGCTTTTGCCAGGTAGGCAAAGCACGGCAGCCGGCCCGGTATAATGCCCTTTTGCTGAAAATCCCAGGTTTTATGTCCTTCGACCCCAAGCTCCACCTGATTGAACTGCTGCGCGCGTCCCTCGCCAGCTTTGCACCGGACGCGGCTGCGTCGTTGCCGGAAATCCTCATTGAGCGCCCCAAGCAGGCCGGTCATGGCGACTTCGCTAGCAACCTGGCGCTGCAATTGGCGCGCGGCATGAAGGCCAACCCGCGCCAGATCGCCGAAAAGCTGCTGGCTGGCCTGCCCGCTTCCGAGTGGGTGGCGAAGGCCGAGGTGGCCGGCGCCGGCTTCATCAACTTCACCCTCACCGCTGCGGCCAAGACCCAGGTGGTGGCCGACGTGCTGGCGGCGGGCGACGACTTCGGTCGCGGCAAAGCCAGCGGCCAGAAGGTGCAGGTGGAGTTCGTTTCCGCCAATCCCACCGGCCCGCTCCATGTCGGTCACGGTCGCGGCGCCGCCTATGGCGCCTCCTTGGCCTGCCTGCTGGCCTACGCCGGCCATCAGGTGACGCGGGAGTATTACGTCAATGATGCCGGCCGCCAGATGGACATCCTGGCGGTGTCGGCCTGGCTGCGCTACCTCGACCTGTTCGGCGAGTCCGTACCCTTCCCGCCCAACGCCTACCAGGGCGACTACGTGCACGACATGGCGCGGCAGATGCGCGAGGCCCATGGCGACAAATACCTGCATCCCGCCGCCGCCGTGCTGGCCTGTGTGCCGCCGGCTCCCGTGCGGCCTGACGACGGCAACTATTCCGCCGAGGAAAAGGAGCGGCTGGAGGTCCATCTCGATGGCCTCATCGCCGCCGGCAAGGATCTGCTCGGCGAGGACTGGGCCTACGTGCACCAGCATGTGCTGACTGAACAACTCGCCGATGGCCGTGACGACCTGGAGGAGTTCGGCGTTCATTTTGACGTTTGGTTCTCCGAGCGTTCCCTTTACGACACGGGCATGGTGGCGCGCGCCGTGGCGGAACTGGAAAAGCGCGACCACATCTATGTGCAGGACGGCGCCAAGTGGTTCCGTTCCACCGCCTTCGGCGACGAGAAGGACCGTGTCGTGCAGCGCGACAATGGCCTGTTCACCTACTTCGCCTCCGACATCGCCTATCACGTGAACAAGTTCGAGCGCGGCTTCGACAAGGTGATCGACATCTGGGGCGCGGACCATCATGGCTACATTCCCCGTGTGCGCGGCGCGCTCCAGGCCCTGGATCAGGACGACAGCCGTCTCGACGTGGCCCTGGTGCAGTTCGTCAGCCTGTTCCGCAACGGCGCCAAGGCCTCCATGTCCACCCGCTCCGGCGAGTACGTGACCCTGCGCCAACTGCGCCAGGAAGTCGGCAACGACGCCTGCCGCTTCTTCTACATGCTGCGCAAGTGCGATCAGGCCCTCGATTTCGACCTCGATCTGGCCACTTCCCAAAGCAACGAGAACCCGGTGTATTACGTGCAATACGCCCATGCCCGCATCTGTTCGGTGCTCAACCAGTGGGACGGCGACGCGGCGAGTCTCAAGGGCGTCAGCCTGGCGCCCCTGGTGCATGAGAGGGAAACCGCCCTCTGTGCCCGTCTGCGCGAGTTTCCGACCCTGATCGAAATCGCGGCGCGGGACTATGCCCCCCATGCCTTGGCTTTCTATCTCAAGGACCTGGCGGCGGACTTCCACAGCTGGTACAACGCCGAGCGGGTGCTGGTGGACGATGAAGCCCTGAAGAGCGCTCGCCTCGCCCTGGCCCTGGCGACGCGCCAGGTGTTGCGCAACGGTTTGAGAATCCTTGGCGTATCCACGCCGGAGAGCATGTGAGATGAAATTTCAACGTAAAGGCGGCAGCAGCGAGGGCCAATCCAAGTCCAGGGCGCCGGCGAAGAAGAAGAGCCGTGGCGGCATGGTGCTGGGCCTGTTTATCGGCCTGGTGATCGGCGTCGCCATTGCCTTCGGCGTCGTCTGGTATTTGAACAAGATGCCCAATCCCTTCCAGGGCAAGGGCGGCAAGGGGGCGGACCCCGCCATCGCCGGGCAGCCGGCGCCAGCGGTTAAATCCACAACTCCCGGCGCCCCCCAGTCTCTCGGCGGCAAGCCGGGGGACAAGGCGCCAGACGCCGCCGGCGACAAACCGCGCTTCGAGTTCTACAAAATACTGCCTGGTGGTCAGGAAGCCACTCCCGGTCAGGCACCAGCACCCGGTGCCAGCGCCGAGAAGCCCGTTGCTGCGCCTGCCGAGCCCCAGTCGCTCCAGGTCGGCGCGTTCCAGAAGCCGGCGGATGCTGACAACCTGAAGGCGAAACTGGCGTTAATGGGATTGGAAGCCAGTGTCGAACCCGTGGATGTGCCGGAAAAAGGCAAGATGCACCGGGTCCGCCTCGGACCCTACGCCAAATTGGAAGAATTGAACCGCGTCAGAAATCTGCTGTCCCAGAACGGCATCCAGGCCACCATCGTCAAGGCCGGCAAAACGACACAATAGCCGCCCAATAATTGGAGAAGTTCATGCGCATGCTCAAGACCCTGCTCGGCATCCTCGCCCTCGTTACTGCCCTCGGCGTGTCTGCCGCAGACTTGCAGGAAGGCCGCCAGTACAAGCTCATCAGCCCGCCGCAGCCCACCGAGGCCAAGGGCAAGATCGAGGTCACCGAGTTCTTCTGGTACGGCTGTTCCCACTGCTTCGATTTCGAGCCCCTGGTGGCGAAGTGGAAGAAGAATCTGCCCGCCGATGTGGTGTTCCGCCGCGTTCCCGCCGTCTTTCGCGATAGCTGGGCGCCGGGGGCCAAGACCTTCTATGCCCTGGAAGCCACCGGCCAGCTCGACAAGCTGCATCAGGAAGTCTTCGACGCCATCCACATCGACCGCATGAACCCGGCCGATGAAAAGGCGATTGCCGACCTGATCGGCAAGAAGGGCGGCGACAAGCAGAAGTTCCTTGAGGCCTACAATTCCTTCGCCGTCCAGAGCAAGGTCAGCCGCGCCGCCCAGACCACCCAGGCCCACGGTATTGGCGGTGTACCGGCCATCGTGGTGAATGGCAAATACACCCCGGCCCAGGGCGCCGCCGGCAGCTTTGGCGACGTGCTGGTGATCGTCGATCAACTGATCGCCAAGGCCCGCGCCGAACAGGCGAAGAAGTAAGTTTCGATGGCGCCGTGTTTAGTTTCGGCATAACTTGCAAAGCAAGTTAGCCTGCACTGAAAACGCGGGGCAGGCCGCCCGCGTTTTTATCACCGGCGCCTCTTCCGGCATCGGCGCCGCCCTGGCGCGGCACTACGCGGCCCGGGGCGCCATCCTCGGCCTCGCCGCCCGGCGTGGCGACCTGCTGGAACAACTGGCGGCCAGCCTGCCTGGCCCGACGCATTTCACTTATCCCCTCGATGTCACCGATGCCGCTGCCCTCGCCGAGGCGGCGCGGGATTTCATGCTGCGCGCCGGTGTGCCGGATATCGTCATCGCCAATGCCGGCGTTTCCGCCGGCACCCTGACCGAAGCGGCCGACGACCTGCCGGTGTTCCGGCGCATTTTCGACATCAACGTCATGGGCATGGTGAATACCTTCCAGCCCTTCATCGACGCCATGAAGAAGGCCGGGCGCGGGCGCCTCGCCGGCGTCGCCTCTGTCGCCGGCATTCGCGGCCTGCCGGGAGCCGGGGCCTATAGCGCCTCGAAGGCTGCGGCAATCTCCTACCTGGAAAGCCTGCGCGTCGAGTTGCGCGGCAGCGGCTTGCGGGTGGTGACCCTGGCACCGGGCTACATCGAGACGCCGATGACCGCCATCAACCCGTATCCGATGCCCTTCCTGCTGCCGGTGGATGAAGCCGCCCGCCGCCTGGTGCGGGCTATCGACCGGGGCTGTTCCTTCGCCGTGGTGCCCTGGCAGATGGGCCTGGTTGCCCGCGTTCTACGCTGGCTGCCGAACTGGCTGTTCGACGCCGCCTTCGCCCGCGCCGGCCGCAAGCCCCGGGGCATCGACCTGTAGGCTGGCCAACGCCTTGTCTGGCGTCAGGATGTAGAACAGGCCCTTGAGCTTGTCGCGCCGGGCCATTTTCAGCAGCGCCTTGTCGGCGCTGACGAGCCAGTGGGCGCTGCCGTCACGGGCCAGTTCGAGAAACTTCTGGTCGTCCTTGTCGCGGCAGTTGGGCAGGGTGACTGTCGGCGGTTGCGACGGCGCCTCAATGAGTACGGCGAGGCGGCGGTAGGCGGCGAGGGCCGCTTCCTGGGCGTCCGGTTCGAGCTTGAACAGCGGGTAGGCGAGAACACGGCGGAACTCGCCCAAGCAGCGCTCGTTGGACAGGGCCAGCCAGCGGCCAGCCTCGATTTCCGCCCGTAGCGGGGCAAAGCGGCTGTCGGCGAAGACGAACAGGGACAGCAGCACATTGGTGTCGAACACGATGCGCGGCGTCCGCTCTGCCGGCAGCGGCGGAATGACAACGGGCGCCCCGTGACTGCGGGCGCCCGTTGCGGCTTGGCTGGAAAGACTAATCAAGCCTTCTTCTGTGTATCGAGGCGGAACTTGGCGAAGGAGCCGGGAGCATCCTCGATCACCTTCAGCTTGCCCTTGGCGGGATCGCGGGCCGGCACCGTCGCGTCGTTCATGCCGGTGATCCAGGCCTGCCAGTCGGTCCACCAGGAGCCCGTGTGCTGGGTGGTGGTGCCGAACCAGTCGTCGGCGGTTTCCGCCAGCTTGCCCGAGTCATTGAGCCAGTAACCGTACTTGTTGGCCACCGGCGGATTGACGATGCCGGCAATGTGGCCGGAGCCGCCGAGGACAAAGCGCACCGGGCCGGAGAACAGCTTGGCGCCGAGGAACGTGCTCTTCCACGGCGCGATGTGGTCTTCGATGGTGGAGATGAAGTAGGCAGGAACCTTGATCTTGGTCAGGTCGATCGGCACACCGTCGAGAGTCACGCCGCCCGGTTCCTTGAGCAGGTTGTTCATGTACATGTTGCGCAGGTAGAAGCTGTGCATCTTGTACGGCATGCGGGTGGAATCGGAGTTCCAGAACAGCAGATCGAAGGGGAAGGGGTCCTTGCCCATCAGATAGTTGTTCACCACGAAGGACCAGATCAGGTCGTTGGAACGCATCATGTTGAAGGTGCCGGCCATCTCGGAACCTTCCAGGTAGCCGCGGGTTTCCATCTTCTTTTCCAGGCTGGAAACCTGTTGCTCGTCGATGAACACGCCCAGTTCGCCGGGGAAGGAGAAGTCGAGCATGGTGGTGAAGAAGGTGGCGGAGGCGATGCGCTTGTCCTTCTTGGCCGCCATGTAGGCCAGGGTGGAGGCCAGCAGGGTGCCGCCGAGGCAGTAGCCGGCAGCATTCACTTCCTTTTCGCCGGTGACTTCACAGACCTTGTCCAGAGCGGTGAGGGCACCTTCGAGCATGTAGTCCTCGAAGCTGCGGTCGGCCAGGGTGCCGTCCGGGTTAACCCAGGAGATGCAATACACGCTGTGGCCCTGATCGGTGGCCCACTTGATGTAGGAGTTCTTCTCGCGCAGATCGAGGATGTAGTACTTGTTGATCCAGGGCGGCACGATCAGCAGCGGGCGCTTGAGCTGCTTGTCGGTGGTGGGATTGAAGTGCAGCAACTGGATCAGGTCGTTCTGGAAAATCACCTTGCCCGGCGTCGTGGCGACGTTCTTGCCTAGCTCGAAGGCGGTGGTGTCGGTCATCTTGATGCGCAGCTGGCCGTCGCCGTCTTCCATGTCGCGCAGCAGGTTGTTGAAGCCCTTGACCAGGTTCTGGCCGTGGCTCTTCACTGTTTCGCGGAACACCTCCGGGTTGGTGTGGGCGAAGTTGGAGGGGGAGAGGGCGTCGATAAACTGGCGCGTGAAGAAGTTCACCTTCTGCTTGTCGTGCTCGGCCATGCCTTCCACGTTGCTTACAGAGTCATGGACGTGGCGTGCGGTGATGAGGTAGGACTGCTTGATGAAGTCGAACAGGAAGTGCTCTTCCCAGGCCTCGCTCTTGAAGCGGTTGTCGCCCTTCACCGGCGAGGCGACAGGGGCGGCGTTCATGCCCATGAAGCGCATGGTGGAGTGCTGCCAGAGGGAGAAGTAATCCCACACCAGATTCATTTGCGCCTGGGCCAGCTTGTAGGGGTTGGCCAGCATCTTCGCCATCATGTCCATGAAGGCCTGGGCCAGGCCCAGTTCGTCGGCGGGGGCGGAAACGCCCTTCTGCACCTGGCGATGAATGTGCTCGGTGAGCAGCTTGGAGGCGCGCTGGGCAACCTCGGCATAGGTCTTGGCGATCTCTTTCGGATCGGGGAGCTGACGGTTCTCTTCGGCAGCGGGCTTGGACTTGTCGGACATGTTGTTCTTCCTCTCTTTATAACGGGGGTCAGCGACAGCGTGTGAAACGGATGATGTCATCCTCGACCATGCGGCGCAGACGGCCCGCGTGTTCGAGGTGGAACAGGTGAGCGATGGCCTCGCCCATGGCGAACATGGTCTGGTGCGGGTCGGCGATGTCGCGGTCGAACAGCACCGGAATCAGCTCGGCGGCGCTTTGCGGTTGGACGCAGGCGGCTTCGAGTTTCTGGCAGCGTTCGGCGTGGTGGGCTTCGAGCACGGCGACGCGGTCATGAATGCCGACGAAGGGGCGGCCATGGGAGGGCAGCACCAGGGTGTCCGGCGGCAGGGTCTTGAAGGCTTGCAGGGAATGCAGAAACTCCGCCAGAGGGTCGCCGTGCGGGTTGCTGGAGAAGGCGCTGATGTTGGTGGTGATGCGCGGCAGCAGCATGTCGCCGGAGATCAGCACCTTCTGCTGCTCGCAGTAGAGGCTGACATGTTCGGCGGCGTGGCCGTGGCCAATCAGCACCTGCCAGGACTGGCCGCCGATGGCGATTTCGTCGCCGGCGAAGATGCGCCGGTAGGCGGCGGGAATCTCCGGCACCCCGCGGGCGTAGGCATTGCCGCGCTGGGCGAGGGCGTCGCAGCGCGCCGCGTCGAGGCCATGGGCGCGGAAGAACTCCAGCATGGCGGCGATGGAATAACCGGCCACCTGCTGATGTATGAGTTGCGCCGTGGCGTATTCGCCCAGGGTCATCCACAGCGGCGCGCCGGTCTTTGCTTCAAGCCAGGCGGCGAGACCCAGGTGGTCGGGGTGGAAGTGGGTAACAATCACCCGGCGCAGGGGGTGGGCCGGCAGCAGGCGTTCCCAGGCGTCCTTCACCACGTCGAGGGCATAGCCGGTATCGACGCCGGTCCAGCCCTCGCCGTCCGCCAGCAGCCACAGATTGATGTGGTCGAGGGCGAAGGGCAGCGGCATGCGCACCCAATGGATGCCGGGCGCGACCTCGATGGTGGCGCCGTTGTCCGGCGGGTGGGCGAAGGGATAGTGAGGTTCCAAGCGGATCGGGGCGGGAGTGGGCGGGAGGCCGTCGGCAGGGATCGGCTTGACCCCGGGATGGCTAAAAGTAATCATTGTATCGAATCCTTATATCATCCCTGTCTTGCACTGCTCTTACAAAAAACCAAAAACATGGCCGAGGAAACCACCTTCACCATCACCGAACTGGCGCGCGAATTCGGTCTGACGGCCCGCGCGATCCGGCATTACGAGGATCAGGGCCTGATAACGCCCCGTCGCGAGGGCCAGCAGCGTGTCTATTCCAAGCGTGACCGCACCCGCCTGCGCCTGACCCTGCGCGGCAAACGCCTCGGCTTCTCACTGGCCGAGGTCAAGGAACTCATCAACATGTACGACACGGCCCCCGAGTCGTCGCAGCTGGAGCGCCTGCTGGCTGGCCTGACTCAGCGCCGGGCCGCGCTGGAGCAGCAGCGCGAGGACATTGAGGCGGTGCTGGGCGAAATCGACGCCTATGAACGCCAGTGCCGGGAGATTCTTGCTGCCGCCGCCGATACGCCGAAATCGTAGTTGACGTTAACGTCAACGTCAACTTAGAATCGCCCCATAAACAAAGGAAGCCGCTGCCCTGGCAAGCCTGGAGGAGGAGAAATGGAGTTACCCCAGACGGTTGCACCCCGCTTCGAGCCTCGCGATTCCGACTGGGAGCGCAAGGTGCGCGAGAGCTTTGCCGCTCAAAAGGTGATGGCTACCCTCGGCGCTACCCTGGGCAAGGTCGCCCCCGGCTACTGCGAAATCAGCCTGCCCTGCCGTGACGACCTGACCCAGCAGCACGGCTTTATCCAGGCCGGCATCGTTTCTTCCATTGCCGACAACGCGGGCGGTTACGCCGGTTTTTCCCTCATGCCGGTGGATGCCTCGGTGCTGGCGGTGGAGTTCAAAATCAACTTCCTCGCCCCCGCTGACGGTGACTACCTGCTCGCCGTGGGCCAGGTGCTGAAACCCGGCAAGACCCTGTTCATCACCCGCGCCGAGGTGTATGCCTTCCGCGAGGGCAAGGCCCCGGTCCATTGCGCCGCCATGCAGCAGACGCTGATGAACGTGTCCGGGAAGTAATAAACCACCCAAACCAGAACAATCAGGAGACTCCCATGCTGCAAGGCCTCGACTTTGACCTCGGCGAAACCATTTCCATGCTGCGCGACACGGTGAAGGATTTTTCCGACAAGGAAATCGCTCCCCGTGCTGCCGAGATCGACCGCGTCAATGAATTCCCCGCGGACCTGTGGAAGAAACTCGGCGACCTGGGCCTCCATGGCATGACCGTGAGCGAGGAATACGGCGGCACCGCCATGGGCTATCTGGCGCACATGATCGCCCTGGAAGAAGTCTCCCGCGCCTCGGCTTCCGTGGGCCTGTCCTACGGCGCCCACTCCAACCTGTGCGTGAATCAGATCAACCGCAACGGCAACGCAGCGCAGAAGCAGAAATACCTGCCCCAGCTGATCTCCGGCGACCACGTCGGCGCCCTGGCAATGTCCGAGCCGAACGCCGGTTCCGACGTGGTGTCCATGAAGCTGCGTGCCGACAAGAAGGGCGACTGCTATGTGCTGAACGGCGCCAAGATGTGGATCACCAACGGCGGCGATGCCGACACCCTGGTGGTGTACGCCAAGACCGACCTCAATGCCGGCGCCAAGGGCATGACCGCCTTCATCGTCGAGAAGGGCTTCAAGGGCTTCAGTCACGGCAGCCATCTCGACAAGCTCGGCATGCGCGGCTCCAACACCTACCCCCTGTTCTTTGACGACTGCGAAATTCCCGAGGAGAACGTCTTGGGCGGCGTCGGCAACGGCGTCAAGGTGCTGATGTCCGGCCTCGACTATGAGCGCGCCGTGCTCTGCGGCGGGCCGCTGGGCATCATGGCCGCCTGCATGGACGCGGTGGTGCCTTACCTGCACGAGCGCAAGCAGTTCGATACCGCCATCGGGGAGTTCCAACTGATGCAAGGCAAGATCGCCGACATGTATTCCACCTGGCAGGCCTGCCGTGCCTACGTCTACGCCCTCGGCAAGGCCTGCGACAAGTCCGAGCATTCGCGCGGCCTGCGCAAGGACGCCGCCGGTGCGATTCTCTATTCCGCCGAAAAGGCCACCTGGATGGCCGGCGAAGCAATCCAGACCCTCGGCGGTGTCGGCTACACCAACGAATACCCGGTCGGCCGCCTGTGGCGCGATGCCAAGCTGTATGAGATTGGCGCCGGCACCTCGGAGATTCGACGCATGCTGATTGGCCGCGAACTATTTGCCGAGACAGCATGAAAATCTTTCACCACAGAGGCACAGAGACACAGAGAACGGCAAAACAAAAGTTCTCTAAGGTTTTCTCTGTGCCTCTGTGTCTCTGTGGTTATGTTTTTTGGAGATACAAATGAACGACCCCATCGTCATCGTTTCCGTCGCCCGCACCCCCATGGGTGGCTTTCAAGGCGACTTCAACAGCCTCACCGCGCCGCAGCTCGGCGCTGTCGCCATCAAGGCCGCCGTGGAGCGGGCGGGGATCAAGGCGGAGCAGGTGGAGGAAGTGGTGTTCGGCAACGTGCTCCAGGCGGGCGTCGGCCAGGCTCCGGCGCGGCAGGCGGCTATCGGTGCTGGTTTGCCCCTCTCGGCCGGCTGCACCACGATCCACAAGGTCTGCGGCTCGGCCCTCAAGTCAGTGATGCTGATGCACGACAGCCTCCTCGCCGGTTCCTACGAGATCGGCGTCGCCGGTGGTCAGGAATCCATGTCCAACGCTCCCTACCTGCTGCCCAAGGCCCGTGGCGGCTACCGTCTCGGCCATGGCCAGATGCTCGACCACATGTTCTTCGACGGCCTCGAAGACGCCTACCAGAAGGGCCGTCTGATGGGCACCTTCGCCGAGGAATGTGCCGAGAGCTACGGCTTCACCCGCGCGGCCCAGGACGAATTCGCCATCCGCTCCACCACCCGCGCCCAGCAGGCGATCAAGGACGGTTCCTTTGCCTGGGAAATCGCCCCCGTCACGGTGCCCGGTCGCAAGGGCGACGTGGTGATCGAAAACGACGAGCAGCCGCCCAAGGCGCAGATCGACAAGATTCCCGGTCTCAAGCCCGCCTTCAAGAAAGATGGCACGGTGACTGCCGCCAACTCCTCCTCCATCTCCGACGGCGGCGCCGCCCTGGTCCTGATGAAGGCCTCCAAGGCCCAGGCTTTGGGTCTGAAGCCCCTCGCCCGGATCGTCGGTCACACCACCCACGCCCAGGAACCCAACCTGTTCACCACCGCGCCCGTGTTCGCCATGGAAAAGCTGCTGAAGAAGAACGGCTGGAACGTGAATGATGTCGACCTGTGGGAAATCAACGAAGCCTTCGCCGTCGTCACCATGGCCGCGATCCACGACCTCAAGCTCGATCCGGCCAAGGTCAATGTCCACGGCGGTGCCTGCGCCCTCGGCCATCCCATCGGTGCTTCCGGCGCCCGCATCCTCATCACCCTGATCGGCGCCCTGAAGAAATACGGCAAGAGCAAAGGCGTCGCGTCCCTGTGCATCGGCGGCGGCGAGGCCGTGGCCGTCGGCGTGGAAATGCTCTGAAATCAGACTGGCAGCGGAGTAGATATGATCCTCACCCAAGAACAGGAAATGATCCGCGACACCATGCGCGCTTTCGCCCAGGAGCGGCTGGCCCCTTTTGCCGCCGACTGGGACCGGAATCACACCTTCCCTGCCGATGCACTCAAGGAGCTCGGTGAGTTGGGCGCCATGGGCATGGTGGTGCCGGAAGAGTGGGACGGCGCTGGCATGGATTACATGAGCCTTGTGCTGACCCTGGAAGAAATAGCCGCCGGTGACGGCGCCACCTCCACCATCGTCTCGGTGCAAAACTCGCTCGCCTGCGGCATCACCATGAAATACGGTACCGATGCCCAGAAAGAAGAATGGCTGAAACCCCTGGCCCGGGGCGAGAAGCTCGGTTGCTTCTGCCTCACCGAGCCGCATACCGGCTCCGACGCGGCCGCCATCACCACCCGCGCCGTGCGCGATGGCGATGATTTCATCCTCAATGGCGTCAAGCAGTTCATCACCACCGGCAAGCATGCCCACATGGCCATCGTCTTCGCCGTCACCGACAAGGCCGCCGGCAAAAAAGGCATCTCCTGCTTCCTGGTGCCCGCCAACACGCCGGGATTCATCGTCGGTCGCACCGAAGAGAAGATGGGCCAGCATGCCTCCGACACGGTGCAGATACTGCTCGAAGACTGCCGTGTTCCCGCTTCAGCCCTGCTCGGCAAAGAAGGCGAGGGCTACAAGATTGCCCTTTCCAATCTCGAAGCCGGCCGCATCGGCATCGCTGCCCAGTCCATCGGGATGGCCCGCGCCGCCTTCGAGGCGGCAGTGCGCTACGCCAAGGATCGGGTGACTTTCGGCCATCCGATCATCGAGCATCAGGCGGTGAACTTTCGCCTCGCCGACATGGCCACCCTGCTCGATGCCGCCCGCCTCATGGTGTGGCGCGCCGCCAGCCTCAAGGATGCCGGCAAGCCCTGCCTGACTGAAGCCTCCATGGCCAAGATGTTCGCTTCCGAAGCGGCCGAGAAGATCGCCTCTGACGCGATTCAGATCCATGGTGGCGTCGGCTACACCGCCGACTTCCCGGTGGAGCGGATTTATCGTGACGTGCGTATCTGCCAGATCTACGAAGGTGCCAACGACATCCAGCGTCTGGTGATCGGGCGGTCTATCGCGGCTCAATGACAGGTAGCAAACCCATGAACCACAGAGACACAGAGGCACAGAGAAATGCACGAGGAAACTGAATTGGTTTTCCTCTGTGTCTCTGTGCCTCTGTGGTGAGAGGTTTTTCTCGTGCCGTTACCCATCGACTTCTATTTCGATTTCTCGTCGCCCTACAGCTATCTCGCCGCCGAGAAGATTGACGCCCTCGCCGCCCGCTTCGGGCGCGAGGTGAGCTGGCGGCCGATCCTGCTCGGTGCGGTGTTTCAGCACTACAACACCACCTCCCTGGTGAAGCAGCCGGGGCAGGGTGACTATGCCCTGCGCGACATGGCCCGTGAAGCCCGCTTCCTGGGCGTTCCCTTCACCATGCCGTCGCGATTTCCCGTGCCGACCCAGGCCGCGGCGCGGGCCTTTTACTGGTTGCAAGAGGACGACGTGGCGGTGGCGAAGCAGTTTGCCCTGGCTGTGTTTCGCGCCTTCTACGTCGAGGACAAGGACATCTCCTCGCCCCAGGTGGTACTCGACATCGCGGCGGCGCAAGGCATCGACCGCGCCGCCCTGGATGCGGCCATCCACGGCGCCGAAGCCAAGGAGCGCCTGAAACGCGAAACCGAAGCCGCCATCGCCATGGGCCTGTTCGGCGCGCCGTGGATGGTGGTGGACGGTGAGCCCTTCTGGGGCGCCGACCGCTTGCCGCAACTCGAAAAATGGCTGGAAGCAGGAGGTTTCTAATCCGTGAGCTTCCGACGACCAATACATAAGCAAAGTGAGCACGATCATATGGACGGGTTTCATTGGGACTCCGAAAATTGCGGAGCCAGATTATTTGCCCATAATTCGGTGAGTTTGCCCGGGAAAAACCATCGATACGAAGCCATTTTCCGAGGCGCACAGGACGGGATGAAACGATGAGCGTCATCAAATCCAAACTCAATCCCCGCTCGGACGAGTTCCGCGCCAACGCCGCCGCCATGCAGAAGGTGGTGGATGATCTGCGCGCCCAGACCGAGAAGGTATGTCTCGGCGGTTCCGAGGACGCACGGCAGAAGCATCTGGCCCGGGGCAAGTTGCTGGCGCGGGACCGGGTCGCCAACCTGCTTGATCCGGGCACCGGGTTGCTCGAAGTTGCGCCGCTGGCCGCCTACGGCATGTACGGCGGTGATGTACCCAGCGCCGGCGTCGTCGCCGGCATCGGCCGCGTCAATGGCGTCGAGTGCATGATCGTCGCCAACGACGCCACGGTGAAGGGCGGCACCTACTATCCGATGACGGTGAAGAAGCATCTGCGGGCGCAGGAGATCGCGCAGCAGAATCGTCTGCCCTGCATCTATCTCGTCGATAGCGGCGGCGCCTTCCTGCCGATGCAGGACGAGGTGTTTCCGGACCGGGACCACTTCGGCCGCATCTTCTTCAACCAGGCCAACCTGTCGGCCCAGGGCATTCCCCAGATCGCTGTGGTGATGGGTTCGTGCACCGCAGGCGGCGCCTATGTGCCGGCCATGTCCGACGAGACCATTATCGTCAAGAACCAGGGCACCATCTTCCTCGGCGGCCCGCCTCTGGTGAAGGCCGCCACCGGCGAAGTGGTGACGGCGGAAGACCTCGGCGGCGGCGACGTGCATACCCGCGTCTCCGGCGTCTGCGATCATCTGGCCGAGAACGACCACCACGCCCTCTCCATCGCCCGCCGCATCGTTGGCAACCTGAACTGGCAGAAGCCCATGGGCCTCGCGGTGGCGACGCCGGAAGAGCCGCTCTACGACCCGAGCGAGCTGTACGGCATCATCCCCGCCGACACGCGCAAACCCTTCGACATTCGCGAGGTCATCGCGCGGATGGTGGATGGCTCCCGCTTCGACGAATTCAAGGCCCGCTATGGCACCACCCTGGTGACCGGTTTCGCCCACCTCCATGGCTATCCGGTCGGTATCGTCGCCAACAACGGCATTTTGTTTTCCGAGTCGGCCCTCAAGGGCGCCCACTTCGTCGAACTCTGCGCCCAGCGTGGTATTCCGCTGTTGTTCTTGCAGAACATCACCGGCTTCATGGTCGGCCGCAAATACGAGAACGGCGGCATCGCCCGCGACGGCGCCAAGATGGTTACCGCTGTGGCCTGCGCCCAGGTGCCGAAGTTCACTGTGCTCATCGGCGGTTCCTTCGGCGCCGGCAACTACGGCATGTGCGGCCGCGCCTACTCGCCAAGAATGCTGTGGATGTGGCCCAATTCGCGCATCTCGGTGATGGGCGGCGAACAGGCGGCGTCGGTGTTGTCCACCATCCGCCGCGACGGCATCGAAGCCAAGGGCGGCGCCTGGAGCAAGGAGGAGGAAGAAGCCTTCAAGGCGCCAATCCGCGACCAGTACGAGAGCCAGGGCCACCCCTACTACGCCACGGCGCGCCTCTGGGACGACGGCGTCCTCGACCCGGCCCAGACCCGCCGCGCCCTCGGCCTCGGCATTTCCGCATCCCTCAACGCCCCGATTGAACCGACACGCTTCGGCGTGTTCCGCATGTAAAAAAACGACTAACCACAGAGACACAGAGGCACAGAGGAAAATCGAGAGATTTTTGTTTTTGCCTTTCTCTGCGTCTCTGTGCCTCTGTGGTGAAAAAGGAGTTCTTCATGTACCAAACCATACTCACCGAAGTTCACGACGGCGTCGGCCTCATTACCCTCAACTGCCCCGAGCGCCACAATGCCTTCGACGACGTGCTGATCGCCGAACTGACCCAGGCCCTGGATCAGATGGAGACCGACGACGGCGCCCGCATCATCGTCATCGGCAGCCAGGGCAAGAGCTTCTGCGCCGGTGCTGACCTCAACTGGATGAAGCGCGCCGCCGGCTACTCCAGCGCCGAAAACCTGCGCGACTCCCGCGCCCTGGCCGAGATGCTGCGCAAGCTGGCTCACTGCACCAAGCCCACGGTGGCCCGTATCCAGGGTCCGGCCTATGGCGGCGGCGTCGGTCTGGTGTCCTGCTGCGACATCGCAATCGCCACCTTCGAGGCCCAGTTCGCCCTCACCGAAGTGAAGCTCGGCATCATCCCGGCGGTCATCAGCCCCTACGTCATCGCCGCCATCGGCGAACGCTACGCCCGCCGCTACATGCTGACGGCGGAACGATTCTCCGCCTCCGAGGCCTATCGCATCGGCCTGGTGCATGAGATCGTCGCCGACGAAGCGGCCCTCGATCAGGCCGTCGGCGAGATCGTCGATGCCCTGCTGAAGAACGGCCCCAACGCCCTGCTCGAATGCAAGGAACTGATCCGCGCCGTGGCCTGGAAGCCGGTGACGCCGGAAGTGATCGAAGACACCGCCCAGCGCATCACCCGGGTGCGCGCCTTCGCTGAAGGTCGCGAAGGCATGTCGGCGTTCCTCGAAAAGCGCAAACCGTATTGGATTTTGTGATTAACCACAGAGGCACAGAGACACAGAGAAAGGCAATGACAAAAGCTTTCCTGGTTTTTCCTCTGTGCCTCTGTGCCTCTGTGTCTCTGTGGTGAAAGGTTTTTCATGTTCGACAAAATCCTGATTGCCAATCGTGGCGAAATCGCCTGCCGCGTCATCAAGACCGCGCGCCGTCTCGGCATCAAGACCGTGGCCGTGTATTCGGAGGCCGATGCCGGCGCGCGCCATGTGCGCCTGGCCGACGAGGCGGTGCTGATCGGCCCCGCCGCCGCCAAGGAATCCTATCTGGTGGCTGAGCGCATCCTTGCCGCCGCGAAGCAGACCGGCGCCCAGGCCATCCACCCCGGCTACGGCTTCCTGTCCGAGAACGCGGCCTTTGCCGAAGCCTGTGCCGCAGCCGGCGTGGTTTTCATCGGCCCGCCGGCCAGCGCCATCCGCGCCATGGGCAGCAAGTCCGCCGCCAAACAGCTGATGGAAAAGGCAGCGGTGCCCCTGACCCCCGGTTACCACGGCGACAACCAGGAACCCGATTTCCTCCAGGCCCAGGCCGATGCCATCGGCTACCCGGTGCTCATCAAGGCTGCCGCTGGCGGCGGCGGCAAGGGCATGCGTCTGGTGGAAAAGGCCGACGACTTCAAGGCGGCCCTCGCCTCCTGCCAGCGGGAGGCCGCCTCCAGCTTCGGCTCCGACCATGTGCTGGTGGAGAAGTACATCACCAAGCCGCGCCACATTGAGATCCAGGTCTTCGCCGACGGCCACGGCAACTGCGTCTATCTGTTCGAGCGCGACTGCTCGGTGCAGCGCCGCCACCAGAAGGTGTTGGAAGAAGCCCCCGCGCCGGGCATGACCCTGGAGCGACGCCGCCAGATGGGCGACGCTGCCGTCGCCGCGGCCCTCGCCGTCGGCTACCAGGGCGCCGGCACCGTCGAGTTCATCGCCAATCAGGATGGCAGCTTCTATTTCATGGAGATGAACACCCGCCTCCAGGTGGAGCATCCGGTGACCGAGATGATTACCGGCCTCGATCTGGTGGAATGGCAGTTGCTGGTAGCCGCCGGCGAGAAGCTGCCCTTGCGCCAGGAGCAACTGGCGATTCGCGGCCATGCCCTGGAAGCGCGCATCTACGCTGAGGACCCGGACAAGGGCTTCCTCCCCTCCACCGGCCGCCTGGTGCATCTGGCGCCTCCGGAAGAAAATCTTCACGTGCGCGTGGACACCGGCGTCGAGCAGGGCGACGAGATCACCCCCTGGTACGACCCGATGATCGCCAAGCTGATCGTCTGGGACGAGAACCGCGAACGCGCCCTGGCGCGCATGTCCCAGGCCCTGGCGCAATACCGCGTCGTCGGCGTCGCCAACAACGTCGGCTTCCTCTCCCGTCTCGTCGCCTGCCCGGCGTTTGCCACGGCCGATCTCGACACCGGCCTGATCGAGCGCGAGAAGACCTTCCTGTTCCCCGTCGAGGGCGACCTGCCGGCGGAAGTCTGGCTCGCCGCCGCCCTCGCTGAACTGCTGCGCGAACGCGCTTTCGCCCAGGAGCATGCCGCTGCCGATGCCGACCCCCATTCGCCTTGGCATCTTCGCGACGGCTGGCGCATCAACAGCGTCGCCCGCCGCACCCTCAAGTTCCGTTGCGGCGAGGTGGAAAAGACCGTCGACATTGCCTACGGTAGCAGCGGCAGCAGCCACTTCGACCTCAGCCTCGACGGCAAGATCACCCGCGCCGCCGGCCTGTTCCAGGCTGACGGCAGCCTGCGCGCCGACCTCGACGGCCGCCGCCTCAACGCCTCGGTGGTGGCCGCTGGCGAGAAGCGCCATGTCTTCCTCCACGGCCACTGCCACATCCTCGCCGCCATCGACCCCCTCTACCACGCCGGCGAAGGCGGCGGCGCCGAGGGCGGCCTGACGGCGCCGATGCCGGGCAAGGTCATCGCCCTCGTCGCTTCGGAAGGGGCGACGGTGGAGAAGGGCGCACCGCTGCTGATCCTCGAAGCAATGAAGATGGAACACACCATCGCCGCGCCATCTGCCGGCACGGTGAAAGCCTTCCGCTTTGCGGTGGGCGATCAGGTCACCGATGGCGCGGAGCTGGTGGAGTTCGAGGTCGTCGCGAAATAGCATCGGCCTGCAAGCCGCGTGGAATGGCGATCCTGGCAATGGGTGGTCTGGGACGGCCATTCCACGGGGGCTGTGGCGGTGCCCTGCCCAGGGGCGCTGTGTGACGCGGCTTGTGCCCATATTATCTCTTGACGTGGTTCCATATATAGGTACCATGCTCCAATGAACGCCGCCCACCACAAGACCCTGGTTGCCGTATTTACCGACCCGGTTTCCAAGTCGCTGGAGTGGCGACGCATCGAAGCGTTGCTGGTTGCCATTGGCTGTCGCATCATCGAGGGCAACGGTTCGCGGGTGCGCTTCGAGAAGGAGGGCCATATCGCCACTTTCCATCGGCCGCATCCGGCCAAGGAAGCGAAGCCCTACCAAGTGCGCGATGCCCGGCAGTACCTGGAGAATTTAGGAGTGAAACCATGAACACCATGACCCACAAAGGCTTTGCCGCCCGCGTTGAATACAGCGAGGAAGATGGCTGCTTTATCGGCCACATCGCGGGGATTCGGGACCTTATTGGCTTCCATGGTGAGAGCGTTACCGAACTGCGCGCCGCCTTCGAGGATGCCGTGGACGACTACCTGGAAACCTGCAAGAAGGCGGGTCGGGAACCCAATCATCCCTACTCCGGCCAATTTCGCCTGCGCCTCCCGCCGGAGCTGCATGCCCGAGCGGCAATGGCTGCGGAGACTCATGGCAAGAGCCTCAATGCCTGGGTTTCTGATGTTATCGAGAAGAGCGTTTCGGCGGCTTGAGCCGGACCCCGTTATTCCTGTTAAAGCATGTTCGCCATGCGAATCAGAAGACTTCTTATTGCCTTGGTCACTTCATATCTGTTGGCAGCATTCCTTACTCCAGGAGTCGATGCCTTTGAGACAGAGCAACTTGGCTACGAAGGTTGGTTCCTGTTCCTATTTTCAATTTCGTTGGCAGCTTGGGCCTTGTTGAGATCGAGTAGTTCAAGATTGGCGCTATCTATTGTTTGTATTTCAGTACTTATTTCCACCGCTGCTTTTCGGTATGGATGGCTATCCCTCATGTGGCGCGTTAACTCCGATACATTGTTCCAAATTGCACCTTGTGACGCAGGTTGTGGTTACGCGCGTCTAGAGTTTCTAACGGTCTCAACAACAGCAATCGTCTTGTCAATTGCACTCGGTGCCGTGTTGGTTATTTCCCTGCAATCAACTTCATTCCGGTCATATCTAGCAAAATTAGGAATACTTCGCTAACCCAGTAGTCGCAGTAAATGGGGAACACGGTCCCCATGCCCCCTAACGCATCCTCGCACTCACATTGGCGACGATGCGGCTGAAGCTGGCGTGGACGCGCATCAGGTAGGGGCCCTGCTTGGCGAGATTGCTGGAGTGATAGTTGGCGACGCCTTCCCAGACGTTGTTGCTGCTGGCTGCAATCTTGCGTCCAAGGATCAAGGCAGCGGCGGCGACGTTGGCGCAGCCGTCGGTGGCGAGGCGATGCCGTAGCTCGGGTTCGGTGGTGCGGTAATGCTTGGCCAAAGTGGGCAACCAGACGGAGTTGATGCTCATGGGGCCGAGATCCACAGTGCCGTTGCGGTTGAGGGCGAATTCACCGGCTCGTCCGCCCTCTGTTTTGAGAACAGCCAGCAACACATAAGGGTCGATGCGCTGGCGATCCGCTTCACGCACGAAGCATTGCAGCGTCGGCAGCGAGCGGGGACCGCTTACGATGTTGTTGCGCTTGAGTTCCAGACTAAGGGATAGCTCAGGCCTTTGATCGGGCGGCGAGGGAGGAAGGTCGGGCAGCATGGAGGTCGATGGGAGGCGGCCTAAGGCAGGTAAGGCGATCAGTGTAGCGCCGACGAGGAGGAGCAACGGTGCGATACCGCACAGAAATGGGACGCATCATTGAAAGCCCCCACTGTGGGAGCGGTGAAAATTGCGGCGTTACGCTGCGTAATGATCGAGAACATTTAGCCGGTGAACGTTATAGTTTCAGGAAACCTATTGAGAACAACAGATGGCACTCCCCAGCAAAGTTCGCATCGTCGAAGTCGGTCCCCGCGACGGGCTGCAAAATGAAAAGCAGAAGGTTTCCACCGCTGACAAGGTGGAGCTGATTCGCCGCCTGGCGGCGGCTGGCCTGAAGAACATCGAGGCTACCGCCTTCGTCTCGCCCAAGTGGGTGCCGCAGATGGCCGACGCCGCCGAGGTCATGGCGCGGATCGAGCGGCCCGCTGATGTGTCCTTCCCGGTGCTGGTGCCCAATCTCAAGGGCCTGGAAGCGGCCATTGCGGCTGGCGCCAGGGAGGTGGCGGTGTTCGGCGCCGCTTCCGAGGCGTTCTCGCAAAAGAACATCAACTGTTCCATCGCCGAGAGTCTGGAGCGTTTCCGCCCCGTGGTGGAGGCGGCGAAGAAGGCCGAGGTGGCCGTGCGCGGCTATGTTTCCTGTGTCCTCGGCTGCCCCTACCAGGGCGAGGTGAAGCCGGCCGCCGTGGCCGATGTGGCCTGGGCCCTGTTCGATATGGGCTGCTACGAAGTGAGTTTGGGCGACACCGTCGGCACCGGTACCCCCGATGCCACCAAGGCGATGATCGAAGCGGTGACGCGGCGCATGCCGCTGAAGAAGCTGGCCGGCCACTTCCACGACACTTACGGCATGGCGGTGGCCAATATTTACGCGGCCCTCGAAGTGGGGGTCGGCGTTTTCGACAGTTCCGTCGCCGGTCTCGGCGGCTGCCCCTATGCCGCCGGCGCTTCGGGTAACGTGGCGACCGAAGACGTGGTGTGGCTGCTCAAGGGCCTCGGCATCGACGCCGGCATCGACCTCGATGCGCTGGTGGATACCGGCGCCTGGATTTCTTCGCAACTCGGCCGCGAGCCGAATTCCAAGGTGGCGCGGGCGCTGCTGGCCCAGCGCAACAAGGCGGCATGAACGGCGCCGATGACTGCACCGGCGACGAGCCGGCATCGCCCTGCATCGGCCTTTGCCAGATGGACGACGAGACCGGTCTGTGCAAGGGCTGCTTCCGCACCCTGGAGGAAATCGCCGGCTGGAGCGGAGCGTCGGAACGGGACAAGCGGGTGGTGATCGAAGCCAACCGGCTGCGGCGTGAAATGCACGATCCCGACGCCGACATGAACTGCAACTGCGAAGATTGACGTGAAACCTTGTTTGCCGGCCTCGCTGCGCGTGATCGAGCGCGGCTGGCTGTCCTCCAACAACATCCTGTTTCTCGAAGGCGGCAGCGCGACCCTGGTGGATAGCGGCTACGTCGGCCATGCCGCCCAGACTCAGGCGCTGGTGGCGCAAAGGCTCGGCGGCCGGCACCTGGAGCGGCTCATCAACACCCACTCCCATTCCGACCACATCGGCGGCAACGCCGCGCTCCAGGCCGCTCACGGCTGCGAGATTTTCATCCCCGCCGGCATCGAGGAGCACATCACCGACTGGAACGAAGAGGCCCTGTTGCTCTCGGTGGCGAAGCAGCGGGTGGACCGCTTCCGCCATGACGGCCTGATCCGCGCCGGCGAAATGATCGAGATGGGCGGCCTCCCTTGGCGCGCCCATCATGCGCCGGGCCACGACATGGAGGCACTGGTTTTCCACTGCCCGACCGAGAAGCTGCTGATTTCCGGCGACGCGCTCTGGCAGGACGGCTTCGGCATTATCTTCGCCGAGATCCTCGGCCTCGCCGAACCTGGCGCGGCATTGCAGGCGACGCGCCAGACCCTGGATCGGATCGCCAGCCTCGACGTGCGCACGGTGATCCCCGGTCACGGCGCGCCCTTCATCGACGTGGAAGACGCCCTGGAACGGGCCTACAAACGTCTGGCCGCCTTTGAGCAAGACCCGGCGCGCATGAGCCGCAACGCCATCAAGGCCTGCTTCACCTTCAATCTGCTCGATCTGGGCGCTCTGCCTGCGGCCGATCTGGCGGCCTACCTGCAAAGTGTGCCCCTGTTCCGCGACCTCGCCCAGCGGGTGCTGGAGATGGACGCCGAGGCCCTAGCCACATGGCTGACCAGCGAACTGCTGCGGGCCGGCGCCATCGCCCTGGAGAACGGCACCCTCGTTCCACGCCGCGCCGCCTGACAAGCCGCGCCGGCTTGGGTATCCTTCACCCATGCGCCTTCTTCTCCTCAGCGGTCTCTCCGGTTCCGGCAAATCCGTCGCCCTCCATGTGCTGGAGGATGCCGGCTTCTACTGCGTCGATAACCTGCCGGCGCCCCTGCTGCCGCAACTGGTGGCCGAGCTGCAATCCGAAGGCCGCGAGCTGGTGGCTGTGGCCATGGACATGCGCGGCGGCGCCTCCATCGCCGCCCTGCCCAAGCAGGTGCGTGATCTGCGCGAGGCCGGCCTCGACCTGCGCTTCATCTTCCTCGATGCCCGCGACGAAATCCTGATCCAGCGTTTTTCCGAAACCCGCCGTCGCCACCCTCTGGCCGGTGCGGATACGACCCTGGCCGAGGCCATCGCCTGCGAGCGTGATTCCCTGGAAACCCTGGCGGCGCTGGGCCACCACATCGACACCAGCAACCTGCGGCCGAATGCCCTGCGCGCCTTCGTCAAGGATTTTGCCGCCCTCGGTGAAGGCGAAGGCCTGACGCTGATGTTCGAGTCCTTCGGCTTCAAGCACGGCCTGCCCCTGGATGCCGATCTGGTGTTCGATGTGCGCTGCCTGCCTAATCCCCACTACGACCCAACCCTGCGCCCCCTCACCGGCCGCGACCAGCCGGTGATCGACTTCCTCCAGGCCCAGCCCGAGGTACTGCGCATGGCGGCGGACATCGAACGCTTCGTCGGCGACTGGCTGCCGGCCTACGTGCGCGACAACCGCTCCTACCTCACCGTGGCCGTCGGCTGTACCGGCGGCCAGCATCGCTCGGTGTATTTCGCCGAACGCCTCGCCGAACACTTCCGTTCCCGCATTCGCGTCCTGGTGCGGCATCGCGCCCTCGCTGGCTGAGGCGGGTAGTGCGCGCCCTGCGTGAGTGGCTGCCCCATTTGCGCCCCGGCGACTGGGGAACCCTGGCCTTGGGTCTGGCCCTGGCGGCAAGTTCCTTTCCTCTGCTCTGGCGCGGCGGCGTTGCCGACCGCGCGGTGGTCAAGCGTGATGGCGCCATCCTCGCCGAGTTCGCCCTCAACGCATCGCGCCGTTTCGAGGTCGAGGGCCCCATCGGTCGCACGGTGATCGAGATCGCACCGGGCCGCGCCCGTGTCGCTGCCGACCCGGGCCTGCACCAATATTGCGTCAAGCAGGGCTGGCTGACGCGGCCCAACTCCATTGCCATCTGCGCGCCGAATCACGTCAGCCTGCAACTCACGGGCAAGGACAGCAGCTTTGACAGCCTCAACTATTAGCGTGAAACAACAATACCGAGCGCCGGGTAATACATCGAGCGCAGCGAGCAAACTGATAGCCTCCCCCGCGAGGGGGAGGATGGGAGGGGGCGGGTCTTTATGCCGCTTTTCGCGTTCCTTATCATCGGTGAGAGGTATTTCCAGACCATGAGCGTTGAGCTAACGGTCACGTCAGACGACCGCCGCATTGCCCGCTTTGCCGCGGCGGCCATCGTGCTGACCATCGCCGAGGCGGCGATTCCGTCGCCCCTGCCCGGCGTCAAGCCCGGCCTTGCCAACATCGTCGTGCTGGTAGTGCTGCTGCGCCACGGCTGGGCCGACGCGGCCTGGGTCTCGCTGCTGCGCGTGTTCGCCGCCAGCCTGCTGATGGGCCAGTTTCTCGCCCCCGGTTTCTTCCTCAGCCTCGCCGGCGCCCTGGCCAGCCTCGCCACCTTGGCGGCTACGGTGCGGCTGCCGAGCCGCTGGTTCGGCCCGGTCACCCACAGCGTCGCCGCCGCCTTCGCCCACATGGCGGCGCAACTGGTGGTGGCGCGCCTGTGGCTGGTGCCCCACGATGGCGTCTTCCTGCTCACTCCCATCTTCGCCACGGCGGCGTTATGCTTCGGTGCCATTAACGGCCTCATCGCCGCCAAACTGCTTGTGGAACTCGATCAATGACCAAAACCGTCGCCGTCGCCTTCACCGGGGCCTCCGGCATGCCCTACGGCCTGCGCCTCGTGGAGTGCCTGCTCCAGGCCGGGGTGCGGGTGTGGCTGACCTGGTCCCAGGCGGCGCAGATCGTTGCCAAACAGGAACTCGATCTGGTGCTGCCAACCCAGCCCCGGGAGGCCGAGCGCATGCTGCGCGAGCGCTTCGGCAACCCGCCGGGCGAACTCACGGTTTACGGCCGCGACGACTGGAACGCGCCCATGGCCTCCGGCTCCAATGCCCCCGACGCCTACGTCATCTGCCCCTGCACCATGGGCACCCTAGCCGAGGTGGCGGGCGGCCTTTCCCGCGACCTGCTCGGCCGCGCCGCCGATGTGGTGCTGAAGGAAGGCAAGCTGCTGATCCTGGTGCCGCGTGAAACACCGCTATCCACGATCCAGCTGGAAAACATGCTCAAGCTCTCCCGCGCCGGCGCCGTGATCCTGCCGCCGGCCCCCGGCTTCTATCACCATCCGCAGAGCATCGACGATCTGGTGGACTTCGTCGTCGCCCGCATCCTCGACCGCCTCGGCGTTGCCCATCAACTGATGACCAAGTGGGGCGAAGGCGAGCCGTGAATCCGGTCATCGAAATTCCCCTCTTCCCCCTTGGCGCGGTGCTGTTCCCGGACGGCCGCCTGCCCCTGCGCATCTTCGAGACGCGCTACATGGACATGGCCAAGGACTGCCTGAAGAACGACCTGCCCTTCGGCGTCTGCCTGATTGCCCAGGGCCAGGAAGTGGATGCCCCCGGCGCCAAGCCGGCGGTGCCCCAGAGCGTCGGCACCCTGGCGCGGATTGCCGAATGGGACATGCCGCAACTCGGCGTGCTGGAAACCAAGGCCCGGGGCGAGCAGCGCTTTCGCATCCTGCGCCGCTGGGTGGAAGCCTCCGGCTTGCAGCGCGCCGAAGTGGAGTTGCTGGCGCCCGAAGCGCCGCAAAAAATCCCCGGCCCCTACGCCCGCCTGGTGCCCCTGCTGCGGGCCATCGTCGAAGACCTGGGCGAGGACGCGCCCGCCGCGCCCCATCGCTTCTTCGACGCCACCTGGGTCGGCTACCGCTGGTGCGAAGTGCTGCCGATCCCCGCCATCGCCCGGCAGAAACTGCTGGAACTCGACGACAGCATTTCGCGGCTGGAAATCATCTTCCGCTTTCTGGAGCAGAAGGGGCTGATGAAGTAGCGCTTGGCAGCATGCCTGGAAGCCGCGTCAAATGGCGATCCCAGACAGGGCATGCGCGACAAGGCCGTCAAATGGCGTTTGCAAGCCAGTCATAGCCAGGATCGCCATTCGGCGCGCCCTGGGGCGATGCTGGAAGTGGAATGGGATAAGTTGGGCTGCCAGGAATGCTGATAGGATTACGAGAGGCGGGGGTATGCGCCGCTAAAAGCCCGGAAATTCGATCCCTTTTTGCTCGCCGCAAGCCCCACTAAATTCAACCAACTCATTGAACTAAAATGGAATTGGTTTTTTATACAGCCTATTTGATGGAAAACATTCCATCAAATAGGTGCCACATTTGACGTTAGAAATCTCCCGCCGATGCCCTGGCTACCAATGTATATCGCCGAGCAAGATGCCTCTCTTGTGACGAACGAGCTTTCGCAAGACCATGACATTGCCTTCCTCGTGCCAGATGGCTTGAAGCGTTGGCGCGCTGTTGAGTCCTTTGAGCCGAAGGACAGCATTAGGGTTGGCCTGTGGCACGTTCCAAGTGGGCCTTTACCCCTTCTTCCCGCAACGCACGGAGAACCGATTGGTCATGTGCTTGACCCCTGGGCTGGATGGAAAGAAGAACGCACAGGTGCTGATCCAACGAACCCCTATTTCGGCGCCGGCCATCCTGGTGTTATCTGGCTGAATCTCCGTCTCGAAGCAAGAGATCGAGATAGCTGCTGCGGCTTCTCGTCGTTCGAATGGATAGGGAATCGGTACAAAGTCATTGGCAATGGTTCATTGGAGAGCACCGAGACCTGGTGGAAGTTGCTGCGCCGTCGCATATCCAAGCTCTCCCACAAAGTGCCACGGCAGCGCCTATCCAATTCCTTGCCCCCTGAAGTCTTCGCTCTTCCACACGCATACTCTCTGCTCGCCGCTGGTGGCATTGCCGATGCCAATCCTTTTTGACCCGATTTCTAACCTTTCAGTCGAGCGGACCTGCGCGAAATGCCGCGCAGGCCGCTCACTTCCACGTTGAAGCTGTAGAAAAACCCCATTTTCGCGCCGCTCCCGGCGTAAAAAATGGCGCGGATTTCCCCGCGCCATTTTCATTTCTCCGCCTGGACTGTTCGTCCCCTTAGCCGCCCAACCCGCGCC
>Ga0316605_10000375_pt1 | contig 34036 bp, 29 predicted proteins | sample OWC_soil_day20_n_FD_207666 | JGI IMG/M metagenome (GOLD analysis project Ga0316605, IMG submission 207666) | Wetland soil microbial communities from Old Woman Creek delta, Ohio, United States - OWC_soil_day20_noCT | ecosystem: Environmental > Terrestrial > Soil > Wetlands | place: USA: Ohio...
TTTTCCAATCATTATTTGCAGAGTTTTATACCGTAAAGATACATAATCCTGCAAATATATGCAAGTATTTTGGAGGTTATATTGTTCATATACTGATATATAAGAAATAATAAGGAGCGACTAAATAAGATGCCTCCGTAAATATTCACTACTATACTGGCGACGCGGTTTGTAAATGCATCCATTAATTTTCTTGCCGTTGAAGCTTAGTGTATCCTGCTGTCTGAATGGTAAGAGATAGTCTCTCTTTGAAAAAGGCTATTGTTTTGTCCTGAAATTTGTTTACAAATTCTTATAGAACCGATGTTGCAAAAGTCCCCCACGGGGGAACCAACGGTCAGCGACCGAAGGGAGATAATTAGGGGGCTTTATCCTGAGGACGGTTGCCACAGGTATAGGAATCGCGTGAGGGTTTATTGGAAACATTCTTCGTTATTTCCTTTTTCAGGTCGCAACCGTTGCAGTCGCCGCAGGGAGATGCATCCTTTTTGCGTAAACTTTTAACGAGTGCATACACAGTGTACACAATAGCCAAAGCCACAATGATAAGAACGAGTATGAATTGTAACATTTTTTTTGTGAATTATTTATTAGTACAACCGTGTCCGCACGAACAAAGGGTATTGTTTTTCGCTTTCTTAAAACTTTCTTTTGCTTCGCTGAATGCAAAGTATGAAAGTCCGAGCGAGCCGATACTATCGATATATGCAAAGCCGGTTAACTCATAAATGCCGCTGCTGAAAAGTAAAATAACAGACATATAAATACAAACCCGTGTGCATTCGGCATCGGCAAGGATGGCATCTGAGTTGAGCTTCTTACCTACCCTTATTTTTCCCCGGATAAGCATCCACATGGCGGCAATTGAAATCAGGGCAATGACAATCCCCCAGAAAGTTGTTTCGGGTTTGTGTTGAGTTACAATATTATAAATTCCTGAAAAGACCAGACCGGCAGCCAGAGCATACAACGAGAAACCGGTAATCCGCAAAGCTGTCCGTTCAAAGCGGTCGTGGCTCAGATCGGGCTTGGTTTGTATACGAATAATCATGTGTGCAATACCCAGTCCCGAAATTACTTCAATAAAGCTATCGACGCCGAAGCCAAACAGCGCGAGACTTTCATCTTCATATCCCAGCCAGATAGACACCAGACCCTCGGCAATATTATAAATAATGGTGAAAAGCGCTAGTCCGAATGCCTGCTTGTATAGCTGCTTACTGTTTTCAGCCGGTTTAGTCTGTTTCATATTTTCTTTATTTCTCATACTAACAAACTTCCCAGCTGAAAGGTTGCAAAAGCGACGATCCAGGCTATAGCGGTGGTGTACACCATGGTAAAGATTGCCCAGCCCCAGTTTGCTTCCTTTTTGATAGCCGCGATAACTGCTACGCAGGGAAAGTAAATCAGTATAAAAAGCATAAAACCGTACGTGACAAGGGGTGTGAAAACTTTCTGACCCTTCATTTTTCCCGTAAGGTGGGTTTGCTTGTGTAGGTTGGCTTTCAGAGTCCCCGAATTTTCATCGGCCTGCAGGTCGGCCTGATAGAGAATACCCATTGTGCTAACCACAATCTCCTTGGCTGCCAGACCGCTGATGATGCTTACACCCATTTTCCAGTCGTAACCCAGCGGACTGATTACCGGCTCAATGGCATGTCCCAGCTGACCGATATACGATTTCTCCTGCCGTTCGGCTTCCTGTTCAACAGTCAGATGTGATACCAGGTTCTCTTTTTGCATTTCACTAAGTTGAGGATTGGTTTGCGCGGAAACAATCTGCGTATCGTAATCCTTGCTGTATTCCACATTCCGCGGAAAATATCCCAGCACCCAGATCAGAATGGAAGCCACTAAAATAACCGTTCCCATCTTTCTGAGATATTGCTGTCCCTTGTGCCACATGTGAATGCTGGTGTTTTTCAGTGTAGGGATGCGGTAGGGCGGTAATTCCATCACGAAAGGCACTTCCTTCTTGGCAAAGGCAACGCGTTTCATCACCAGGGCAGTAAGTATAGCCAGAACTATTCCAATGACATAAATGGAGAACAGCACCAGTCCCTGACGAGAGGGAAATATGGCCGAAATAAGCAGCACATACACCGGCAGACGGGCGCTGCACGACATGAAGGGGGTGATAATCATGGTCAGTATCCGGTCTTTCTTATTGTCCAGCGTGCGGGTAGCCATAATGGCGGGAACATTGCAGCCAAAGCCCATCACGAGAGGAATAAACGATTTGCCGTGAAGACCTATTTTGTGCATCAGCTTATCCATGATGAACGACGCGCGGGCCATGTATCCGGTATCTTCCATCAGGGAGATAAAGAAAAAGAGGATGAGGATATTGGGTAAAAAGACAATCACACCTCCTACCCCGCCGATAATACCATCGACCAGCAGATCGCGCAGCGGACCTTCAGACATCGACGTTTGCAGCCAGTCATGCAACAGTTTTACTCCGGCGTCAATCCATTCCATCGGATAACTGCCGAGGGTAAAGGTAGCCTGAAACATAAGCCACATCAGGAACAAAAAGATGGGAAATCCCCAGAATTTATGGGTGAGTATATCGTCCAGTTCCCGTTTTACAGCCTGCTTGTCCTTGCGGGGTTCGGTCAGGGTTTCCTTGAGCGCTCCGTTGATAAAACCATACTTGGCATCGGTAATGATCGTTTCCGATTTCTCACCGTATTCCTTTTCAAGTTTCAGGATTGCCTTTTTTGCTTTACCTTTTATCGTTTCGTAATTGGCATACTTTTCAAGCTGTCTGAGTGTGGTCTTATCCGTTTCGAGCAACTTAACAGCTACGTAACGGGACGACAATTTGTCGGTTATCTCCGGAGTCTTCCAGATTTCGTCCTGAATTTCTTTCAGGGCATCTTCGATGAGTGAACCATAATTGATATGAATATGCCGTACGCTGGTATCGCGGTCTTCGTATACATCAATCAGTTTGGCGAACAATTCGTCAATCCCTTTTCCGCGCGAAGCTACAGTAGGAATTACCGGTATTCCGATCATTTGTCCCAGACTGTCGTAATCAAACTTCACATTTTTCTTTTCCAGTTCGTCGTACATGTTCAGGGCGATCACCACCTTGATATTCATATCGATAAGCTGCGTAGTGAGGAAAAGATTGCGTTTCAGGTTGGAGGCATCCACCACGTTCACCACAATATCGGGAATACTCTCGGTAATGTGTGTGCGGACATACAGTTCCTCGGGGGAATACTCGGTAATGGAATAGGTTCCGGGTAAATCGTAGATTTTAAAGGTGTAATCGTCCTTTTTCATCACGGCTTCCTTGGCATCGACGGTTACGCCGCTGTAGTTGCCCACGCGCTCGTGCGACCCGGAAGCATAATTGAATAAGGTTGTTTTTCCGCAGTTGGGGTTACCCACCAACGCCACCCGGATGGTTTTGCCTTTTTTCAGCGCCGAAACCTTGAGAGTTTCTTCGTCGATGGTGCCTTCGAACTTTACTTCGGCCAGACCGGCAGCCTCCTCCACAGAGACCACTTCCACCAGGCGGGCTTCGCTGCGCCGGAGCGACACGTTGTATCCCATGATTTCATATTCCACCGGATCCTGCAGGGGAGCATTCTTGATCACCCTCACTTTTTCACCCTTCACAAAACCCATTTCGGTAATGCGCTTGCGGAATGCTCCGTGTCCCAGCACCTTGGTAATAATGGCTTCATCACCCGACTGAAGGTCTGAGAGGTAAGTTATATCTGTTGTCATCAACTGTTTATCTTATTATTTTAAAAATTAAGCCCGAAACGGAGAAATCCAACCAGTGCATTCTTCAGTTTCGTTTCGGTTCCGGCCGGATTGATAATATACTGAATATCCGGCCTCAAATAGATATACTGGCAAAGCTGGTAATGATAGGTCATTTCAACAGCTGTTTCACTTCCCAGTCCATTGCCATTGAGACCGGCATGGTTCACCGCCAACCCGAACTGATCGTCTTTTCGGTTTTTGAATAGTTCCCTGTAATTCAAACCGATACTGCCATAGTAATTGTTGTTGTTTAGTTTTTTCGAACTCAGTCCCAGCTGTGAGAAAATCGACAGTTTATCTGTTATCTGCTGGTCTCCAACAAAGTAGAAACCACCGTTTTTTAGGTTATTTAATGACGTGTTGCTATGCTTATGATAATATGCGCCCAGTTTATAAACTGCTTCCCGGTCTTGAATGAGGCTTTTACCCACCTGAAATTCGGTGACAGCCAGCAATCCCTGATCTTTACCCAGTTTCCATTGTATGTTATAGGGATTAGTCTCAAAATCGTCGGGTGTACCATCAAAAAAAGCTGCCTGCCAGTTGAATGTATCGGATATCTTGTATTGCAATATTGTACCTAAGGCAGTCAGAGGGAAAATGGGAGAAGAAATATTATCGGCAATACTGGAATGAATACCAAAGGAACTGTTCGTAAACAGCCCACCGTATTCGCTGACAGCAAAATTGGCATTCAGATCCTGTAAACCGACAGTAATATCAAATTTACCAAGAGTTTGTCTGTACCAGAGTTCATACATAAAGGTGAGATTACCGGCCTCGATATTGGATACTCCCTGAAAATCGCCGACCAGGTTCGCCGATGGTTCACCTCCGTGTGTATTACCCACATTTATAAAAAATTCTCCTCCTTTCCACCAGTTGGCTTTTTCGGTGTCAAATCCAGTTTTAATATTGGCTAATCCCAGATAGGTTGTCCCTGTTTTAATACCTCCGCTGAAATTACTGACCAGATCGCCGATGTAGGATGCTTCGAATGTAAACGGAGATGAATTTTTAACGGTATCGGCTTCCTGAGCAGAAAGTCCGGTTATTGAAAATATGCTGATTAAAACAGCTGCAAATACTGATTTATTGATTAATCTCATATATTACTTTGTTTGTTGATTTCTTTTCTGCAAAAGTATTCCGAAGAAACCAACTCATAAATCACTATTTATATCTATTTCGTGGCAAACCATTAACTACAAGTAGGTATATTTACGTATAAAATCATTTACCACATCACAAAACCAACTTTTTTCAGCTTTGTTTTATATCATCCAGTTCCACCAGTTTATTCATAATGGCATAAATAGTCAGACCGGCAGTACTGTGTATCTCCAGCTTGCGGGCGATGTTGCGCCTGTGGGTAATGACCGTGTGTGCCGACAGATACAGACTTTGAGCAATCTCCTTATTCGTCATTCCCCTCACCACGCAGGCAATTATTTCTTTTTCGCGTGTGCTCAGCGTATTTGGCTCTTCGGTATTTTCTGCCGAAGGCGAACTGAACAGTTTGTCGAATTTTTCCCGAAGCTGATCGACCGAATCGTATATACTTATCCGTTCATCGTAATCGCGCAGCAAATGCTCATCGATAACAGAATAAATCAGCGCAATGCAGATAATCCGGGTGTTTGTTGATTCGTTTTTTATTTTTGCAATATCAAAATATCCCCAGAATGACGGATTTATAATTAACACATCCGGCTTATGAATGTTCAGATAATGATTCATTGAATCGATGGTCAGAATTTCCACAGGCTGAATCCGGTAACCCGGTATTCGTTTCAAAACGGCCGTAAGTCCGCTCCGCACAATAACCGAAGGTTCTACAATAGCTATTTTCAGTGGATTGCCGTTCATTTCTTCTGATTGCGTTTATGTTCAACAGCTTCCACAGCGGGAATAAAAAGAAAGTCCTCGACCTGACTGTGAGTGGCAAGATCCATCTCACACGAAAATACATCAAACAAAACCTCTGTCAGCAGCGGATTGTTGCCCTTGTCGGGGTAGTATTTGACGAGTATATTTTTCAGCTCCACGAGTTTCGATTCAATTTCATTGTGCCGATGCCTGAAAACGGATATATTGTAGGTCAGTCCCGGTTCGTCATTCAGCAACCGGATAACATACGGGAAAGCAACTTTATCTTCATATTCCATGTGTTTCCGGACTTCCGATACATATTCGTCGAAGAATTTCAGAAAAACAGGAAGGTACGGGATGTTCTGATCATGGCTGCTGACAGCCTCAATCAGTTTATTGCGGATTTGAGGTAATTTGAATTCAAGAAAATAAACATGAGCATTCTTGAGGTAATTGATGAGTGACCCGATGGAAATATCTTCGTAATCATGTTCTACTTCAAAGTTTGCTTCAGTCAGGAAATTCACAACCGCCAGAAAAGTACGGCAATCAATTCCGTTCTCCGCACAGACTTCCTTCACCGAATGGTCGCCAAATCCCAGCGACAATCCGAAACGGCTGATTACCAGCAACAGGGAATGATTCTCGTTTATCAGATCACTCATCTTGTCTGTTTCCGAAAATTTATGCTGTTTAAACATGGGCGTGATGTATTTTACAGGATTATTTTCAACAAAAAAAAGAATAAACTTCCCCGAAACAGATGGCTGCAGTCCCGACAGAAGTTTATACTTACTTATTTACTAACATTTCGGTTATATGGTTATATATTACATTGCAAAGATCTGGCTATTTATGCAGGTTCGCAATCACCATATTTAGGTATTTTCGGGCTACAAAACCAAAACTGCGGTATTTCTGATCCGTTTAAGTTTTCAGCCACAAAGGTAGTAATTTATAACGTTTCTAAAAACAACAAGACATTATTATAAAACAAACGGGGCTGTGAAAATATCTCCTGTTATGTTTTTATTCTACCTGTTCAATGATTTATAGGCATCGAGCAGCTGTCGTGCAGCGACAAACGAACTGACTTCGTCAGTCAGCACTCTTCTCTCTGCTTCTTCGAGGAGAATTTGAATTTTATCGTTGTTGTAAAAGCCCGATTTCAGGTGGTCGTTGATGGTTTCGTACATCCAGTATTTGGACTGATCTGTGCGTTTACTATCAAAAAATCCGTTGTCACGGACAAAACCGATGTACCTGAGCACCATTTCCCAGACCTCTGCTATTCCCGTCCGTTCCATTGCCGAACAGGTAACCACATCGGGTTTCCATCCCGACTCGGGCAGGGGGAACAGATGCAGGGCGTTGAGATACTGACGGCGTGCCAACTGCGATTTCTCAATGTTGGTTCCGTCGCATTTATTAATGGCAATGCCATCGGCCATTTCCATAATACCGCGCTTAATACCCTGAAGCTCGTCACCGGTACCTGCCAGCTGAATAAGCAGAAAGAAATCGACCATGGAATGTACAGCTGTTTCGGACTGCCCCACTCCCACTGTTTCCACAAAAATCACATCGAAACCGGCGGCTTCACACAGGATAATGCTTTCACGCGTTTTGCGGGCAACACCACCCAGCGAACCTGCCGAAGGTGAAGGACGGATAAAGGCATTCTTTGCCACGGAAAGTTCTTCCATGCGGGTTTTATCACCCAGGATACTTCCCTTGGTACGCTCGCTGCTCGGGTCAATGGCAAGCACGGCCAGCTTTTTTCCGGCATGAATCAGATGCATGCCCAGCGCTTCGATAAAAGTACTTTTACCGGCGCCCGGAACTCCCGTAATACCGAGGCGGACGGACTTACCGGCATAAGGCAGACACTTTTCAATCACTTCCTGAGCTATATCCTGATGCTGCGGCAAGGAACTCTCGACAAGCGTAACCGCCTGACCCAGGATGGAGATATCCCCCCTTAGGATACCTTCCACGTATTCAGTGGAGGTTAACAGCTGACGTTTTCTGCGGGGCTTTGCATACGGATTGATAGTCGGGACATCCGATACTCCTTCGTTAACGGACAATCCTTTATAGTTCGGATCGTTTTCCGGATGGTGGTGACGATAGTGCATAATGTAAAATTTTGCCGGATTTAGAATAAGAAATCGCCTGGCATCGCATATGATGGGCAGACGATTTCAATCAAAAATTTTAATTTTCAAAGACAGTTTATTTCTTTACCGACCAGCTGAGGGTGTATGTCATAAAGCTGTTACTCGGATCGTTCGTCTGTATCATGAACGATTTTTTATAGTCGCCAACTGGAAACGCTTTGGTGTCAACATCAATTTTGAGTTCTCCGGTTTTACCTCCCTTGATTGATAATTTTCCCGGATGAACAGAGATGTTGCTGTTGTTGTTGATGACACGGCGGATTTCAAGTGATTTCTGACCGCTGTTTTTGATAATAGCTTTACCCCGTACCATACTGCCCTGTTTCATGGCACCAAGTATCAGGTTGGGCGATTTGATTTCCAGAATAGGTGCCTGACGTTTTTCTTCGATGGTCATCTTGCTGAAGTCATCCATCACTGTAGCGTTAATAGTGATCTTGTGAGCATCGTCAGCAACTTTCTTGCCATTAAGCACCAGGAGTACGTTATCATAAACGGGACCCCATTCGGCACATTTCTTCGAATCGAAGATAAACTCGATTTTTCCTTCCTCATTCGGATTGAGTACGGCAGGTTTTGCCTCAGCTTTGAGGTAAACAGGCAGATCACTGACAGCAACAGTGAGTTTAGCGTTCGAACCGTTTTTTACCAGCAAGGTGTTGGTTCTGGTGCTTCCCTTAGCCACATTACTCATTTGTATCATCTTTGTTCTCAACTTGAGGTCACCTGCTTCAACAGGATAATTTTCTGCTGCTGCCGACGATTTGGAATTCACAGTACCTTTTATAAGCAGACTTTCCACTTCGTTGCTGGCGTTGCTGTAAACCGTGACGTTTTTATTAAACGCGCCGGGACGACCTGTTGGGTTGTAGGTTACAGTAATTTCACCTTTTTTACCGGGTTCAATCGGCGTTTTGGTCCATTCGGGAGTGGTGCATCCACACGAAGCATTTACCCGTTGTACGAGCAACGCAGTACTACCTGTATTGGTAAATTCAAAAACATGAGTTGCTTTTCCGTCTGATTCATTGATAGTTCCGAAATCAAAGGTTTTCTCATCAAAAGTAATGGTCGGTTTCTGTCCCATGACAGAGATGGATGTCAGGACTGAAATGATCACTAAAATTCCAATTCTTTTAATCATATGGTTTATTATTTTTTAGTTTAACAAGTAAATTTCATTGAACTCTGCAAAAATATAAAAAATGTCAATGATTTGTCCATAAAACTTTGAAAACTTTATCAGTTCTATTTAAATAAAGGTTAATAAAAAACAGAAATGATGTATATTTGCATCTGTATTTCATTCAAAATTCGTGCTTTATCAGCACTGTTCAAGCCATGCTGGAAAAATTTAAAAAATCTGCTCTGTCGGTATTCGGTTATACTACTGCCTGTTACCGGCATCTCCATACTCATCCTGAACTTTCTTTTCAGGAGGTTGCTACTTCAGCCTTCATCCAAAAGCAGTTGACAGACCTTGATATACCTTATCGGGCAAACATTGCAGGTACAGGTATTCTGGGACGTATTGAAGGTAAAAATCCTCAGAAAAAGATCATTGCTCTTCGAGCTGATATGGATGCTCTGCCGATACAGGAAGAGGTGGATATTCCCTGGAAATCGCTCAATCCGAATGTGATGCATGCCTGCGGTCACGATGCGCACGTTGCCTGCCTGCTGGGCGCTGCAAAAATTCTGAAGGAACATTGTAGTGAATTTGAAGGTATCATATTACTTATCTTCCAGCCAGGCGAAGAAAAAGCTCCCGGAGGTGCTTCACTGATGCTGCAGGATGGAATTTTCGATGAATATAAACCAGAGTTCATTCTGGGACAGCATGTCTCTGTCGATTTTCCTGCCGGCACAATGGCATTCCTGCCCGGCACCATCATGGCGTCGGCTGATGAAATTCATCTGACAATCCATGGTAAGGGTGGTCACGGAGCTTTGCCGCATCTGTGCAACGACACTGTATTGGCGGCATCGCAAACGGTAGTTGCGCTGCAGCAGGTACGAAGCCGTCTCTGCCATCCGCTTACACCCATGGTACTGACTTTCGGGAAACTGATTGCTGACGGGGCTACGAATATCATTCCTTCGGAAGTACAGCTTTCGGGTACTTTCCGTACGGTGGATGAAACGTGGCGTAGCGAAGGTCTGAAGCATATACGACACATAATTACAGAAACCTGTGCGGCATCCGGTTGCAGCGTGGATATTGACATTCCTCCGGGTTATCCCTGCGTTATCAATAACTCTGAGATTACGCTGAAAGCCGGACAGTTTGCCGCGGAATGGGCAGGTGCAGAGCATATCAGTCAACTGGAATTGCGCATGACTTCCGAAGATTTTGGTTTTTTCTCACAGCAATTTCCGAGTTGCTTTTACCGATTCGGGGTGAAAGGAACCAGCAATCAGAACTGCGGTGGTTTGCACAGTCCCACCTTCTGCATCGACGAAAATGCCCTGCTGACCGGTGCCGGCGGACTTGCCTGGATTGCCTTCAGACTTATATCCTAATGTTCAACCTTATACACCCGGCGGTAGATGGTGGATTTGATCTTTTCGAAATTTTCAATTACAAAATCCACCTGATCGGTCATAAGAAACAAGGGCTGATAGTAACCATTGCGGTTGTATGGTGGTTGCTGGTAGTCAACAGGAACAACCTCATAGCCCAGTCGCCGATAGAACTCAATTCGACGTGCTGCCATTTCCTCGTCGGGCAGTTCAACTTCAAAAACCATAGGAATATCCGACTGAGGTTTCATCATATTCATGACCTTCTCGCCCAACTTATTTCCCCTGATAGCTTCAAGGATGGCAAAATGTTCGGCATATATAAACCAGTCAAAGTCCCAATAGTTAAAAAATCCCACGAAGTTATCATTCATTAATACGGCATTGCAGTAAAAATCCGGCTCACTGCCGAGCAATGCCTTGAAGTCTTCTTCGGTGTGGCGCTGATTTTCCGGAAATGCCTCCTGATAAAGTGGCATCAGCGAATGTATGTGTTCATCATCAGCCGATTTGATTTGAATTATTTCCATGTTGAACGGTGCTGGTTTATAAATTCTGATTGATTATTTCAACCCTTCGTTTTAACTTTCAAAATTAAAGCCAAAAAAGGGTTTCTGAAAATATTTACCGAAATATTTTTGCCATAAATGAAAAATATTACGACAGGTTGGTAATTCAAAAAAAACGGCTTCACTTCATAAAGCGAAACCGTTTATATTTATAGGAATCTTAATTCTTAATTACATCCGCAACCGCAACCGTGTTCATCGTCGCAGTCGTCATCGCAGCCGCATCCGCCGTCGCCACAACTGCAGCCACCTCCTAATAATGATTTTAGTTCCTGTTCTGTAGCATCGCGCACGCCCAGCACTTTTCCCTTGAAATGAAGAGTTTCACCAGCCAGCGGATGGTTCAGATCTACCGTTACATGTGTATCAGTAACCGACACCACCTGTGCCTGCAGACGGTTTCCTTCGTTGTCCATCAGCGGTACTACGTTACCTTCGAAAACCATTTCCTCATCAAGTTTCCCGTCGATTTCAAAAACGGCACGTTCAAGTTCAACAACTGCATCATCGTCATATTCTCCATAAGCATCTTCATTGTTGATGGTGAATTCAAAGTTATCATCTTTCTGAAGACCGCTCAGGTTCTCTTCAAATTTAGGCAGCATCATCCCCACACCATATATAAAGTTCAATGGCTGTTCGGGAGTAGCTCTTTCCATTAATTCCAGTTCTCCGTTTTCGCCATCAACGTACAGTTCGTATTCGGCATCTACTACTTTATTAATTTCAATTTTCATTTGTTTGTTTTGTTTGTTATTATTGATTGATTTATTTTTCTACAGATTTATATAACTCAATACCAGGTAATATTGTTCGGCGAACTGCGATTTCCCTGTTTTTCATACTTCAGATCCTGCAACATACTGGAATTTACACCAATGCGGAAATTATAGGTTTTATAAGGTCCGAAAGGCACCACATTACCGCTGAGAGTCCAGCAGTGAAGATTACGGGTAATATTGAAACTGGTGTACGACATTTGTTTGGCATTGAAATCATAGGAGGTCGTACCGCTTATCTGCCAGCCCGGTGTGAGTTTTATATTTCCGGATATCCCCAGGTTATGGGTGAAAACCTGTTTGTATTCAAGTTTTTCGTAGTTGAATTCCGACGAGTTTCCAAACCTCACTGAATAGTTGAAACTCAGACTCCAGGGGATTTCCACCTTTTCATATCCATCGGCATCGGTCGTTGGTTTATCTGTTCCGGAATTACCGTCTTTTTCCTGAGATCTCATGGCATTCGCATTTATATCTGAGTTGCCCGTATCTTCATCTGCATCAGTATCTGTCTTGCCTTTGCTCTTTTTATCCTTTCGCTTGAACGTTTCATTTGAAAGCGTATAGCTGTAACTTGTACTTGTTCCGAGAAAACGGGGAAATTTGCCATGTTCCCAGCGTAACTGATTGACACGTTTGATGCTTTTACCATCGGGCGAGGCATACATATACGGATCGAAAGCGCCACTTAAGCTCAGAGTATATGCTTTTCCGAATTTTATACGCAGGGATGTACCGATATTCGACCATTGCATGGAGTCTGCCGCAAAGTTATAGGCGCTGTTCAGCGAGAAATTATCTATCAGACTTATAATTTTCGTTGGCTTCAAGTCGGTTGTATCCTGGTCGTTTTTCACTTTCATTTCCAGGTTATTATCCAGAGTAAATGAAAGACTGTTCGATTTTCCTCGGCCGGGGGCACCGCTCGGGAATCGCGAATAATAAATCTCTTCGGAAGTAATCTTGGTCGGATCACCATCTTTTATAACCGATTTGATATAGGTATCCCAGTATCCGTATTTCAAATCGCCAAAGTCCGGCGTAAAAGCAAAACTTGCACTGGGCTTCAGCATGTGGCGGATTTTTTCAATTTTGTCGCCAAAAATTGCTTTAACGGGTGTGTACATACCATACAAGGTTGTATTGGCAGACATACTGAGGTTGTAATCCCACACACGGTTGAAACCTGTAACGTTGGTGGTTACTTCTTTCTGATTGACAACATCCCAGGTTTTTTTCTGTGATGTTAGAAACCATTTTTCCTTGTAGTTAAAAGATGGGGTAAATGTAATGTATTTTAGAACATTGAACGATGCAGAAACAGGTATACTGTGTTGCGCGGAATTGACCCAGTCCTTTGAAAAGGACGAATGCATCAGTTTATTTTCTTTGGTCTGAATACTGTTGGATATAGTTCCGGAATACGACATCGAAATTTTTTCGTACCATCTTTCTTTTCCTACCAGGTTTTTTCGTTTCAGGGGGTAAATACGGCTCATGCTGATAGACATATTGGGCAGCATAAGGTTGATGGTAGAGTCTTTGGTTCGCTGAGTAACCGACATATTGGCCGTAATGCTGAACGGATTATTCGGAAACCGTTGTGAGAATGATACGCTTGAACTTTTGGTATTTTCGGCGTTGGCGGGAGTATAGTAGCTGTTGATATTGCTCCGGTTCCATCCGCTGGTCGTAAAGTTAACACTGGCAGAAAAGGTTCGGAACGGATTGACTTTCGGATTCTGCGAGTGCGACCACTGAATGCTTAAATTCGGGCTTTTCTGGTAATCTGGCATATCCTTTTCACCTATCACATCTTCACGATAGCTGACATTTACACTTCCGTTGAATTTATACCTTTTCAGATAGCTGGATGACAGGTTAACACCCCAGGTTCCACGGGTGTATACATCACCTTTGATGCTCAAATCGGCATAATCGCTGATGGCAAAATAGTAACCTCCATTTACTAATCCGTACCCGCGGGTTACGTCAGTATCGAAACTCGGCATTTCCAGACCGGAGGAATAATTCTTATTGAAGGGGAAAAAGCCGAAAGGAACTGCAATAGGTAGCGGAATATCCAGAAGCACCATATGTGCCGGACCTGTAATGATGTAACTTCCCGGTTTCACTTTTGCTTTTGTCAGACTTAGGTAAAAGTGAGGGTGTTCGTGGTTATCGCAGGTAGTGTACATTCCATCCTGCATACAAAGTACATCGTCATCGTTTTTTTTTGTTTTATCACTGATGATATAACCTTCGCCCTGCTGGGTCACTGCCTGACGTATAAAACCTTTCCTGGTCCTGAGATTGTAGGTAAGTTCGGTGGCATTGTATTCCTGGTCACCGTCATTTATTATTGGCTTGCCCTGTATAACTCCCAGACTGTCGGGTACACCCCGCGCAAAAATTGTACTGCTGTCGGTGCTGATACGCACATAATCAGCCTCTTTCAGGTTAATTTTTTTATAGCTGAGATTAGTTTTTCCGAATAAAAAGCCGGTGCCATCACCCAGAAACACAATGGAATCGGTGGCGGTATAAGCAATTTCGGCATCTATCTGATTGGGGTTAGCGGGTTTGATCAGTTTACTGCTGTCATTGACCGAGGCAACTTTCTGACTATCGGTTGGCAGTAAATTGTTTTTAGGATTATCTAATGGCGTGGCCTTTTGCCCTGACGCACGCGTTGCATACGTAAAACAAGCCAGCAAAAGAAATAAAACCGTAAGTTTTGTGTTATATAATTGTTTACTGCTAAGCATTCGGTACAGGTTCGTCAAAAAAAACAAGTTGCAAATTTAAGTAAAAAAAGAGTGTACTTATGCTTTTATTTTCAATTTTATGAATAATTTGATATTTTACAATTTATTAAATGCCTCAACACTGGATAAAATTACTACTTTTGCAAGCAATTACAATGCATTTATGAACTCATCTTTATTTTTTCGGAAAACAATGAAATATCTTCGCTACACTACATTTATTATAATACTTATTTTAACGTGTATTGTATCTCCTTCATATGCTCAAAAAAAATTTACCGTTGTAATTGACGCCGGTCACGGCGGACATGATTCCGGCGCTGTTGGCCGGTATTCGAAAGAAAAAAACATAAACCTTGCTGTTGCGCTTTCACTGGGCAATAAAATTGAAGCCAGTTACCCCGAGGTTAAAGTTGTTTACACACGAGACCAGGATATTTTCCTTACCCTGCAGGAACGTGCCGATATTGCGAACAACAATAACGCCGATATTTTTTTCTGCATTCATACCAATGCCAATAAGTCATCTACCGCTTTCGGGGCTGAAACATACACGCTGGGATTGCACAAATCGCAGTCGAACCTTGATGTAGCCATGCGCGAAAACTCAGTTATCACCCTGGAAGAGGATTATAAAGCACGATATCAGGGATTTGATCCTAGCGCTCCCGATACATACATCATGTTTGAATTCATGCAGGACAAATATATAGATAAGAGCATTGAGCTGGCATCAGCTATCCAAAATCAATTTGTACAGACAAAAAGGTATGACCGCGGCGTACGTCAGGCTGGTTTCTGGGTACTTGCCAAATCGGCATGTCCGAGCGTACTGGTCGAACTTGGTTTTATCTCGAACCGCGCTGAAGAAGATTATCTGAACACCAGCGAAGGACGCGACGAAATGGCAAACTCAATTTTCCGTGCTTTCGAATTGTACAAACGTGAACACGATAAAAAATCGGGAATCAAAGTTTCACCTTTGAAGAAAGAAGACACACCGACACCGTATAAGGAAGTGGAAAAACCGGTTAAAACTGAAACGTCGGTACTTGCTGCAGTATCAACTAAAACTGACACGACAAAAGAGCCTAAAATTCGTCCCGAAACAGATAAAACCATCCAGACGGTAACGAAACCTGACGAAGCAAAAAAGACAAACGAAGTAGTCTTCAAAATTCAGCTTTTTGCTCTGGAGAAAAAACTGAGAACGAATGCACCGGATTTCAAAGGTCTTAAAAATGCAGATTTCTATGTTGAAAATCAACTCTATAAATACACCTATGGTGAAGAATCTAACTTCAGCGAAATAAATAAACTCCGGAAAAGTATTTCAAAGAAATTTCCGAATGCCTACGTAATTGCCTTCAGAAATGGTGAAAAGATCTCCGTAAAGGAAGCCCTGAAGAAATAAGACTAGACTCTCTTCAAAAATAAAAATTCACTCAATGAAAAAAAATATTTTTACCCGCGAAGTAAAAGTGGGTTTAATGGTTATTGCTGCTATTTTCATCCTTTACTTTGGCCTGAATTTTCTCAAAGGAATAGACATTTTCCAGAAAACAAATTTATATTATGGTCAGTTTGAGGATATCGGTGGCCTGGTCTCCTCGGCACCGGTCTATATCAAAGGTTACAAAGCAGGACAGGTAGAAGAAGTAAAATATGATTTCTCTAAAAAGGAATCTTTTTTAGTGAAAATATCCATAACCAGCGATATCAGTTTACCTGTTGGCACAATTATGCAGCTGGCAGACGAAGGACTGATGGGTGGAAAAGTGATTCATCTCATCTATGCTCCGGTTACAGCCGACCAGAGAATGCACAAGCCACACGATACTCTTCCGACTGAAGTGAGCACCGGACTGATGGCAACCGTAGCGGGAGATCTGATGCCTAAAATTGAAAATGTAGCAACCCAGGCTGACTCACTGCTTCGTTCCGTCAGAACACTGATCGAGAGGAAGGAAATAAGCAACAGCCTGTCATCTATTGAAAAAACCACCGCTGATCTGTCAGCTTCATCGGCTCAGCTCAAAGGACTGCTTAACAATCAGCTACCCTCCATACTGAATGATGTAAATACTGTTACAGGCGACTTCAAACAGCTTAGCGGCAATCTTAAAAATATCGATTTTGCAAAAACAGTAGCCAGCGTGGATTATACGTTGAAAAACCTTCAGACACTCACAGATAAAATGAACAGCAATGAAGGAAGTCTTGGTTTACTCATGAATGATAAAACACTGTATATCAACCTGTCGAATACAGCAAATGCTGCCGACAAACTGCTTATTGATTTAAAAGAAAACCCTAAAAGATATGTAAGTTTTTCTTTAATAGGGAATAATAAAAAGTAATAATTTCTGCTATTCCACACAATTTCATATTTAGAAATCATATAAATAACAAAAATAATGAAATATTTTTTTTCTACAAGAAATCTACAAATTTTCAAGTCTTACTGCATTTTCAGAACAAAACATTCAATTTTAACATTAAATTGTTAATCTGTTAATAATCAAGCGAATTGAATTAACGAAAAATTCAAATGATTTGATATTCAAACGATTATATTAGAACACTGAAAGACAAAGAGTTAAAACAACAGAAAAAAACATTGTAATAATAGATTTGTTTATTCAAAAAAAGTTTCTGAATTTTGTAAAACTGAAATGCGACATAAGCTGATCGGTTTAGATTACATATAATAAACAACTTACTAACTCGGCTTCGGTCGAGTTTTTTATCCTAAAATTATTTTGTTAAATATAAAATGAGTTATCACTACCAGTTGTGGAATAGCTGCCTGAACATTATTAAGGACAATGTAAACGAATCCTCCTTTAATACATGGTTTGCTCCTATTGTACCAGTTAAATTCGAAAATAAGATTTTTGTACTTCAGGTTCCAAGTCAGTTTTTCGTGGAATACATTGAAGAGAAATACATTGATCTTCTCAGAATGTCGCTGACACGTGTAGCTGGTAACGGGACAAAACTGGAATACCGGGTGCTCATCGATAAATCAAGCGGCACAGGAACCCAGATACCCAGTACTGCCGAAACTTCGAAACCTGTTCAGACAAATTACAGTTCGCAGCAAAATACAATCATATCGCCGTACCAGCGGCTACAATTGCCTGATATTGATCCGCAACTCAATCCTTCGTACAATTTTGCCAGTCTGATTGAAGGCCGCAGCAATAAGCTGGCTCGCACAGCCGGTATGAGCATTGCCAACGATCCCGGAAAAACGATTTTCAATCCACTGTTTATGTACGGAAAATCAGGAGTGGGAAAAACACATCTTGCCAACGCCATCGGTGTGTTGACCAAACAACAATTCCCAGGGAAAAGGGTGCTCTATGTATCTGCCAACACATTCCTAATCCAATATACGGATGCTGTCAGGAACAACACGCAGAATGATTTTCTGAACTTCTATCAGACTATCGATGTGCTGATTATGGACGACATTCAGGAGTTTGCCGGTAAAACTGCCACACAGAATACATTCTTCCATATTTTCAACCACCTGCATCAGACCGGTAAACAACTGGTACTTACTGCCGACCGTTCTCCCCTCGAGATGGCAGGTCTGGAGCAACGATTGCTTACCCGTTTCAAATGGGGGCTTTCAGCCGAAATAGAGAAACCGGATTATGAACTCCGTAAATCTATACTGGAAAGCAAAATATACAGAGACGGACTGGAAATACCTGAAAATGTTGTTGATTACATTGCTGAAAACGTAGTAGATAATGTACGCGATCTGGAAGGTGTCCTGATCTCTTTACTGGCACATTCCACACTTACGAATATGCCTATCGATATCCGCCTGGCTGAAAAAATAATTAGCCGGATAGTCAATATCACACCAAAAGTAACTACCATTGAACAAATCCGCGAAGTTGTTTGCGATTACTTCAAACTCTCGGTAGATGCAATTTCAACAAAATCGCGTAAACTGGAAGTTGTACAGGCAAGACAGATAGCCATGTATCTTTCGAAAAACATGACAAAGAATTCACTGTCAATGATTGGTAACTATATCGGTCAGCGCGATCACGCTACCGTACTGCATGCCTGCAAGAAAGTGGTTGACATGATGGATACTGACAAACATTTCAGGAAAAGTGTTGAAGAAATTGAAGAAAGACTGAAGAAATAATTACAAACAAGTAATAATATACAGACAAGACCTGCATTTAGAATTGCAGGTCTTTTTTTATGAATTTATTCAACAAATCCTTCTGCCAAATAAAAAAATATTGTATTTTTACAACCGAAATTATTCAACACTTAATAGCTATGATATTTAAATTCACAATCATATCAGACGAGAATGACGATTTCCTGAGAATTATCGACATTGATTCCGAAGCATCGTTTCTGGACCTTCATAACGCTATTCTCGAGTCTGTCGATTTTGAAAAAAATCAGATGACCTCATTCTTCTTATGCAATGACGACTGGGAAAAAGAGCAGGAAATTACCCTGGTAGAGATGGAATCGAGTTCCGAATATGACAATCTGGTGATGGAAGATACTATCCTAGACCAAATACTAACTGATGAAAAACAAAAGTTGCTATTTGTTTTTGACATGATATCAGACCGCGCATTCTTCATGGAACTCTCCGAAATGATACCCGGCAAAGATATAGATGAAGCAGCCTGTGTAACTTTAGTAGGCCTGCCACCCATACAAATAGCAGATGATACTGATTTTATTCCGCTACAAAAACCAAACCTCTCTTCCGAAGAAAATTTCTATGGAGATGAATCTTTTGATATTGACGAACTAGATGAAGAAGGATTTGGCGATTTGAATTTTGATGAAAGCAGCTTATTTACTGACGATAATCATTAATTTGAAGCAATAAGATATAACAAAGACAGGAAATATTTCAGCGATGAAGTGTTTTCTGTCTTGTTTTTTTGATAATGAATACCCTGATTGTCATAACCGGACCAACCGGTGTTGGAAAAACAAATATCAGCCTGCAACTGGCCGAAAAGTTTGGTTGTCCGGTTATCTCGGCCGACTCACGTCAGTTTTACCGTGAACTGAAAATCGGGACGGCTGCGCCCTCCGAAGAGGAACTTCAACGCGTAAAACACTATTTTATCGGGACACATTCCATATTTGACGAATACAATGCCGGACAATACGAAGAGGACGTTATCGGTTTGCTGGACGAGTTGTTTAAGAAACACGATGTAGTACTTCTTGTGGGAGGGTCGATGATGTACGTGGATGCGGTGTGCAACGGGCTGGACAATATCCCTACTGTGGATATCGAAACCCGCCGGTTCTGGCAAAAGGAATATGCGGCTAAGGGGCTGGAATTTATTCAGAACGAGTTGAGAAGACTGGACGAGAAGCATTACCACGAAGTAGATCTGAAAAATCCGAAACGTATCTTGCATGCCCTCGAAATATGCACCATGACGGGAAATTCCTACTCCGACCTGCGCACCGGAGAACGAAAGAAAAGAAATTTTGATATTTTGAAAATCGGGCTGAATTTGCCCAGACCTGAACTTTACGAAAGGATTAACCGGCGCGTGGATCTGATGATGGAAGCCGGTTTGCTCAAAGAGGCTTCGCAGTTCTATCCGTACAAGCATCTGAATACCCTTAATACAGTAGGTTATAAAGAGATTTATGCTTTTATGGATGGCGAATGGGATATCGAAACGGCAATCAGTATGATTAAACAAAACAGCAGACGTTACGCAAAAAGGCAACTGACCTGGTTCAACCGCGATACTGAGATCAACTGGTTTCGTCCTGATGACGAAAAGAATATTCCGGATTTTATTAACTCACAACTTCATTAGAAGAACACGAACAGACAAATAAACTGATGGAAATCCGACAAAACATATCGCTCAAACCCTATAATACCTTTGGCATCGATGTAAAGGCAAAATACTTTGCCGAGTACAATTCGGTGACAGAGCTCAAAAAGCTTATTAGTTCTGAAGTTTTTTGTTCCAACCGGCATTTTCACATTGGCAGTGGAAGCAATTTATTGTTTCTGAATGATTACGACGGACTTATCCTTCATTCGCAAATTAAAGAAATTGAAAAAACCGGCGAAGACGAAGAATTTATCTTTCTGCGTGCCGGTTCTGGAATGGTTTGGGACGATTTTGTAGCTTACTGTGTATCCAATAATTATTACGGTGTTGAAAATCTGTCGCTGATACCGGGTGAAATCGGCGCTTCGGCTGTTCAGAACATCGGTGCATACGGTATGGAAGTGCAAGATGTGATCTTCAGTGTGGAAGCCATCGAAACAGCAACTTTACAAAACCGGATATTCAGCCGGAAAGAATGCAGGTATGGTTACCGGAAAAGCATTTTCAAGGAGGAATTAAGAGGTCAGTATATCATCACACATGTAAGCTTCCGACTGAGAAAACAACCCGCTTTTAAACTTGATTATCAGCATCTGAAAGAGGCTGTAACTGAACGAGGAGACATCAACCTGAACAACATCCGGGGAACTGTCATATCCATTCGTCAAAGCAAGCTTCCTGATCCCGCCATCAACGGCAATGCCGGAAGTTTCTTTATGAATCCGGTGATCCCGGCAGGAAAATTCGAAGAGCTTCAACGGGTTTATCTTGCTATGCCCCACTATCCGGTTTCTCAATCGGAAGTAAAAGTTCCGGCAGGGTGGCTGATTGAGCAATGCGGATTGAAAGGAAAATCGTTTGGTCGTGTGGGTGTACACAGCAAACAGGCATTGGTAATCATCAATCTGGGAAATGCCACTGGTCAGGAAGTAGCCGATCTGGCCGCCCTGATTATGGAAAATGTTTGGCAAAAATTCGGTATTGAAATCCGACCGGAGGTGAATTTTATTTGATCTGGATAAAATAATCTCTAAAATAAATCTTTCAAACCACAACTCCATAATCTTTATTTCCAGGTTTTATAAGGCTGTATGGATAAATAGGAATTATAATATCTTCTGTCGCCTGTAACTTCCGTACCCAACCAGTCCGGTTTCGTATAGCTTTCGTCCTCAGACTGCAGTTCGAGTTCTGCGAGAACCAGACCTTCATTTTCACCAAAAAACTCATCCACCTCAAAGATTTTTCCATCAAATTCCACTTCATGTCGCACTTTATCAATCATTCCCTTTTGGCATAACAACAAAAGGTTTTCAGCATCATCCTTAGTGATTTCCTTTTCCCATTCAAACCGGCTGATACCTGTATTACCGGTTTTCCCCTTAATGGTGATAAATCCCTTGTCTGCTTTTATCCGGATGCGCACCGTACGTTCGGCCGAAGCACAAAGATATCCTTGAGTAATTCTGAAGCTACGCGAAACAAATGGCTTGAAGTCTCCCCTGACCAGAAATTTACGTTCGATCTCTATATTGTTTGATGTATTCATAGCTATTTAATAATTTAATCGTTTTATCTTCTGCAAATTACCTTGTAGGGACAATATTCGCAATTTTTCAGATTGGAACATTGCGAAAACGGAACCTCCGGATTGAAAATTTCTTCCAGACACGCTGTCAGATTTTCGGTAAATTTCTCTTTGTATTCATTGAAATTATCCACGTTTTTTGGATTTTTAGGCATAGACTTGTCAACCAGTCGTGTAGTAAAATCCGGCTTGAAAAGATTGCGGATATACAGAATTTCGGGAACGATGTCCCGATAATTGTTTATCTGTTGTAAAAGGAGACAGTACAGAAAAGTCTGGAGAACAAATTTAGGGCGTTTTTCATCATTTCCATCGAAAACGTTATCCTGTGATTTGAAATCCAGGCTACCATTTCCTGTCTTATAGTCAAGAACCCGTACCAACCCTTCGCGTTCGTCCACCCGGTCAATAAAACCTTTCAGATTTACATTCTGTTCACCACCATAAATCGGGAACTGAATTTTCACCTGTTTTTCGGCCTGAAGATAAGTGAAAGGTGTATTCGTGGCATCTGTTTCGATGATTTTTTTCACATATTTCCTTATTATACGAGCCACGAGCAGGTAATTGCCTTCCAGTTCTGTTTCAGTATTTTTTCCTTTCAGAAAATATTTTTCGGAGAAAGCTGAACGTATCTCGCGATCGATGGTCAGATTGGTAGAGTAAAGCTGTTCGAGGTCTGATTTTTTCACCATTTTACCTTCGAAAGGTTTGTAAAGATTTTCCATCACCGCGTGAAGTAAGGTTCCGAACATTCCGGCTTCAATGGTTTCCTGCACTTCTTCCGGTTCACGCATTTGCTCAACCTGGGTAAGGTAAAACTGCAACGGACAGTTGATATAGGTGTTCAGCGAAGTAGCCGAAAGAGCCATTCCGGTATCACCGGAGCTCAGAAACGGCTGAAGTTTTGCCATAATTTCGGGCGTTTTTCTTACCACAATACCTGTTTCTGGCGGGGTGTTGATATCATACGCCACATTGATTTCTCTAAATTTAACTCCATACTGAAAGCGAAGCTGATGAATGTACCGGCTTACCTCACCGGTCTGGCTTCCTTCGGAACGGCTGTCGCAGAGGAAAAACAAGCGATTGGCACCGGAAATGAGCCTGTAGAAATTATAGGCTGAAATGGCATCGTGATATTCGGCAGTAGGCAATCCGAAACCTTTTCGCAGGTTATAGGGGATAAAACTGTTTGAAATACTTTTTTTAGGAAAAACACCTTCGTTGAACGAACAGATTATCAGATTTTCGAAATCAAGTCCGCGGGTTTCGAGCATTCCCATGATTTGCAATCCGTCAAGTGGTTCGCCCTCAAATGGAATTGAAATCCCGGCTGTTAGCTGACGTATGAGGCGCATGAGCGTATCCAGGCTGATTTCAGCATCAGCAGTTTCAGTAATCACAGCTTTCAACCGGTTAAGAGCAAGATAATACTGGTGGAGAAAATCACATTCAAGCCTGTAGGCATCTTTCTCAGTGGCTTTTTGTTCCCAAGCAATGTTCAGTTTTTTCAGAATTTCCAGCAGGTAATCGATAAAACCGTCCGGCGTGTTGATGGGTATAAAGATTGCAGCCAGCAAATCGTTTCCGTTAAAAGCATCTTTCCCGACATACATGGAATTTGTCCTGACCATCATTTCAGCAATCTCGCGTGCTTTTTCGCTGCAAAGCAGATGAATATACTGGTGGTTCAGAATGTTTGAAACGGTGCGGTGATAAAACATCTGCCGCTTATTCATCCGCCGTTGCAATTCGAAGATATCATCCAAAAGCCCAGAAACGGGTGTAGCATTCAACGGGAATCCCATAGTTACATTGATCTTTTCCACGTTCGGAGGCATAGAATGGAGCATCGGTATCAACAGATTTTCGTCGGGCAATACAACTGCAGTTTTTATCCAGTCCGGACTTTCCGTGTTTTCCGGTAATATATTTTGCAGCAAACGGTACACCTCTTTGGTCTGCCCCACCGCCGAAGGGATAGAGATTAGCTCGAACGATTTACTGCTTAATTCCATGTTGTATGGTTCTATTTTTAGTGATCCGGTGAAGAATTGAACATTTTCCCGATAGAAAAGTGAAGCCTGATTTTGCTCATCGCGCAACTCCGGCGCTTCGTAATCCCAGTAGAAATCTGCCTGTCCGCGTCTCTGAAGTTCTGCAAAAAGCGTTCGTTCACAAGGATTTAAGGCATTAAATCCGACAAAAACAAATTTTTTACCGGTGAAAAACTCCGGATCTCCTTTTCGTTTCAACTGTTCGGCCACTTCCCGGAAAATCATCCCCTCAGTAGCTGTATTTTCAGCAAAAAGCTGACGACGAAACTCTTCATAGACAGGAAGTAAAATGCGCCAGGTAGTTATAAATTCTTCCTTGGCTTTTCCCTCAGTTACTGGCAAAAAGTGTTGCCAGAATTCCTGAATTGCTAACTTTTGATTTGGAGTAAACTGATCAAAAACCGCATCGAGTTCTTTCAGTTCCATCACATTTGTGAAAAGCTGACGGGCATCAATCTGATATTTATCCACTTCATTGAAATCGGCAAGCAGAATTTCGCCCCAGTAACAGAACGTATCGAATGTCTCCTCACTACCACTCAATTGCTTGTAAATACTGAAGAGCCGGAAAAGTTCCCTTGTCCGGTCGGCCACTTTTCGTTGCGAAGCACTGAAAAAACATTCGTTTATGGTGAGAATTCCGGGTGAAAAAACCGGTTTATCAATCAGTTCGGATAAATACTTCTGAAAAAAAAGTCCTGCTCTCCTGTTTGGAAACACAAACGTGAATTTATAAATATCTTGTTGATATTCATTACAATAGGCTTTTGCAACACGATGCAGAAAAGAATTCATAACTTACGCTTTTTTTATCAGAAGTAATAGCTCTGCGTATTTTTTATTGACAAATTCATTCAGTTAGAAACAGGCCTGTATAAGATTGAAATAATCAATTATATTTAAAAAAAATGACCAGAACCAATGGAATTGCTAAATTACATAATTTTATTCATTCAGGCAGAATAACTGGATTTTTTGTTACTTTTGTCAATAAAAAAAGATTATAAATGATTGGAACCATTGTAAATACGGCAAGTGTTATAGTAGGCGGATGTATCGGTTTACTGCTGAAAAAAGGAATGCCCGACAGAGTAAAAACTATTTATTTTCAGGCTGTCGGGATATTTACTCTTGCCATCGGTATCAGCATGGTCTGGAATATGGAACACATTCTCGTGGTTGTGTCGAGCCTGGTGACCGGTGCGGTTCTGGGCGAATGGTGGAATATCGAAAAAGGCACCGAACAACTGAGTGAATGGACGAAGAAAAAGCTCCACATTGGCAGCGAAAAATTTTCAGAAGGTCTGACCACCTCTTTTTTGCTGTTTTGCATCGGGGCAATGACTATCATGGGAGCCATCGAAGAAGGTACCGGAGGAACTTCGCGGTTACTTTTCACTAAGTCGGTGATGGATGGTTTTTCTGCAGTAATTCTTGCGTCTGCATTCGGTGCGGGTGTCGTTTTTTCGGCTGTACCGCTGTTGATTTTTCAGGGCGGACTGACATTACTTGCCGGCTATGCCAGCGACCTGCTGACACCGGAAATGATTAAAGCACTGACAAGTTTAGGCGGGATACTGCTCATTGGACTGGGAATTAATATTCTGGAAATTAAGAAACTGCGCATCATGAATATGCTTCCGGCATTGGTTGTTGTGGTGATTTTCATGTGGATTATCGCAAAATTCAACATACAGGTACTATGAATGTAAAATTTGCACTTATCTGGTTTCTGGTGGGGTTTGTACTTGTTAATGAGCTGAAAACACAGCATACCATTCTCAGCAGCAGGAAAAAATATAACAGAAACAGTCAGAAGGATATCCCGGTCTCCGCTTACTACAAACAGGCATATTTCAACACGCTGAAATTTCAGCCTTTTTATTACGTGATTATCTGGCTTACATGCAGTTACCTTTATTTCACAACGCACATTTCAAATAATCTGTTTACTGATGCACTCTTCACAGGGATAAGTTGGTGGGCGCTGACCGCAATAGCCGAAATGCTGATCTGGGTACTGGTCAACCACAAGATGAATTTAACCTGGAAAGAAATGTATCTTCAATCGCAGCCGTGGATATCGCTGTCTTATTATTCTGTACTTGTCAGTCCGCTTGTGATGTCACTTATTCTACATTAAATCATTGATGTGTAAAGACAGGCAACGCCTCTCCCACCACAAAGTTGCTACCGCCAATATACACAAAATCCTGTACGGAAGCATCATTCAGTGCAGCCCTGACAGCCTGCTGAACATCAACAAACGCCTCACCCTTTAATTCTAGCTTTTCGGCCTGTTCTTTCAGATTTTCGGCAGGTAAAGCTCTTTCTGTTTTTGCATTTGTAAAATAATAGACTGCCTCCACCGGAAGCAACCTCAACACACCGGTAATATCTTTGTCTTTAACCATTCCGATGACAATCCGCATTTTTTCGCACTGCTGCCGGCTGAGTTGCTGTATGATATATTCAAAACCGCCTTTATTATGTCCGGTATCAAGCACCACCACCGGGTTCTGTTGAACGATCTGCCATCTTCCCTGCAGGTTGGTCAGTCCAACAACCTCCTCCAGCCCGGCGCGGATGTCTTCTTCATATATAGCAAATCCCAGTTTCTGCAATTCCTCTGTGGCGGTGATAACGGTAGCGACGTTTTTCAGCTGATAAATGCCACCTAGTCCGATGCGAAGGTCATTAAAACCGGGAGCATTGACAATCATGACATTTTGCTCATAATCTACAAATTTAACCCGATATTTATCTTCGGCAAAAATGAGCGGAGACTGCATAATCGCCGCTTTTTCGATGAATACAGGTTTTGTTTCCGGCAGGTATTCGCCGATGACTACCGGCGTATGTTGTTTTATAATTCCTGCTTTTTCAGCCGCTATCCGAGCCAGGGTATCGCCCAGAAACTCCGTGTGATCAAAACTGATATTGGTAATGACCGAGAGCTCGGGTTTTACGATATTGGTACTGTCGAGCCGGCCGCCCAGCCCCACTTCGGCCACTGCCACATCGACTTTACAGTCAGCAAAATAACGAAATGCCAGCGCCATGGTTACTTCGAAAAATGAGGGTTGTATTTCGTCAAAAACTTCCTGATTATTCTCGACGAAATCAGCCACAAAATCCGGATTGATTTTTTGACCGTCCACTCTTATTCTTTCGCCGAAATCTACCAGATGCGGCGAAGTGAACAGACCGGTTTTATAACCTGCAGATTGCAAAATGGCAGATAAAAAATGCGATACTGACCCTTTGCCATTGGTTCCGGCCACGTGTATAACTTTATATTCATGATGCGGATTACCCAACTGTTCCATCAAACGGATCGAATTTTCCAGTCCGGGTTTGTAGGCAGCTGCACCGATATGATGAAAGACCGGTAACCGGTTATACAAATACTCTATTGCTTCCTGATAGGTCATTTTTAATATTTATTTTCGGAAATTATCTGAGATTTATCTTTACGGATTTTCGGACGTGTTTTTTGGGTCGAATAACCCACAACAATGATCAGTACAGGACGTTTGTTTTTGGGAATTTCCAGTACTTTTCTGAGTTTCTTTTCGTCGAACCATCCCACTATGCAGGAGCCAAGTCCTTCATCGGCAGCAGCCAGACAAAGATGAGCTGCCAGAATCCCCAGATCGAAGTGCGGGAAATGTTTACTTTTTGCCCAACTGCCTGCTTTGGAGCTTATATTGGACGACTCCTCCACGATTACAATCTGTACGGGAGCCAGACGGGTAAAATGATTGGAGCTAACAATAATATCTGAGGTTGTGGCAGCCACTTCATTACGTATTTTTTCATCCCTGACCACAATCATCTTCCAGGGCTGACCGTTGCAGGCAGATGGAGCAAGCCTTCCGGCTTCCAGAATTCTCTCGAGCTTTTCGGTTTCAATGTCGCGCTGGAGGTAAGCACGATCACTCTGACGTTGTTGCACCAATTCAATGAAAGTATTCATTTTGTTAATGTTTTTTGTATTAAAAAAAACAGAAATTTTCGACCCGCACCACTATAATTATATACTTTTGTAATCAATAACAAAGGTACACAATTGGATGGAAACCCTCAAAAAAGTTCAGCTATTTATCGAAAACAACCAGCTTCTCACCCCGAAGGGCCGTGTTATTGTCGGTGTAAGCGGAGGAGTCGATTCTGTGGTTATGCTCAATATGCTGACCGTTTCGGGTTATGACTGTGTGGTGGCACATTGCAATTTTCATCTTCGAGGAAAAGAGTCGGATCGTGACGAACAGTTCGTGACTGATTTATCCCAAAAATATGGTTTGATCTTTAAAAAGGTGGATTTCGATACGGTCAACTACGCCAAACGGCACAAAATCTCCATCGAGATGGCCGCCCGCGATCTTAGGTATGATTGGTTTGCCGGTCTTCTGAAGGAAATGAGAGCCGAAGCAATAGCTGTAGCCCATCACTCCGACGATTCTATTGAGACCATGCTGATTAACTCGATAAGAGGATCGGGATTGCGGGGATTGTATGGAATAGATGAACGCAACGGAAACATTATCCGGCCAATGCTTAGCTGTTCGCGCGAAGAAATTGAAAATTATGCCCGTAAAAACAGCCTCAACTATGTAGTTGACTCTACAAATGCTGCCAGCGACTATTTGCGTAACAAATTCAGAAATGACATTTTGCCTGCTCTGGCAGCAATAAATCCTTCGGTAAAGGTAACTTTTCTGGAAAACATGAACCGGTTGCACGGAGCCTGGAAAATCTATGATCAGAAAATACGGGAAATTAAAGAAGAAATCTGCTTCACAAAAGACAATCAGTTGTATATCGACCTGAAAAAGCTGAAACAACAAGCCGATGTTACAACTGTATTATTTGAACTCCTTCAGCCCTACCACTTCAAAAACAGTATTGTAGAAGACATCGTCGACGGACTGAAAAACAACTCAGGAGCAAAATTCTATTCCGATAGTCACTGTGTACTCAAAGACCGTATATATCTGATTGTCAAAGAAAATAAAATAAACAGCGATATCGAATACAGTATTGATAAGGAAACCAGAAACATAACTGAACCTGTTTCAATGGAGTTCAGAGAATTTCTGAAAACTGATGATTTTCAGTTCTCGCGCAAGCCTGATACAGTACATATTGATGCTGATAAATTGAAATATCCGCTTTTACTACGTCCCTGGCGAAAAGGTGACACTTTTTACCCTTTCGGTATGACCAGCAAGAAAAAGGTGAGCAATTTTTTTATCGATCAGAAAATAAACCGGTTTCATAAGGACGATATCTGGTTACTTATATCGGACGGAGAAATTATCTGGATAGCCGGTTTAAGGCTTGATAATCGTTTCAGGATTACAGAAGAGACCCGAAATATCGTTGAAATACGCATCAATCAATAATTTTTTCTTACAGATTTGCTGATTACAAAAAAATACAGTAATTTTGCATCGTTTTCAAATAAATGTCTATTGTCGTCCGACGAAGTCATAACATCAACAATTTTTTTCACATTATAACAAATCTCGTTTTTCCCCAAAAACTAGCAGGGAAATCTCCCCAATACGTATTATTTATTCATATATGACGAATTACAATATTCTGCAATTAAACGCGAAAGAACTTTCGGAACTGAAAGAAATCGCAGTTGAATTAGGACTGAAAGTGTCAAATTCAGCAACAAAAGAAAAACTGGTTTACGAAATTTTGGACCAACAAGCTGTTGCAAATGCACAGCAAAAAGCAACAGCAACTGATGGACAAGATGCCAACCGGAGAAAAAGAATGAGGATCATTCAGAAAAAGGGAAAAGATGAAAAAATTTTCAGTACACAACCTGCCGCAGCAGAAGCAAAACCTCAACCCCCTGCACAGCCGGTGAATAAAACTAAACAAGAAAAGCCTGCCACTCCGTCAACTCCCGAACCAGCTAAAACTGAAGAAACCGTTCAAAAACAGGGACAAAAGAAAAAAACTACCACAAAGAGCAAAAAAGCACAAAATACACAGCCCGTTACGACTGATACGCCACCAGCGCCTGTAAAAGAAAACATTCCTGTACAACCAATTCAAAACGAGCAAAAAGTGAAACCGGTGAAGAAAGTAGTCCTGCTCCCTGAGGTTGTTGATGATGTCACAGAACCGGAATTGCAAATGGAACCGGAACAAAAACCGGAACAGGAAGTGAAACCAGTTCAGACGATTGAGACTGCACCAAATGCAGAGATAGCAGATATTAAGACAGAACAAATACCCAATCAAAAAGCAGCCAAAGGCGCTCAGCCAAATCAGGCCAGCGGACAACCGAACGGCAACCGCGTAAAATTTAATCCGCGTCAGGAAAAGGAAAAAAACTACGATTTCGAAGAAGTACTTGAAGGAACCGGAACGCTCGAAATACTTGCAGATGGATATGGTTTTCTCCGTTCATCCGATTACAACTACCTTTCATCACCTGATGATATTTATGTTTCACAGTCGCAGATAAAACTTTTCGGACTGAAAACGGGCGATACCGTGAAAGGCTCCATTCGTCCGCCGAAAGAAGTTGAAAAATATTTTCCACTGGTAAAAGTATCTCAGATCAACGGCCGTTCACCTGAGTATGTTCGCGACAGAGTGCCCTTTGAACACCTTACTCCGCTTTTCCCGGACGAAAAATTCAAACTCAACACCGGAAAAAACGACACACTTTCCACCCGCATGGTCGATCTTTTCTGCCCTATCGGAAAAGGTCAGCGCGGACTGATCGTAGCTCAGCCCAAAACCGGTAAAACCGTTTTATTAAAAGATATAGCCAACGCGATATCGGCCAATCACCCCGAAGTGTACATGATCATTCTTCTGATTGACGAACGTCCTGAGGAAGTAACCGACATGGCACGCAGTGTTAATGCAGAGGTAATTTCTTCTACTTTCGACGAACCGGCAGAACGCCACGTAAAAGTAGCCAGCATGGTGCATGAAAAGGCCAAACGAATGGTAGAATGCGGACAGGATGTAGTCATTCTGCTGGATAGTATCACCCGTCTGGCACGAGCCTACAACACAGTTTCACCAGCTTCGGGCAAAGTACTGTCGGGTGGTGTGGATGCCAATGCGCTTCATAAACCAAAACGTTTCTTCGGAGCAGCCCGCAACATCGAAAACGGCGGAAGCCTCACTATCATAGCCACGGCACTGACCGAAACCGGTTCTAAAATGGATGAAGTAATTTTTGAGGAATTTAAGGGAACCGGCAATATGGAACTGCAACTCGACCGGAAACTTTCGAATAAACGTATATTCCCGGCTGTGGATATTATGGCTTCGAGTACACGGCGTGAAGATCTCCTGCTTGATCAGGATACATTGAACCGGATGTGGATTCTTCGTCGCCATCTGGCAGACATGAATTCCATTGAAGCTATGGAGTTCCTGAAAGACAGACTGGAACGTTCCGAAAATAATGAAGAATTTCTGATATCAATGAACGGATAATTCGTTTCCGGAAGTCTGTAAGAATGAATTCAGCAAATATAACCATAAAGCCCGTTAACAGCGGGCTTTATTATTTTCAGGAAGGCTAACTGGTCAAGCTTCGAGCCACTCTTCGATAAATATCTGATTACTGGCTGCAAATTTCGGCTTTGAAACGCGGCTTTCCCCAGCCGGAGTAATGGGAAACCTGCTGAAATTCCAGTCGCCGGGTTTGTCAAAGTACTGGTAGGCAAGCCAGTTGGCTGACCACTCGGTCCATGTATGCATATGCGGAGCATATTTTCTTTTTTGATTGAGGGCACTTTTGAGGCTGTCAGAGGCTATGCTACGCCAGAAAAACCAGAAACCCCATTTGCGGCACTGAAGAACATGACCAAACTCGTGGCGAAGGAGTTCCGTGTCATGTTGCATTCCCTTCCCGACAAAAATACCAATTCCCGGTATTGTCATTGCAGCCCCCTTTTTGAAATTGCCAATGTTGAGTTGAAAAATTCTTATGCCTTGAAATTTCATTTTTTGTTTTAGTAATTTTTCCCCAAGTTCTGAGACTTTGGTAAATGCAGGATTCAAAGTAATTATTTTTACAAATATAAGCCGAAATAATCAATTACAAAACAACTCACGCCTGTCAATACTTAAGAAATTAGTCAGCAGGAACTTAGAGAATATCAAAATAAATTTTTAATTTTGAAAAATAAATCAGAACTTCAGAAAGCCAAACTAAAAACTATTAGAATGGCGTTTTATAGTTCTAATTCCGGTGCATTTCCGTGTTTTTTTGTAAAATCCAGGATCGGGTATCCATGCGGGAAGCCGGACCGATGACAAAATTCCGCCGTTTCCCTCTCTCCTAAAAATGTATAAACTTATCTGTGAAAAAGCGTTTTCTTTAGTCTTTTCGACAAAATTTTATTTAAATCGGTATTTTTCACCGTATATGTATTTAACAAAAGCATCGGCGCAATAATCCCGAAGGCAAGTCCGAGCGTAATAAATCCCGCTTTCAAACCCTTATTCACTGTTTCGGTAATCAGTTCGTTTTTTAATAAGACATCGTTTGAAGATGTCACAATCTGCATCAACCCCATCATAAACTGATAGCCATATTTCCCGGGAATCATATTTATAACGGCAGGAATAGTAAAAACAATGGGTGGCGTGTGCACCCTGTGAGCAAAATAGACTCCAAGAAAACCAACTGCGAAAGCGCCAATGGAAGAAGCGACAACGTCATCGCCCTTCATAATGGTATGCAGAAGAAGTAATTTAATGGTAAAACCAATGCCGCCCAGCAACATTGCAATCCACAAAGCACGACGAGGCGTATTAAAAAGCGTTGCAAAACCGAGCGAAACAAGCATAGAAAGCAATATGCTTTCCCAAAGTCCGGATAATATTTCAAAGAGTTGAGCCATAACCAAATACAATTAATGAAAGAAAAAAACCCAGTGCAATCATAAAAATAAATACCGCTGCCGAAGTGAGTTTTGCCATCCCTGAAACAACGTGACCCGACAATAAATCGATGAAACCGTTAATCAACGGCACGCCGGGAATCAGCCAAAGCACACAGGCTGCCAATCCGCTATTAATGGGCGACACACCGAATAATCGGAAGACATTTACCACAGAAACGGATATAAACGCCGCGAAGAGCCAACTGATAAATGGATTAAATTTCTTTTCCTGAAAGAAACTTCTCCCAAATAATCCAATCAATGTTGCCAAAAAAGCGATCACAAATTCTATATATGTACCTCCGAATATCCGTGCAAGAGAGCCACCGGCAAGAGCTACAAAAAAGAACATCACATATTTGTTGTAGCGAGGTTTTTTCTTAATTCGTTCAAGTTCTTCCTTTATTTTTTCGACAGATAATTTCTGTTCGGCAACCTGCCAGGAAAGAATACTGATAGCAGAAACAATAGAAAAATGCGTACCGTAGCCGGGAATAGCCCTTACGATGGTCTCTTTCTCACCGCTTTTAGTTTCTTTCACAGTCACCACTACTGCCGAATACGAATAAAATATATCAAAATCATATCCCAAAGCATTGGCAATTCTGGTCACATTACGAGACACGCGTCGCGTATTTGAGCCACTGGACATTAAAAGAGTTGCTATTTCAGCGAGCAACTCTGTCACTTGCCCTAATTTTGAAGGTTTGGTATCCATCTTTATATCTAAATCACTATTGTCCGATAAAGTTTAATATGTTGCCACGCTGTGGCAAGAAATCTTATTTTTCACATCTTACTACAAAGATTTAGCCACTCTGTGGCTGTTCTTGCAACAGCGTTGCAAAATATTTGTAGCAACTTGGTAACGAGAGGAAAGCAAGTCCCTGCGGGGCTTAATATTCTTATTTGTTTCGATTACAGTAAATTAGAGGCGTTTTTGTGTTTTTTGTCGGACAACAATAAATCTAAATAGATTAAAAAATAATATGATTATCCCCTTGTTTGACAAATGATTACTTAAAAAAACATTAAGGTTTTAATATTCATTCAGATTTAACTTTTAAATGTAAAAAAATCATTTTTAAGTAAT
>Ga0316605_10000376_pt1 | contig 33995 bp, 31 predicted proteins | sample OWC_soil_day20_n_FD_207666 | JGI IMG/M metagenome (GOLD analysis project Ga0316605, IMG submission 207666) | Wetland soil microbial communities from Old Woman Creek delta, Ohio, United States - OWC_soil_day20_noCT | ecosystem: Environmental > Terrestrial > Soil > Wetlands | place: USA: Ohio...
ACTTTCAAGGCGGCAGACGGCAAGGTCTATTTCGATGTCAATGATTTTGACGAATCAATCCTGGCGCCGGTGACACGCGACCTGATCCGCTTGCTGGCCAGCATTCTGGTGGCCAGAAAAACGCTGGATATTGATCGTTCAGAAAGCCTGGAACTTTGTCACGAATTTTTGCAAACCTACTGTCAAACATTGGCGGAGGGCAAAGCACAGGCGTTTGATCGCGAAAGTGCCAAGGGGATGGTTGATCAATTGCTCGAAAAGCTGGAAGGGCGCAGCCAACAGGATTTTCTCGACAGTCGAACTGTGTTCGAAGGAAAAGCGCGTCGCTTACGCCTTGATGGCAAAAAAACCTTGGCCGTTGATGCCAAACAGCGTTCGGAAGTGAAAGCGGCTATGGCAGTGTTTGCCAATCAGCAAGCCGAACTGGAGCCCTTAGAAATGCTTGATGTGGCGCGTCGTATTGCTGGCACTGGTAGCCTGGGAATCGAACGCTTCGTTATACTGGTGGAAGATGAGGGTTCTGCTGACAAAAATCGCCTACTGGATCTCAAGGAGAGTTTGCCTTCATCCTTGCCCAGTACGGTTGCGCAACCGCAGTGGGAAAGCCAAGCGCATCGCATTGTTGCCGTGCAGCAGCGTCTTCGGGCATCTGAACTGACTTTGCTTTCCCCGCTATCTTTGCAGGGCAGGTCATTTGTTCTGCGCGAATTGCAACCGAGCGAAGATCGTGTAGTACTCGACGAGTGCAAGAAATTCAGCCAAGTCGAGGGTGTCATCCGGTCGCTCGCAAAGGTTGTCGCCGCCGGTCATCTGCGTGGCAGTGAATGGCGAAGTTCGGCGCCAAAAGCCGATTTGCTCGCTTTTGCTACCCGGCAGGGTTGGCAACAAACGCTCATTGAGGTGGCGCAGGACTGTGCCAGTCAAGTAAAGAGTGACTGGCGCGATTTTGCTGCAGCCTTTGACGAAGGCCTCATGGCCTGATACAGCTCAAGAAGCCTGGCGGCGACCTTGCTGGACAATCTCCAGGGTGATACGTGCTGACTTGGGCTCATCAATCAACGACCCAAAACTGATGACGGCGTTGCTGTGGATTTCGAGCTTACGCTGGTGCACCCGGTGCGACGAGGTTTCTCCCTCAAATCTGATGAAGGACCCATTGGTGCTGGAATCACTGAGAATGATGCGGTCAGATTGGAGTTCCAGTGTGGCGTGCCGGCGCGAAACACGTTCGCTCTGGATATGCAGGCAGGCGCTTTGCAGTCGTCCAACGGTAAATAATGGCGCTTTACTGTCGAGCAGGAAAATTTCATTGCCGTAACTAATGCGGGCGTGCACCCGGCTGCTGCGTCTGGGTGTCATGTGCTCGTCTACACGCGCAAAATAGCTCACTTCAGCGTTGCGTGGCACCCAGAGCGTGGCAAGCTTGGCTTGTACTGATTCTACAATCAGTGCGGCTGATTCGCGGTTCGGCGCCAGGATAACCAGATGATCGGTGGCATGGGTGACAATTTCGCCTCCGAGGTGTTTGGCCGCGCTTTCAGCCCTTTTCAAGGCGCGGACAAGAAAGAGTTTGGTCTCGCCTTCCCCCAGCTTTTCCATCAAAGCCTTGGTGTTGGCAACGCCGGCAATGACGTGAACGCATTCGCCTTGGTGGGTGTGTTCGTTAACTGGCTGCATGCTGTTTTCGACCTCTATCCGAATCTTGTTGATCTGGCGCTGATGCTATAAGGGCAGCCCCACGAGCCCAATTCTGGAACTGTAATGACTTGCCCGGATTCGTGCAATAAGTTATCGAACAGAATGCCATTTTTGCATCCTAGTCGGATGCAAACGCTTACAATTCGAACGAGATACTGTAACCGATAGCAGTCAAAATAAAGTCAGTGAGCGAGGCGATTTTGCCCCGAAGCAAATTACACAACATCAGGAAATATTATGAGATGTCACCTTTGCGATAGCGAAAATGCCATTGATGCAGTCTTCTGCGTGTCCTGTGGGAATCGGTTGGGTTCGTCCCCCCAGAATTTAGACACAGCACAGCCACAAATGGCTGCCCCTGTCGTTCAATCGTCCAGCAAATTGTGGATCATTCTTGGCGGGGTTGCAGCAGGCACTGTGGCGACGGCAGCGACTATGGGTGGCGCCTGGTTGTACCTGAAAGACAAGCCAGCAGGAAATGAGGCTACTGAGCCGCAAACGATTGTGTCGCAAACAACAACGAGTTTGCCGCAACCCCTGAATTTGCCATCGTCGGCAAATGAGTCGGCCACCATGCCTGAGACTACAACACAAACGGCTCAATCCGAAGATGCAGAAAAGGTTCTGCCACCCAAGGTTTTGGCGACATCGCCACAGCCTTTGCGGAGCAGCTATGCACCGCCTGTAGAGGCTTATCCAGCATCACTTGATAATGACGATGAGGGGGATTTCCCGCCGCCCCCTTTCGAACTTTCTACTCCCCCGGATTTTTACGTCGTTCCGAGCGAGGATAACTACGTTTACATGGCCGCCGCACTGACCGGACTGTATTTCCTGGCTGGCGAGTGGTATCGCTACCAAAATGGTCATTGGTTCCGTTCTGATTCGTACAACGGTAGTTGGCGTAAGCTTGACCGCGCTCGCGTACCACAGAGCATATTGAACACGCCACCAGATTATCCACGTTATCTTGGTAAAAATTACCAGCGTATTCCGTTTTACGATATCAGCCGTAATTGGCAATCATGGGATCGGCACAGGCACTGGAACAGCTACGACTGGTATCGTCAGGAAGCGAGTCCGGAGGTGCGTTCCGAACGGCGACGTAGTATCGATGGGGGAAGACGCAATCAAAGTAATGACCAACAGACAAGGCCTGGGGTGAGGCCAAGTAGCAGTCAAATGGTAATTCCCCTGGTCAGTCAACCGACGCCGTCAGCTCAATCTGGAATCAGACCGGATGGTCGCTCTGGTCGACCCGGCCAGCATGGTGGGCATCCACCACAAAGCCAAACGGTGGCACCTGCGCAGCCTCATGTGGTGCAACCGCAAACAACAAGGCCGATTGCTATCCAGACGACTCCGATAACGACGCAACCGGCTGCGGTTCTTCCGCCGCCTACCGTTCAGCCTGGAACTGGAACCAGACCGGATGGTCGTTCTGGGCGACCCGGCCATCAGGGTGGGCGTCCACCACAAGGCCAGACGGTGGCACCTGTGCAGCCTCAGGCGGTGCAACCGCATACAATAAGGCCAGTGACCGTCCAGACGACTCCGGCAACCACTCAGCCTGCTGTGATTCGTCCGCCGCAAGTGATGTCTCAGGCACAACCCGTCAGACCCGTGACCGTGCAGACGACTCCAACAACGACGCAACCAGCTACAGTTGTTCATCCTGGAACCAGGCCAGATGGTCGTTCTGGGCGACCACCACAGGGCCAGACGGTGGCACCTGCGCAGCCTCAGGTGGTGCAACCGCAAATAATAAGGCCAGTGACCGTCCAGACGACTCCGGCAACCACACAGCCTGTTGTAATTCGTTCGCTGCAAGTGATACCGCAAGTGCAACCCGTCAGACCGACGACTGTCCAAATGGCTCCGACAACAACCCGGCCTCCCGTGGTTCGTCCACCGCTACCACCAGTGGCGACGCCGGTCAAACCGCCAAGCCTACCACCTCAACCCAAACAGCCGGCTCAGGTTAAGCCGCTGACGCCGGAAAATCCATAGAACCGCAAAAAGAGGCGTGTAGCGACAAGGATAAGTGCAAGCAGGGCAAAAAAGACAAGTGACGGAGATTCAGACCCTGGTGGTCTCGCCTTGGAGCTTGTCGATAGTGACTTGGAGTTCGATAAGGAAGAGGATTTCCTCGACCACTCGCAGTGAGAATCCTGTACGCAGGCCGCCTCGATTGCTGCGCAGGAGTTGGTCGAGAAACTCCGAACATTCTTTCGTTGGCCAAAGTTCAATAACACGATCAGCGATGTGTTCCGCTTCTTCAAGAGTCGAGGCTTTGCGGATGTTTTTTTGCCACTCGATGGGCAGCGGTTCGACGGGCTCGATGGCGGGGACTTCGCCCCCCACTTCAGTGGCCTGCGGTTGCATTTCATCCCAAAGCTGGATTTCAACATTGAAGTGCTGATTGAGTTCAGCAGCGACACGCTCGAATTCGCTGCGCATTCCGGCGATGCGATAGACGTCCATCAGCCGTATCCATGGCTGCAGAGCTTCCTCGGGATTGGAGTCGACAAAATCCTGCAAGGCTTGCGCCGCTCCCTTGACCCGCCCGAAAGAAAGCATGATTTCGGCCAGTTCCATGACCGGGTTGGCTTCAAGGTGTTCATCGATGGTCGGGCTGGCGATAGAGGCTTGTGACAGCGAGATGTCACTGGCTTGCAGCGTGGGTGATAAGGTGCTGGCCAGGCCGGTTTCCTTGGGTGTACCGCGCAGCGACGAAACCATTTCGGAATTGCTGCTGATGGAAGGCTCACCGAAATCGTCGAACTCGTTCAAGTGGCGCGGATCGATGACAGGCTCAGGAATTACAGGAGAAAAGCGTCGTTTCTCTTCCCTGTGGCCTCGGAAATATTTGAAGGCAAACCAGCCCCCGATTGCCAGTGCAACGAGCAACAGGAAAAGGAATGTCTTCCGCCATGAGTAGCCTGATTTGGCCTTTTCCGCACTGTCTACAGGATTGGCGGCCGGTTGTGGTGTAGCTATCGGAATTGTTGCGACTGGGGCTTCTGTTGTTGACGCAGCAGTGGTTGCGGGGGATTCGATTTTTGTTTCTACCTCGCTGGTCGTCGCGGCGCTTGCGGTTTCGTTGGCCGATTCCTGAGGTGTTGTACCTGGCTGGGCTTGGGGTTGCAGGTTTTCGATGGAGGTTTCAATCTTGCGCAGATTTTCTGTGGTCTCCAACTGTGCCAGGGTTTGGGCGTACAAGGCTTGCAACAGCCGATATTCCATGCGCAGGAGCTGGCGTTGCCGTTCACCGCCGCCTTCTTCCCTTGCCCCTAGTGTTTCTGCCATGCGCAGAGTGGGTTCGCCTGGTTCATCACTGGCCGAGAGAACGAGACGATCATGGGGCTGATTGCGGCTCACCAATTGCTGGGCATTGTGTAGTGGTGTTTCGGAACGCCTGAAATTTTCAGATTTTCGGGATGGCAGGTGTTCGCTGGAGGATGACTTTGTATTTTGTCCAAGAGAGTTTGCGACTAATAGCTGCGCTGGTGCTTCTTTGGAGATGGCAGGATGAGGCAACAGGACGGTGTAGTCACGCTGCAGATCCTGTCCGCAACCAATGACAAGCCCGATGCGAAATACGGGATCGAGCATTTTGCCGCTTGAACTGATGAGCAGGACGGGGGCATTGGATTCAGAACGTATGCTGATGGAACCTTGCTGCAACCAGGGAATGCTTTCATCACCCTTGGGCTTTTGCAGGCGAACACAACTTGATTCAAGCAGCTTGCCGGCTTGGTTAAGAATCTTGATTTCAAGATGCAGGCGTTCGCCAAGCCGAGAAACCCTGTGGACTTCACCCAAAGCAAAAGCCATGGCACTGGTGGAGGCGAGTAGTATTACGGCCAGAAAAGCGACGCGCAACAAAAGCGAAGCACCGGTTTGGTGAGCCCCCATTTTTGCGCTGAAGGTGGTCTGGAAACGGTTGTCTGCAGAGATCATCACGCGATTCTAGCGCAGCTGGGCTGACAAATGCCAATTGCCTCGTTCTTGGTAGTGAAACATCCTGATTTTTGACAACAGCGGAAAAGGCAAAATTTGGCTTGCCAAACTTACCCTGTTTGCAGGCTTTATCCTTGATTTTTGACAGTGCTGTCGAAATGATCTAGTGTCAGGTTGACATCAATGACTGGAGGTTTGCCATGGAAGTCAGTTCGGTTAATTCCGGTAGCAGTGCCTATGTAGATGCCAACCGGCAGGCGAGTGAGAGCCGTCAGGCTGCTGATGCTATGAAAGTACAGCAGCAACAGGTTGAGCGCCCGAAAGAAAAGACGGTCGAACGGGTGGAACAGAAAGCTGAAGCGCCCAAGCCTGTTGTGAACGCGCAGGGACAAAAAACCGGAACCAATATCAACGTCATCGCCTGAGGGAGAGGGAGATGGCGCTTTCTGTCGCGGCTGCCGGTAGCCCGGTTTTCTCGCAGATGCAGTTACGTCAGGCGCAAAACGAGGCAGCACGCGCCGAGGCGGCCGCTCAGGCCTTGCAGGCCAGAGCGCGGGATGCCCAGCGCAACGCGATTCAGGCCGATGAAAGTGCACGTGCGTTGCGTGTGCAGTCCGACCAGGCTCAGCAGAATGCCGGGCAGGCCAAACAGAATGTCAGCTCGCTTCGATCTGTGCAGAACATGGGGAAGGAATTTGATGCAGTTCGCCAGCAGATAGCGAAATTTACTGAGGGCGCTTCGGCCACCGTTCCGACTCCGCCGCCGGTGGTCAATGTTGAGGGACAAACGACCGGGACGGTCGTTAATACTACGGCGTAAATGCTTTTGACACACTGTTTATTGCCAGTAAACCGGTCTGATTGGAGGCGTCTGCGTTGATATTTGCTGCGTCACCCGATTTTTTCCCCATGAACGAGAATGATCTCGACGCTGTCGTCAGACTTGAAGCCGAGATACAGGATTTCCCTTGGCGTCACGAGCATTTCCGTGATTCGCTGCAGGCTGGCTATAGCTGCTGGATATGCAGCCTTGGTGGTCAATTGGTCGGCTTCTCGGTGGTCATGCCGGTACTGAACGAGGCGCATTTACTCAATCTTGGGGTTGGCCTTGGTTTTCAGGGGAGAGGCCTGGGTGGTCGCCTTTTGCAAAAGGCCATGCAGGTAGTACGGCAAAACGGCGCTACTGACATGTTTCTGGAAGTGCGCCAGTCAAATGAACGTGCTGCCGATTTGTACCGCAATTTTGGATTTCGCCAAATTGCTACTCGACAGGCGTATTATCCGGCCGCAAATGGACGTGAAGACGCCCTGATCTTCAAGAAGGAGTTGTTGTGAATCCGACGCGTGGCCAGATGCTCTCTGAAATGGGAATTGCCCCCATTTGGCGTCTTCGTGACCAGAAGGCGGCAGCCTTTATTGCAGAGGACAGTAGCCAAGCAACGCCGCCAACGCCGCCGGTTGTAGTCGATTTGCCAAGGCCAACAATCAGGACTGCGGTTTGCGCCAATGTTGCTGACTTGGATTGGGAACAACTGGAGCAATGCATGGCCACCTGCCACGCCTGCGAACTTGCCGCTCACCGGCGGCAGGTGGTGCCTGGCGTTGGCGATCGCAAGGCCGAGTGGTTGTTTATCGGTGAAGGGCCAGGCGCCGAAGAGGATGCCAAGGGCGAACCCTTTGTTGGTCAGGCAGGCAAACTGCTCGACAACATGCTGGCAGCGATTGGTCTGCAACGCGATGAAAAGGTCTACATCGCCAATGCCGTCAAATGCCGACCTCCCGGCAATCGCACGCCTGAAGCCGACGAAATTGCCACTTGTAACCCCTTTCTTCTGCGCCAGATCGATCTCCTCTCGCCACGCCTGATCGTGCTGCTGGGTCGCAGTGCTGCCCACGCGATTTTACATGAGGAGAGGGGAACACTCGCCTCGTTGCGTGGCAAGCGCTTTGAATGTAAAGGGATTCCTGTTGTGGTGACTTATCATCCCGCCTATTTGCTACGCAATTTGCCGGAAAAGGTCAAGGTCTGGGAAGATTTGCTGTTTGCCCGCCAGTTGATGGAGGGGACAAAAGCGCCATCGCTGTTCTGAATGATCCTTGGATTGGCGGGGAAAAGGCGAAAAAAAAGGAGGCCGACTTGGCCTCCCCGAACTGATGAAGTGTTGCGAATTACTTGTTACGGTTGGCCATCAGCGGACCGTTGTATGTGCCGACTTGCCAAGTACCCTTGAGCTTGTCGCCATCCATCTTGAGTTTGAAAGTGGAACCGTCTTCTTGTTCGGCGGAAAGCTCACCATCCTTGACGACGGCAGTTTTCAGGGGGGATTTGGTGTCACCAGTGGCAGTTCCAAACCATTGGCCTTCACCCTTAAGGTTGGCGCCCTGAACTTCTTTAACAACAAGCACGAATTTTCCGCCAAAGTTGCCGATGGACCACTCGCCAGTCCATTCGCCTTTGAATTTGCCGGCAATTTCGGCGTCATCGGCGAAGGCAAGGCTGCTCAGTGCCAGCAAGCAAACCATGAGGAAGGAACGAAATGCGGATGTTTTCATAAAGTCTCCTAGATAAAGTGTGTTGCTGAAATGGTGCTGCGAAAAAAGTTTATCGTCGTTGCTCCTTGAGCAGCCGTCCCTGCTCGCGCTTCCAGTCTTTCTCGGCCTCAGCATCGCGCTTGTCGTGCTGTTTCTTGCCCTTGGCCAGACCGATGTCGATTTTGACACGACCACGGGTGAAATGTAAATCCAGTGGAATGAGCGCGTATCCGGCGCGTTCGACCTTGCCAATCAACTTGGAAATCTGAGCGGTGTGCAATAACAACTTGCGGGTGCGCGTCGGATCAGGGGTGATATGGGTAGAGGCGGTAGGTAGGGCGGTGATGTGCATGCCGATGATGAAAATTTCACCACTTTTGATGACGACGTAGGCTTCCTTGATGTTGCCCCGCCCGGCGCGAATGGCCTTGACCTCCCAACCGGCGAGCACCATCCCGGCCTCGAAGCGTTCTTCGATGAAATAGTCGTGAAAGGCTTTTTTGTTGACGGCGATGCTCATGGTGCGGCTGATCCTTTAGAATGGCTAATTCTACAGGATTCCCGGCGTTTCCCAATATATGTCACTGGTTGAAAAATCCGTTCTGATTGCCCATTCTGCCCGTCAGATGTTCGATCTGGTTGATCGTTGTGAGGATTACCCGCTTTTTCTGCCCTGGTGTTCACGCGCAGAATTGCATTTTCGTGATGAGTTCAAAACAGTGGCGACACTGCACATTGGCTATCACGGTGTTCGTTCGCATTTCACCACCGAAAATGCCAAGAAAGCGCCGCAACGCATGGATATCCGCCTGGTCGACGGCCCTTTGCGGCACCTTGAAGGGTTTTGGCAGTTCACCGAACTGGCTGAGTCGGCGTGCAAAATCGAGTTTCAGTTGCACTACGAGTTATCGAGCCGGATATTTGAAAAGCTCATCGGCCCGGTCTTCGGCCATATTGCCAACACGCAGGTCGAGGCTTTCGTGCAGCGTGCAAAAACGGTTTATGGAGAGCAAAATGTCTGAAGAAATTAACGTTGAAGTCTGTTACGCGCTCCCCAACCATCAGGCGCGGGTGATGCTCAAATTAGCGCCGGAAACCACGGCGGAGCAGGCAATCGTTGCTTCAGGGGTTTTAGCGAAGTATCCGGAGATCGATTTAAGCCGCAACAAGATTGGTATTTATGCCAAATTGTGCAAGCCTGACACCGGTCTGCGTGATGGTGATCGGGTGGAAATCTACCGGCCGCTTATCGCTGATCCCAAGGAAGTTCGCAAACAGCGCGCCGCCGAGGGCAAAGCCATGAAAAAAGGCGCCGGCGAGGCCGACGCCTGATTTCTCTAGGCCAAACCTTTATTTACAAGCCTGTTCAGCAGCCTTTTGCAGGTGGGCAAGCTCTTGCTGGCGAGCGCTGTTATCCATCAGTACGCGCGCGCCCTTGTCGTTAACAGTCGAGATCGGGGCTTTCTTTTCCAGGAGAGCAATGTTTTTCCGGGCGTTCTCGCAATTTCTTCTCTTTTCCGCAGCGGCTTCTTGCTCTTTGGCAGCCTTATCCGCGTTTTCCTTGGCTTCCTGCTGGCGCTTCTTGAAATCCATTTCCTTTTCGGCGGTGGTTTTGGGGCCGACAGGTTTTGCTGCTGCCCCTGACTTGTCCTTCTCGCTTGCTGAAGCGGCTTCACTCGCAGGCGTGTAATCAGGATTGCTGTTGGATTTTTGCGCCTTGGGCGTTTGCAGGCGCGGTGGTGGCGTGTCGGAAATGATGGTTTGCCCCTTGCTATCCTTCCACTTATACGGTTGGGCGGAAGCGGGAGAGAGGCTGGCGGCGAAAGCGGTCAGGGTAAGCGCAAACAGGAGTGTGTTTTTCATGGTTGTCCAAGAGAGTAAGCAGCTTCGGGTATAATACGATTTTGTGACTGTAAATCAAAGGCCATGCGACTGCTTCAGAAATCTCTCACGTTCGACGATGTTCTTCTCGTCCCCGCTGAATCCAACGTTTTGCCGCGTGATGTTGCTCTAAACACGCGGTTGAGCCGCAAGATCGTTCTCAATCTGCCCTTGATTTCAGCTGCCATGGATACGGTGACCGAAAGCCGTCTCGCCATTGCGCTGGCTCAGGAAGGTGGTATCGGCATCATTCACAAGAACCTTACGGCTCGGCAACAAGCGGCCGAAGTGGCCAAGGTCAAGCGCTTCGAGTCCGGCATCGTCAAAGACCCGATCATTGTGCGCCCGGACATGACGGTTCGTGATGTTCTGGCGCTAACCCGTCAGCACAAGATTTCTGGTTTGCCAGTAATTGATAAGACCGGGCAAGTGGTTGGCATCGTTACCAATCGCGATCTGCGTTTCGAGACCAATCTCGATCAGCCGGTCAAGGCGATCATGACGCCCAAGAAAAGGCTGGTCACCGTCAAAGAAGGTGCCAGCATTGAGGAAGCCAAGGAACTGATCCGTGTCCATCGCTTGGAACGCGTACTGGTAGTCGATGACGATTTTCGTCTGCGTGGCCTGATTACGGTCAAGGATATTCTCAAGTCGACCGAGCATCCGCTCGCCGCCAAGGACGATGCTGGCCGTTTGCGCGCCGGTGCGGCCGTTGGCGTGGGCGAGGGTACTGAGGAACGTGTCGAACTGCTGGTTGAGGCGGGTGTTGATGTGTTGGTCGTTGATACCGCGCATGGCCACTCCAAAGGCGTTCTTGACCGGGTTCAGTGGGTCAAGAAAAATTTCCCGCAGGTTGAAGTGGTTGGCGGCAATATCGCCACGGCAGAGGCGGCTCGCGCCCTGGTCGATCATGGCGCTGATGCAGTCAAGGTGGGGATCGGGCCGGGTTCCATCTGTACGACGCGTATTGTCGCCGGCGTTGGGGTGCCGCAGATCAGCGCGATCAGCAATGTGGCTGAAGCGCTCAAGGGTACTGGCGTATCCGTCATCGCCGATGGTGGCATCCGATACTCCGGCGATATTTCCAAGGCCATTTCGGCCGGCGCCAACGTGGTCATGCTCGGCGGTTTGTTTGCCGGCACCGACGAAGCGCCGGGCGAAGTTGAGTTGTATCAGGGACGCTACTACAAGTCCTATCGTGGCATGGGTTCACTCGGCGCCATGCAGGCCGGTGCGGCTGATCGCTACTTCCAGGAAGGTACGGCCAATGTGGATAAACTGGTGCCGGAAGGTATCGAAGGTCGCGTGCCGCACAAGGGGCCGGTACTCAACGTCATCCATCAGTTGATGGGCGGTTTGCGCGCCACCATGGGCTATCTGGGCTGCGCCAACATTGATGAACTGCATGAGCGTGCAACTTTTGTCGAGATCACCTCGGCCGGGGTGCGCGAATCGCATGTTCACGACGTGCAGATTACCAAGGAAGCGCCCAATTACCACATTGATTAGTGTTTGAATAACTCACCGGGCTGCGGCGCTCGTACTGATCAGGTGCGACCCCGCAGCCATTTTTTTCGTGCTGTTTCGATTCGCAAAGCTCCTGACATCATGGCTGCCATTCTCTGCCTCAAAGGCGATTCCGCTTTTTCTTCCTTCCGGCTTCAACGTCTGCAAGCTCGTTTGTTGGCAGTTTTGCCTGATCTTGCCGGAGTGCAGGCCGATTACTGGCATGTAGTGGCCTTGCGCCGGGCACTGACGGCTGAGGAGCGCGCCAAGCTGGCCGTATTGCTGGAAGAGCAGTCGGCGGGTGAAGCCAGCGGCGAACTCTTCTTGGTGACGCCGCGAATCGGCACTATTTCACCATGGTCTTCCAAGGCGACTGATATTGCCTGGAACTGTGACCTCGAGGGCATTGAACGCATTGAGCGCGGCATTGCCTTCCGGTTGCAATTGAAATCCGGCCGGGCAATGACGGCTGACGAGCGCAAAGTCGCTACGACGCTGCTGCACGACCGCATGACCGAATCGGTGCTGACCAGTTTTGACCAAGCGGGTGAACTGTTCCGCCATTTCGCCCCCAAACCCTTGAATACCATCGACGTGCTGGTCGGTGGCCGCGCCGCGCTGGTGGCGGCCAACAGCAGCCTCGGTTTGGCGCTGTCGGAAGATGAAATAGACTACCTGCTCGATATTTTCAGCAAGGTCGGCCGCAACCCGACTGACGTTGAATTGATGATGTTCGCGCAGGCCAATTCCGAGCATTGCCGCCACAAGATTTTCAATGCCTCGTGGGTGATTGACGGCCAGCCACAAAACAAAACCCTGTTCGGCATGATTCGCGAAACGCATCAGGCCCATCCGCAAGGTACGGTGATGGCCTATGCCGACAACTCTTCGATTATCGAAGGGGCAGCCATTGCGCGCTTTTACCCCCAAGCCGACGGCAGCTATGCCTATCGCGACGAACTGACCCACATTCTGGCCAAGGTCGAGACGCATAACCACCCGACCGCCATTTCGCCCTTTCCCGGCGCTGCGACCGGTTCCGGCGGCGAAATCCGTGACGAAGGCGCAACGGGTCGCGGCTCCAAGCCCAAGGCCGGTCTGTGCGGTTTCTCGGTATCCAATCTCAATCTGCCGGAAGCGCCGCAGCCCTGGGAGCAGCCCTACGGCAAGCCGTCGCGCATCGCTTCGGCGCTCGACATCATGCTCGAAGGCCCGATTGGCGCGGCGGCCTTCAACAATGAATTTGGTCGCCCCAATCTGACCGGCTATTTCCGCAGCTACGAGCAGAACGTGGCCGGCACGGTGCGTGGCTATCACAAGCCGATCATGATTGCCGGCGGTCTCGGCAATATTGCTGCCGATCAATCTTTCAAGGTCGAGACTTTCCCGGTTGGCACGCTCTTCGTGCAACTGGGTGGCCCCGGCATGCTGATTGGTCTGGGCGGCGGCGCCGCCTCGTCGATGAGCGCCGGTGTTAATTCGGAAGACCTCGATTTCGCCTCGGTGCAGCGTGGTAATCCGGAAATCCAGCGCCGGGCGCAGGAAGTCATCGACCGTTGCTGGCAACTTGGCAGCAACAACCCCATTTTGTCGATCCACGATGTCGGCGCTGGCGGTGTTTCCAACGCCTTGCCGGAACTGGCGCATTCCGGCCATGTTGGTGCGGTGTTCGATCTGCGCAAGGTGCCGATCGAAGAGCCGGGCATGTCACCGGCCGAAATCTGGTCCAACGAATCGCAGGAGCGCTACGTACTGGCCATTCCGCCGGATCGTATCGACGAATTCCGCGCCCTTTGCGAACGCGAACGCTGCCCGTTTGCCGTGGTCGGCACGGCCACCAATGACGGCCATTTGACGGTGACCGACGACCATTTTGGCGTCAATCCGGTCGATATGGAAATGGAAGCGCTGCTCGGCAAACCGCCGCGCATGACCCGCGACGTGGCGCATGTTGCTGCGTCTGCCGTTCCCTTCGATGTCGCCGCGCTCGAACTGAAAGAAGCCGCTTATCGTGTGCTCAAGTTGCCGACGGTGGCCGACAAAACTTTCCTGATCACCATCGGCGACCGCAGTGTGGGCGGCACGACAGCGCGCGACCAGATGGTCGGCCCTTGGCAGGTGCCGGTGGCCGATGTGGCGGTGACGACGATGGGCTATCAGGGTTATCTGGGCGAAGCCTTTGCCATGGGCGAGCGCACGCCGGTGGCAGTGCTGGATGCCCCAGCTTCAGGCCGCATGGCCATTGCCGAGGCGCTGACCAATCTGGCCGCCGCTGATCTGGGCAACCTCGATCAAGTCAAACTTTCAGCCAACTGGATGGCCGCTTGCGGTGCGCCGGGCGAAGATGCGCGGCTGTTCGACACGGTGACGGCTATTTCGACGCTGTGTCAGCAAATCGGCATTTCCATTCCGGTCGGCAAGGATTCTCTGTCGATGCGCACGGCCTGGGAAGAGAATGGGGAAAAGCGCCAGGTTGTGGCGCCGCTGTCGCTGATCGTCACGGCTTTTGGCCGCGTGGATGATGTGCGCAAAACCTTGACCCCGCAACTGGTGAAGGACGAGCAGACTGAATTGCTGCTGATTGACCTCGGGCAGCAACGTCTGGGTGGCTCGGCCTTGGCGCAAGTGTTCAACGCCACTGGCGAAGAGGTGCCGGATGTCGACTATCCCGCCAAACTAAAAGCCCTGTTCAATGCCATCCAGCAACTCAATCGCGACGGTTTGTTGCTGGCCTATCACGACCGTTCCGACGGCGGCCTGTTCGCTGCGGCTTGCGAAATGGCCTTTGCCGGCCATTGTGGTTTGACGCTCGATCTCGCTGCCAGCGATTTTGCCGGTCAGATGGGCATGCTATTCAACGAGGAAATCGGTGCCCTGATCCAGATTCGTGGCGCCGATCAGGCCAAAGTCACGACCCTGCTGCAACAGGTCGACTTGCCTTTCTGTCCGGTCGGCAGTCCGAACAACAACGATGAAATCCGCATTGTTGCCGGTGGCAAGGTGTTGCTGGCGGAATCCCGCATCAGCCTACAACGCGCCTGGTCGGAAACCAGCTTCCGCATGCAGGCGCTACGCGACAATCCGGCCTGCGCTCAGCAGGAATACGACCGCATTCTCGATGCCAATGATCCGGGTCTGTCACCGAAACTTAGCTTCGACCCGCAGCAGGATATCGCCGCGCCTTTCATTGCCAGCGGCGCCCGCCCAGCCATGGCCATCCTGCGCGAACAGGGCGTCAACAGCCATTACGAAATGGCGGCTGCCTTTGATCGCGCCGGTTTCAAGTCGGTTGATGTCCACATGAGCGACATCCTCGCTGGCCGCATCAGTCTCAAGGATTTCAAGGGACTGGTCGCTTGCGGCGGTTTCTCCTACGGCGATGTGCTCGGCGCCGGTCAGGGCTGGGCCAAAACCATTCTGATGCACGCCGGTTGCCGCGACGAATTCGCCGCCTTCTTCAATCGTCCGGATATCTTTGCACTGGGCGTTTGCAATGGTTGCCAGATGATGAGCGCGCTCAAATCGCTCATTCCCGGTGCTGAACACTGGCCGGCCTTCCGCCGCAATGCCGTCGAGCAGTTCGAAGCCCGTTTCGTGCTGACTGAAGTGCTGGAATCGCCGTCGCTGTTTTTCGCCGGCATGGAAGGATCGCGCATCCCCATCGTCGTCTCGCATGGCGAGGGCAGGGCGATCTTTGACCGACCCGAAGATACGGGCAAGGTGGCTGTATCGCTGCGCTTCATCGACAACAAGGGCGTGCCGACCGAACTCTATCCCTACAACCCGAATGGCTCACCGGGCGGGTTGACCGGCGTGACCACCGCCGACGGCCGCTTCACCATCATGATGCCGCACCCGGAACGCGTTTTCCGCACCGTGCAGATGTCCTGGCATCCGGCGGACTGGGGCGAAGACAGCCCGTGGCTGCGCATGTTCCAGAATGCCCGGCGCTGGGTGGGGTAAGCAAAAAGAGGTTAGTAATGAACACAAACCCGGTTCCAACCCCGACCCCGCCCAAGTCTTCCAGCAAGCGCAAGCGGTGGATCGTATTGCTCGTCTTCTTGGGCTTGGGTGTGGCCGGCTATGCTTTGTTGACCGATGTGAGCTGCCTTGCTGAACTCTACACCTGCTTCAAATTCGGCAACTTCGGCGGCGGGCAGCAAAGAAACCGGGCCAAAAGCTTCATCAAGTCCTTTGGCAAATTCAACCCGCAGACCTCAGAAACCAAATACGGCATTCGCTGGTATCCCACCTATGTGCATTTCGGGCCGGACGGCGACATGCTTTTGGTCAGCCTGTGCCATGTCAAACACCCCGATTTCTGCCGCATCGGCAAATACAGCATTGCGAAGAATCACTGGGACATTCTGCCCTTCGAGGAAGACAAGATCTATATGGAGCCGGTGTTCTCGCCGGATGGACAATGGATCGTGACGACCATGGCCGGCACGATCAATGGCATGGCCGAAGCGCGCACCCTGCGCCTCGTCAAGATGCGGCCGGATGGTTCGCAAGTGCAAGACCTGATCAGTGCCGGTGTTGAAAAACCGGTTATGAACGAACTCCTGACGGACTACCAAAGAATTCACCCGGGCAACGACATTCAGGCGACGGGCGCCACTTTCTCGCACAACGGCAAACGGCTTATTTACTGGCGGCAATTCAACCTGCGCGAGAAAGACGCCCCGGCCTTTGCCGTGTTGTACACACTGGATTGGGAAACCGGCAAGGAAACACTGCTGGCGGGTCGCAGGCCCTTCTTTGACCGGCACAATGGCCGCCCCTTTCTGACACCGGATGGCGAGCGCTTTGTCTTCTCGGCAGCGTACCCTCCTCATGGCGTAACACCGGAAGAAAAGGAATTCGTCCAAAAAAACAACTTTTTCATCGCCAATATCAAGGACGCGCCCATTCTCAAGGGCGAACTGCTGCAGAAGCTGCAGGCGCTACCGAGCGAACAAGGGTGGTGGGGTCTGCCGCTCGATATCGACCGGCAAGGGCGGGTACTTTATCAGGGCAGCCTGGAAATAAAGAAAAAAGAGGGCAACCCGGCTGCAACGGCTATTCGCCAACTGCTTGGCTACAAGGAGGCCATTGCGCTCAATGAGGAACAGAAAAAACACACCGGAACCTTGACTGACGAACAATATCGCCAAGGTGAGGGTACGCGTCGGGCTTTAGTCAAATATCTCCTGGACGATCAATATCAGAAAGGTGGGGGGGCAGCGCTTTTTCTGCGCAAGCCCGATCCTGATGCTCAGGATGAGGTTGCATTTGATGCTGTGGGTCGTTCTGCCAGCGTGTCTACCGATGGCCAACACTTGGCCTTCACCTGGGGCGCGGTTTCGATAGCTAACAACACCAGCCTTGGCCTTCTTAAACTAGGAGACCCCATGCGCAATATCCGCTTCATCGACTGGCCCAAGCTTGACCTGCTTTTTTCCCCACCCGATTCTTCCAAAAAGCCCTGACCGGAGTCGAATATGTCGAAGCACGGTCAAAGCAATCCTCCAACCGCTTCTTTCAAGGAAATCCGTTCCCGCGACAATCCTTTCTTCAAGGAATTGAAGCGTCTGGCGCAATTCGGGCGGGAACGCAAGAAATCCGGCCAGACCCTGCTCGATGGTGCGCATCTGATCCACGCGTATGAGGAAAGCCTTGGCCCAGTGGAAACGCTGATCGTCAATGAATCCGCCTGCCTTCAGCCGGAAATCGCGGACCTGATCAAAGGGCGCGAGGTCATGCTGCTAGCGGAAAACCTGTTCCGTGATATTGCCTGCGTTGAAACACCGAGCGGCATCATGGCCTTGGTGCCGATTCCGGTTTCGCCAGCACCTGATGCCACAGTCGATAGCGTCCTGCTCGACGGCGTGCAAGACCCCGGCAATGTCGGTACCTTGCTGCGCACGGCGGCGGCCGCCGGCTTTCGGCAAGTTCTGCTTTCAGCCGATTGCGCCGGTGTCTGGTCGCCCAAGGTGTTGCGCGCCGGGCAGGGGGCGCATTTTGCCTTGTCGATGATTGAAGATGCCGATTTGGCGGCGTTTCTCAAAACCTACCAAGGCATAGCCGCTGTCACCCAGTTGCAAGACGCCATTTCGCTCTTTGATGCGCCACTGCGGGGGGCAATGGCTTGGGTGTTTGGTTCAGAGGGGCAGGGCGTGCGGCTGGAAGTGGCTGCGGCGGCGCCGCTCAAGGTCAAAATCCCCATGCCCGGTGTGGCTGAATCCTTGAATGTCGGGGCTGCGGCGGCGGTTTGCCTGTTTGAAACCGTGCGCCAACGCCAACTATTGATCCGGCTCGACGAAGCCTGAAATTGCCGTCATACCGGCGAAAGCCGGTATCCAGTGCGTGCCTGGATTTGCCTTCTGGACCCCGGCCTTCGCCGGGGTGACGACTTCAAACATTTGCTGGCCGGAGCAATAAACTCCGCTATCGGCTGACAGCAGATTGTCCTTTCGAGTATCATTCGGCTTTCCTGCGCGGCCTGTTTTCCATGACCAAATACGTTTTCGTCACCGGTGGTGTCGTGTCCTCTCTGGGCAAAGGCATTGCCGCCGCGTCGCTCGGTGCCATTCTTGAATCGCGTGGCATCAAGGTGACACACCTCAAGCTTGACCCCTACATCAACGTCGATCCCGGAACGATGAGTCCGTTCCAGCACGGCGAGGTTTTTGTCACCGAAGACGGTGCTGAAACCGACCTTGATCTGGGTCACTACGAGCGCTTTACCAGCGCCAAGATGGGTAAGCGCAATAATTTCACGACCGGCCAGATTTACGAGTCTGTGATCAAAAAAGAACGTCGTGGCGAGTACTTGGGCAAGACTGTTCAAGTAATTCCTCATATTACCGACGAGATCAAACTCTACCTGAAGCGCGGTGCTGAGGGTGCTGATGTGGCGATTGTCGAAGTCGGCGGCACAGTGGGGGACATTGAATCGTTGCCTTTCCTGGAGGCTATCCGTCAGATGGGCATTGAGGAAGGGCGTAGTGGTGTCTGCTACATCCACTTGACGCTGGTGCCCTACATTCCGACGGCGGGCGAACTCAAGACCAAGCCGACCCAGCACTCGGTCAAGGAATTGCGCGAAATCGGCATTCAGCCCGATGTTCTGCTCTGCCGGGCGGATCGTTCCATGCCGCCGGAAGAACGGCGCAAGATTGCGCTGTTTTGTAACGTCATGCCGGAAGCGGTGATCGAGTGCCTTGATGCCGATTCCATCTACAAGATCCCTGCCATGCTGCATGATCAGATGATTGATGAAATCGTCTGCCACAAGCTCGGCATTCTGGCCAAGTCAGCCGATCTCTCTGTCTGGAATCGCCTGATTGATGCGCTTGAAAACCACGAACACACCTTGGAAATCGCTTTTGTCGGCAAGTATGTCGACCTGACCGAGTCCTACAAGTCGCTGACCGAAGCCCTGAAGCACGCCGGCATCCACACGCGCAGCCAGATCAATATTCGTTACATTGATTCCGAGAATATCGAAAACGAGGGCACCGCCGCCTTGAGTGCGGTCGATGCCATTCTGGTGCCGGGCGGTTTTGGCGTGCGCGGCACGGAAGGCAAGATCGCCGCCATTCGTTATGCCCGCGAGAACAAGGTGCCTTATCTGGGTATTTGTCTGGGCATGCAGCTGGCGACCATCGAGTTTGCCCGCCATGTGGCCGGGCTGGAAGGCGCCAACAGCACGGAGTTTAACGAGGCGACGCCGCATCCCGTGGTGGCGCTGATCACCGAATGGCTCGATCGCGAAGGGCGCATCGAAAAGCGCTCGGCTGATTCCAATCTGGGCGGCACCATGCGGCTCGGCGCCCAGCGTTGCCCGATCAAGCCCGGAACCCTGGCGGAAAAGATTTACGGCAAGGAAGTCAATGAGCGTCACCGTCACCGCTATGAAGTGAACAACATCTATGTTCCCAAGCTGGAAGCGGCAGGCATGGTGATTTCGGCGCGCACGCCGACGGAAGAACTGCCGGAAATCATGGAACTGCCACCAGAAATGCACCCCTGGTTTGTCGGCGTCCAGTTTCACCCGGAATTCACCTCCAACCCGCGCACCGGTCACCCGCTCTTCATTGCCTTCGCCAAGGCGGCGCTGGCGTATCAAGAGGCTCGTAAATAATGAAACTGTGCGGCTTCGAGGTCGGCCTTGACCAGCCATTCTTTCTGATTGCCGGCCCGTGTACGGCGGAATCGCTGGAATTGTGTGTGGAAGTGGCCGGGCAGATGAAAGAGATTTGTGGCCGGCTGGGAATTCCCTATATTTTCAAAGCTTCCTACGACAAAGCCAACCGCAGTTCCGGCCAATCGGCACGCGGGCCGGGGCTCGACGAAGGTCTCTTCATGCTGGCTGAAGTCAGGCGGCAAATCGGCGTGCCGGTTTTGACCGATGTGCATGGCGAAAAGGATATTGCGTCTGTTGCCGGGGTGGCCGATGTATTGCAAACCCCCGCCTTTTTGTGCCGCCAGACCGATTTCATCCACGCCGTGGCCTCGGCCGGCAAGCCGGTGAATATCAAAAAAGGCCAGTTTCTGGCGCCGGGCGACATGAAAAATGTCGTTGCCAAGGCGCGTGAGGTTAATGGCGGGGCGGACAACCTGATGGTGTGCGAGCGTGGCGCCAGTTTTGGTTACAACAATCTGGTTTCCGACATGCGCTCACTGGCCATCATGCGCGAATGCGCCTGTCCGGTTGTCTTCGATGCCACCCATTCGGTGCAGTTGCCGGGCGGGCAGGGCACGGTTTCCGGCGGCCAGCGCGAATTCGTGCCAATTTTGGCGCGGGCGGCAGTGGCGGTCGGAATTTCCGGCTTGTTCATGGAAACGCATCCTTGCCCGGAAAAAGCGCTTTCGGATGGCCCCAACAGTTGGCCATTGCAGCGCATGGAATCCTTGTTGAAAACGCTAACAGCACTGGATCGGGCGGTCAAGGTGGCTGAGTTTGAGGAAATACAATAGATTTTTATCTTAAAGTATTGATTTAATTTGTTTATATAAGTTTTTGATAAAAGGAATAAAGATGACTTCTATCGTTGATGTGGTTGCGCGCGAAATTCTCGATTCCCGGGGTAATCCCACGGTTGAGGCCGATGTGTTGCTTGAATCCGGCGTCATGGGGCGGGCAGCCGTTCCTTCCGGTGCCTCCACCGGTTCGCGTGAGGCGATTGAACTGCGTGACGGCGATGCCAGCCGTTATCTGGGCAAAGGTGTCATGCAGGCGGTGGAAAACGTCAACACTGAAATTTCCGAAGCCATCATCGGACTCGATGCTCAGGAACAGGCCTTCATCGACCAGACCATGATCGACCTGGATGGTACCGACAACAAGTCGCGTTTGGGTGCCAATGCCATTCTGGCGGTGTCGATGGCGGTGGCCAAGGCGGCGGCCGAGGAATCCGGCCTGCCGCTCTATCGTTATTTCGGCGGTTCCGGCCCGATGCAGATGCCGGTGCCAATGATGAACATCATCAACGGCGGGGCGCACGCCAACAACAGTCTGGACATTCAGGAATTCATGATCATGCCGGTGGGGCAGTCGTCTTTTCGTGAAGCACTGCGTTGCGGCGCCGAAATATTCCATGCCTTGAAAAAGTTGCTCGACAAGAAGGGTTTTTCGACAGCGGTGGGTGATGAAGGCGGGTTTGCGCCCAATCTGGGCAGCCATGCCGAAGCACTCGAATGCATCATGCAGGCGATTGGCAATGCCGGTTACGAAGCCGGTAAAGATGTGCTGATTGCGCTCGATTGCGCCGCTTCCGAGTTCTATAAAGACGGCAAATACCATCTTGAAGGCGAGGGTCTGCAGCTTGATTCGACCCAATTTACCGATTATCTGGCCAATCTTGCCGCCAAGTTCCCGATCATCTCCATCGAAGACGGCATGGCCGAAGGCGACTGGGACGGCTGGAAACTGCTGACGGATCGCCTGGGCAAAAAGGTGCAGATCGTCGGTGACGACGTGTTCGTCACCAACACCCGCATTTTGCGTGAAGGCATCCACAAGGGCATCGCCAACTCCATCCTGATCAAGATCAACCAGATCGGCACCCTGTCGGAAACCTTTGCCGCCATTGAAATGGCCAAGCGCGCCGGCTATACCTCGGTGATTTCGCACCGTTCCGGCGAAACCGAGGATTCGACCATTGCCGACATTGCCGTCGGCCTCAACGCCGGCCAGATCAAGACCGGCTCGCTTTCCCGTTCCGACCGCATTGCCAAGTACAACCAGTTGCTGCGCATCGAAGAAGATCTGGGCGATACCGCTTCCTATCCGGGTCGCGATACCTTTTACAACCTGCGCGGATAAGGCTTCTCGCTGAATCATGCGCTGGCTGAGTCTCGCCTTCGTCGCCCTCATCGCCCTCATCCAGTATCCGCTCTGGCTGGGCAAGGGAGGGTGGCTGAAGGTGTGGGACACCAATCGCCAGCTCGAGCAGCAGAAGGAAATCAATCAGAAGCTGAAAACGCGCAATTCCGGGGTGGAGGCTGAGGTACGCGATCTCAAACAGGGTTACGAGGCCATCGAAGAGCGGGCGCGTTTCGAACTCGGCATGATTCGTCAGGACGAAATTTTTATTCAGATACCTGAAAAAGCACAGGGCAGGTAGAATCACCGGCAGGCGCTGCATTTTGCGGCGTTAAAGGGAGAAGGATCTACATGCACCTCAAGGCCGGAGAACGTGCCCCCGCTTTTTCGTTGCCGGATGCCGACATGCAAACCGTCGATCTGGCCGCGTTTGCCGGCAAGCAGCATGTGGTTCTGTTTTTTTACCCCAAGGATGGAACGCCCGGTTGTACGCTGGAAGCCACCGACTTTTCCGATCACGAGGACGATTTTGATCAGGAAAACTGCGTTTTGCTCGGCATCAGTCGTGATGATTGCTACCGGCATGCGGAGTTTCGTGATCAAGAGGGTATTGGTATCGAACTGCTTTCCGATACCGATGGTGCCGTCTGCAAGTTGTACGGTGTCTGGCAGCCCAAGGAAGTGGATGGACACAAGAAATTTTGCATCATCCGTTCCACTTTCATCATCGACAAGGCGGGCGTTATTCGTCATGCTTTGTACAACGTCAATTACAAAGGCCATGCACAGGAGGTGCTGCGCCTCGTCAAGGAACTCAATTCATGAATATGCAGGTCAGCAAAAATATGGTTGTCACGCTCGATTACAACGTTACCGATAGCGATGACAATGTTGTCGATGAAGGTCGGGAACCCCTTGTTTATCTGCATGGTGGCTACGACGACATTTTCATGCGCATTGAAGAAGCGCTGCAGGACAAGCGTATTGGTGAATCCGTACAGGTCAAGTTGCAGCCCGACGAGGCTTTTGGCGAATACGACGCTGAACTGGTTCAGATCGAGCCGCTCGATAATTTTCCCAAGGAAATTCAAGTTGGCATGCAATTCGAAGGTGGGCCGGAAGGCGCTGACGACGATGATTTCATGATCTACCGCGTTACCGAAATCGCCAATGACAAGGTTGTGCTCGACGGCAACCATCCGCTTGCCGGCATGTCGCTCATGTTTACTTGCACTGTTACCGCTATCCGTCCCGCCAGCGCCGAAGAGATCGAACACGGCCATGTGCATGCGATGGAAGACGACGAGCCGACCTGCCATTGATGAGTAGCAGTATGGATATGAATACCGTCCAGGCCTTTTTTAACAAGGCCGATGCCTTTGCCAGCCACAATGGCATGACCTTGACCGAAGTGTGTGAAGGCTATGCGAAGGCAGAGATGCTTTTGCAGCCTTATCACATGAATGGGGCGGGAACGGTGCACGGTGGTGCGCTGTTCACCCTCGCCGATTTTGCTTTTGCTGCGGCCAGCAACTCACGCGGGCAGCTGGCCTTGTCGATCAATTCCTCCATTTCCATTTTCAAGGGTGCCAAGGAGGGCAAATTGATTGCCGAGGCGCGTGAAGTCAGCCATTCTCCCAAGTTGGCCAGCTTTGAAGTCAGTGTGCGCAATGAAGCCGGCCACTTGCTGGCAACCTTCCAAGGCATGGTCTATCGCAAATCGGTGCTGCTGGAATCACTACTGCCTGCCTCAGAAAAGGTTTGACAGGTTCTTCCGATAATCCCAGAAGGGCATTAACGCATGAAACTGTTCTCTGAGATTTGTTTCATCGCCCGCATTGAGGCGCACCTTTACCTGCGCCATCCCAAGTACATACTTGCCATGCTGGCGGTCGCCCTGATCCCGGCGCTTTATGTCCTGATCTATCTTTCCAGCGTTTGGGATCCGGCAGCCAACACCGGTTCTCTGGCCGTTGCGCTGGTTAATCTTGATCGTAGCGTCGATTATCGGGGCAATGTCTTCAATGTGGGCAATGAACTGATTGCCAAACTCAAGGACAGCCATCGTTTTGGCTACCGCGATTTCAAGGATGCCGAAGAGGCGCGTCGTCTGGTGCGGCAGGGCAAACTGGCTTTTGCACTGATTATTCCGCCGGATTTCAGTTCCAATGCCATCCCGGGCGCCAAGGCGGGGGCGGGAAAACTGGAAATCTACGTTTCCGAAGGCAACAGTTACCAGAGTGCCACGCTGGCGCGCCATTATTCCGAATCGCTTGGCCACGAAGTCAACGAAAGCCTGAACGAGCAGCGTTGGCAACTGGTGCTTTCGAACGCTCTGGGGTCGCAACAAGGTATCGAGCGACTGCGCGATGCAGTTTCGCAAGCACGGAAGGGTGGGCGCGATCTTGCCGTGGCGACCGGGCAAGCCGCCGTCGGCACGGCGGCGCTGCACAGCGGCGTGGTTCAGCTCCATCAGGGGGTTGGCCAACTTGCTGTCGGCGTCAAGGGACTTGGCGCTGGTTTGCGAACGCTGGATGAAAAACAACCTCCGGCTGCCGAACTCGCTCGTCTAAGGCAAGGCGCGGAAGCGCTGGTTTCGGCTCAGGGCGAACTTGGGCGAGGCCTTGGCGAATTGCGAACTGGGACGCAACGTCTGCAGGAAGGGGTTTCGGTCTTCCATGAAGAGGCCAAGGATAGTATTTTGGTCAGTGAACGTGTAACTGATAGCCTGGATCGCTTGTCCGAGGGTTTGTCGGGTTTGGATAGCGGCTTGCAGTCGGCCTTGGCCGCGCATGGAAAACTGGCGCAAGGCGCTGAACAACTGAGTACGGGCGTCAGCGCCCTGACGACTGGTGTCGGCACCATGAGTTCAGGGATTCATGCCATGTCGGCCAAGCTCGCCGCTGACACTCAAGTAGACAAACTGTTGGCAGGAAGCGGCAAGCTGGAAAGTGGCACGGCCGAATTGATGGATGCCGCCAACAAAATCGGTGCAGGGGCGCAGCACTTGTCCGGCGGGCTTGACCTGCTGGCAAACGCGCTACCGGCAGCCGACGTGCAGGCTTTGGAGGGCAGTGCCAAAGGACTGGCCAAATCAGTGCTTCCTGGCGTTGAAGTGGCGGCACCAGTGCGAAACAACGGTATCAGTTTTGCCCCCAATATCATTCCGGCAGCGCTTTGGCTGGGTGCGGGGATCGCAGCCTTCCTGATTTATGTGCGCCAGCAGCCGAATGAAGCACTCGATTTTTCGCGACCGGCAAAGCTCCTTGGGAAAATTATGCTGCCCGCTTTTGTTGTGCTGGTGCAGGCTTTTCTGGTGATGCTTTCGGTACTCTTCCTGCTGGGCATAGAAGTTGCCCATCGGCTGCCCTTCGCACTGACGCTGGCAGTCGCCTCTCTTACCTTTGTCATTATTGTTTTTGCCCTGACCCGGGCTTTCGGCGATGCGGGCAAGGCGCTTGCCCTTCTTTTTCTGGCGGTGCAGTTGTCGTCCTCCGGCGGGATTCTGCCCGTCGAACTCAGTGGTCCGGTCTTTACCGACATCAGCCCGTGGCTACCCCTGACCTGGGTGGTGCGCGCCATCAAGGCCAGCATGTTCGATGCCTATGATGGCGCCTGGCATGCGCCGCTACTGTACGTTAGCCTCGCCGGCCTGCTAGCTGCGGTCATGGCGTGCAGGGTAGGGCGCTGGTATTACGTTGATGCTGCAAACCTGCGGCCAGCGCTCGATATTTGAGCATCTTATAGCAAGCCTTTAAGCGCATACAAGGCGTCCAGCGCCTCGCGCGGCGTCAGGCTGTCCGGGTCGATCTCGGTGAGCTTTTCCAGCGCCGGATGGGTGGCTTCGGGTTCGTCGAGCCGGATAGGTTCGAGGCTGGCAAAGAGATCCGGTTGCTGTGGATCGTAAACAATTCTTTGCTCCAGTTCGCGCAACTGTTTTTTCGCCGCCCGTACAACGGAAGCCGGAATCCCCGCCAGCGCCGCCACCTGAATACCGTAACTCTGGTTGGCCGGGCCTTCCTCAAGCGCGTGCAGGAAGACGATGCGGTCGTTGTGTTCGACGGCGTCCAGATGCACATTGGCCAGCGTCGGGTATTCGTGCGACAGCCGGGTCAGCTCGAAATAATGGGTGGCAAAGAGGGTCAGGCTGCGGTTCTTTTCGACCAGATGGCGCAGGATGGCGAAGGCCAGCGCCATGCCGTCAAACGTTGAGGTGCCGCGGCCGATTTCGTCCATCAGTACCAGCGTGTTGGGCGTGGCGTGGTGCAGGATGGCGGCAGCTTCTGTCATCTCGACCATGAAGGTCGAGCGGCCGGAAGCAAGATCGTCGGAAGCGCCGATGCGCGTAAAAATGCGGTCGAGCGGCCCGAGCACGGCGCGGCTGGCCGGCACATAGCTGCCGATCTGGGCGAGCAGGGCAATCAAGGCGGTCTGGCGCATGTAGGTGCTTTTGCCGCCCATGTTGGGGCCGGTGATCAGTAGCAGGCGGCGCTCGTCGGCCAGGCACAGGTCATTGGCGATAAAGGGCGAAGCGGCGTCGGTCATTTCAGCCTCGACCACCGGATGGCGGCCGGCTTCGATACTAAGTCCGGGCTCATCGGAAAACTCCGGTTTACACCAGTTGCGATTCTGCGCTGTGTCGGCAAAACCAGCCAGCAGGTCGATCAACGCTATGGCGCGGGCGATGGCCTGCAATTGCGGTACCACTGGCAGCAATTCGACCAGTATCTGTTCGTACAGTAGTTTTTCCCGCGTTAGTGAGCGATCCTTGGCCGACAGTGCCTTGTCCTCAAACGTTTTCAGTTCCGGCGTGATGTAACGCTCGGCATTCTTCAGCGTCTGACGGCGGCGATAGTCGTCCGGCACCTTGTCGGCATTGGCGTTGGTAACTTCGATGTAGAAGCCATGCACGCGGTTGTATTCGACCTTGAGGTTGGCGATGCCGCTACGCTCGCGTTCGCGGGCTTCGAGATCGACCAGAAAAGCGCCGCAGTTGTCGTTGAGCGCCTGCAGTTCATCGAGTTCGGCATCGAAGCCGGGGGCGATGACACCGCCGTCGCGCACCAGCGCCGCCGGTTCTTCGGCAATCGCCCGGCAGAGCAGGTCAAGCGCTTCGACCGGCGCTTTGAGAGTGCCGCGCAGACTGGCGAGCAGATCGGCCTCGACGCCGACCAACAGGGTTTGCAGGGCAGGCAGGCGCTTCAAGGATTCGCGCAGGCTGGCCAGATCGCGTGGCCGGGCGTTCATCAGCGCAATGCGACCGCTGATGCGTTCGATGTCGGCAATGCCTTTCAATTCGCCGCGTACCGCCTTGGTCAGCGTGCCGTAATCGGCCAACAGTGCTTCCACAGCGTTATGTCGCGCCGCTGGTTGCTGCTGGTCGGCAAACGGATGGTGCAGGACATGGCGCATCAGTCGCGCCCCCATGCTGGTGACGCAATTGTCGAGCAGCGAAAACAGAGTCGGTGAGGGCTGGCCGCGCAAGGTTTCGGTCAGTTCCAGATTGCGCCGGGTAGCGGCGTCGAGCCCGAGAAAGGCAGCTTCCTGCTCTACCGTCAGTGCCCGAACATGTGGCAAGGTGCGCGCCTGTGTTGCAGCGGCATAGGTAAGCAAAGCACCGGCAGCACCGATGGCGGGTTTTAATCCCTCAGCACCAAAACCGGCGAGAGAAGCGACGCCAAAATGTTCACACAAGAGCTGGCGGGCGGAATCGAACTCGAAATTCCAGTCCGGCTGGCGGGTGCGTGCTGCCTCCAGTGGCAATTCGGCAGTGAAAGAATCAGGAAATAGCACTTCTGCCGGACGGATGCGTTCCAGCGTGGCGCTCAATTGCGCCAGCGGCACTTCGGTCAGGATAAATTCGCCGCTGGCGAGGTTGAGCCGCGCCAGTCCGGCCGTTTGTTTATGGAAGCACAGTGCCAGCAGCCAGTTATCACGTTTGTCGTCGAGCAGGGCAGCGTCGGTTAGCGTGCCGGGCGTGACAATGCGCGCCACGGCGCGTTCGACTGGCCCCTTCGAAGTGGCCGGATCGCCGATCTGCTCGCAGATCACCACCGATTCGCCCAGTTTGACCAGCCGTGCCAGATATTGCTCGGCGGCGTGATAAGGCACGCCAGCCATCTTGATCGGCTGGCCGGCGCTCTGGCCGCGTGTGGTCAGTGTAATGTCCAGCAGCCTTGCTGCTTTCTCGGCATCCTCGAAAAAGAGCTCGTAGAAATCGCCCATGCGGTAAAACAGCAGCGTGTTCGGGTGTTGTGCCTTCAGCCGTAAATACTGCTGGAACATGGGCGTATGGCTGGACAGGACGGCGACTTGATTCATGGGAGTTAATTGGGGGCTGGAAGGCGGATTTTACCAGCGTGCGCAACGAGAACCGAACAACAGTTTCTGTTTGTATGAGACCCATCGCGCTCAGGCGGATGATTGGGAATGCCGGGCCGCGATGCGTTATTATTGGCAAATATGTTTTTTTTGGGATTTGAGCGCTCATCCCTGCGCCCGCTTTTTTGATGAACCCCATTCAGCTCCACAACCAAGTCTGGAATGCCCTGCAAGCCCGTCGGGCGCGTCTGCCGCACGCCTTGCTGATGGCCGGGCCGCGCGGTTTGGGCAAGCTCGATCTGGCACGGGCATTTGTTGCCAGTTTGCTGTGCGAGCAGCCACAGGCTGATGGCCAGGCGTGCGGACAATGCCTGGCCTGCGGCTGGCAGGCGCAGGGCAATCACCCGGATTTTCGTCTTTTGCAGCCGGAAGCCCTGAGCGATTCCGATTCGGAGTCGGAGGACAGCAAGAAAAAACCCAGCAAGGAGATCAAGATTGATCAGGTGCGAGCACTGGATGAATTCCTCACCGTAGGTACGCATCGCGCCGGTATGCGCATTGTGCTGATTCATCCGGCCGAGGCGATGAACCACAATACCGCCAATTCGATCTTGAAATCACTTGAAGAACCCTCTGCAGATACATTGTTTTTATTGATTTCAAACGAGCCTGCGCGCCTGCTGCCGACTATCCGTAGCCGTTGCCAGTTTGTGCCGCTGAATGTGCCGTCGCGCCAGCAATCAATCGCCATGCTGCAGGCCGCAGGCGTTGCCGACCCGGAGCCCTGGCTGGCGTTGGCCGGTGGGGCGCCGATGCAGGCACTTGAGTTGGCGCAATCCGAACAGAAAAACTGGCCGCTGGAATTGGCACGCTGGTTCCTGGCAGGGGACAAACTGGACGCACTGACTGCGGCAGCGGCGGTGGATAAATTGCTGAAAGACAGCAAAGGTCAAATCGGTTTGCGGCAATTGATCGAGTGGTCACTGAAGTGGGCTTTTGATCTGCTTTTGGCAAGAAAACGTTTGCCAGTGCGATATTTTGTGCAGCATCGGGCTACAATAACGACTGTTGCTGCGGCTGTGCCAGAAATCCGTTTGTTGCACTTCTACCGGCGTTTGCTGGTGTGCCGACGGGAAGTGGAACAGCCCCTCAATTCCCGTTTGTTTCTGGATGAATTTTTCTTGAACTATCGAGCCCTGTTCGCGAACTGAAACCGATGCCCGAAGCCAAGCCTGCAATCCCGCCGCGCCCGAGCGTTCTGTCGCTCAACATTAATTCAAAATCAGCGCTCTACGCTGCCTATATGCAGCATCTCAAGCACGGCGGCATTTTCATTCCCACCACGCGGGGCTACAACCTTGGGGATGAAGTGTTCATGTTGCTTTCGCTTATGGATGATCCGGCCAAGTTGCCGATTGCCGGCCAGGTGGTCTGGCTGACGCCGGCTGGAGCACAGGGCGGCCGTGCCCAGGGTATCGGTGTCCATTTCAACGCCGACGAGAGCGGGGTTGAAGCCAAACGCAAGATCGAGGGTTTGCTGGGCGGGGTGTTGCAGTCGCCACGTCCTACGCACACCTTATAACTTGACCATTGCAATGCTGGTCGATTCGCATTGTCACCTCGACTTCCCCGATTTTTCCGAGCACTTGCCGGAACTCCTTACGGCCATGCGGCAGAACGACGTTGGCGCTGCCGTCTGTGTCGGTGTCAATCTTGAGGATTTTGGCAAGGTTTTGGCGCTGGCCGAGGCGCATGAACAGCTTTATGCCACGGTCGGCGTTCATCCTGAATACACCGATGCCGAAGAACCGGATGTCCCACGTCTAATACAACTGGCTGATCATCCGAAGGTAATCGCCATTGGCGAAACCGGCCTTGATTATTACTGGCAGAAGGATAAGCCCGAGTGGCAGCGCCAGCGTTTCCGTACCCATATCCAGGCTGCCAGGGCATGCAGCAAGCCACTCGTGATTCACATGCGCGATGCCGCCGAGGATACCTTGCGCTTGTTGCAGGAAGAGGGGGCGGAAACGGTCGGCGGTGTCATGCACTGTTTTACCGGTAATTGGGCGGTGGCGCAGCAGGCGCTTGATCTCGGATTCCATCTTTCCTTTTCTGGTATCGTCACCTTCAAGAATGCGACGGAGATTCGGGAAGTGGCGCAGAGAGCCCCGCTTGACCGTATTTTGGTCGAAACCGACGCGCCATATCTGGCGCCGGTTCCGTATCGCGGCAAGCGCAATCAACCGGCCTATGTCCGGCACGTCGCCGAGGAGATTGCCCGTTTGCGCGGCCTTGATTTTGTCGCCGTGTCCAAGGCGACGACCGACAATTTTTTCAACCTGTTCCAAACAGCCAAGCGCCCGGTGAATTTATGAAAAGACTCCTTGTTTGCTTTGTGTTCGCCCTGTTTTCCGCTCTTGTTCAGGCCGATACCTATGATGATTTGCTCAAATCAGTCAAAACCGGCGATGTTTCAGGGGTTGTCGATTTATTGCGGCGCGGTGTCGATGTCGACACTACCGATCCCGAAGGCAATACCCTGCTCATCATTGCGGCGCGGGAGGGACATGAGCCCATGGTCGAACTGCTTCTGGCGCAGCTTCCCAAGCTTAACGCCCGTAACAGCGCTGGCGACAGCGCGCTACGGCTAGCGGCGATTGGTGGCAAGACTGGCATTGTCAAAAAACTGGTGGCGGCCGGAGCCCGCGTTAATACACCGGACTGGACACCGCTGATTTACGCCTGTTTCGGCAACCATATCGAAATTGTTCGCTATCTGATCGAGATGAAGGCGGACGTCAATGCTGCCAGTGAAAATGGCACTACGGCCTTGATGGTGGCTTCCAGCCAGGGTCAAATCGAAATCGTCCGCTTGTTGCTTAACGCCGGAGCCGATCCCAATAAAATGAGGGAAAACGGTGAAACAGCCCTGGATATGACACTAAAAACCCGCAACGAAGAAATTGCCGGCCTGCTGCGGGCGCGGGGCGCAAAAGCCGGAAAACCGCGCTGATTAGCGCAGTCGCGGGCGAGCTGCCAAAACGAAGGCTTCGTCCATGTCGCGCAGGCGCGAAGCCATGATGCGAGCGAGGTTGCGATAGATTTTGGCGCTGACCGGCGGGTTTTTCCAGCATTCGGACTCGGACATCCGCAGCAATACGCAGGGTTCAATGGCAATGACTGAAGCCGAGCGTTCGCGGTGATCCACCAGGGAAACCTCGCCAAAGGTGTCGCTGGCTTCCAGCCGAGCCAATTCGGTTCCGCTTTTTTCAGTGGAGCCAGTTCTGGCCTTGGACGCTTTCATGACCGAAACCTGGCCTTCGATGATGACGTAGAGAAAAGAGCCGGTGCCACCTTCTCGCACGATGGTTTCGCCGGCCTCAAAGGTGCATTTTTCCGAGCTTTCGAGCAGGCCGAGCAGTTCCTGCTGGGTCATGCCGTTGAACAGTTCAACCCGCTCGATCAGCCTGAACATGATGCGCTGCAGGTCTTGAAAGCTGAAATTTTCCCTGATCCAATGTCCCATGATTTCGATATTCTGTTGCGACGCGGCTAGTGTATCCTTCCGGCCATCATGGTGAAAAGTAAAACGCAATATGTCTGCAGCGAGTGTGGCGCCAGCAGCCCGAAATGGCAGGGGCAATGCCCTGGTTGCGGCGAATGGAATACGCTGCTGGAAACGGCGGCGGAAAAATCTGGCAACCATCGTTACCAATCGCTGGCACCGATCGCTCGTCTGCAAACCCTTTCTGAAATAGAACCGCGCGAATCGGAACGTCTGCCCACCGGCATTGGTGAATTCGACCGGGCGCTGGGAGGCGGGCTGGTCGCCGGTGCGGTTGTGCTCATCGGTGGCGATCCTGGCATTGGCAAAAGCACCTTATTGTTGCAGGCCTTGTCGGCAATGGCATGCGACCACAAAGTGCTTTATGTCAGCGGTGAAGAATCCGGTGAGCAGGTGGCATTGCGCGCCCGGCGATTAGGGCTGGAAACCCGCCAGTTGCGGCTGCTGGCCGAAATCAACCTTGAAAAAATTCTGGTGACGCTGAAAACGGAAAAGCCACAAGTTGCAGTGATCGATTCCATTCAGACCCTGTGGTCGGACGAACTTTCCAGTGCGCCCGGTTCGGTCGCGCAGGTACGCGAATGTGCGGCGCAACTGACGCGCTTGGCCAAGGAAACCGGCATCACCATCATCCTCGTCGGCCATGTCACCAAGGAAGGTGCACTGGCCGGGCCACGCGTCCTTGAACACATTGTCGATACCGTACTTTATTTCGAGGGCGACACCCATTCCAGCTTCCGCCTGGTGCGCGCCGTCAAAAACCGCTTTGGCGCGGTTAATGAGCTAGGTGTCTTTGCCATGACCGACAAGGGTTTGAAAGGCGTAAGCAACCCCTCGGCACTTTTTTTGTCCCAGCATGGCCAGGAAGTCGCTGGCTCCTGCGTGATGGTGACGCAGGAAGGAACGCGGCCGTTGCTGGTGGAAATCCAGGCGCTGGTTGATCCCTCGCACGGTAATCCACGCCGGCTGACGGTCGGGCTGGAAGCGCAGCGTCTGGCCATGCTGCTGGCGGTATTGCATCGTCACGCCGGCATCGTTTGCTTCGATCAGGATGTTTTCGTCAATGCGGTGGGGGGGGTACGCATCACCGAACCTGCCGCCGATTTGGCGGTATTGCTTGCCATCGTTTCATCTCTAAGAAACAAAGCGTTGCCGAATAAACTTATTGTATTTGGTGAAGTTGGCTTGGCTGGGGAAATTCGCCCGGCACCGCGTGGTCAGGAGCGCCTCAAAGAAGCTGCCAAACTTGGTTTCACCCATGCCCTGATTCCGCAGGCCAACAAGCCCAAACATGCCATAGAGGGCATTGAGGTGGTGGCAGTGCGGCGGGTGGAAGAGGCCGTCGAGAAAATGCGCAGTTTCGATTAGTTCGAAACAAACCTGGAATTTGGCAAAACCATGTGCTAATGTGAAAGAGCGTCGGGATCAGCGGCAAGTCCGGCGTTTAAGCAGTACCTGCCGTGTTTCAGGAGAATTTATTGCGGTTAGTAAAACGCTTTCGTTCTTTGAGATTACCGAGCAGTACCCTTAGCGGCGCAATGCCGACTTTCCTTGACCCAGGTGGTCAGGGTTGAAGCTCCCGAAGCCCATGTCCTTAACAGGCGTGGGCTTTTTGTTTGGGCATCCAGTTTTAGTTGGCAAATTCTTTTCGATACATGGAAGGCGAAGTTCCATAGGTACGTTTGAAGTGCTGGCGTAGCGAGAGTGGGGTGCCAAAGCCCGATTTTTCGGCAATGGCTTCAATCTGAAGGTCTCCGCTCTCAAGCAGTTGTCTTGCCAGCAGAAGGCGTTGATCAAGCAACCATTGGCTTGGGGTAGTGCCGGTAGTTTTGCGGAATTGCCGGGTGAAATTGCGCCGGCTCATGCAGGCACGCTCCGCCATGTCGTCGAGGCTATGCGTTTGATCGAGATGGGCGATCAGCCAGTCCCGCAGGCTGGAGAAATGATCGTTCTTCACGGCAGGGCGAACCGGTTGCTCGATGAATTGGGCCTGCCCGCCCTGACGATGGGGTGGCACCACCATCAGTCGGGCAAGGCGATTGGCTGCTTCCGAGCCTTGCAATTGCCGCAAGAGGTGCAGGCAGCAATCGATCCCAGCCGCACTGCCGGCAGAAGTCAGGAGTTTCCCATCCTCAACGTAAAGAACATTGAAATTACTCCGAACTTGCGGATATCGAAGGGCAAAATGTTCCGCCATCATCCAGTGGGTCGTTG